>ENA-UOOI01000027-UOOI01000027.1-fermentation-metagenome-genome-assembly--contig:-NODE-27-length-196630-cov-25.502999_pt1 | contig 196630 bp, 203 predicted proteins | sample MGYA00245779_ERZ724027 | MGnify/ENA primary metagenome ERZ724027 (study PRJEB28704, sample SAMN03018318) | fermentation metagenome | biome: anthropogenic terrestrial biome; feature: soil...
TTTGCAGGAATTGTTTTGGTGCCCCTGCTTAGTCACCTTCTAGCCGAATTTTTGGTTTTATCACCATGCAATTCAAAAAAACATCCATATAAAAACTATTAATATGCAGCAATAATGCTGCTATTATGCTATTTAATTGGTGCGCCTAACAGGAGTCGAACCTGCGGCCTTCTGATCCGGAGTCAGACGCTCTATCCACTGAGCTACAGGCGCACATACACATATTACATGGCTATATTATCACAAAAAAAGGTTATATTCAAGATGTGCTTAAAAAGTATATTATAGTTTGCCGTGCTGCTTGAGCAGTTGAATCAGGCCGCGGTCACGGAAGGCTGCGATCTCGTCATTGTTATGACCATGCAGGTCGTCGCGGTTTGCCAGTACCTTGTCCATCTCTTCCTGACAGTGTTCGAAGTAGGGATATGTCTCCTCTGGGTAAACGGTCCAGTTGGCCAGCGTTGCCATTGTATTGGAGCCGGAATCACCCATACCGCCCAGTAGTACGCCGATCAGGCCGTGTTCGCCGCCCGCAAGCTGAAGTACCGTGTTGGGTCCCAGCAGGGCATAGCGCATGCCAGGGCCATAGCAGAATGCGGTTTCGATGTCCTCCATGGTACAGACTCCGTCGGTCACCATATGCACGCATTCGCGGTACAATGTGGTCATCAAACGGGTACCGATATATCCGGGGCAGCTTTTCTTTAAGACGACGGGTTCCTTGCGTATGCTTTTATAGAAGTCATACACGGCCTGTATATATTTTGGATCGGTTTTTTCACAAGGGATCATCTCAATGAGTGGTAGAAGATAGACCGGGTGATAGGGATGACCGGCTACGACTCTTTCGGGATGAACTGCATCAGCTACTATTTCACCTAAATCAAGGGCTGAAGTGGAGCTGCAGATTGCTGCATCGGGCCGGCATACTGATTCTATATCGGCTAGTACGGAGTGTTTCAGTTCTAAATTTTCCGGTACGTTTTCCTGGATAAAGTCTGCTTCTTCCAGGGCTTTTGTTTTGTCTGTTGTAAAATGAACTTTATTCAGCCGATTTTCAGCTTCTTCCTCACTAAAGACTCCTTCTTTCACAAAAAGACTTAGATTGTTCAACGTATTCTTGCGGCATTTTTCAAGGATATCTTCCTTGATGTCGTATACGGTTACGTCGAAGCCGTCACATATCAATAGCTGTGTAAGCCATCCTGTGCCTATGAGGCCGCTGCCGTATAAGGTGATTTTCTTGAAATTCATTGTGTGTCACTCCTTTATTTATTTTTTAAAACCGGATCACTGACAGAAGAAATGCATAAACGTTTTCCACAAATTGCATCATACTTTCTTGATTTGTATGGAAAAATCATACCATATGATTCTGCATATGCCAATAGGATTCTGCAAAATTCACTTTAATTATGGGCTATATTTGATACTATAAAATGAATAATTGGACAAGCATATGAATAAATTGGGATAAGGTGGTTACATGAGTGTTTTATCCGTTATGCTGATGGAACTTTTGTTGGTGTTATTGGGTCTGGGCTGGGCGGTTTGAAAATTTCCGGCGGCATTGTATGCCTTGACCTGCTGCCGAAGTTTTCGATATATCCTGGTTTAATTATAGCTTGATAGGGGTTACCATTGGTGTTATTATAGTTATGATAATTGAGCATTGTATGCTGGGCGGAGTAGAGGCTATGACCCGGAGTATGTAAGGACAGGCCCTCGATGGCTTCACAAAGGATGGCTTAGTGTGTTTGGCATACTCTGCGGCAAATGTGCTTGGGATTTTAATAACGGAGATGTTTTAGATGACCGAGATTTTCAGTATGGATGAGAACAATATAAACGACGGCCTGCTTAAAAAAGCAGGTAGCATTGTACGGGAGGGGGGTACCGTCATTTTCCCGACGGAAACCGTTTATGGCTTGGGTGCTAATGCGTTGGATGCCAACGCTGTAAAAAAGATATTTGAAGCAAAAGGCAGACCGAGCGACAACCCTCTTATTGTTCATGTGGCGGATTATGATGGTATACTGCCTCTGGTTTCGGAGGTGAATGACAGGGCAAAGGCACTTATAAAGCATTTTATGCCCGGGCCTATTACCATAATAATGAAGAGGTCAGAGGCGATACCGGATGAGGTTACGGCGGGATTGGATACGGTGGGTATAAGGATGCCCTCCCACAAAATAGCCTCGCGGTTTATAAAGCTTGCCGGTATTCCTATAGCTGCGCCCAGTGCCAATATATCTGGAAAACCTAGTCCTACCAGGGCGGAGCATGTCATTCATGATATGGATGGTAAGGTGGATGCCATAATAGCGGATGGCCCGAGCGGTGTTGGAGTAGAGTCAACGGTGGTCGATGTTACGGGGGAGATACCGATGATTTTGCGCCCGGGTGGAATCACTCTGGAAGACCTGAGATCCGTCCTGGGCAGGGTGGAGGTAGATCCGGCGGTTCTAAAAAAGCCGAGTAAGAATCTTGTAGCCCGGGCGCCGGGTATGAAGTACAAGCACTATTCACCTGATGCGGAGGTTGTCATTGTATCAGGACCGGAGAATGCTGTGGCGGAAAAGATAAATGAGTTATCAAAAGAGGATATGGCTGCCGGGAAAAAGGTGGCTGTTCTTGCATGCTATGAAACAAAAAAGTTATATGATATAATGGTAATAATTTTGGGATCGAGGAAGGACAAGCTTTCTATATCCGAGAATTTGTTTGATGCTTTAAGGAAGTTGGATGATATGGGTATAGACAAGGCTTATGCGGAGGCAGTCGATGAGGAAGGTTTGGGCCTGGCCATTATGAATCGCCTGAAAAAGGCTGCAGCTTATAAGATAATAAGGGTGAATTAAAAATGAAGGTGCTCTTTGTCTGTACGGGCAATACCTGCCGCAGTCCAATGGCTGCGGGGATACTTAAAAAGAAGCTTGAAAGCCGTGGAATAAAGGATATTATAGTGGATTCATGCGGCTTTATAAGCGGTGGTATGTCAGCAAGCAGCTATGCTGTAGAGACTGCTGCCAAAAACGGGATTAACCTAAGTGGCCATAAGTCAAAGGTGATTAATGCAAGTCTTGTTTCCAGTTGTGATCTTATACTTACTATGTCTGTGGGCCACAAAGACGACATAATAAGAAACTTTCCGCAGGCACGGGGAAAGACATTTACGATTATGGGGTTTGCAGGCAAAGCTGGGAGTATTGAGGATCCTATGGGCAAGAGTAGGGATGTATATGAGAAAACTTTTAACGAATTATATTGTATTATAGATGGTATTTTAGACAAAATAATAAAGTTGTAATAAATGCGTAGATAACTTATAATGGTTACAATTTAGTTAACTTTTATGATAACTGTGGTAAAATGTAAGCAAGTATTTTACAATATAAAGGAGAATATACAGTGAAACTTGTAGTTGGAAGCGACCATGGGGGATATTCACTTAAAGAGAGTATAAAGAAACATCTGATTGCCAGAGACGTAGAGGTTGAGGATTATGGTACGTTTTCAGAGGAGTCTGTAGATTATCCTGATTATGCTCTTAAAGTGGGTAAGGCTGTGGAAAAAGGAGAGTTTGCGGGAGGAATATTATGCTGTGGTACCGGAATCGGTGTCAGCATTGCTGCCAACAAGGTTAAGGGTATAAGGGCGGCTCATGTTACGGATTGTTTTTCCGCTAAGTATGCCAAGGAGCACAATAATGCCAACATAATTTGTCTGGGCGGAAGGATTACAGGGCCAGGCCTGGCCGACATGATAGTCGACGAATGGATTGATGCCGACTTTATGGGCGGCAGACACTCGCGGAGGATTGATAAAATAAACAAGATTGAAAAAGAAAACCTATAGGGGGAATGTACATGTATGATTACTGTAAAAACGTCCATGTTGTAGAGCATCCTTTGATACAACACAAGATGGCGCTTATCAGGGATGTAAATACGGGAGCCAAGGATTTCAGGGAACTTTGTGAAGAAGTAGCCATGCTCATGGCCTATGAAGTGACGAGAAACCTGTCGGTTGAGGAGGTCGAGGTGCAGACACCGGTCGGTAAGGCCAAATGTAAGATGCTGTGTGGTAAAAAACTGGGTATCGTCCCCATACTGAGGGCTGGGTTGGGTATGGTAAACGGAATATTGCAGTTGGTTCCGACAGCCAAGGTTGGACATATCGGTCTGTATAGAGATCCCAAGACATTGGAGCCGGTGGAATACTATTGTAAACTTCCTAATGACATTGAGGAGAGAGATCTTATAGTTGTTGATCCTATGCTGGCCACAGGAGGTTCAGCTACAGCGGCTATACAATTCTTGAAGGACAGAGGTGCAACCAGTATAAGGTTGGTAGATCTTATAGCTGCCCCAGAGGGTATAGCTAAGGTTACCAAAGTACATGATGATGTTGAAATATATGTGGCCGCTATAGATGAGAAACTGAATGATCAAGGTTATATACTGCCCGGACTTGGGGATGCCGGAGACAGACTCTTTGGTACCAAGTGAGGAATGTATGATGCGCCCGTCATGGGATGACTATTTTGTGGAAATTTTGGATATAGTAAAAACAAGGTCGACCTGCCTGAGAAGGCAGGTTGGTGCTATAATAGTTAGGGACAACAGGATACTGGCTACGGGATACAATGGTGCACCCGCAGGCATAGCTCATTGTGAGGATACGGGATGTCTTAGGCAAGAGATGGGCATACCTTCGGGAAAACGTCAGGAGTTATGCAGAGGACTTCATGCCGAGCAAAATGCGATAATACAAGCTGCATTGTATGGATCAGGTATTAAAGGATCCACTCTGTACTGTACTAATAAACCGTGTATAACATGTGCCAAAATGATTATAAATGCCGGTATAATAAGAGTTGTATACAAAGAGGACTACCCTGATGAGTTTTCCGATAAGTTTTTTAAGGAGTCGGGAATAAAAGTAGATATTTATTCGCAAATGAGGTGAGATATATGAAATACCTTATGTTGATAATCGTTTCATTTTTAATTGCATATGCAAGTACACCTGTAGCCAAGAAGCTGTCTATACGCCTTGGCGCAATCGATATGCCGGGAGAAAGAAGAAGAGTACATTCCAATCCTACCCCACGAATGGGCGGATTGGCTATATACTTTGCTTTTATTGTGTCTGTACTTGTTTTTGTGCCGTTAGATAAAAAGATAATCGGATTGATACTGGGAAGCAGTATTATAGTAGCATTAGGCATTGTGGATGATATAAAACAACTGTCTGCCAAGACCAAAATGGCCGGTCAGATAGTAGCTGCCATAGTCCTGGTGCTTTTTGGGTTTAGGATAGAATGGCTCACTACACCGACAGGTGGTATGATGTATTTAAGTTGGTTTTCCATACCGGCCACCATATTCTGGATAGTGGGAATTACAAATACATTTAACCTGATAGATGGATTGGACGGCCTGGCCGCCGGCGTTGCTGCAATATCCTCGATCACTATGTCCATAGTGGCTGTATTAAACGGTAAGAACCTTGTAGCAACTATTTTATTGCTTGTGGTAGGATCTGCCCTTGGCTTTTTACCTTATAATTTTCATCCAGCCAAGATATTTATGGGCGATACAGGTTCGCTTTTCTTGGGATTCGTGCTTTCCGCCATATCAATACATGGCACCATCAAGGGCGCAACGGCCATAGCTATAGTGATACCAGTGCTTGCCATGGGACTTCCTATATTTGATACGGCTGTAGCTATAGTGCGCAGAGCGAAAAATGGTGCGCCCATAATGCAGCCGGACAGGGGACACCTGCATCACAGATTACTTGATATGGGATTTTCACAGAGGCAGGTTGTGGTTATCCTCTATATTATAAGCGGTTTGCTGGGCGGTGTGGCTATAGCAGTCACGGAGGCTACACCTTTGTGGTCTTTTATTCTTGTGCTGTTGGTATTATTTGTTGCTGCGATTGGTACAAAACGGATGGGGCTTTTAAATCCTGTGGATGAGAAGAATATAAATGCATAAGGTAAAGCTGATGACTGTGTTCGGAACAAGACCGGAGGCCATCAAGATGGCACCTCTTATTCTTGAACTCGTTAAACATAAAGAATTTGAAACTACGGTTTGTATAACGGCACAGCACAGGCAAATGCTGGATCAGGTTCTGGATATTTTTAAAATAAAAGTTGATTACGATCTTAATATTATGCGCAAGAAACAGACGCTGACAGACATTACTATAAACAGCCTCAAGGGTTTAGAGGACGTGTTTATAAAATCACAGCCTGATCTTGTACTTGTCCATGGTGATACCACCACCACGTTTGCAGCGTCTCTGGCTGCTTTTTATCATAAAACAAAGGTTGCTCATGTGGAAGCGGGACTGCGTACAAATGACAAGTGGTTTCCCTATCCGGAGGAGATGAACAGAAGGCTTACGGGCTCACTGGCGGACATGCATTTTTCACCTACTGTCGGAGCAAAGAGAAACCTGTTAAATGAAAATATAGATGTAAAGAAAATCTTTGTTACAGGAAACACCGTAATTGATGTTTTGCCTTATACAGTCAAAAAAAATTATCATTTTGATACCGATGAGTTAAATGGTATAGATTTCGAGAATAACAGGGTAATTGTGGTTGAAGCTCACAGGAGAGAAAACTGGGGCAAGCCGCTGGAGAACATATGTCGGGCGATAAAAAGGCTGCTTGACAGGTATCCCGATACATTAGTGGTTTATCCTGTACACCTAAATCCAGTTGTCAGGGATACGGTTTTCAAAATGCTGGGAGGGCTTTCTCGGTGTCTTTTGATAGATCCGGTGGATATAGATGATATGCACAATCTTTTAAGCAGGTGCTATATGGTGCTGACGGATTCGGGCGGGCTTCAGGAAGAGGCTCCTTCGCTGGGGAAACCTGTTTTGGTTTTGCGCCGGGAGACGGAGCGTCCGGAGGCAATAACCGCCGGTACCGTTGAGCTAGCAGGACTTGAGGAAGATGACATATATGACCTGTCTTCTTTACTTTTATCATATCCGGAGAAATATATGTCTATGGCAAACAGTGTAAACCCGTACGGAGATGGACATGCTTCATTCAGAATTGCCGGATATTTGCTTAACTATTTTGGATTTTCTGATGACATGCCAGAGGAGTTTAATCCTAAAATAAAAAAATAGAATGCCGATGTATAATTTCCTCATATGCGGTAAATAATCTATAACAGAGGGCGGACGGAGACTTAAGATATATTATCCCCCTTATATATCTAAAGAGTCCTCCGCCCCTTATTTATATGAAGAAGGTGGAAAAATGAGGAAACTATTTATATCGGCTTTATTAATTTTTACCATATGTGCTTTTTTATATCCGACAATAGGAAGTACACACGACTCTATTAAACCTATTGAGGAAGCTGTTTTACAAGAAGGGGCGGATTTTGATTCTGCGGAGCTTAGCGGATTCAGCTTGATAAACAGAAATTTTATGAAATATAGTGAAATGGAAAAAATTATAAACGGCCTGGCCGGTAATATTGGCTCAAACAAGGGACAATATAATAAAGTGAGCGGGGATGACAGCGAGTATCATCAGGTGGTTTACCAGGACAAAAATGCCGCGGTACCATTTGTCATATCACTTCAAAGCTATAAGCTTCCATCAGGCAACGAATCATATTTAATAGTGAATTATTATATCAAAGATAAAAATGCGGATATCGATGATATATACGAAAAGGTCGGCAAGTGTTTTGCAGGCTTAAAGGTGAGAAATCCGCAGATATCCGTAATAGTGACGGGACATTATAAAGGACAGCTGGCAGAAAAAGACATGGATAAGAAAATGAACTCTATAATGAGCTATCTGGATGCCTCTTATCATAAAAACAAAATGTACGATAATTTATTCACTGCAACGGGCTATAGTGATAAAATTCGTGAATATATTAAGCTCGGTAGTGAGAAAATAAATGTGGATTTAGCCATGAGATATTCAAGCAGTGAAGATAAAACATATATATGGCTGGGTTCACCTGTTATAACTACTGATTATTAGAAAAGAGGGGTGAGAGATGTATGGACAGGCTCGTTATAGAGAAAAGCCCGCCGCTTAGCGGAATTATAAATATAAGTGGTGCCAAAAATGCGGTATTACCCATTATGGCGGCGTCGATACTATCGAGCGGTGAGGTTCTTTTGGAGGATATACCATGGCTTGAGGATGTTATTGTGATGGAGCGGGTGCTAAGTTCGATCGGGCTGGAGATTGGAGAGTCGGGAGATAACCTATATATAAAGGGATCGGATAACATTAAATGTGAGGCTCCGTACGAACTGGTACGTAAGATGAGGGCCTCTTTTCTTATTATGGGTCCATTGCTTACTAGAATGGGAAGGGTTAAGATGGCGCTTCCCGGTGGATGCAATATAGGTTCCCGGCCGGTGGATCTGCATCTTAAAGGTTTCAGTGCCATGGGCGCCGATATCAAGATGGGGCACGGCTACGTGGAGGCATCAGCCGCCAGGCTTAAGGGGAGTAAGATATACCTGGATTTTCCCAGCGTAGGAGCCACCGAAAACATAATGATGGCAGCCACACTGGCAGAGGGCACGACAATCATAGAAAATGCTGCGGAAGAACCCGAGATTGTGGATTTAGCAAACTTTCTTAATGAAATGGGAGCACGAGTTATAGGAGCAGGTACCGATATTATAAGGATAGAAGGCGTTGATGAACTGAAAGGTGCACATCATACAGTAATACCTGATAGGATAGAGGCAGGAACATACATGGCAGCGGTAGCAATGACCGGAGGAAAGGCTACTATAAAAAATGTAGAGGTTGAACATTTACGGCCGGTCATAGCAAAACTTACGGAGATTGGTATTATAATTTCTATGGGTGAAAATGAAATTGTTGTTGATGGCAGTAATGGGATGGGTCATGTAGATGTCAAAACAATGCCGTATCCGGGATTTCCCACAGACTTGCAGCCTCAGATGATGGCTATGTTGTCCGTGGCTCGCGGCACCAGCATTATTATAGAAACAGTTTTTGAGAACAGGTTTCAACATGTACCCGAACTTAAAAGGATGGGTGCGGATATAAAGATAGAGGGAAGAAGTGCGGTGGTGCAGGGGGTAGAAAGCCTGACTGGGGCAGAGGTGAGAGCCACCGATCTCAGGGCTGGCGCTTCACTGGTATTGGCGGGACTTGTAGCTGACGGCCGCACGGATGTTGTTGAGGTGCAGCATATTCAGAGGGGATATGTGGATATGAAAGGAAAGTTGGAGAAAGCAGGAGCGAAGATTAGATAAGAAAGGGCACGTCAGTGCTCTTTCTTTTTTACATACCTATATATGACCTCATCATCCTATATATATGAGTGAAAGGGGGTGAGGGCATGAGCGAGATGCTGAATTCCAGGCTACAGATCAGATATATAACCGGGACGGATGAAAACGGCAAAAAGAAGACAAAGACTGTAAGTTACTCAGGTGTCAAAACAGAAACGTCTGACGATGTAGTATTGGGTGTAGCCTCTAAGATGGCTGCCATGTGTGAGAGAAGTACGGATGCAGTACTTAGAGTAAACACGATGAGCCTGGCCTAAAAATTATATAAATGAAAGGGGAGGGTGAAGGCATGAGGGAATTACAGATGCTCTTTAAAAATGATCTGGGGAGGAATTTCCGGGTGAATGTGGATGATGTTAAAGATGATGTGACGCCGGAGGACATAAAGGGTTGCATGGATGAGATAGTGACATCGGATATATTTAAGGCAAATAGCGAAGGCATAGCGGGCATTGCCGGAGCAAAGATCATTACAACCGAGGTCGAAGAGATTGAACTCCCGTAGATAGAAAGGATAGATTTGCATGAATGAGATATTTTCACAGATTGCCAACGTAGGTTTTCCGGCGGCACTATGTATATATCTGCTGGTGAGGGTGGAGGCTAAACTTGACAACCTGACCGTGTCTATAACGGAGCTTACCAAAGTCATTGAAGGTATTAAAAAGGTCTGAGCAAAAGCTCAGGCCTTTATTTAGGCCTTCATTGTAAAAAATTAGTTGAGATAAGTGCTTTTTATTAGTATACTAATATATATGGTATTATTTGCAAAAAAATCCTAACTTTTTTTGCAAAATCAGTACAAAAGCTTATTTTTATTGTTATAATATAATTAAGAATGTAAGATGGGGTGAACGTGATTGTTTCAGGACTTTATCAATATTATACATATGATACGAATAACGGATGTCATAGACATAGCAATAATTGCCTATGTACTTTACAAAGTCTTTATGTTTATAAGAAACACGCGAGTAGAGCAGCTGGTAAAGGGTCTTTTTGTGCTGGTGTTTATAACATGGGCCAGCAGCTGGCTGGGGCTCCGGACCATAAACTGGATTTTGAGAAACGCGATGACCGTGGGTGTTATTGCACTTCTCATTGTTTTTCAGCCAGAGCTTAGAAAGATGCTGGAGACATTGGGCAAGGGTGAATTTATAAAGAGGACCTTGCTTAATGAGGAGAATAACGGTGAAGCTACCATCAAGGGTATTGTGGATGCTGCGGTTTATCTCTCCCGTGCAAAGATAGGTGCGCTGATAGTAATAGAGAGAGAGATGGGTCTCAACGATGTTGTTGCATCGGGTATTAAGCTGGACTCTCTAGTCAGCAGTGAACTGCTTATCAACATATTTATACCCAATACACCGCTTCATGATGGAGCCGTAATAATACGCGGGGATAGAATTATGGCGGCAACCTGTTTTCTGCCTCTGTCGGAAAACCCTAATCTCAGCAAGGAATTGGGTACAAGGCATCATGCCGGTATAGGCATAACGGAATCCTCCGATTCGGTGGCGGTCATAGTTTCTGAGGAAACGGGTACCATATCTGTTGCTCAAAACGGCAGGCTTTCGAGGTATCTGGATTCAAAGACATTAATGGAGCTTTTAAGGAGTATATTTATCAAACCTAAAGAAAGCAAGAGCTCCAGTTGGACAAGGTGGGTGAAGAAGTCATGAACAGAAACTTGCCGCTTAAACTTTTGTGTATTCTTATAGCGTTTGTTCTTTGGCTTTATGTCATTGGTGAGGAAAATCCGCTTATAAATTACGGGTACAGCAATGTACCAATACAGCTGAACAATGAAGAATATCTTGATAAATCGGGTTTGGTACTGGAGGATTTAAGTAAAACCGAGGTTAATGTGAAGGTAAAGGCCAGGAGGAACGATATTTTGAAATTGGATTCTTCAAAAATAAAGGTATCGGTTGACCTGCGGAGCATTAAAGGAGCGGGGTATAGCAAACTTCCGGTAGAGGTTGACGGCTTGCCTTCCAATATCGAATTGATTTCGGTAAATCCTTCACTGGTGACTGTTAATGTGGACAGGGTTGTAAGCCGTAGATTTGATGTTGAGCTATCCGAGAGTGGCAAACCAAAAGATGGATTTACACTGCGGGATTATGAGCTCAATCCTTCCAGGGTATTGGTTAGAGGACCGGAAAAGCTTATGAATACGGTCGATAAGGCTGTAATAGATGTAAATACAAATAATCTGGATAAAGATATGGATGGAAGATTCAAAGTGAATCTTCTTGATCCTTCGGGCAAGCCGGTGAGCGGCCTGGCCGTAAAGCCAAGAAAATTGTATGCTTCCTTTAACGTATCTTCGGCAAAAAGTGTACCTGTAAAGCTGGTAACAAGGGGAACGCCCGCTGCCGGATATAAGCTTTACAATGAGGATGTTTTGCCTGCTTCAGTAAAGATAATGGGTGATAAAGAGGTACTGGAATCTATAGATGAGATAAGGACACAACCCCTTAACCTGTCCGGGCTAACAAGCGGTATATCGTATAATGTTAAGCTTGATATTCCCCGGGGAGTGACTGTGAAGGATGATCAAAATGAAGTAAAGGTAAACATTGCCGTAGACAAAACAGATCAGCTTACGGATAAAGAATTAAATGTGGATAAATTGACTGTAACAGGTCCGGATCCGCAAAACATAAATTATGAATTTACTTCTGCCAAAGTGGTTTTGACCGGTAGGGCCGGCATTTTGGACAACTTGAATAAAGATGATATTACACTTAAAATTACGGTACCGTCACAGCCGGGAACCTACAATGTAGAAATTAAAGGAACAATAAGTTCTTTGCATGATAATGCTACTATTAAATTGATTGAACCGTCTTCAATAAGTGTGCAGGTAATGGAGAATAGTCAGTAATGCTATAGTAAAAATCGGGAGGAATAATTTAAAATGGAGAGAAAAGCAGAAATTGGAGTTTTTGGAGGTACCGGGTTTTATTCATTTCTTGATAATGTAGATGAATTTGAAGCAGATACCCCTTATGGTAAACCCAGCGACAGTATTGCACTTGCCGAGGTCAGCGGAAAGCATGTCGCTTTTATCCCGCGGCATGGCAAAGATCACCGCTACCCGCCTCACCGCATACCATACAGGGCCAATATATATGCCATGAAACAACTGGGCGTAAAATACATAATTGCTCCCACTGCATCAGGCAGTTTAAAGGCAAAGGTGGCACCCGGCGATTTTTGTGTACCTGATCAATTGATAGACAGGACATGGGGCAGGGAGTGCACGTTTTTCGACGGGCCGGACGTAAACCATATAACTTTTGCCGATCCCTATGATGAAACTTTACGGGAATTAGCTGTAAAAAAGTGCCGTGACAACGGCCTTACTGTTCATGACGGTGGAGTAATGGTTGTGATACAAGGACCCAGGTTTTCCACACGGGCTGAAAGTCAATGGTATACTTCAGCGGGCGGTACGGTAATCAACATGACACAGTGTCCCGAATGCGTACTTGCACGTGAACTTGGCATTGCCTATGCCAATATATCAATAGTTACGGACTATGATGCCGGACTGGAAGGGCATCCTGAAGTCAAGCCGGTGAGCAATGATAAAGTTACTAAGGTTTTTGCGGAGAATAACGAGAAGATAAAAAAAGTCCTCTATGATATGATAAACGATTTGGATGTTTAAGGTGATATAGACATGTCTGGAGATTTGAAGGAGATAGAGAGGCAGCTTATTATAATAGAGATGCTCTCTCAAGAAAAAAGAGGACTGACCGCCTGTGACATACAAAAACAGTTTCTAGTTGAAGGCATAAATGTGAGTACGCGGATGATAAAAAGAGATATGGATACTTTAAGTGAGGCCCATCTGCCTGTTTATGAAGAGAAGGAAGGGCAAAAGGTTCGTTACGCAATCAATAAATACACCCTTGAAAATGTGGCATTTACTGCAAATGAGGTGCTGGGGCTATACTTTTTGAGAGAGCTTATTAAGCCAGTCAAGAATGTTCAGCTTGCCGATTATGCGTATGCCCTTGTTGATAGGATTATTCAATTTATTAGACCTATAAAGCGCAGTTATATAGATCAGATAAAGGATGTCCTTAAGGTGGACAGCGGGTATATAGTGCCGGATGTAAAGACAGACACGAATCTGCTGCGCAGTCTGGAGGAGGCTGCCAAAAACAGGGTAAGTATTAAACTTAAGTATTATTCCTATTCATCGGACAAGGTGTCAAAACGGTTGGTTGATCCTTATCTTGTATATTTCAGAGACGGCAGTTATTATTTAGTGGGTTACTGCCATACTGACAAAGCTATAAGGGAATTCAAGCTTTCGCGTATATACGACTTCAAGAAGACCAAGCAATCGTTTAAATATATAGAGGACTTTAGTTTTGAAGAATATAGGAGACACAGTTTTGACAGACTGAGAGGCGATGGATGCTATAATGTGAAGGTGCGTTTTACGGGTGAGGCGGCAAGAATGGTAAATGAGTATGACAGGGACAGGGCCGACAAAATAGAAACGTTAGGTGATGGGGACATATTGTTTGTAAAGGAGGTCTCCACATTGGATGAGATTAAAAGGTGGATATTGGGTTTTGGAAGGGGTGCTCTTGTCTTGGAGCCTGCCGAGCTTAGAAGCGATATTAAAGATGAGGCCAAGTGTCTAGATAAATTATATAGCGGGGAATAATGTGTTCAATGGTAAGTGTTATTATAGAATTATATGTGGAAATAAAGGGAGGCTATGGTTTTGAGAACATTGCAATTTGAAGACAATGCACTTGTAATCATAGATCAGACGAAGCTGCCTACAGAATTTAAGTCAGTGAAACTTTATACATGCCGCGAAGTGGCTTATGCAATAAAGGTTCTTATGGTAAGGGGTGCGCCGGCTATCGGGGTTGCGGCTGCTTACGGGCTTTATCTTGGTGTCAGTAATCATAATGATGACGATATAGACGAGGCTTTAGCAGAGTCTTATGATCTACTCAGGAGTACGCGGCCTACGGCGGTCAATTTGTTTTGGGCCTTGGAAAGAGCAAAGGGTGCATTTCTTGCGGCCAGGCCAAAAGGCGCTGCGGCTGCCAAACAGGCTCTGCTTGTTGAGGCTGACAATATGGCTAAAGAAGATGTGGAAGCAAACATGAAGATTGGTGAATACGGCAATACGCTGGTTAAGGACGGATATAATATACTCACCCACTGCAATGCCGGTGCCCTTGCCACAGTGGATTACGGAACTGCAGTGGGAGTAATAAGGGCGGCCCATGACAGCGGCAAGAAGGTGCATGTGTATGCGGATGAGACGCGCCCGCTCCTGCAGGGAGCCAGGCTAACCGCATGGGAACTTAAAAGAGATGAAATACCCGTTACACTGATAACCGATAATATGGCGGGTTTTCTTATGAAACAGGGCAAGGTGGATATGGTGATAGTAGGAGCCGACAGGATAGCCCGTAATGGTGATACGGCAAATAAAATAGGTACATATTCCGTGGCTGTGTTAGCGCAGTGCAACAATGTTCCGTTCTATGTGGCGGCGCCGCTTTCAACTATAGATATAAAGCTCAAAAACGGAAGTGAAATACCCATTGAGGAAAGGGATCACGAAGAGGTAACCACGATAAAGGGCAGCAGGATAGCCCCCGCGGATATCGACGTATATAATCCAGCCTTTGATATAACCGAGGCAAACTTAATAAAAGGTATCATAACAGAGAAGGGTATAGCATATCCTCCTTATGAGGATAACATAAATAATTTTTTAAAGGCGTAGAAGGGAATTTAATAGTTTTGTCGAATATATTATACCTAGGGTCTCAATAATTGAGGACTCTGGAGTGGTTATATGCGGGAATGGTAGGGGGAAATATTTCGAATGTGTTGACTAATAAGAGTTTTAGAAGGAAAACGTTAGCATAAAGCTGGATAAATCTTCTTACCGGTGATAAAAAGGAAAGAGACCACATAAATATATAAAATGAGGTGTATGAACATTGAAGTCTTTTAATGACATAAAAGAAGCTCTTAAAGCTTCGACGAAAAGGAAAATTGCGGTGGCTTGTGCACAGGATGCGGACGTGCTCTGCGCCGTAGAAAATGCGCGTAAGCTTGGCATTGCCGATGCTATACTTGTAGGCAATGCAGACGAAATAAAGGATATAGCAGGAAAGAAAGGAATAGACATAAGCAATTACAGCATAAAAGATGTAAAGAATAAGAATGAGGCAGCTAAGGAGGCCGTCAGGCTGGTATCCAGCGGCCAGGCCAACACGCTTATGAAAGGAATAATAGACACGGCAGATTTTCTCAGAGCCGTATTAAATAAAGAGGTAGGTCTTCGCACAGGTAGGACAATAACTCATGTTTCTGTATTTGAGGAACCACATTCAAACAGGCTTATGCTTTTAACGGATGTGGCCATGGTTGTAGATCCCGACCTTAAGGCCAAGGTGGATATTATATTGAATGCCGCGGAGGTTGCAAGGAAAATTGGTATAGAGCAGCCCAAGGTGGCTGCATTAGCAGCTGTAGAGGTTGTAAACCCTAACATGCAAGCGACCTTAGATGCAGCGGCACTGTCTAAAATGTCTGACAGGGGCCAGCTTAAAGATATAGTGGTTGACGGCCCACTGGCATTGGACAATGCCGTGTCGGTAGAAGCTGCTAAGCATAAGGGAATTGTGAGCCCTGTTGCCGGCAATGCAGATATTCTTCTTGTACCTGACATAGAGGCCGGTAATATTATGTATAAAACCTTAACATATTTTGCGGGCTATATGCTCTCCGGCATAATAATGGGAGCAAAGGCTCCGATTATACTCACGTCGAGGTCGGACAGTGATGAAACAAAATTAAACTCTATAGCCTTGGCAACCTTGGTTTCTTCTAAATAGCATATCTACCCGAAGGGGATTCATGTTTTATATTAAACGTGTGTTCCCAAGGGTTTGATATAAAATTTTTAAGAGGGGGTTATTGTAGATGGAACTTTTCAGTCATATGGAGAAGAGTGATTACGAACAGGCGGTTTTTTGTCATGATAAGGCATCAGGTTTAAAGGCAGTTATTGTCATACATGATACCACTTTGGGACCCGCTTTGGGAGGGGTCAGAATGTGGACATATGACAGTGAAGAGGATGCCGTTACAGATGCTTTAAGGTTAGCAAGAGGCATGACATATAAGAATGCCGCAGCTGGTCTTAACATGGGCGGTGCAAAGACCGTCGTCATGGCTGATCCCAAAAAGGATAAGTCGGAGGCTCTTTTCAGGGCACTTGGCAGATTCATAGAATCTTTAAACGGCAGATACATCGCAGCAGAAGATGTTGGTACCAGTGTACAGGATATGGAATATATCAGAATGGAGACCACACACGTGGCAGGTCTCGGCCAGGGCAGCGGCAATCCTTCACCATTTACCGCGCTGGGTGTATTTCAGGGGATTAAAGCTGCCACCAAAGAGGTATACGGCAGCGATGACCTTGCGGGTAAGAAGGTCGCCATACAAGGTATGGGCAATGTAGGTTACGGTGTGGCAAAGCTCCTGAAAAAAGAGGGCGCTCAGCTTATAGTTACAGATATATTTGAAGATAACGTAAATAAGGCTGTAAAGGAACTTGGTGCAAAGGCTGTAAAACCTGATGAAATAATTGGGGTAGATTGCGACATATTTACACCATGTGCTCTTGGCGCAATAATAAACGACGATACCATAGACCAGCTTAAGTGCAAGATAGTAAGCGGTTCTGCAAATAACCAACTCAAAGAAAACAAGCACGGCGATATACTACAGAAAAAGGGTATTCTCTATGTACCCGATTATATTATTAATGCGGGCGGTGTCATCAATGTAGCCGCAGAGTTTGAGCCGGGTGGATATAGTAAAGAAAAAGCCACGGCAAAGGCGGAAGCTCTCTATGATGTGGTAACACAGGTCATAGAAACATCAAAGAAAGAAAATATACCGACATACAAGGCAGCCGACAGAATAGCTGAAGGCCGTATTAATTTAATAGCTGGTGTCAGGGACGATTATATAGGTTAATGATTTCAAATGTTGATGTGTGTGATATAATATATACAATAGCCAATCAGATACAATCTTGATTAAAAACATAATTAGTAGCAGGAATCCTTGTCATAAGAGTTCCTGCTATGTCGTACAAAAGGAGGAAATGATTTGGAAAAAACGTACACAATTCTCACAATTAATCCCGGTTCTACATCAACTAAGTTAGCTGTTTTTAAGAACGAGAGTCCGGTTTTTACGGAGACGATAAGGCATAGCACCGAGGAACTGTCTAAGTATACCGGCATAATCGATCAGTATGAATTTCGCAGGGATGAGGTTTTGAAGTTATTAGACAACAAGGGGATTTCCATCTATGATTTAGATGCCGTAGTGGGACGCGGTGGCCTGGTTGAACCAATACCGAGCGGAACCTACCTTGTAAACGATAAGATGATGGAAGACCTTAAGGCTAGCCGGCAGGGTGAGCATGCATCCAATCTTGGCGGCATGATAGCTAATGAGATAGCTAAGAAGGCGGATATACCGGCTTATATAGTGGACCCTATAGTTGTGGATGAACTGGATGATATCGCCAGGGTTTCAGGTATGCCTGAGCTGCCGAAGATAAGTATATTTCATGCATTGAATCAAAAAGCAATGGCCAGGCAGGCGGCCAAGGATATGGGCAAAACCTATGAGGACCTTGATTTTATCGTTGTGCACCTGGGCGGAGGAGTTTCGGTCGGAGCGCATCATAAGGGCAGGGTTATAGACGTCAACAATGCTCTTAATGGTGAAGGACCTTTTTCACCTGAGAGAACAGGCGGACTTACTGCAATGCAGCTTGTGGATTTGTGTTATTCCGGCAAGTATACGCGTGATGAGCTAAAGAAGAAGATCGCTGGTGAAGGCGGCTTGGTAGCTTATCTTGGTACAAATGATGCTCAAGAAGTTGAAAAAATGATAGAGAAGGGCAACGAGAAGGCAAAGTTGGTTTATGAGGCCATGGCTTATCAGACGGCCAAAGAGATTGGCGCTATGGCGGCAGTTTTAAAAGGTCATGTGGATGCCATTGTGGTTACGGGTGGAATAGCCCATGATGATGTATTTGTAGGTTGGATTAAAGACAGGGTTAAGTTTATAGCACCGGTTAAGTGTTATCCGGGAGAAGATGAGCTTGCGGCTCTTGCTCTAGGAGGACTTAGGGTGCTCAGAGGAGAAGAGAAATACAAAGTCTATGAATAGGCCCAGGTGATCGAATGAATTATAAACGGATTACATTGATTACAGGCTATTTTGGCAGCGGCAAGACAGAGATAGCACTGAATTATGCCATGCATCTTAAACAGAATGAAGATCGAGTCGCTTTGGTGGATCTGGATATTGTAAATCCATATTTCCGCTCACGTGAGATGAGAGAATCACTGAGGGAAAAGTATGGCATAAGGGTTGTATGCACCGAAGAGAAGTATATGGATGCCGATATACCAGCACTGTCTCCGGAGATTTATGTAGTGCTCGAGGATAAAGGGCTACATACAGTGGTGGATTTGGGCGGCGATGATGAAGGTGCCGTCGCCCTCGGCATGTTTAATGAATATATAAAGGATGAACCCTATGAGATGATATTTGTAGTGAATGTCAATAGACCATTCACCTCGGCGGCGGATGACATAATAGAGCGGATGAGGTCTATAGAACATGCATCCCGGCTTAAAATAACCCATCTCGCCAACAATACACATATGAGCTATGAGACTACTGAAGAGGACGTCTTAAAAGGCCAGGCCGTTACTGAGGAAATATCCAGGTGTACCGGCCTGCCCATAAAGTTTATATCCGGCAGAAAAGATATCCTTGAGAAGTTGCCCAAGGGTATAAAGAAAAATGTTTTCCCGTTAAATTTATATATGAAACCACCATGGAGATGAAGGAGGGATTTTTTAATGGCTGCAAGAGGTAAAGTCGTTTTTGACAGTGAGCGGTGCAAAGGTTGTGAGCTTTGTGTAAACGTTTGCCCGGTTCATATTATCGAGCTTTCAAAGGAACTCAACAGCAAGGGTTATAACTATTCTCAGATAAAAAATGGTTCTGATGATAAATGCATAGCCTGCGGTTTCTGCGGCATGACATGTCCTGATTTTGTTATAAAGGTTGAGAAATTGTAAATACGGGAGGGGAAATTAAATGGCTAAGGTTTTGATGAAAGGGAATGAAGCTCTTGGTGAAGCGGCTATAAAAGCCGGCGCCAGATACTATTTCGGTTATCCTATAACACCTCAGAATGAGGTAACGGCATACATGTCTAAAAGGTTGCCGGAGGTCGGAGGTGTCTTTCTACAAGCGGAAAGTGAAGTATCCGCTATAAATATGGTCTATGGAGCGGGAGGCGCCGGAGCACGGGTGCTTATTACATCCAGCAGTCCCGGAATAAGCCTGATGCAGGAAGGCATTTCTTATATTGTGGGTGCTGAGATACCTGCGGTTATTGTAAACGTCATGAGGGGCGGGCCTGGCCTTGGAAGCATACAGTCCAGCCAGTCCGATTATTTCCAGGCCACAAGAGGCGGAGGAAACGGCGACTATAATATGGTAGTACTTGCGCCTGAGTCCATACAGGAAATGGCCGATATAATGCAGGATGCATTCGACATAGCTGATCAGTACAGGAATCCCGTAATGATAATGGCCGATGGTATGCTGGGCCAGATGATGGAGCCTGTCGATCTTGATAAGCCTAAAAAGGAGAAAAAAGATCTGCCTCCAAAGACGTGGGCAACGACAGGCACGGCTCATCATAAAGGTAGAAATATAATAAACTCTTTGTATCTGTCTCCGGATGCCTTGGAAAAGCATAACATGGACTTAAAGAAAAAGTATGATGATATGGCTAAGACCCAAGTCAGATATGAAATGTATAATTGCGATGATGCAGAAATAATAGCCGTTGCCTATGGTACTACGGCCAGGATAGTTAAGAATACCATTGCGATGGCGGCAAAAAAGGGTATAAAGATGGGCCTTATTAGACCAATATCGCTGTGGCCGTTCCCGCAGGAGCCGTTTGATTTAACTGCGGACAAAACATTGTCTTACCTGTCCGTTGAGATGAGCACCGGCCAGATGGTAGAGGATGTCAGGCTGGCTGTAAACGGAAGAAAACCGGTGGACTTTTATGGCAGAACCGGCGGTATGATACCTGAGCCAAAAGATATACTGGCACATGTTGAGAACATGATGGGAGGTGTTTGTAATGCCTAACGTTGTTTATGCAAAACCAAAGGGAATGACGGATGCTACAACCCATTATTGCCCAGGTTGTACTCATGGCATAATACATGGTCTTGTAGCCGAGTGTCTTGACGATTTCGGTGTGTTGGAGAATACCGTAGGTGTTGCTCCGGTCGGCTGTGCGGTGCTGGCATATAATTATTTCAATTGTGATATGCAGGAAGCCGCTCATGGCAGAGCTCCGGCGGTAGCTACAGGGATTAAGAGATCTCTTCCCGACAGAACAGTATTTACCTATCAGGGTGACGGAGATCTGGCTGCCATAGGTACTGGAGAGGTAGTGCATGCTGCAGCAAGAGGAGAGAATATAACGGTTATATTTGTAAATAATGGTATTTACGGTATGACAGGCGGACAAATGGCACCTACGACCTTGTTAGGCGAGGTGACAACTACTACTCCTTATGGGAGATCGGTAGAGAAAAACGGATATCCGATAAATGTCTGCGAAATGATTTCAACTTTGGAAGGTGCGGCATATGTATCCAGGGTATCTGTGCATGATATTAAAAATATAAGGAAAGCGAAGAACGCAATTAGCGATGCATTTCGTACACAGATTGAAAAGAAAGGCTTCTCCTTAGTGGAAGTTTTGTCCACATGCCCAACCAACTGGGGATATACACCGACGGAGGCTTTAACATGGCTTAAGGATAATATGATTCCACATTATCCTTTGGCAACATTTAAATCTCCATGGGGGGTGAAATAATGGAAGACAAAGTTATATTTGCCGGATTCGGCGGCCAGGGCCTTATGACCATAGGACAGCTACTGGCTTATGCAGGCCTGGAAGAAGACAAAAATGTATCTTGGATGCCTTCATACGGGCCGGAACAGCGGGGTGGCACGGCAAACTGCCATGTTATTGTATCGGATGATCCGATCGGGTCTCCCGTTATCACCGAGTCTACCGGCGCAATTATTATGAACAGACCTTCATTAGAGAAGTTTGAAAGTTATCTTGTAGCGGATGGAATCCTTGTAATTGATTCCGCCATGGTTGATATAAAAGCAAGCAGGAAAGACGTGGAAACGATATATGTGCCTGCGGAAGATATGGCCATAGATTTAGGCAACCCCAAGGCAGCTAATATGATAATGTTGGGTGCATATGTAAAGAGAAGTGGAGTCGTAAAAATGGAGTCGCTCTTTGATGCACTGAAACATGTCTGGGGAAGTACCAATAAAGAAAAGTTTGTACAACCAAACATCGAGATAATAAAGAAAGGTGCGGAACTTATAGGCGAACCGGTAAAGTAAAACATTAACACATATCCCCCATCATGAATAATATATAATGAATTTAAAATTAAGGAGGTAATTCATGATGGAGGAAAAAGGCGGCTGTGGCGGATTTGGATTTGGAGGCAGCTGGTGGATTATAATTCTGTTGGTTATAGTTTTATGCTGCAACAACAATAATGATCATATCTGCTAACTAGTTTTTTACCTATTATTTGGCTGAATTTATTCAGCCATTTTTTTATTCTTTCTACATAAGCGGATGGCCTGTACTATATGGAGATTAATCATTTCATAATCTTACTTTTATATTCATAATGATTATAAGGGTGAGAATGTATGAAGGTTGTAATTATAAAGAAGGCAGTGATGATTGTTATAGTCATTGCATTGATATTAACGATATGTTTTTTAAATAGGGATACTAAGACTTTGAGTGATCAGGTTGAGCCAAAGAAGATTGCTATCATCATAGATGACTTTGGTAATAACGGTGAGGGTACTGATGATATGTTAAAAATTAAAGAACATTTAACCGTCGCCGTAATGCCAAACTCCCCTTATTCTATAAATGATGCTGAAAGGGCACATAAAAAGGGGTTTGAGGTGATCGTTCATCTCCCTATGGAGCCTATTAGAGGGAAAAAAAGCTGGCTCCCGCCTGATTCGATTACATCCGATCTCAGCTTGGAGGAAGTGCTCAAAAGAACACGGGCGGCATTCGATCAGATACCCTATGCCGTCGGTTTTAATAATCATATGGGCTCTAAAATTTCAACCAACCGTGACATGATGTATGTTATACTTAAAGAAGCAAAAAAACGTGATTTCTTTGTGCTGGATAGCAGAACGGTCGTTGGATCGGTTATAGACGAGGTGTCTCAGGACATAGGAATAAACCATTATGACAGGGACATGTTTATCGACAGTAAAAGTGAGTATGAAGTATACAAGCAGGTATTAAAACTAGCCGAAATATCGGAGGAAAAAGGTTACGCCATCGGAATAGGGCACGTGGGCCCGGCAGGGGGAAAGATTACGGCTAGGGGTATAGAGGATGCATTGCCTGAACTTAAGAAGAGAAATATTGAACTGGTGTATGTATCTCAAATAAAACAGGGGTCATAATGACCCCTATTTTACATATACATTTCTTGCTCCCTCGGTTCTGAGTTGATTAGCAGCATCATCTACCTTTTGCCTTGTGGATTCCACAGATACAATGGCACCACCTGCTTTTATATCCTGTTCATATTTTTTGGCTTGATCGGCAGGAATTCCCCAATCAACCAGGCTACCTACTATACCTCCGCCCACTGCACCGGTGATGGTTGCTGCTAATGGTCCCATTGCTACTATGGGGCCTACACCCGGTATCATAAGTGCACCCGCACTGGCGGCCAGGCCAGCAATGCCACCTAAAACTCCTCCCGTTGTCATACCTGAACTTAGGTTGTTGCCATTGTTGTTATTATTGTTGCTATTAGCCTGTCCTTCGTTGCCTTTGGCGATTACTGACATTTCATTTTCAGTAAGGCCTTTGGAACGCATATTGCGTATTGCTCTTTCGGCCTCGTCAGGAGACGAGAATGAACCTATTACTTTGGCTTGTTCTGCCATAAAAAAACCTCCTTTTTTCTTTGATACTATATATTTTTTGCAACTTGGTGTAAAATATGTATATAATATTTTTTAATATAGTAACGACTAAATATATATTAAACGATGTACAGGAGGCAAAGAATGCATAACAAAACAGCATTGGTACTTGGCGGAGGAGGAGCAAGGGGATATGCCCACATAGGAGTTATAGAAGCTTTGGAAGAAGCGGGCATAAAACCAGATATGATTGTCGGAACAAGCATAGGTGCCATAGTAGGAGCCGGATATGCTTCTGGGCTCACAGTAGGTGAGATGAAGTCTGTAGCGGGTTCCATTACTGTAAAAAAGTTTGTTGAATTAATGGATGTATCCTTGTCTTCTCAAGGACTGATCAGAGGAAAAGGAGTAAGCGATTTTTTAAAGCAGACAATAAAGAAGGAAACTTTTGAAGAGCTTAATATACCATTTTATACGGTATCCACAAATATCCTGACAGGAGAAAAGGTAGTTATAAATCATGGGGGTCTGATCAAGGCCGTGATGGCCAGTATGTCTATACCCGGATTGTTTACCCCCATACATTATGAAGATAAGATATTGGTTGACGGAACCATTGTTGATATTTTACCAATTAAAGTAGCGGTTCAAAACGGCGCAACAAATATAATAGCCGTAGATGTGTCGTCGAATGTTGACGGGGTATCCACCATTAGCAAAGTGTACAGCCGCGTAAGAGGAGCACTGGATAAAGTAGATATAGCCGCGATACCGACTAATTTCAGAGGAGTGCTTAAAAGACATAAAAATGCTGTCTATTTTACAATCAAAGCCCTTGAGCTTATGAATGCACGGAAAGATACTAACCCGACATCAAATGTAGTTATACTTAAACCATCCGTAAAAGATATAAAGTGGTATAGTTTCTATAAATCGGAAGAAGGCATAATGGCTGGATATGATGCTGCCCGCGAGATGATTAATAAATAATTTGCAAATTTGTGATCGGATTTTGAGCTTGAAAAAAACCCGATCCTGTGATATAGTAATAATGCTAATAAAGATGCGCCCATAGCTCAGCTGGATAGAGTAACTGACTACGAATCAGGAGGTCGTGGGTTCGAATCCCTCTGGGCGCACCAGGACTTTTACAACACTCTCGGCAGTGCTTTTTTTATTTTATACTCAGATTAAATCATATGCCTATCAACAATTGACAGGCGTGTATACAGCAGTTTACCTTCAACTGAAGAGTTTACAATAGAATAGCAGTATCTATGAAACAAGGGATTTGAGTGAAAGAATTCAAATCCCTTGTTTTTATGGATAATAATACCTTTAAGATATTTTAAATTTCATTAGTCCTTTTTGTGAAAACTACGTTTATATATATGTACAAGCATTTATTACACGTAATTAAAAGTAAGGCGGTGAGTCGCATTTCGCAGCTTAAATTGATCAGGCAAGCTCAAAAAGGTGATACGGATGCCTTGGAAACAATTATTAACCATTATTATGACAATATCTTTTCCTATTTATATCGCAATACCGGAGATAAAGCTATTGCGGAGGATCTGACACAGGATGTCTTTTTAAAGTTGGTAAATGCGCTTGCCGGTTACCGACCTGTGGGGAAATTTTCTAATTTCGTTTTTACCATTGCAGTTAATGTAAGGAACGACTATTACAGAAAGAATAAATTATCTATTCAGGAGTATGATCTTTTAAATGTGGATGCAGGAGTGGATATTGAAAAGATTTTAATCCGGAAGGATCAAAGCAGTCGGTTGAAAGAAGCAATACAGAAGCTGCCCGATGCACAGAAAGATACGATATTGCTTCGATTCTTCCACGATATGAAAATCAAAGACATTGCCAAAATAACAAGTACAAATCCTTCAACTGTAAAATCACGGGTCAGTAACGGATTGAAAAAACTTAAATCATTATTATCGGAGGTGGATACACATTGAAACAAAACAAACCCCATCAAAAATTTACTTCCATGTTTCCCGTCCCCGAAACGGATGCTGAAAAAAAACAGGCTATCATTGATAAAGCGAAAAAACTCTTGACTTTGAATACTAAATATACCGGTGCGCAATTAAACTTTGTAAAGTACCAGCTTCTAAGCATTTCTAAGATCTTTTGGGTATTACAATTTTTCTGTTTTGTATATTTGCTTCTTAATAGTTCGTCGGCGAAAGGGATGGATGATATTCAAATTCTTTTTTTGACTATTGTACCTATCATGACATTTTATATTTTGCCTGAGATGCTGAAATCCCGGATTTATCATACAAGCGAAACAGAGGCGGTTTGTTTTTATAGCCCGGAAAAGGTAATTGCCACAAAGATGGTATTAATAAGCTTAAGCAATATTTCGGTTATCAGTGTGGCATCCCTGATATGTGGCTTCAATCTGCAATTTAATATCGGTGAATTACTCTGCAGGGGCTTTATTCCATTTAATATTTCGGCTGCTTTATCAATGATTGTATTTAACTTTTTTAGAATAAAATCATCCTATGCCATGTTATCCGTTTCCACCGTATTAACGGTGGCGTTAATCCAGCTGCGCTATACAACTATTTTACTAACAGATGCGTGGTTTGCTGTATTTATTGTAAGTTTATTGTTTGTAACATTGGCGGTAACGATTACTAAAACCCGGTTTGGGAGAATAAGGGAGGTGTATTATGAGGCTGAATATTAAAAATTTGACGAAAAGATATAAAGACAAGGTGGCGGTAGATGACCTCTCCGTTTCCCTTCAGTCAGGTGTATATGGTCTGTTAGGACCCAACGGTGCGGGGAAAACCACTTTGATGCGTATGATTTGTGACCTTAGCAGGCCGGATGAGGGAGGAATTTTTTATAATGGGCAGCCAATCCGGAAATTAGGAGAAGAGTACCGTAAGGTTTTAGGGTATCTTCCACAAAATTTTGGTTATTACCCAAGCTTTACTGTGCGGAGATACATGGAGTATCTTGCATCTTTAAAGGGATTGAATCCTAATTTTAGTAAAAGGAAAATTGATGAGTTGTTGGAAACGGTGGGATTGGCTGAGTATAGCCAGGAAAAAATTTCCTCCCTGTCCGGGGGTATGCGGCAGCGCCTGGGGATTGCCCAGTCGATGCTAAACGAGCCGGATATCTTGATTTTGGATGAGCCGACTGTCGGACTTGACCCATCTGAACGTGTAAGGTTTAGAAATCTGATCAGCACATTTTCGCAGGATAAGATTACGATTTTGTCTACCCACATCGTTTCCGATGTTTCTTACATTGCCGATGAGATCCTGCTGGTACAGCAAGGAAAGCTGCGCTATCAAGGCAACGTTCAGCAAATAACTTCAGGCGTACGGAATAAGGTTTGGGAGGCTCTTGTAGAGAATCAGCAGGCTGATGTGGCTAAAGAACAATTTGTTATAAGCAATATACATCACACCACCCGGGGAACCGTAATGCGTATCATTTCCGACAGTTGCCCATTCCCTGGTGCAAAGGTTGTAGAACCTACCTTGGAGGATGCCTATCTTTATTACACGGGAGAGGAAAGCGGTGAACAGCTATGAGATTTGAACTGTATAAAATTTTTAAGAAAAGAGTTGTCTTGATCTTAATTTGTGTAGGACTGGTTTGGGGATTGTTTTCCGCACTTCAGCCAGCACTTGAGTACACTACTTATACCGAGCAGATGGATAAGCTGACCGGGATTAAAGCAATACGATACGATCGGGATTTGCAGAATAAATACGCCGGTCGTTATTCAATGAAGGAGCTTAAATCACTTTATAAAAAGGAAGAGGATATTTATAACAATCAGGAATATCAGCGGCCTGAAGACGAGGACGGTGGGTATTCTTATTCCGATGCCTCAGGAAATACAACTTCGCTTACGGACGAGGCGTACTATAAACATCTTAACCGCTATAATGTTATATCTCTTGTTGGATCACGAACCTTTTACAATCCAAGATTTGTTAAGGATCTCATAGCAACGGGAGATTTGACCGAATTCTACCTCGGATCTATCGTTCGCTATCCGGGGGAAGAAAAACTAATTCCTTCTCCTGATTCGAGTACCCCTATAGTCAAAAAACTTGTGGAGTTGTATGACGACTTGCAGTATCCATTTAAAGGTGCTTACATAAATGGATGGGAGGATTTTTTCAATACGATTCCCGTATTCTTTCCATGGATGGTTGGGCTGATCATTGTGATCGGCATTGTTCCAATGTTTGCGGAAGAAACCAGCTCCGGTTCCGACAAGGTGCTGCTTACGACACGTTACGGCAAGACACGTATGATTCGGGATAAAATAGCGGCCGGTTTTCTTTATGCTTCCTTTGTATTTTTGCTGTTTGCGGTATTTTTTATTGCCCTTTATACCGGTATATATGGAGCATCCGGATTAAGTGCCTCCATACAATTACTAGGTCATTGTAAACTATCGCCATATGATATGTCGATTAACCAAGCATTGATAGGATGGGTACTTTGGGGGTGGCTGGCGGCATTAATGATTTCAGCCGAGACAATGCTGTTTTCTTCATTGGCTTCCAATACATTTGCTGCCTTAATACCTTCTTTTATTGTTTACATCGTGCCTATGATGGGCTTTGCTGAGATTTCTCCTAAGCTGCACAGGGTATTGCAATTGCTTCCGGTAAATATAATTGGCGATGTAGACCGGTTATTCAGTATGCCGGACTATTATACAATATTCGGTTCGCTGGTTGAAAAAAAGATACTTATTGTTTTTGTAGGTATTGCGGCAGTCATAATTTGTTCACTATTGTCTGCGGTGATTTTTAAGAAAAAGGAAGCATCTAATTAATTTACTTAACGTTTTTAAAACGACCTGATACCTGAAGGAGAGTGTTCGCATTATCTTAATGGCTGCATTTTGTTGGATATGAGCCAATGAAATGCAGATTTTTCATATATAATATGGCAATAGTGCCCAAGTGGGTGATTTGATTGATTAATTCGACGCTGCGATATATAATATATATGATAATTAGTTGACTAAGGATTTAAAATTCATATCTATTAAATACAGTATGTGCATATAAATCCCTACTGGACAATCAGTTAATTGATTGTATACATTTCAAAACTCTGTATTCGCCATGTATCCCGATGATATTAAAATCCGATATAAATGTAAATACATTTATATTTTGCAAAGGGGGTGATCAGACTGAAAGACAAATTTCCGGATTTGACCTATATAATAAACGCAAACAATTTTCAAAGGATTCAAGATGCAATATCAAAGGTAGCAGGGACATCTCTACTGACTATAGATTATAAAGGGAAACCTATTACAAAACACAGCAACTGCAGTGATTTCTGTAAATTCGTAAGATCTGACGGCAAATACTCCAGACTATGTGAAAAATGCGACTCGAGAGGAGGGTTGGAAGCGGTTCGCCTGCAGCATCCTTATATATACATATGTCACATGGGACTGTTAGTTTATGCCATACCCATAATTGTAGACGGTCAGTATTTAGGTGCTTTAGTAGGCGGTCAGGTATTTTTAAGAGAAGAGGATATAGAAAAAAAAGACCTGGAGTGGATATTTGAGGATCGTTTTATAAAAGAGAGGTTGTTTGATAATAAGGAGATTAAAGGCACATACAAAAGAATTCCAACAGTTTCACTCAGTAGAATTAAATCAGTTGCCAACATGATATCTATTATAAGTAACTATATAGTAGAGGAAGCTCTTTTAAAAATAAAATTAAATGAAATGAATGAAGAAATTCTAATGACAAACAGAAATAGGAGCACAGAAGAGGTTTTATTAAAATCAAAACTAAATGAAATGACAGAAATAATATCAATGGCAAATAGTAATACGGATATGGCGAATATGAACATAATGAAGAGAGGAAATAATAAAGACTACGAAGAGGTGGAAACACATGGGCAAAAGGATAATTTGATATTGAGACCGGCCATTGATTATATTCAAAATAACTATTGCCGCAATATATGCCTTGATGAGATGGCAACCCTATGTAATATAAGTTCTAGTTATTTTAGCAAGCTCTTCAAGAAGATAACCGGTGAAAACTTCTCCAACTATATAAATAAACTCAGAATGGAAAAAGCGAGACAACTTCTTGAAACATCTAATATTTCTATTAAAGACCTTTCTATCGATCTGGGATACGAGGATTGCGCATATTTTGTAAAGGTGTTTAAAAAGATAGTTGGACTTACACCGACTTCATACAGACAACAATATATAACTAAATACTACAAGGACAAGTAATTTTTGTCAGTAAAATTATATATGAAACTACAATCATTCAAAAAAGTAAATGATTTATTACATTAACATAGTAAGATATTGCAATGTATATTGATCACCGTTCTGTTAAAATTTAATTACAGACTTAATTATGGTGTAAATTAGGTTTGTAAAAATAAAAGAAGGAGATGTGAATCATGGGTAAACGTTTGCAGATCGATTATATCGATGTTAAAAAGGTTCAATTCGGAAGTAAGTCCGGGTTGGCCGGCGGTGTGTTAACAGTCAATAGAGATGAGCTTTATAACCTTATTAACAACGATTTGTTTGCATGGCTAAATATCGAGCTGGTCTGCCCTGGCGAGAGCTGCCGGATGTTGTCGGTGCATGATATTATGCAGCCGCGCTGTAAAAAGGAACATCCGGAGGAGTCTTATCCGGGTATCTGGGGCAAGCTGGCACCTGCTGGCGAGGGCGAAACGATAGCTCTCAGGGGTGTGGTCGTTTCAGATATCTACTATGCCAAGTGTAACATAAAGTATTATTTAGATGTAGGTGGCCCATGTGCAAAGTATAGTAATTTTTCTCGGCACTATCATATTGTTATTGATGCCGCACCGGCTGAAGGCGTCAGTGATTTAAGCTATGCTCGGGCGTTAAAATATGCTTCCCTGACAGCAAATGTCTATTTGGCTAAGCTGGGTATTGATTTAAAACCGGATGAGACAGAGGTCTTTGAGCTGGGACCGGTTGGACCGGGTAAAGATGGTAAGCCCTTGCCAAAGGTTGCATACTTTGTTACGCACATGGCCTCACATGATACCTGGAATATATTGTATTATGGGCAGAGCGCACTTAATTTCCTACCTATCATTGTTCAGCCTACCGAAGTTTTAGACGGAGCATTTTTATGGCGGTATTGGGAATGCAACTATTATCTGCAGAATGAACTCTATATAAAGGAACTTATGAAGCGTCATGGTAAGGACCTTGAATTTGTAGGGGTTGTTTTTGCAAATAACGTCATGAAAATCCAAGGAAAGGACACCATGGGAATGATTGCGTCTACATTATGCCGGGACACCTTAAAAGCTGACTGCGTTGTGGTAAATAAATCGGGTATGGGGCACTGCCAGCTTGATTCGGCTTTGGCTTTTAACTGGATGGAAAAGATGGGTATGACCTGTGTGATGAATCAATCCGCTGTTTCCAATGATCGTCCTGGTGACATGCTGGTTATTTCCGATCCAAAAATTGATGCTGTTATCAACAGCGGCCGTAATTATACACTGCATCACCCCAAAGTTAAACGGCTGATTGGTGAAAAAGCCGGGGTACCAAGTTTGGCTGGCATTGATCCCTGGGGACCCTTTGATCACACCACAAATTATGCATATCAGGGAATATGGTCTCAGCTGGGAGATTGTTATGTGACTACAGATTCAAATATTCCGAGGAAGGAAGAGGTGTGAGCTATGGTTAAAAAGTATCGAGTGGTTCATTATATAAACCAATTTTACGGCGGGTATGGTGGAGAGGATACGGCGGGTATGGCTATGCTTGTTAAAGAGAAGCCTGTCGGGCCTGGCCTAGAATTGGAAAAGATGTTTGACGGCAAGGCGGAAATTGTGGCTACCATCATTTGCGGGGACAACAAGATTGCTGAAAACCTGGAGACAATGGTTCCTAAGGTGGTAGAGACAGTAAAAAAATATAATCCGGATTTGTTTATAGGCGGGCCGGGATTTAATGCCGGAAGATATGGCATGGCCTGTGGTGCAACTACGGCTGCAGTTGCCGAGACGCTGAAGATTCCCGCTGTTACGGCATTATTCGCTGAAAACCCGGGTACTGATATATATAAAGACAGCTGCTATATTCTTGAGACTGAAAACAATGCCAGGAATATGAAAGAAGTCTTAAAGAGATTAGTTACGTTTTCACTCCGCCTGGTGTCCGGAGAGCCAATCGGGGATGGTAAGAAGGAAGGATACCATGGGAGTGGTCCGGCTGTTGAAATAGATTATTCAGTGCCTGCACCGAAGCGTGCTCTCAAAATGCTTTTGGCGAAGTATTATAATAAACCATTCAGGACTGAAGTTGTTATGCCTAATCACGAGAAGATCCCGACACCGGTGCTTGATAAACCGCTGTCTGAGGCAAAAATCGCACTTGTTACCGATGGCGGCCTGGTGCCGAAAGGTAACCCCGATAATATGGTTGTTACCAATTCCACTTGTTTTAAGTCTTATTCCATCAAGGGAAAGGACAGATTGAAGCCGGAGGATTATGAGGTGAGGCATCAGGGTTATAATAATGCCTATGTTCTTGAAGATCCTAATAGACTTGTACCCGTTGATGCTATGAGAGTCCTTGTGAAGGAAGGATTCATCGGTTCCTTGTTTGATTCATATTTTACCACTGCAGGTGTAATGACCGGTATGGACAAGTGTAAAAGTTTTGGCGAAGGCATTGCAAAAATATTAAAGGGTAACGGCATTGATGCGGTTATATTGACATCCACATGAGGAACGAGTTCTCGCTGCGGTGCAGTGATGACAAAGGAGATAGAGCGCTCAGGTATACCCATTGTGCAGGTAACAAACCTGTCGAAGATTGCCGAGGGTATAGGGCCCAACCGAATATTCCGTGGAAACAGTGTTCTTCATGTATTTGGTGATCCATCACTACCAAGGGAAAATGAGCTCGAATATCGTAAAAATGCTGTTATGCAGGCTTTAAAGATGCTTAAAATTGTGCCGAAAGAAGGTAAGTCAATAGTCAAAGAGATTGCATAGTATGCTGCAATATCAAAATAAAAGGGGGTATATCTTTATGGCTGAAATTAATATATGTAAGGATGAAAAAAAGGGACCAATGTATGTAAATGTTGTGGATCCCACTGCAAAGAAAATATGGCCGGCTGAATTATGTCAAGACCCGCAAGGCTTTTTTCTAAAGCCGTCTTCAAATCAAAAAAATAAAACAGAGTTGTTTATAAGTCCCGGCTGGATTGATTTACATGCCCATGTATATGATGGTGTGGGGCCGCTGCCGATATCACCGGATTCTATCGGATATGACACCGGGGTTCATTATATAGCGGATGCCGGAAGCGCCGGTGAAGCTACTATTACCGGTTTCAGGAAATATGTTGCGCCTGCTTTTAAGACTCCTGTAAAGGCCTGGCTTAATATATGCTCGGCTGGTCTGGTACAGATACCCGAAGCTGCGGATATTGCCGCCATGGATGTGGCAAAAACAGTAAGAGCCGCCCAAGCTAATCGTCCCTTCGTCTGTGGCATTAAAATAAGAGCGGAAAAAACGACCGTTGGTGCTTTAGGTATACAACCGGTAAAACTTGCGGCTAAAGCTGCACGGGAGGCCGGAGTGCGTCTTATGGTGCATATTGGTCTGCCCATGCCCTGCATTGAAGATATACTTGACGTTTTAGCTCCGGGTGATGTTATATCACATGTTTACCATGGCAAATTAAATTCTCCCTGGAATGCCGAGGGTAAGCCCATTCCAGCAATGAAGAGGGCCTTGGATCGCGGCGTTCTTATGGATGTGGCTCACGGAATAGGCAGCTTCAGCTTTGAAGTTGCAAAAAGAGCAATAGCGGCAGGATATCCTCCCTTTACTATCAGCACTGATACTCATATTCTTGGGATAAACGGTCCTGTCTATGATCTTCCTACCACAATGACTAAATTATGTTCCGCCGGAATGGATCTTGTGGATGTTATAGAAGCGGTGACTGCTTCACCTGCCGGTATACTGCAATTAGAAAATTGGTGCGATTTAAAGGGAAAACTACACAATGCTACATTATTTAAGCTTAGCACCTCCGCTCCTCCATCCAGAGAATTTATTGACTGCGTCGGTAAGAAGATTTCACCTGAGAAATATATTATTCCTACAGCTATAATTAATAAAGACGGTATGAGACAGCTGGACTATCCACCTGAAAATGTAGAGCTGGATATTGACCCGGCAGTACACATATAAAAAAGATAAGAAAAATGTAACAGTACTGATATGATACCTCTAAAGTAGACAAAGTAAATAACCAAATTCTACTTTGGAGGTATTTTTTATTTTATACGTATCATGCTTTTATCTACTATTCTCTTCTTAATATGGCATTTATGTATGTATGCATTATTTTTCATGGGACAATCATATTACAGATTAATTATTAATTGTAGTATGCTATTTAAATTTGATATAAATATCCTAGCCGGGTGTATACATAGACTTATTTTTCTTGACGATATTACTTCAATATGCTAAACTAATTTCAAGTTAAACCGTGATAGAGGCAAGCTATATCTAGAAAAAAATAAAAGAGGAGGTGTAGGGTTTTGTTTGATTTGGCTTTAAAAAACGGGATCATTGCTGATGGTACGAGAAGTGAGCCATATAAGGGGAATGTATATATAAAAAATGGCAAAATTGGATTAATTGACAGCCATAATTCATTTGGCAGCAAAAAGGTTTTAGATTGCAGCGGCAATGTCATCTCACCGGGATTTATAGATATTCATACACATATTGATGCTTGTCCGTTAAATAAAAAAGAAAAGCAATCATTGCTGAACGAGGGTACAACCTTTGCTCTTGGTGGAAATTGCGGTATATCATTGATCCCGTCAAATGATGAAAGTAGAAAAGGGATTCAGGATTTTTTTAATAGGACAGTAGAGATCGTGCCTGAAGATAAAAACCTTAAAATAAATAATATGAAGGATTATATTAAGCTTACCGAGGGCAAGCCGTTACCAATTAATTACGCATTATTGGTTGGACACGGGACCCTTAGGGCTTCTGTCATGGGTTTTGAGGATAGGAAACCAACAAAAGACGAATTGGAAAAAATGAAGGCATCATTGGATGAGGAAATGAAAAACGGTGCTTTTGGTATGTCTTTAGGTTTGATATACCCACCCAGCAGTTATGGTGATGTAGATGAGTTTACAGAGCTTGCCAAAGTAATTAAGAAAAACAATGGTATTTTAAGTGTCCATATGAGGAGCGAATCTACTAAAATATTTGAAGCTGTAAATGAAATGCTTGAGGTTGCAGAAAAATCCGGAGTGCATCTACAAATATCCCACCTGAAGTTAATGGGTAAACCTCAATGGGGAAGGTCTGCAGATTTATTAAACAAAATAAATAAGGCAAGAAGTCAAGGTATTGATGTTAATTGTGATCAATATCCATATGATGCCTCTTCTACCGGGCTTGCTGCGTTGGTGCCCGATTGGGCATTAAGCGGTGGCAATGACGCAATGCTGGAAAATCTGAAAGCTAAGACCGGCAGACTTATAAAAGATATGGAGGATATTTTAGAGATGCGCGGCGGAGCATCGCGGGTATTAATAGCAAGTACACATGATAAGCTGCCGGAGGTTGAGGGCAAAAGACTGTCGGAAATAGCTGAAGAGAATAATTCCAACCCGATAGATGAGGCTATAAGGATTTTAATGGGATGCGGCGGCGGAGTTCAGTGTGTGTATTTTTGCATGGATTTGGACGATGTATGTAACATAATTAAAGATATGGATATAGCGGTATGTTCTGATTCCACAGATTTTTCTTATGACGTGGATTATAATCCGCATCCCAGAAATTTTGGGACAATGCCCAGGTTTTTTCAGACTGTCAGAGAAAGAAATATTATGAGTATTGAGGATGCGGTTTATAAGGCTACAGGGCTGCCTGCGAAAATCTTACATCTGCCTGACAGAGGTGTTTTAAAGAAAGGAAATATTGCGGATATAACGGTATTTAATTACAAAGAAATTACCGATATGTCGACCTATTTAGAATCGGTTGCTAGGCCTAAGGGTATTACACATGTTTTAATTAGAGGTATACCTGTAATGGAAAATGAAGTGGAAACAGGAAATATGCCGGGGAAAACAATTTTAAAATAGAGTTAGCAGGTAGGAAATTTCTGCCACATTAAAAGCGTTGGGGGGAATGTATTTATGGAGCTGGAATTCGGTAAATGGGCAATCATGAAGGGCCCGTCAATATTGGCATTAATTCCTTTAATAGTTTACATTATTTTAGTTTTTAGAGGTAAAAACAATGTCTCCGGTCTTATGATCGGTATAGCTATTGCGGCAGTTCTTATGGGCCTGAATTTAAAAACCCTGGCAGAAGTGTTCCATACGGCACTGGGGTCCACTACGGTTATGATCGGAGTTATCATTCTGGCCGGGTCCGGTCTTGGCGAGCTTATGACCAAAGCACGTGTAACGCATACGTTGGTCTACTGGATTGTTAAAAAGATTGGTGTAAATACCCAGACGAAAGCAAAAATAGCGTTAATAGCAAGCTCCATTTTAGTCTGCGGTATGTTAGGCACCCTAGGCGGGGGGAATGCTATAATAGCCCCTGTTATGATTCCGATAATGGCCTCATTAGGCATAAGCCCGACAGTAGTTGCAACGCTGCTTAAGGTTTCCGGTGAAGTCGGTTTAATACTTGGGCCGCTAACAGGTGTAACACTTATAACCATGGAGGTTACTGGGCTTTCTTATGTACAGCTTTTGACTCAGGCTGCCTTGCCTTTTTCCATCGTTTGGTTGATCGGCTCCTGGATCGGTGCTAATAAGATTCAGAAGGAATTAGCCGGCAAGGAAGTATATGACTTATCAGAGGATGTAGAGTCTATTGATGCGATGGATATTAAGCCTAAAGAAAAAAGAACTACAATTGCTTTTTTGGTTGCCTTTTTTGGGCTTGTAATATATGGAGTAATATCCAAACAAGGTACTGATTATGCCCTTATGGTAATGATTATTTTAGCGGCTGTAGTAGCGATTTTTGACAGGATTGAAATCGATGAGGCTGTGTCATTAATGAGCAAGGGAATGGCAAGCCAATTTGAGATGTTTTTGATATTCTTAACGATTGAGGTATTATTAGGTCTTGTAGAAGCAGGAGGAGGGTTTGACGCTCTTGGAAGTTTATTGGGAGGTTTAGCTAAGAATGCAGGTCCTTTTGGCGTATATATAACAGCCTGCATTGTAGGAGGATTCGGGATTGAGGCTGCAGCTGTTGCGGAGATACAGATCATAGCCGGGATGTTCGGCGGCCTGGCCACCCAGTACGGCCTGCCCATGGGTGTATTTGCCACTGCTATTTTGGCTGCAACCAGGCTTACCGGTGCGATGTATCCTACCTCAAATTTTGCTGGGCAGATGGGAACTGCCAGATCGACAAATACGAAAGACGGTTTGAGAGCTTCTTGGATTGCAGTTGCCTTTACATGGGCCTGGATAATCATCTGGGGACTTATCGGGCCGAAGATATTAGCATAAAAACCATGTAGCATTTTTATATAATACCTCTGAAGTAGAAAAGGTAAATAACCAAAATCTACTTTAGTAGAAAAAAGGTACCTGCTCATTATCCTATTTCATGAAAACTGCCACCAAATCAGTGGCAGTTTATAGATGCATATTTTAGATATTGATCCGACTACTGGAAAGAAACGGTATCATTTAGATACATTTTTTTTTCTTTCTATATTCATAACCGTATAACTACCGAGACTATTTACTGCAGATCGCAGGTCATCATCATTGACCTCGTATTTCATTCGTACAATTGCCTGTTTTTGTGGCAGGTCTACCTGTGCCCAAACACTGTCTATAGTATTCAAGGCGTTTTCAATCCTTACGGCACAATTACTGCAAACCATACCGTAGATTGTAAGTACTGCCATATATGGGTAATGAGCAGGATTTCTGTCAGATACTCTTATGCGTCCGACATTTTGTGAATCTCCGCCACCACAGCATCCTGTTGTGAGTCTTTTGCGGTAACTTTTAAAAGCATAGATCCCGGCAATTATAATGGCAACGATAACTAATATATAAACATAATTTACGCTTCCCATTGATTATCCCCTCCCATTAAACAAATAGGATATAAAGATTAACATTATCGGATATCTTGCCTTTTGGATTTTTTGATTTGGGAACGTACCATGTGTGCATTGGTTTTACTACCGTTCTTTTTTAGGCAGTTGCTGCCCATAGGGCAGTTTGCACAGTCATATCCGCAGGAGAGTTTGCCCTCCTTCTTATTCTTTACAATACGGGCTATTACGAGAGCAGTAATAACAATCAAGGCGGCAACCACGCCTATATTTGCCAGATTTTTAATTATCCAGTTTAACATATTATTGCCTCCTTCCGGTTGATACTATATATATAATATCATTTACCCTTCAGTTTGTGAAAAAATAATAATTATTATACGGTTTGCTCGGCAAGCCTGGCTGATTGATGGTTAGGATCCGGACGAACCAGCAGATAGATTATGGCTGTCAATACTGCAAGAGCGGCTATTGTTCCACCACCAAATGCAACCTCTCCCAATAACAATCCACCTATTTGATATACTATCAGTGATACGCTGTAAGCCATTACATTTTGGAAAATTAAAGCGAACCAGAAGTACTTTTTTGAACCTATTTCCCTAGCCATGGTAGAAATTGCCGCAAGGCAAGGAGAATCAAATAAATTGAAGAACAGGAAGGACACGGCTGCGATTCCGGTCGGGAAGAACGCTGCAAACTGCGCATGCATAGAAGTTGTATATTCCTCGACTTCTCCCAATCCGGAGAGAACTCCCATAGTGGAAACAATGGCTTCCTTGGCAGTGAATCCGCTAATTGTTGATGCTACGGCCTGCCATGTGCCAAAGCCCAGTGGTTTAAAGATCCAGGCAATCAAGCCGCCTATGGTTGCTAAGAAAGAAGACTGGGTATTTACAAGACCAAAAACTCCATTTTGTATGCCGAAACTGCCTAAAAACCACATCACGGTGCAACAGAGGAAAAGTATTGTTCCGGCCTTTTGCAGGAACGCCGATACACGATCCCAAACATGAAGCATGACGCCTTTAAATGATGGGATATGGTATTGAGGTAGCTCCATAACGAAGGGAGCAGGATCACCCGCGAAAATACTTGTCTTCTTTAGAATAATACAGGAGATGATAACAAGGGCTATACCTGCAAAGTACATCATCGGAGCCATCCACCATGCACCGCCCATCAGAAAGCCAGCTATCAATGCAATAACCGGTAGCTTGGCGCCACATGGTATAAACGTGGTGGTCATCATTGTCATCCTGCGGTCTTGTTCATCTTCGATTGTACGGCAGGCCATAATGCCGGGAACACCACAACCGGAAGATATAAGGAACGGTATGAAACTCTTACCTGAAAGCCCGAACCGGCGGAAAACACGATCCATTATGAAGGCTATACGAGACATGTAACCGCAGTCTTCCAATATAGATAGGAAGAAAAACACAATAGCCATCTGAGGTGCGAAACCAATTGGTGCCGCAAGCCCTCCCAGGATGCCTTCCACAACAAGGGATACTACCCAGTCGGCCGCACCTATATTTTCCAAGAAACTTTGTACTCCGGGCTGTATCCATGTACCAAACAGTACGTCATTCGTCCAGTCGGTAACTATACCTCCGACAGTGGAGACGGCAATATAATAAACTGCAAACATTACCAGCCCAAAGATAGGAAGCGCGAGCCACCGATTGGTAACTACTCGGTCAATCCTATCTGAAATAGTAGATTTACCAGCATTTTTCTTATTATAACATCCCTTTAGTATAGATGCTATATATACATATCTTTCATTTGTGATTATTGACTCTGCATCGTCGCCTAATTCTTTTTCGGCAGCGTTGATATCCTGACCAATATGATCAAGCAATGATTTGCCCAGATTGAGCCGAGCGATTACCTTTTCATCCCGTTCGAAGATTTTTATAGCATACCACCGCTGTTGCTCCTGAGGCAGATTATTGATTGCTGCCTCTTCAATGTGTGCCAGTGCATGTTCAATAGGCCCGGAGAATGTGTGCATAGCGGTGGTTGCGGGAGAATGCGCCGCACTGATAGCCGCATCGCAAGCCTCGGATATTCCGTCGCCCTTTAATGCGGAAATTTCTACGACTTTACAGCCGAGCCTACGGCTGAGTTCTGCGATATTTATGTTGTCCCCATTCTTTTTAACCAGGTCCGTCATATTGATGGCAACAACCACTGGGATGCCAAGCTCGGTAAGCTGTGTAGTCAGATAGAGATTCCTCTCCAAATTGGTGCCGTCTACTATGTTTAAAATAGCATCCGGCCGTTCATTGACCAGATAGTTTCTAGCCACAACCTCTTCAAGGGTGTATGGGGATAGTGAGTAAATACCGGGCAGGTCTGTTATGACAACATCTTTATGTCCTTTCAGTCTGCCTTCTTTTTTTTCCACCGTAACGCCAGGCCAGTTGCCCACATATTGATTGGAACCGGTCAAAGCATTGAACAGCGTTGTTTTTCCACTGTTTGGGTTGCCTGCTAAGGCGATTTTCAAGTCCACTGACAAATTCCTCCTTTTTAGTTAGATCTGTCTAACCTCCTGGAATTAAAAATAGGGGTTTCCCCCATGATTTTATTTTATTTCGATCATATCTGCGTCCGCTTTCCGTATGGAAAGCTCATATCCTCTTACTGTTACTTCTATGGGGTCACCCAGCGGAGCAACCTTGCGGACATATATATTTACTCCTTTGGTTATCCCCATGTCCATGATACGCCTTTTAACAGCACCTTCACCGCAAAGTTTAATAACTTCTGTGGTTTCGCCGATTTTGGCATTTTTTAAAGTTCTCATTGATATCCCTCCCTTATAGCTAAATCATGATTTTATTTGCCATTTCTCTGTTTATGGCAATACGGGAATCTTTAATGTTAACGATTATATTGCCACCCATAACGGCAACGACGCTTACATTTCCTCCCGCAACAAACCCTATGTCTTCCAGATGCTTTTTGACATCTGGTTTTCCGTTGATTTTGCAGATGATATTTTTCTCACCGATTGTTGCAAATGTTAGCGGCATCATGGTATTCCTCCCTTATGTGTATTCTGTAATCATCACGTAATCTTTCTTTTTTGTATTAGTTAGATTACCTTAACCAACTTAAGTTTAATATCTCTAACCCTATTTGTCAATAGGCGGGATGGTATTTATCTTGATTATTTTATTGGAGTGTGCTAATCTAAAATCATAAGTAGAAGTATATGAAAAGACGGTGAGAATGCTGTGAAAATATTAAAAGCGTCCGAAGACTATCTTGAAGCGATGCTTATGTTACAGGAAAAGCAGGGTTTTATACGTTCTATTGATATCGCTGAAGAATTGGGCGTTACGAAGCCGAGTGTCACATATGCAACAAAACGGCTGCGTGAAAACGGTTATATAACCATGGACAAAGATGGACTTATTACACTTACCGATTCAGGAATGGAGATTGCTTCCCGGATTTATGAGCGTCATAAGGTACTTACCGAATTTTTTGTTGAACTCGGTGTAGATGAAAAAACTGCCCGTGAGGATGCTTGTAAGGTAGAACATGATGTCAGTGTAAAAACTTTCGATGCTATCTGCAGGCATATGGGAATTATGAAAAAGTAAAGCTTTGAAAGAAGAATTCTAATATATTTATAAATTTTATGTCATAGGGGGAAATTATGAACGAGACATTGACAATACTTGTCGGTATCGGCATACCTTTGCTAGGTACGACATTAGGTGCGGCAGCAGTTTTTTTTATGAAGGGTGATATGAATCCTAATCTTCAGAAGTTGCTTTTAGGTTTTGCTTCAGGTGTTATGATTGCGGCATCTGTCTGGTCGCTGCTCATCCCGTCAATAGATATGGAGGAAAAAGCGGGCGGTATTGCATGGCTTCCCGCAACAGTTGGCTTTTTATTCGGCATAGCATTCCTACTGCTGCTGGATACGGTCATTCCTCATTTACATGTGAATTCCGATAAACCAGAAGGTAGGCCCAGCGGCCTGGGAAGGACGACTATGCTTGTGTTTGCCGTGACTTTGCATAATATTCCCGAGGGTATGGCTGTGGGTGTCGTGCTGGCCGGTATGCTTGCAAGAAACGGTGCGGTCATTACAATGGCTGATGCTTTTGCATTATCAATCGGGATTGCTATACAAAACTTTCCGGAGGGTGCAATCATATCCATGCCTTTGGAGGGCACTGGCCTGTCTAAGGGTAAGTCATTTTACTATGGTTTTCTATCCGGAGTAGTGGAGCCTATTGGCGCTATTATTACCATTCTACTGACATCCCTTATCACACCAATACTGCCATACATACTTGCCTTTGCTGCCGGTGCCATGATTTATGTGGTGGTGGATGAACTTATTCCGGAAGCCCAGGCAGGCGAACACAGCAATATTGCTACCATCGGTGTGGCTATCGGGTTTGCACTTATGATGGTACTTGATGTAGCCCTTGGGTGATTATTATGGAGGCAATTGATGATTGATTTTTTAGCTGCTCTATTGCTTGATTTTTTAATAGGAGATCCTTACATATTACCTCATCCGGTTAAGTTTATGGGAAGGATTATATCATTTGAGGAAAAGACGGCCCGCAGATTTTCGCGGGGCAGTGGTTCACTAGGTTCACTCAGGACATGGGGGGCATGCATGGTATTGATAAACATTATAGCCTCCTTTCTTGTTCCTTATTATATATTGAAGTTATTAAAGGGGTATGGTCTTATCTACCATATTATTAACACATATTTTTTATATACATGTATTGCAGCTGGATGCCTGCAGCGTGAATCCATGAAGGTATATAAAGCTTTTACTAAAGGAATAGATAATACAAGGCATGCGCTTTCTTTTATAGTAGGCAGGGAAACGACACACCTCGATGAAAAAGAGATAATAAGGGCTACGGTGGAGACCGTGGCGGAGAATACGTCGGACGGGGTTATAGCACCTATGATGTATGCAATGATAGGGGGTGCTTCCCTGGCTTTTGTGTACAAAATGGTAAATACCATGGATTCAATGCTGGGATATTTAAATGAGAAATATAAAGATATTGGTTTTTATCCCGCTAAGACTGATGATTTATTAAACTTCCTTCCGGCCCGTATTACGGGAGTACTCATGTGCATCTCTTCTGTTTTTAAATTTAACGTTTCGCAAGGTTTCAAGATTATGATCAGGGACAGAAGGAATCATAAAAGCCCCAATTGTGCCTATCCGGAGGGCGCAGTCGCAGGCTTGCTGGGAGTGCAGCTTGGAGGAGATAACACATATTTTGGCGAGGTTGTTAAAAAACCAAAGATTGGTGACAGTATTAGGGAATTAGAGAAAAATGATATTAAAAGATCAGCTGATATAATGTACAGGACAGAGATAATATTTGCTGCCATTTATTTTATATTATTGTGGGTGATATCATGATACACGGTGGAGATACAGTATCGTATATAAAAGAATATGATGGTGACATAATCGATTACAGCAGTAATATAAACCCGCTGGGCCCTCCGGAAGGGCTTAAAGATGAGATGGATAGGGCGTATACGGAACTGCGTGCTTATCCTGATATACATTACAGGGAACTGAGGCGTAATGTGGCTCGTTATCTTGGGTGTGATGCACGGGATGTCATAGTAGGGAACGGCGCTCTTGACATTATAAGTAATGTTTCTTTATTGTTTAATAGGACAGTTACGTTTACACCGTGTTTTTCAGAATATATAAAGCGGCCGGCCGTATACGGAAAGCAGGTTTTGAAGCTTGGGCTGGATAATAATTTTCGCATAGATCTTAAGCTATTATCAGATAAACTTTGCAGCGGCGACCTGTTAATATTGGGAAATCCTAATAATCCGACCGGGCTGCGTATACCGGGAAAAACACTGATAGGTATTTATGAGATTGTAAAGCAGAAACATGCTTTTTTGTTGTTGGATGAGGCATTCTTTGAATTTTGTCCATCTGATTATGACAGCATAGAGTTACTGCGTGGTGCCGATAACGTATGCATAATAAGAGCGGCTACTAAGTTTTTTGCACTGCCGGGGATAAGGCTGGGATATGGTTGTACATCTGATGTGTTTGCCCAAAGCTACAGGAATATTGAAAGCCCATGGAGTGTAAATGCATATGCGAATGCAGCCGGAAGGTATATATTTAAGGATAAAGACTATATAAATCGTACCAAGAGGTATATAAAAGATGAAAGGGAATACCTAATAAACGAGCTGGGCAGGATAGGTTGGATGAGGGTATACAAGAGTGAGGCAAATTTTATACTTCTGAAACTGCTTAAATATGATGAGGATATCGTATTTGACAGGCTTATACATAATGGAATCATGATAAGGAAGGCCTCGAGCTTTGAAGGTTTAGACAAAACCTACATACGGATTGCCGTGAAAGGGCATGAAAGCAATGAAAAGCTTATAGGACTGATGAAGGAATTGGAACAATAAGCATATAAAAAGTCGCAATTCACATGTTGTGGATTGCGACTTTTTGGGAATATCTTAACCTTTATTTACCCCTTGCTTAACAATTAGTTTGAAGATACAGTCTATAATATAGGTGGTAAGAGAAATGGAAGGTAAAGAAAATGATGAAGCTAAAGCGGATTCCATAGACAATATTGCTCTCTTCAATGAGGGCGACAGGTATGGCTTGGCCGGCGGGAAATTCATCGTACGGTATGACGGCAAAGATACCGTGGTGCCGCTCACTCCCGATACCGACGATGAAAATGTATATTTTGCCGATAAGGCCGTCTACGTATCAGACGGGGTGACGGGGGTGGCGTACGGCGACGCCGCAGAGCCGGAATCGCCGGTCATGGTGCTCATGGGCCGCGATAAGGGCAAGACGTGGGACAGTTTCAAGGTTCCGGATACAAAGGCCGGAGACTATGAACAGAAGTATATGGGATTCACGACCAGGGATAACGGATGGCTGCTTTTGGCAGGAGGGACATCCACGGGCCATCAGCAAAACAGGATCTTTCAGACGGCGGACGGGGCGGAAAGACCTGTGATGAGATAGGCAATACCGCCGGGACCTACGAGCGCGTGGTGACGGGGTCGGGCTTTGCCGGTAAGGACGTCGGATTCGTATCATTCAGATATGATAATGACGCCGACCCCGCGGTATACCGCACGGAGGACAGAGGCAAATCGTGGTGACCTGCTGGATGTGACGGTGTTTTATGAGACTTCAGACTACGGTAAGACGTGGACCTTCAATGAGAAATACAGCCTGGCCCGCATATGGGCGGATGCAGGAGTTTACTCCTTCTCCATTACCAACTACTGGTGCATCTGGGCTAAGCCGGACGGATCGACCGGCATTTTGGCTGGGGATCAGTAAATAGGCAGTATATCCGTTCGGGATTATGACGCTTCTAAGCCTATAACACAATTTGAAGGAAGCAATGTGAGCTCGTTTATCACCAAGGAGCTTGCGGGCTGCAAGTATCCGGCGACGGATTTCGTGATACGCCATACCGCCGCCGATGGTTCCTATGAGTATGAGCATCACATCTACCTCATACCCGAGGGCAGCAATTATGCCTATGACCTGTGCTTAGATACCGCATGGGGAAATGAAAGGGAGTACGCGGTCGCCAAGAGCTTTGAGATGAATAAGGAATGCTTGTAGGCTTAAAAACAAATGTAGTCATTTAGCCGGATAAAAATTGAGAGAAAAAAGGATATAATTTACGAATCCGGCAATGCCTTGTCGGATTTTTGCTATTAATGAGATAAGAAAGAATGTATATTCTATAATTGTTTAAAATTTGACGAAGTTTTTAGATGTGTAATCACAGATTTTTAATTCAACTTTCATTTGTGCAATTTTATTTTAAGTAGGTAAACGTTTGGAAGTGTGATTATTTGCTATATTAAAACTTTATTTAGGAAAACGATTACCTTCCGGGAAATCATGTAAGACAAGCTTTTATCATGTTGACTTTGTTCAGATAGAGCGTACAATAATAGTAGACTGAAGGATACGATGATTATATATAATTAACTGCAAGTTTTTATTCAATTGGGGGCTGGCTATATGCAATTTGAATTGTTTATTGCTATTTTTTTGCCAATCATAATAGGCATCATAGTATACATGATAAAAAGTGAAAAACTACGTAACATTTTAGTGATTGCATGCACTGCTCTTGTTATGTTATCCTCAGTGCTGATTGTGCATCATGGGAATTTTTCATTAGAAATGGGACAGCTTGGATCACTTCCATGGAATAGCATAATTGAGGTGCTGGACCTTGCATTAGGACTTTTTATACTCTATATATCTATCTCATTAAAAAATAAAAATTTAATATTGTTATCTGCTTTGCAGGTTCTTCCCATGTTTATTTTTGAGAATTTTACCGGGGCGAACCTTGAAATTAATAAAGTAATTTATGCAGATCACCTTTCGATAATTATGAATATCATTATTTCATTTGTCGGGACGCTAATTTGGATATTTGCTATCGGCTACATGAAAGACGATGAGGAACATAAGAAAGTATATCCCTCGAGACAGAACAGGTTTTTTGCAATAATTCTTGTTTTTATCGGTGCGATGAATGCCCTTGTGTTCTCCAACAGCCTTATTTGGGTGTATTTCTTCTGGGAAATTACGACATTAAGCTCTTATCTCCTTATAGGGCATGACGGGACGGAAGAGGCACAAGAATCGGCCGTGAGGGCTTTGCTGCTTAACAGTATCGGCGGTGTTGCGTTTGTGGCTGCAATAATAATTGCCTATTATCAGATTGGAACGGTGGATATCCAGAAGATTATAAGCTCTAAGTCATCCGGACTGGCCATGGTGGCTATAGGTCTTTTGTGCCTTGCAGCTTTTACAAAATCCGCCCAGATACCGTTTCACAAATGGCTGCTTGGTGCCATGGTTGCGCCTACGCCTGTATCGGCTTTGCTGCACTCAAGCACGATGGTAAAGGCTGGAGTTTATTTTATCATACGGTTGGCTCCAACCTTCTATGGTACGCGTATGGCATTTGTAATTTCACTGTATGGAGGTTTTACCTTCGTAGCGGCCTCACTAATGGCTATAGGCCAATCTAACGGTAAGAAGATTTTAGCGTATTCAACCATCTCCAACCTGGGGCTTATAATTTCAGCGGCTTGTATTGATAATACCACGGCCGTTGCCGCTGCCATAATGCTGATGATTTTTCACGCTGTGTCCAAGGCGCTATTGTTTCTTTGCGTCGGTACGATTGAGCATGGCATAGGCAGCAGGGATATAGAGGACATGAGAGGGCTTATAAACAGGATGCCGTTTACGGCTACAATAACGGTCATTGGTCTTGTAACCATGCTTTTGCCGCCTTTTGGCGTGCTGCTGAGTAAATGGTTGGTTATAGAAACAGCGGCGAAAAATCCTATACTTGTGTTTATGATTGCCATAGGAAGTGCATTGACGGTAGTCTATTATACAAGATGGCTGGGATTGCTGCTTTCGCGGTCCTCGGATAATGAAACTATAAAGTATGAAAAGATTTCGGGATATATAAGATTGCCGCTCACGATACTGTCTGTGACCGCCATAACAATAAGTACTTTTATCACATTCATACTGAACAGACTTATTGTGCCGGCTGTGACTCAGTATTATAATTGGCTGGGTCTTGTAGGCATGGAGGGTACTATAGAAGAAACATACGGTTCTTTTTCACTGTGGCCGGTGTTTTTGGCACTGGGGATTGCTTTTGCCGGATGCTATATTTCTTTAAAGAGCCAGTCAGGTTTTGCACATCCATATATGCCTGGTGAGACATCTAAGAGTTATAAGGTTATAAAAATAAACGGTAAAGAGGATGCTTTGCCCGACCTCAAAGTAAGAAACTACTATTTCGGCGGCCTGCTCTCGGAAGAAAGGCTTACACCATGGCTTAAGCTTATTGCCACAGCGTTGATTATATGTGCGTTTGGAGTGATTTTACTATGATTTTAAAAGTATTGTTTGCACTTATTTGTATGCCTTTAATAGGGGGGCTTATAGTCGGAGCTGACAGGAAGTTGACTGCGCGGATGCAGGGACGTTTCGGACCGCCTCTTCTTCAGCCGTTTTATGATGTAGTAAAACTGTGTCTTAAGCAAAGAGTGTCTGTAAATGAGTTCCAGGTATTAAGCGTTTTTATATATTTTGCTTCCTCAGCCTTAAGTGTGCTGCTTCTGTTATTAAGAAGTGATCTTCTGATGATAATATTTGTTATGTCCATAGGTGCCGCATTCCTTGTGGTAGGTGCTATGTCCGTAAGATCTCCTTACAGCCAGGTGGGGGCCCAGAGGGAACTTATGCAGATGTTGTCATATGAACCTTTGCTTATATTGGTGACCGTCGGCATGTATCTTGTAACCGGCAGCTTCAAGGTAAGCAAGATAATGATGAGAAGTACGCCGATGATTGCGGAATTGCCTCTTTTATTTTTTGTTATGATAATTATTCTTGGTATAAAGATGAGGAAGTCGCCCTTTGACATATCTGCATCGGAGCATGCTCACCAGGAGATAGTGAAGGGAGTGCTCACAGACTATTCAGGCCCGTATCTTGCAATGACGGAGGTCGCTCACTGGTATGACCTTACATTGCTTTTGAGTATTGCAGCATTATTTTTCTATCCGTACTGGATATGGGGAATTATTTCAGCATTGGCGCTTGTTGTGGTTGAGATACTTATTGATAATGTGTCGGCCAGGCTCACTGTGAAGTGGATGCTTTCATATTCATACATCGTAGGTATTACGCTGGCTGCCGTTAATATAGGCGTGTTGTATTTTGTGAGATGAAATGTTTGCAATCCTGATCGTTGGATAAATATACTTAAAAAATTGAGTCGTAGTATATAATATAAAGGGGTATAGATTGGGGTGATATCATGAGCTTTTTGAATAAAGCGAGTAAGCTTTCTCCATGGCTGGTGCATTATGATTGTGGAAGCTGTAATGGATGCGACATAGAGCTTTTAAGCTGTCTTACACCTCTATATGATGTGGAGAGGTTTGGCGTTGTGAATGTAGGTGACCCCAAGCAGGCTGATATATTGGCTGTAACGGGATCAGTCAATCAGCAGAATAAAAGTGTTCTCAAGAATATTTATGATCAAATGTCTGATCCCAAGGTGGTTGTAGCTATAGGTGTGTGCGCATGTACGGGGGGTATATTCAGAGATTGCTACAATGTGGTTGGGGGCATAGATAAAGTGATTCCCGTGGATGTCTATATTCCCGGGTGTCCGGCCAGGCCGGAACAGATAATAGACGGTATACAGTTGGCTATAAAAAAACTCTCCGAAAAAACGAAAGTATGAGAGGAGTATAGCGATGTTAAAAGCGAGAGAGGTAACATTGGATAATCTTTTGGATGAGGTGAAGAAATATCACATTGCAGGATATAGATTGGTAACGACTACCTGCGTTGATCTTGGGGATAAATTCGATATACTGTATCATTTTGATAAAGACTACAAGCTTGAGAATCTAAGGCTTACTGTTGATAAGGGTACCAAGCTCAAGAGTATTTCATCTATATATTTTAGTTCAATACTGCCGGAAAACGAGATGCAAGATATGTTCGGCATAAAGTTTGACGGCCTGGTGGTGGACTACGGCGGAAAGCTGCTTTTGGGAGAAGATTCCCCCCTGTCGCCAATGGCACATATACAGATCGTCAAAAAGGAGGATACCGGCAATGTCTGATAAAAAAAGTTTTATACCCTTTGGACCCCAGCATCCGGTGCTGCCTGAGCCTATCCAGCTAAGGCTGGTGGTAGAGGATGAAAAGGTTGTGGAGGCACTGCCTACTCTAGGTTATGTTCACAGAGGCCTGGAAAAATTAGCTGAAGTGAAGACTGTAGACCAGATGGTATACGTTGTGGAGAGGATATGCGGCATATGCAGTTGTATGCAGGCCATGACATACTGCCAGGGTATAGAGGAATTGATGGATGTAGAGATACCTGAAAGGGCTAAATATCTGCGGACAATATGGGCAGAGCTTCATAGAATGCACAGTCTTTTGCTTTGGATGGGGCTTCTTGCGGATGCATTCGGATATGATAGCCTGTTCATGCAGATCTGGCGTATAAGAGAGAGAATAATGGATATACTGGACAAAACAGCGGGGAACAGGGTTATAATATCTGTAAATATCATAGGTGGAGTAAAGCGGGACATAGACGGTGAGATGGAAAAATGGGTGCTGGATTCTTTAGATGATATAGAGAAAAACTTCAAAGAGGTCTTTGATGTTATGAAGGATGATTACAGCATAAAGAAAAGAACCGTCGGTATCGGCGTCATATCCAAAGATGATGCCTATGAGATGGGTCTGGTCGGACCTATGCTGAGGGGTAGCGGATATCCTTGCGATATGAGGATGACGGGCTATGCGGCATATGGAGACTTGGATGTTCATCCGATAATCGAGAAAGACGGAGATTGTTATGCCAGGATGATGGTAAGAATGAGAGAGGTTTTTCAATCAATAAATCTTATCCGCCAGGCCTTTGCCAAAATGCCGAAAGGTGATCTGACGGTAAAGGTACGGGGAAACCCGGATGGTGAGATAATATCCCGTGTAGAACAGTCCAGGGGCGAGGTGCTATATTATATCAAAGCCAACGGTGGTAAACATCTTGATAGGCTGAGGGTTAGGACACCCACCTTTTCAAATATATCATCGCTTATGAAGATTCTTCCGGGTGCATCCTTAGCTGATGTTCCCGTGTTGATATTGACCATAGATCCTTGCGTTAGCTGCATTGAAAGGTAGTGATTAAATGTTTAGGATGGGAAAGCGGCTTTTTGAAAATGTCATCAGTGGTCCAGTTACCCGGCTTAAACCGCGTGAGCCCTTTGAAGGAGAGCGTGGGCATATAGAGATAGATATTTCTAAGTGCGTGTTTTGTATGAGGTGTGCCCGGGAATGTCCCTGCGGCTGTCTTAAAGTAAACAGAGTGGACGGCACATGGGATATAGACCAGTTTAAATGTATCGCATGCGGGACATGTGCCAGCGTATGTGCGCGGCACGCAGTGCATATGTGCTGCAGCTACAGAAAGCCGGCGGAGCACAAGAAGGTAAACATGTATAAAGGAAATCCGCCTGGAAAACGTAAGAAAGCAGCGGGTTCTGCGGGGGAAAAGGCATAGTGCACGAACTCTCGGTAACCCAGTCACTCCTCGATATGTCTGTAAAAGAGGCTGAAAAGGCAGGAGCTGCTGGTATAGATGAGATAAAAATCGTCATAGGCGACCTCACGGGTATATCCGAGGAGTGTGTTCAGTTTTATTTTGATATTATAAGCAAGGACACTATAGCTGAAGACGCCGCATTGTCCTTTAAAAGGATACCGGCTGCCTTCCGTTGCAAAAAATGCGGGCATGTATTTGACAGAAAGAAGCTTATGTTTAACTGCCCTGTGTGCGGTAGCCCGGGTGTGTTGATAGGCAGGGGCAAGGAACTTTATATAGAAGGTATAGAGGTGAGATACGATGGAGATAAAACTGGTTAAAAATATATTAGATGCCAACGATCGTTTGGCTGAGGACAACAGAAAGGTTTTCGACGCTGCCGGGTCGACAGTTATAAATATGATAGGTTCACCGGGAAGCGGGAAGACTTCACTCATTATGAGAACTATTGAAAATCTAAAAGACGATTGCCATATCCAGGTCATCGAGGGAGATATAGCATCCTCCATAGATGCACAGGCGATTGCGGAAAAAGGTGTGGATGCCCTACAGATAAACACGGAGGGCGAGTGCCATCTGGATGCCAATATGATAAGGCAGGCTGTGAAAGATTTTAAGCTTAAGCCCGGCTTGTTGTTTATAGAAAATGTAGGGAATCTGGTGTGCCCTGCAGAGTTTGAGATAGGTGAGAATCATAAGGTAACAGTAATCAGCGTGCCGGAGGGTCACGACAAACCGTATAAGTACCCGCTCATATTTTCTAAGTCGGCGGCTGTCGTCCTTACAAAATCGGATCTCATGCCTTATATTGATTTTGACATGGATAAGTTTAGGTCCGGAATAATGTCCTTAAACTCAGACTGTAAGATTTTTGCTGTAAGCTCGAAGACAGGTGAGGGTCTGGATGGTTGGATAGACTGGCTTAAAGGAATTAGGGGGTAATAATATGTGCCTTGCGATACCGGCAAGGGTGGAAAAGCTAAAGGGGCGTGATGCCCTTGTGGATTTCAGAGGAGTGAAAAAGACTGTATCCGTGGCTATGCTTCCCTGTAAAGTGGGAGATTATGTTATCGTACATGCAGGCTATGCCATAAGTAAGATGGACAAAAAGGATGCATTGGAAGACCTTGAGCTGTGGAGAGAGGTCATGGATCTCTCATGAACGGCAAAAGTAAACAAAATGTAGCTAAGCTGCGGAAAGCCATTGAAAATATAAACCCGGGATATGCAATAAACCTTATGGAAGTTTGCGGTACCCATACCATGACCATTGCCAGGAGCGGAATAAGGGATATGCTGCCCCAAAACGTCAGGCTTTTATCCGGACCGGGCTGTCCGGTGTGCGTTACCTCAGCCGGGGACATAGATAAAGCAATAGAATACTCTAAGATACCCGGAGCCGTGCTTGCTACCTTCGGCGATATGATCAGGGTGCCGGGCAGCAGGTACAGTCTTTCCCAAGCGCGAGCGCGAGGGAGTGACGTCAGGGTGGTTTATTCTGTCTATGAGGCATTAAAGATAGCAGAGTCCAATCCAGACCGCAGCGTGATATTTGAGAGCATTGGTTTCGAGACCACAGCTCCTTCTGTTGCCGATGCAATAATAAGAGCGAAGGAAAACGGCATTGATAATTTCTATGTCCTCTGCCTGAACAAGACAGTGCCCCGGGTTTTGCGGGTTCTTTCATCCTCCGATGAGGTAAGGATAAATGGGTTTATACTTCCCGGACATGTCAGCGCAATAATAGGAGTACGGCCGTACAGGTTTCTGGCTTCGGAGTATGGTATAAACGGCATAATATCAGGTTTTGATACGGAAGATGTACTTCTTACTATTGCCGGCTTGCTAAAGCATATAAGGGATGGTGAGGCAGTTATAGAGAATCAATATTCCAGGGTGGTACGGGAGGATGGAAATACGGCCGCTTTGTCACTTTTGTATGGGGTGTTTGAGCCTTGTGATACGGCTTGGAGGGGTATCGGTACCATTCCTGGATCCGGACTTAAGATTAAAGATGAGTACGGAAGCTATGATGCCGAAAAACGGTTTGGCATAAGTGTGACCGATACGCATGAGCCACGTGGATGCCGCTGCGGTGATGTACTTAGAGGTATTATAGATCCGCAGGATTGTCCGCTATTTGGGAAGTCATGTACTCCCGACCGGCCGGTAGGGCCATGCATGGTATCATCGGAAGGCAGTTGCGGTATATGGTACAGGGAGAGAAAAGCTCTATGAGAAGATATATAAAGATACACGGTATTGTTCAAGGGGTGGGTTTCCGCCCTTTTGTTTATAATGCGGCTTCAAGGTATAATATAAAGGGATATGTAATAAACACTGCCAATGGAGTGTTTATAGATGCGGAGTCGGACAAGCAGTCGATAAACGGTTTTATAAGCGAGATTAAGAATAACCCGCCCGAGCTTTCAGATATATCCAAGATAGAAATAGAGAAGAGGCCAGGCCTGGGCTATAAGGATTTTGAGATACGCATGAGCAGGGACGAGGGTGGTTTTATACCGGTGTCGCCGGATATGGCCACATGCGACGACTGCCTGAAGGAGCTTTTCGATGAAAAGGACAGGCGGTACAGGTACCCTTTTATCAATTGTACCAACTGTGGTCCCAGGTATACCATCATAAAGGACATACCCTATGACCGGCCGCTCACCACGATGGGCAAGTTTAAGATGTGCGATAGCTGTGAGCGGGAGTATAAAGACCCCTCCAACAGGAGATTTCATGCCCAGCCCGATGCCTGTGCCGACTGCGGACCGCAGCTTATTTGGGAAGGTGCAGGGATGCTGCAGGGCGAGCAGGCACTGCAGAAGTGTGAGGATTATATCAGGCGTGGAAAGATTGTAGCCATCAAGGGCCTTGGTGGGTTCCACCTAGCCTGTGATGCGAGGAATGAGCAGGCTGTGCTTGCTTTAAGGGAGCGTAAGAGAAGATATGGCAAACCCTTTGCCATCATGGTTAAAGATGCTGATGCCGCGGGCACTCTATCTGAAATAGACAGTGGAGAACGGGCACTTTTAAAATCGCGGCGTAGGCCGATTGTACTTCTCAAAGAAAAGCCGGGAGTGTTGGCCCACTCTGTATGCCCCGGCCTGGATAGTGTGGGGATTATGCTCCCATATACACCCCTTCATCACCTTCTTTTAAGGGATCTGGATATACCACTGGTGATGACCAGCGGTAATGTTTCCGATGAACCCATTGCCAGTGATAACGAGGAAGCGGCGGAGCGGCTAAAAGGAATCGCTGATGGCTTTTTAATGCATAACAGGGATATATATGCACGCATTGATGATTCGGTCTTTATGTATGAAGGCGGCGCAGTCCCTGTACGGAGGGCACGGGGCTATGCCCCCATGCCCATCATAGCCGATAATTTCGCAGACTGCAGGCAGATATTGGCTGTAGGCGCTCAGGATAAGGTGACCGCATGCTTTTTAAAGGCAGGATATTTTTTTCTTACGCAGCATATAGGTGACCTGGATAACGCCATGGCCTATAAATATTTTAAGGATGTTATAGCAAGGTATGAGAAACTGTTTCGCATAGCGCCGGAAGTGGTGGCCTATGACATGCACCCCGGCTACATAACAACCGATTATGCGGGCAGCATTGAAGGCAAGCTTCATGTGGCGGTGCAGCATCATCATGCCCATATCGCATCATGTATGGCGGAAAACGGGATAGAGGACAAGGTGATAGGCATTGCCTATGATGGTACGGGATATGGTGATGACGGCAGGATATGGGGAGCTGAGTTTTTATTGGCGGATCTTGAGGGCTATGAAAGGCTTGCACATTTAAGGTATGTACCCATGGCCGGCGGTTCGCTTGCCATCAAAAAGATTTATAGGATTGCGCTGTCTTATATGTTTACCTCGGGGGATATTTATAATGAATTTATAGATAAAATAAATTCTAAAGAGTATAAGGCCATAAAGTGGCAATGGGACAGGCGGATAAACTGCCCGGAGGTATCCAGCATGGGCAGGCTTTTTGATGCCGTATCCGCGCTGACAGGGCTTAGAGAGGAGGCTGGCTATGAAGGCCAGGCCGCCTCCGAGCTGGAGGCGATAGCCACGCCGGGGTCTACTCATGAAAGCTATGATTTTGTTATATATGACGAGGAAGGCATGGATATCATTGACCCGTCTCCCATATTAAAAGAGGCTGTACTGGATGTGAAAAACGGAATGGAGCTATGTATTGTATCCACTAAGTTTCATAATACGGTGATTAAATTCACTCTTGCCGAGACTGATGCGATAAGAAAGAAAACAGGTATAAACAAGGTCGCTTTAAGCGGCGGCGTGTTTCAAAACAGGTTTTTATTGAGAGGGATAAGACTTGGGCTGGAATCCCAAGGATTTGAGGTCTATACACATCACAAGGTACCGCCAAACGACGGGGGGTTATCCTTCGGCCAGGCCGCTATAGCTGCATTAAAGACGAGAAGGTAGGTGGAAATCATGGGTGTTGTTGAATTAAAACACGGTGGAGGCGGCAGGGCCACCTCCCAGCTTATAGATATATTTGCAAAGTATTTTGATAACGATATACTGAGCGGAATGGAGGATTCTGCACTGCTGCATATGGAAGGTGATATGGCATTTACAACGGATTCCTTTGTTATAGAGCCCTATTATTTCCCGGGAGGTGACATCGGCAGGCTTTCAGTGTGCGGGACTGTAAATGACCTTGTTTGCCGCGGGGCCCGTCCGCTCTATCTTTCCTCTGCCCTTGTTATAGAGGAGGGCTTTGATATCGCAGACCTTGAAAGAATTGCGCAGTCGATGGCGAAGGCAGCCGGACAGGCGGGCGCGCATATAGTCACCGGTGATACCAAGGTGGTCGGTAAAGGACACGCGGATGGTGTATATATTAACACGGCTGGCATTGGGAAAATTGTGATACCCGGCATATCCGCGCACAATGCCGTACCAGGAGACAAGGTTATGGTAACCGGCAGCATAGGAGACCACAGCATAGCGACGCTTTCCGCCCGGGAGGGAATGGACTTCACAGCTGACGTTGAAAGCGACTGTGCTCCTTTAAGCTGTTTTATAGATGACCTTATGCCTTTTACAGGAAAGGTGCACACAATAAGGGATGCAACCAGGGGCGGTCTGGCCGCTGTTCTAAACGAGATAGCACGTGCAAGCGGTGTAAGCATAAAGATATATGAAGATAAAATACCTGTAAAGCAGGAGGTTAAGAGTATATGCGACGTCTTGGGTTTTGATATACTAACCCTTGCCAACGAGGGTAAACTGGTCATCTTTGCTCCTGCTGACAGTGCGGATGATATACTCTCTGCTATAAGAGAGGAACCCCTTGGCTGTGATGCCGCAATAATAGGCGAGGTTGCTGAAGGCCAGGCCATTGTAACGATGGAAACAACATATGCAACAGACAGGATCATAGACCTTCCCTACGGGGAACTCCTGCCGAGAATCTGTTAATAGATTATAGATTATAGATTATAGATGATAGATTATAGAGGTTAGATGCTTCCGGTTTCGGAAGCATCTTTTGTTTATTGGATAAATACAAATAGAAAGGAGTAAGGAAATAAAAACATGATTTGGCGGTGACTTGATTGAAGAAGGAGTTATCCACGTTCAGTATAGCTGCAACATACATAGGCACGGTGGTTGGAGCGGGTTTCGCATCCGGCCAGGAGGTTATGCAGTACTTTGGATACCATGGCGTGAGAGGTTTCCGCGGTCTTATTGTTGCCACGTTGATTTTTATAGTTTTCGGCTATATGATGATGGCCCTAGGTCAAAAGCTCTCCTCAGATTCTCATTATGAGGTTGTGATGTATGCGGCCGGCCCGTATTTCGGAAGGATCGCAGACTGGATCATAACCATATTTTTGTTTGTTTCTCTGACAGCAATGTTTGCCGGGACAGGTGCCATATTTGAACAGCAATTCGGCCTGCCGGCCATTTATGGCAATGTTTTCATGGCCATTATAACCCTGGTTACGGTGCTCACCGGCATATCGGGTATAATTAATGCTATAAGCGCCATAGCGCCCATACTTATGCTGGGGGTGTTTACCATAGGCGGCATCACATTCCTTACTCATCCTGCAAGTTTATTGACACGCAGCATAGAAGGAGGCATGCAGCCTATTATATCCAACCCCTGGTTTTCTGGATTTATTTATGCTTCATATAACCTTGTTACGGCGGTCGCCATTTTAGGCCCGCTGGGAAAAGAAGTAAACGGGAGAAGAAAGCTTAAGAGCGGCGCTTTTTGGGGTGGCGCGGGGCTGGGTGTAGCCGCCATGATAATACAGATGACGCTGCTAATGAATATGCCGGAGGCTGCGGGCTATGAGGTACCCCTGCTCTATGTGGCAGGAAGTATATCACCCGTCTTCACCATCATATACAGTGCAATCCTTGTAGGAGAGGTATATTCTACAGCCATTGGCGATTTATATGGTTTTGCCGCTAGGTTTGCCGATACAAAAAGCCGCACATACAAAATCTATCTCTTTGTGAGTACCATCGCCGCTGTCATATGCAGCCGGCTGGGTTTTGCCAACATGGTGAGGTATCTGTATTCGGCGGAGGGTATTGCGGGAATTATATTATTGATAGGGATGAGCGTTACAGCTCTTTCCGGCAGGCTTTAAGCTTTTTGAGAAGTGCGCTCATATGCTATAATCGCTGCACCTATGGCTCCCATATATTGAGAGTCTTTAAGCGGTGTAATGTCGGTGTGCAGTAGTTTCTCCAATTCTCCACGCAACGAGGAGGAGAAACCCAGGCCGCCGGAAAGGCCGACCTTTCGTCTTATACCAACCCTTGTTATCATAGGGTTGATTTTTTCGGCCACGGATAAAAAAAGTCCTGCCGCTATGTCCTCCCGGGAGGTGCCCTTGGATATCAGGTTTACTACCTCCGATTCTGCGAATACTGTACATGTGCTGGAGAAGTGTACGGCCTGGCCGCCTTGTGCTAACCTGTCCAGGTCGTTTGCTTCACAATCCAGTATCCCGGCCATCACCTCGATAAATCTGCCCGTACCTGCCGCACACCTGTCATTCATTACAAAATCCTTCACGTTTCCCGCTTCATCTATTGATATTACCTTGCTGTCCTGGCCGCCTATATCGATAACGGTGCGTACTCTGCCATCCATAAAATTAGCGCCCCGGGCATGGCAAGTAATCTCCGTTACAGCTTTATCAAAACCTCCCAGGTTTCGGCCGTATCCGGTGGCAACTATGGGTCCCGAATCACAGTCTTTAATGTTAAGCTTTTTCATTAATAGGTTCATACATTTAGCTGAAGTCTCCTTGGGATTCCAGCCGGACTTTATGCATTTAAGGCCCCGCACCTGCCCGTCAAATGCCGCTGCCTTGGTATATGAGGAGCCTATATCTATGCCTATTCCTAACATATTAAAGCATCTCTAAGAAAGCCTCGACCCTGGTTTGTAACTGTCCGGAGTCTTCGTCACTGTAGTCTGTCTCCAAATGAAGCAGGGGTATTCCGGCTTCCTTTAAAGCTTTTTCCACTCTGGCATATTCTATGGAATAACTTGTACAGAAGGTCAAGTCCTCATATATAACCCCATCGGCATTGTATTCCTTAAATAATCTGATTATATCATCCGTCCGCTTGTCATTAGGCGTAAAACAGGCGCAGTTTACATCCATGCCATCATGGGCTATGGAATCCATGAGCTGGTCCATGCTGGAGCCATCTTTAGGTTGTTCTCCGCGGTCAAAATATCTTGTGCCGGTGCATGTTTCTTCACATACTATGCTTGCACCGCTCTTTTCTATGATATCATGCAGTTTCCAGTTTGGCAGAGCCTGAGGAGTACCACTAAGGAGTATTCTCTTGGTATCCTTTTTAAACGGCGAAACGTCATTTTTAACTCTGTCATCCAGTTCATCGCAGAGCTCATTTAGTTTTTCCGTAAACCTTACTGGATCGTCAAAGAATGAAAGCTGTGTTACCAGCAGCGCATCCCTGCCGGACACGGGAGCCGGATTATGTTTCCTTAGGTTATAAAATCTCTTAAGAGCATCTTTTTTGTTGCGAATGATTTTCATACTCTCAAGAAGTTTCTCCGTGGTGATCTTGTTTCCCGTTACCTCTTCAACTTTATCTTTGAATCGCTCTATTTCACTTTTCCACTCATCGATGTCGCCATCTTTCTTCATCTGTGGTAGCTCCATTACATAAACAGGCATCCGCTCGCCCAGCAGTTCCCACGCTTTCTTCTTTCCGTCGCATGTGGTTTCACCCACTACCAGGTCAGTGCTTTCAAAATAAGGGCATGTCCTGCCTACCTTTGCACCCATAAAGGCTTTTATAAGCGGGCAGGTATTTCTCGGCAGAACCGTTTCCCCGTCCGGTACCCAGAATTGTGAACCGGCGCACAGTCCTATGGCATATCCGTCTGCGGCAAGTATTATTTCCTCCGGTACGAATACGCAGAATGTGGCAATCGCTTTTCTGCCGTTTTTCCTTCCCTCATTTATCTCTTTTACCCTCTGGCCGTGTATATCCCCAGCCAGGCCATAAAAATAGTCCATTTTTTTAGGAGTTTTCTCCTGTGTCAAAAATACATCTTTAAACATAGTAGGAAGAGCCGTCATAAGCTGGTCATGTTTTTCCATATCCACACCAAGATCTTCCCAAAGCTTGCGTGTTTCCATTAAAATAACCCCCTTTGAAATAAGTACACAGTATCAGTGTACAGCACCTAAAATGTATGGACAAATACAAAATATATATAAATATAATATAATTTATAGATAAAAACTATGATATAATTAAGATAGTATATTTGAAGGGGTTGGCACAAATGGACATCAAACAATTAGAGGCATTTTCGGCCACAGCGAGGTTCAAGAGTTTTTCCAAGGCAGCAGATTTTTTGTATCTGTCGCAGCCCACTGTAAGCGCTCATATACACAATCTGGAAAAAGAGCTGGGCGGACCGCTGATAAACAGAAGGTCGCAGCAATTTAAACTTACAGACCTGGGTGAATCGATTCTGCAAAAGGCAATATATCTATTGCAGACAAGGGATGAGATATATGAAGTCTCTCGGGCGCGGTCCCAAAGCAGCTCACTCGGTATTATAATAGCCGCCAGTACCATACCGGCAGAGTACCTGCTTCCTGATGTGATATCGGAATTCATGTGCAGTGATTTGACAGTGCATTTTAAGGTGCTGGAGAAAAACAGTGAGGATGCCATTGAAATGGTCAGGCACGATTTGTGTGATATAGGTGTGGTAGGGACATTCATTAATTTTTATGATTTGACTTATAAAAAATTGCTTGATGATGAATTGTTTTTTGTTACCTCATTTGCTTCAGATATCGATCCTGTTGTTTCCATTAATGACCTAATGGATATCCCTTTTGTTTTAAGAGAGGAGAGATCGGGCACATATATGGCCCTCAAGGACGCACTAAAAGATGCCGGCAGCAATATCTCGCATCTTAATAATATCATGGTTATGGGAAGCAACGAGGGTATCAAAAGTATTATAGAAAAAAACAGGTATATGGCCTGTCTGTCCGGCTTTTGTGTGAAGCGGGAACTGAAAGAAGGGTCACTTAAAAAAATTGTTGTTAAAAATGTTAATCCACATCGAAGTTTTTATTTGACATATTTAAAGAATAAGATATTTACGCCTGCGCAAAGTAGGTTTATAGATAGTATAACTGATATGGGCAGGGCCCGGTAACCGGGTAAAACGGCTGGTTATCGAGAGAAGACCCATAAGTTTTTGATTTGTGGCTGTAGACGAGAGTAGCTCCATGTTTTTTGGCTTCTGATTTTACTATTGGGGTCACGTACAAGAAACTCACCGTCTCTGTACCCATACAAAACAATGAAATGCCCTCTGGTTGTGAAATCCCCCGGACGCATGCTGCATATGATGGGATGTCCTTGGGAGAGCTCGCTTGCCATTCTCTGCTCGTCCAAAGCGATCACTTTGGAATGCAGTCCTAATTTATTAGCGCCGTCGGTCATAAGAGACCATAAAGTAGCGCCGCTCTCATCAATATATCCGTTTTCCTCGCTGAATTTTGCAACTGTTTTAGGATTGATTGCGTCATCTCCTGTAAGTCCGGACGCAACCATTGCAAGACAGGTGGGCCCGCAGCCGTCCAGCCCGATTATTCCATTACCGTATGGAGCATAGCCCCAGTCTTCATTCCACTGTATCAGCAAAGGGATCTGGCCTGGCCGGTGTCTTATATTTATATTTTGTTTCCAGGTATCCTTCTTTTCCGGATAATCTAATGTAAAATCAAGCAGTTCAGGGTTCTTTGACAGTGATTCAAGAAGCACGGGCGGATATTCTTCCGAGTGCCTAAGTATTTTTAATACTTTCTGGTCTTTCAGAGCCATAGCTTCCAGAGAATACACCGCCTCATCCGGCACCTCTTTGCTTATCTTGGTCTTGTCAAAGGTTATATCGGGAGTTACTACATTCGTATTTTCTTCAGTTCTTAAATTCCTTTTTGGTAAATAACCTGCCAAAAATATTTTACCTATACAAATAATAAGCACCAAGACGATAATTCGCTCAATTATATTAAAAAAACACTGTATAAAGCTTCTCCTTGTCCTTCTCCTCACGTAAAATCCCCTTTCCAAAGTGTTTCTCCCTATGCGTTTTATGCTTTAATCTATCAGCATTCGATATGCTACCTTATATTATACCAATATATTATACCAGAAATGGACCGGCTATATATGAGGAATTCTTTTCCTATATCTTGATATTTCCTTATATAAAATATACAGGATTTATGTAAGGCCTTGTATTTGCTGATTTTGCCGGTGATTATGAAGAAATAAATTTTTGATGAGGTATAAGACCGTTAAAAAAATGACGAAATTTGAAACATTTGTTGACACAAATTTAACATAAGGGTATATTTAGCCGAAAATTGGCTTTTATGATGTTTTAAGTATATTTATTTTTTTGTTAAAATAATAATGGAATATGCACTATGTTATAAATATGAAAAGGGGGTATAGATTTTGGAGAAGGATACAGGTTACTTTAAAGAAAAGGAGAAAGCGTTTACTCCGATTCTGGCAATTGAAGAAGCGTCAAGGTGTCTTTTGTGCTATGACGCTCCTTGTACAAACGCCTGCCCGGCTGGGACAGACCCAGCAAAATTCATACGCTCTCTGCGCTTCAGAAATTTCAAAGGAGCAGTTTCCACTATCAGAGAAAATAACATTTTAGGCGGGATATGCGCTAGGGTGTGTCCCACAGACAAATATTGCGAGGGTGCCTGCAGTTTATGCGGTATTGACAGGCCTATAGAGATTGGTAAGATTCAGCGGTTTTTGACGGATTATGAACAGGCAATAGGTTTTAAGTGTTTAGAGACTGCGGAGGCTACAAAGGATAAGGTGGCTATTATAGGTTCGGGGCCCAGCGGACTCTCTGCGGCAGCTAAACTTTCTGCGGAAGGGTATAAGGTAACTGTTTTTGAATCAAGAAAACAGCTGGGTGGCTGGTTTACCTATGGAATTCCGGAAAATAAACTTCCTATGAAGGTTGTGGAAAATGAAATACAATATGTCAAGGATTTGGGAGTAGAATTCGTACTTGATTGTAAGGTGGGCAAGGATATTACACCTGCGGGCCTCAAAAAAGACGGATTTGCGGCAATTCTGCTGGCAACGGGTATGCACAAGGGCAGGGATATTGATATAAAGGGAAATGATTTAAAAGGTGTTATAAACGGCATTGACTTTTTAGCAGAAGCAAAAACATCGGGAGGCAATATCAAAGTAGGAAATAAGGTCGTTGTTATCGGCGGAGGAGATGTCGCCGTGGATTGTGCCTCTACGGCAAAGCTTCTGGAAGCGGAGGATGTAAAGATAGTTTATAGGAGAACCATGGAGAAAATGCCTGCGGACAGGGAAGAACTGGCATATCTACAGCAGCTTAATATACCTGTCTTTACCGGGCTTAAACCGGCGGAGGTAATAGGTGAATACGGAAAGGTTACTCAGTTTAAAGCGGTAGGTATGTTTGATGATTCCAAGCTGATCCTTGATGCCGATATGGTTATTTTTGCAATTGGCCAGCAGCCGGATGAGAGTGTCGTGCCCGCCGATGTTAATGAAAAGGGAATGTTTAAAACATGTGACTATATGACCAGCGTAGACGGTGTGTTTGCCTCCGGCGATATAGTAGACGGAGATAAAACAGTCGTGTATGCCGTTAAAGAAGGCAAGGAAGCGGCCGAGTCAATAATCAATTATTTAGAAGACAAGAAAGAAGGTGTAAAGTAATGAAAAAGAAGGATCTTTCTATAGATTTTTGTGGAGTAAAGTGTGAAAATCCATTTTTCCTCTCGGCATCACCGGTGGACAATTGCTATGATATGTGCGCCAAGGCTCTGGATACGGGCTGGGGAGGCGTTATGTTCAAGACCATAGGTTTTTATATTGCGGATGAGGTTTCGCCGCGGTTTGATAACCTTAGGAAAGAAAATACACCATTTATTGGCTTCAAAAACATGGAACAAATAGCGGAGCATCCATTGGAACAAAACCTTGAAGACATAAGAAAATTAAAAAGGGATTATCCCGATAAGGTTATAGCTGTTTCAATAATGGGCCAGAATGAAGAAGAATGGGAGAAACTGGCGCAGCTTGCCACAGAAGCTGAAGCGGATATGCTGGAGTGCAATTTTTCTTGCCCGCAGATGACAAGCCATGCGATGGGTTCGGATGTGGGCCAGAGCCCGGAACTGGTAAAAAAATATTGCCAGGCCGTAAAACGGGGAACCTCTCTTCCTTTCCTAGCCAAGATGACTCCTAATATAGGCGATATGACTGTGCCTGCTATAGCATCGGTCGAGGGTGGGGCAACAGGTATAGCCGCAATCAACACCGTAAAAAGTATAACGGGCATTGATCTGGATAAGTTTATAGGATATCCTATAGTGAATGGCAAGTCTTCAGTATCAGGATATTCAGGAAAAGCAGTGAAACCTATAGCTTTGAGATTTATACATGATATGGTAACAAATGATAAACTTAAGGATATCCCAATGAGCGGTATTGGCGGGATAGAGACATGGGAAGATGCTGCAGAATTTATACTGCTGGGTGCAACGAATCTGCAGGTGACGACATCCGTCATGCAGTATGGATACAGGATAGTAGAAGACATGATTGAAGGCCTGGCCTATTATATGGAAGGAAAAGGATTTAACAGACTTCAGGATATGGTCGGCTTAGCGAATAAAAATATGATTTCAGCGGAGGATTTGGATAGGAGTTATATAGTATACCCTGAATTTGACGAAGAGGAATGTGTGGGCTGCGGGAGATGTTATGTATCATGTTACGACGGCGGGCATCAAGCGATCAACTGGGATGATGGGAACAGGAAACCCGTTCTTGATAAAGAAAAATGTGTAGGATGTCTTTTGTGTGAAAATGTATGCCCTGTAAGGTGTATTTCAAAGGGCGATATAGAATTCAAAAAGGGCTGCAAGCCTGAGACCGTCGTACTTTGATTGGAAAGGATAATATATGAGCCAAATAATATGCAGTGCTATAAGCGTCGGTTTGTTATCCGGAATATGGGGTTTTATAAGCTCTCCTCTCGGACTGCTGTCCTGGGTGGGTTTTGTGGGATGTACAAGTTATTATGCTGCAGGAGGCAGGAAGGAAGGACTGAAAAAATCCGTAATCTGTAATATGACAGGTGTTTTTTGGGCAATGATGACTATTATGGCAGGTAATTATTTCGGTACGCCCGCAGTATCAGCTATAATGACGGCAATATTCACCTTTGTTATGTGTGCTCAATCTAAATATGAGCTGCTCTCTTTTATACCTGCAACATTCTGTGGAAGTTTCTCTACATTTGGGGCAGGGGGAGACTGGAAAGTAGTAATATTATCGCTTCTTTGTGGAGCAGCTTTAGGATATTTCTCCGATATAGGAGGAATATGGTTTTATAGAATATGTCATCCGGACAGTCAAAAAGTATAGCTTATACGTAGGGTGCTTACTTCGATTGCAATATTTATCGTGGGAAGGCATCCTTTTTTTGTACCGATGCAGGTGTGTATAAACCGTTGGCAGATAAAGTGCAAAAACTGTATATTATAAACCGGCCGGAGTTGACAAAAATATTATGTGTGGTCTATAATATAAGCTGTAATTAAAAGTTCATGCGCCCGTAGCTCAGGGGATAGAGCAATGGTTTCCTAAACCATGTGCCGGACGTTCGAATCGCCTCGGGCGCACCATTGAAAATCTTATGTCTCAAGTAATTGAGACATTTTTTATTACTACAAATCTTCAAATATAGATATTTCCTCTATTGGCACTTTTTCTGTAGGGGTTATATTTTCCTTTTTCCAATCGTAATATGTGTACGTTTACTCGTGTCGCTAATTCTTCCTATGTCAGATCTGTCAGCTTTCTGTATTTTTTAAGCTGTGATTTAAATCCGTATGTCTGTTTATTCATTTTTATCAAACCTGTAAGCGAGATAAGATGACAGGTTTAACGAGCTGTTCATCCGGCAACTCATTAGTTTCTTTTATTAACGCTTGCATTATAGAATTGCAGGCGTTATAATAACTTTACTGATGACAAGACAGATGTAAAGATAGGAGGAATGGAGAATGAAAATAAAAGAGCTTACAATTGGTGCTGTGCTAACAGCCCTTGCCATAATTATTCCTATGGTTTTCGGTGGTGTACTGGGCGTGGTCTTACCGCCTTTTTCAGCGACGATTACGGCTCACGTACCGGAGATGTTGGCTATGCTGGTGAGTCCGACGGCTGCCGTGATGGTCGGTCTGGGTTCGGGGCTCGGTTTTCTTATGAAAATGGGTCCGATAGTAAGTGCCCGGGCGCTTACTCATGCCATATGGGGAGTTTTGGGTGCAGTGCTTATAAGAAAAGGTGTGAGTTTTAGCAAGGTATTATTTATTGTTCTACCAATCCACGCTGTGCTGGAAGGCCTGGTGGTCTTACCTCTGGGCGCAGGTGCGCACATGGCGGGTGTTGTGGCGCTGGGTACGGTAGCGCATCATACTGCGGATGCTTTAATATGCATGGCTCTGGTATACGCTCTCAAACCGGCTCTTAAAAAAACGAGAAGATAACAACCTGGCAATTGACATACATATATATAGTGTGATAACATATTTAATATGAGGAGAGAAAATATTCATATAGCCGTCATTGATGGACAAGGTGGAGGTCTTGGACGAGCTATTATTGCGAAGATGAGGCAGGAGAAACTGCCTGTTAATATAATGGCTCTGGGGACCAATTCCACTGCTACATTCAGTATGATTAAAGCAGGCGCCGATGCAGGTGCCACAGGCGAGAACGCCATTTGTGTGAATGTGAATAAGGCAGACCTTATCATAGGACCGATTGCCATTGTCATGGCTGATTCTTTAATGGGTGAGCTTACGTCTCGTATGGCTGAAGCTGTCGCATCGTCTGCGGCTTTGAAGCTTTTGATACCGTCAACCCGGTGCAATGTAAAGGTTATCGGGACTAAGGATGCAACAATGCAATATTATTTAGATGAGCTTACATATGGAATAAAAAATTATATCAAAAGTCATGAAGACTGATTCTTCATGACTTTTTTATTGAGGTGAGAGGTGATTATGACATGCATATACCTGATGGTTTCCTTGATGTAAAGACTGCAGTGGCTACATATACGATATCTGCGGCTGTCATACCCTATGCCATGGGCCAGGCCAAAAAGACAATGCGTGATAAAAATATTCCCTTTATGGCTTCTATGGCTTCCTTTGTGTTTGTGGCCCAGATGATTAATTTCCCCATAGCCGGGGGAACGTCCGGCCATCTTTTGGGAAACGTACTCCTGTCCTATCTCTTTGGACCGTGGGTCTCAACCATTATAATGAGTGTGGTTATAACACTGCAGGCCCTTTTGTTTGGTGACGGTGGAATTACGGCCCTGGGCGCCAATATATTCAACATGGCTGTTGTCGCCAACCTGGCAGGTTATCTGATTATGAAGCTTTTTGGCAAACTTAAGATTAGCAGGAATGTGTCTTTGTTTGCAGCCTCTTGGTTTTCAGTGATGTTGGCTGCTCTTTTTGCCTCGGCGGAGATTGCGCTTTCCGGCCTTATAAGTTTTAGGGTCGCTGCTGTAAGCATGCTCTTCTGGCATGGTTTTATAGGCATAGGCGAAGGGGCACTTACCGCATTTATTACCTCGGCAATATTAAAGGCCAGGCCGAAGGACAAGGGGGCCGCGCGATGAAAAAATACCTTCCTATTATAATCATGGCGGTGATTATCCTTATCATACCGCTGTCGTCGGCACATCCAGATGGTTTGGAACGGGTTGCGGAGGACAATGGTTTTATGCATCTTGAGAAAAATGTGATTAACGCACTTTTCGGTGATTATACAGTGCCACATATAACCGGCCCTGTGTCTTCGATTCTTTCGGGAATAATAGGGGCAGCTGCGGTTTATATTTTAGTCCGGGTTTTATTCGATTTGGGTAAAAATAAATAAAAGGGGGCAGATAACAGATGAATGATAAGTACACAAAACTTACGGATTATATTAAACAACTTTCCAGTGTAATCGTTGCATTTTCCGGCGGCGTGGATTCCACGCTTCTCGCCAAGGCGGCCTTTGATGCACTGGGAGATAAAGCACTCGCAGTAACGGCCGTCTCACGGTCATACCCCGAGAAGGAAAGGGAGGAGGCAGCCAGGTTTGCCTCACAGATAGGGATAAGGCATGATTTTATTGAGTCGGATGAGCTAGCAATCGAAGAATTTGTCCATAATACGCCGGACAGATGCTACTATTGTAAGAAGGCCCTGTTTGGTAAGCTTAAGGATATGGCGGACAGGGAGGGCATAAAGTATATAATTGATGGGACGAATGCCGACGACATCAAAGATTACCGGCCAGGCCGGAAGGCAGCTAAGGAATTTGGTATCGTAAGCCCATTTTTAGAGTTGGGATTTACAAAGCAGGACATCAGGGACGTATCCAAGGATCTGGGCCTGCCTACATGGGATAAACCGGCCTATGCCTGCCTAGCATCCCGCTTTCCTTATGGAGAAGAGATTACCGATGAAAAGCTCAGAAAGGTTGACATGGCGGAGGATTATCTGCAGAGACTGGGCTTTAAAGGTATCCGGGTCAGGAATCATGGGAATATGGCCAGGATAGAGCTTCAGCAGGAGGATATTCCCCGCATGCTTGATGATGATATAAGGCAAAATGTTGTAAATATGCTTAAATCCATAGGTTATTCATATGTGTCGCTGGATTTGCAGGGATACAGAAAGGGAAGTATGAACGAGGTGTTATAATGGATACGAAACAACTTTTGGAAATGGTTAAAGACGGAAAGATTTCAGTGGAGGATGCTTTGACGAAATTAAACGGGTACAATGACCTGGGCTATGCCAAAATAGACTATGACAGGAAAAGACGAAAGGGATATCCCGAGGTCATCTTCTGTCAGGGCAAGACAGCAGGCCAGGCCGCAGGAATTATAAAAGATATGCGTGACCATGGGCAGGATGTTTTGGGAACAAGAGTGGATATAGAAATGTATGAAGATCTTAAAAAAGACTTTCCCGATCTTAAATATAATGAACTTGGCAGGATAATATACTTTAAGGAAAGTTCGGCAAAATCCATAGGAAATATACTAGTTGTTTCGGGCGGTACCTCGGATATACCTGTTGCGGAGGAGGCGGCCTCAGTATCAGAATTTTTCGGAAATAAGACGACCAGGCTGTATGATGTAGGCGTGGCCGGTCTGCATCGGCTGCTAAGAAATGTGGATACGCTAACAAACGCCAGGGTTATAATAGCCGTAGCAGGCATGGAAGGGGCGCTGGCCAGTGTCGTAGCGGGACTGGTATCCTGCCCTGTAATAGCGGTGCCTACCAGTGTGGGTTACGGGGCTAATTTCCACGGACTTTCTGCTCTGCTGTCCATGCTTAATTCATGTGCCAGCGGGGTGACAGTAGTAAATATAGACAATGGTTTCGGAGCCGCATATACGGCCGGTATAATAAACAGGATAGGAGAAAAGATATGAGGACTTTGTATTTTGACTGCGCCTCGGGGATAAGCGGGGACATGATCATATCCTCGCTGGTCAGTCTGACCGGTGCAAGGCACAAGTATCTTGACAGACTGAAGGAAATTGCACTTGAAGGTTATCATGCCGAGATAAAAGACGTGGTAAAAAGCAGCATAAAGGCGCTGGGTTTTAAAGTGATTTTAGATGAAGAGCAACATCAGCATAGAAACCTTAATGATATATTTAGTATAATACGAGAAAGCAGGCTTAATAATGATGAAAAGAAGCTCTCCCGGGAGATTTTCGAAAAACTTGGCCAGGCCGAGGCTAAGGTACACGGCCAGCCCATAAATGAAGTTCATTTTCATGAGGTCGGTGCGGTGGACTCGATCATAGATATTGTCGGAACCTCGATACTTATAAATATGATAAAACCGGATAGAATTATATTTTCACCGCTACCTGTCGGAGGTGGATCTGTAGATACGGCTCATGGCAGGCTGCCCGTACCTGCGCCTGCCACATCGGAGCTGCTAAAGGGTGTGCCGGTGTATGATAACGGCATACATACCGAGCTTGTGACCCCCACAGGCGCCGCCATAGTCAGTGCGCTATCGGACGGTTTTGGAGGCATGCCGGAGATGACAATAAACGAGGTTGGGTATGGCAGTGGTGAAAAGGACCTGTCCGTACCCAATTTGCTTAGGGTATTCCTGGGCGAGGCTGAAGGTTGTGAAAAAGACAGGGTATATCTTTTGGAAACAAACATAGACGATATGAATCCCCAGGCCATGGGGCATATAATGGACAGACTCTTTAAAGAAGGAGCTCTTGATGTATTTTTGCAGCCTGTTATAATGAAAAAATCACGGCCGGCCGATGTCTTGTCTGTAATATGTAAAACAACTGATTTAATCAAGATGCAGGACATTATATTCAAAGAAACCACAAGCTTCGGTATAAGAAGGCAGATTATGGACAGGTCTAAGCTGGATAGGGAGATAATAAGCACTGAGACGGATTACGGGACTGTCCGTATAAAACTCGGTTATCTGGGAGGGAGATTAATAAAGGCCATGCCGGAATATGAAGATGTAAAGAAAGCGGCAGAGTTAACCTCCCTTCCATTTAATACAATATATAACGACATACTTTGCAAATGCAAAGACATGTTAAAGTAAAAGAAAAATATTGTCCTATAATGATATATCTTGACACGTATGTTATACTAGAACTGTAAATTTAAATGTGTTAAAAACCAATTTTATTGGTTTTTATAAATTTTCCATAAACTTTCCCTTTAATTAAGGCAGGATGAAGATCCTGCCTTTTAGTTTATGATACTGTCTCCAGTATTTTTATGTTGGCTGCCTCATTTCTTCTGACTGCCTCTATATCATAATCCGACATAAACATCTTGTCGTATATCTTCCATTCACCGCAGATATCCATACCTATGAGTTTTTTGGCGGCAATGAGTATATTAAGGTAATCAATAAGCTCATTAATGTCCATTGAACCCTGGTTCCAGTTTGTAGAGGCACAGGCGCTGTTTAGCACATCTTTATCTATGCTGACATATAACGACTTTGTTTTTATTTCCTTTATAATCTCATACATTTTCTTGCTGCTTGTTTGTGTCCGGGACAATATTATATGTATAGGTTTAGAAAAAGGATGAATGAATTTAAGGGCTTCATCATCGGGATTAACCCCTATGATAATAACGGATTTCAGCCATTTTAAGCGGAAAGATTCCCTTATCCATGAACCGCAGGATATGTATCCTTTATTCATATTCATAAGATCGGTATGATTATCGAACACTACTAATGTAAAAGGTATTTTTATATTTGCCAGTATGGCCAGGCTGAGATGATGAAAATCGCCGCTTCCTATAAGAGCGGCTGAACTATTGGTAAAAGAAAGGCATGATGATACCCTTGCCATATGGGTGGTATCAGACATCATTCTGAGCCCATTTAAGGATCTCAGATTTATTACGTTTTTCACCCTGGACATTACATCATGTTGTATCATCAGCGCCGGGTCGAGATTTAAGGCGACAAGATCAGATATCTTATCCATATTAATTCCTCCCCAAGCTTACATGTATATTATACATAATTTTCATATATTTTTCAATAATACTTGTTTTATTTTCCATTGCTTGAAGGTTTAAAACTACTCTGATATAATTAATTTTTAGGGGTTATATTTCATAAAGAAGGTGAGTGCGTGCTTAAGTTTTTAGAAAAGATAGTGAATGGATATAACGAACGGGAAATAAAAAAACTCCGGCCTATTGTAGACAAGGTTTTGGACCTGGAGGATAAAATAAAAAGCCTTAGTGATGGGGATTTAAAGGCAAAAACAACTGAATTTAAAGAAAGAGTAGCAGGCGGAGAGTCTTTAGACGATATACTACCAGAAGCATTTGCAGTTGTAAGAGAAGCATCCGACAGAACGCTGGGAATGAAACATTTCCCGGTGCAGGTAATGGGCGGCATCGTGCTTTATCAGGGGAAGATAGCCGAGATGAAGACAGGCGAAGGAAAAACATTGGTCGCTACCTTGCCTGCCTACCTTAATGCTTTGTCCGGCGAGGGCGTTCATATTGTTACGGTGAATGACTATCTGGCAAAGCGTGACCGTGAGTGGATGGGCAAGATTTTTGAGTTTCTAGGCTTAAAAGTCGGCCTTATACAGCATGACATGGATGATGAAAAGAGAAAAGAGGCCTATGCGGCGGACATCACCTATGGCACCAATAATGAATATGGTTTTGATTACCTGAGAGACAATATGGTTATATATAAAAACCAGGCCGTACAGAGGAAGCTAAGCTATGCCATCGTAGATGAGGTGGACAGTATCCTTATAGATGAGGCCCGTACACCACTCATAATATCGGGTATGGGAACAGAATCCACTGATAAATATTATAAAGCGGACAGGTTTATAAGGACACTTAAACCAGAAGACTATTCGATCGATGAAAAGGCCAATACGGCTACCCTTTCGGATTCAGGAGAGCATAAGGCGGAGCAGTATTTCAAGATAGATAACCTGGCCGATATTGACAATATGGAGATAGACCATCATATAATCCAGGCCTTGAGGGCACATACGCTCATGAAGAAAGACATAGATTACATTGTCAAGGACGGAGAGGTTGTAATAGTCGACGAGTTTACCGGCAGACTTATGCTCGGCCGCAGGTACAGCGACGGTTTGCACCAGGCCATTGAAGCCAAAGAGGGCGTCAAGATACAGAACGAAAACAAGACCCTGGCAACCATAACATTCCAGAACTATTTCAGGATGTATGACAAGCTGGCCGGCATGACCGGTACTGCCAAGACTGAGGAGGACGAATTCCGCGAGATATACGGCCTGGACGTGGTTGTTGTACCCACGGATAGACCTATGATCAGGGATGACAGGTCTGATGTGATATATAAAACAGTAAATGCCAAGTACAATGCCATAGTAGATGAGATAGAGAAAGTCCATAAGAAGGGGCAGCCGGTGCTCGTAGGAACTATATCCATAGAAAAATCGGAAATCCTGAGTGGCCTGCTAAAAAAGAAGGGCATACCTCATCAGGTATTAAATGCCAAGTACCATGATAAAGAGGCCGAGATAATAGCACAGGCCGGTAGAAAGGGTACTGTCACCATAGCCACGAACATGGCAGGCCGTGGTACCGATATAATGCTTGGGGGGAATCCCGAGTCCATAGCAAAACAAAAAATGCGGGAACAGGGTTTTGACGCCGATGTAATAAATGCGGCATCAGGATATGCCGAGACCGACAATCCTGATATTCAAAACGCACGTAAAGCCTACAAGGAGATATATGAAGAAGAGAAGAAAGAATGCGACAAGGAACATGATGAGGTGGTAAATCTGGGCGGCCTTTACATCATCGGTTCGGAAAGACATGAGGCTAGACGGATAGACAATCAGCTGCGCGGACGTTCGGGTAGACAGGGTGACCCGGGTGCATCAAGATTCTATGTGTCCTTGGAAGATGACCTCATGAGATTGTTCGGATCGGACAAAGTGAGAGGCATCATGGATAACCTTGGCGTAGAGGAAGACATGCCGCTGGAGAATAATATGCTTACCAAGCAGATAGAGAGCGCTCAGAAAAAAGTTGAAGGCAATAACTTTGATATGCGTAAAAGAGTGCTGCAGTTTGATGATGTTATGAATAAGCAGCGCGAGGTTATATACGGTGAGAGGAAAAAGGTTCTGGACGAGGAAAACCTCAGGGAAAATATATTGTCCATGACTGAGGCCATAGTGGATGAATCCATAGAGATATATACGGCTGACAGTAAATTACCGGAGGAATGGGATTACGATGGCCTTTTCAAAAACCTAGAAACTTATTTTTTGCCCAAGGGAAGTATAGTGGTAGAAGATAAGGAAGAGGTAACCAAGGAAGGCTTGAAAGAAGCCATTATGGAGGTAGCCGAAAAGCAATATAAGAAGAAGGAAGAAGAAGTCGGTGAGGCCAATATGAGAGAGCTTGAGAGAGTTGTTCTTCTCCGGGTCATAGACTCAAAATGGATGGAACATATAGATGCCATGGATGACCTTAGGGACGGCATCGGACTTAGAGCTTACGGCCAGGCCGACCCTGTGGCTGAGTACCAGAAGGAAGGCTTTGAGATGTTCCAGGATCTTGTCCACAGTATCCAGGAGGACACGGTAAAGTTGCTGTATCACGTGTCCCTTCAGGAAGAAGCACCGAAAAGGCAGCAGGTTATAAAACCTAAAAATGACAACACAAACACACCTGTGCAGCAGCCTGTAAAAAATGACGGTAAAAAGATAGGAAGGAACGATCCGTGTCCCTGCGGAAGCGGCAAGAAATATAAGAACTGCTGCGGCAGGAATGTAAAGAAAGCCATATAAAGGAGTTGATAATTGTGCTTGAGGATTACAAATTATTGATAGACAAACGCAAAAAGGATATTGACGAAATGGGGGTTTCACTTTGACGTCGCCGGAGCTAAGCGCAAGATAAGGGACTTAGAGAAAGAGATGGCGAAGCCAGATTTTTGGGATGATCCTGCAAAATCAAAAAAGATCAACAAACAGCTTAAGACTTTTAAAAACAGGATTGACGAATACAATGAAATGCAAAGCGAATGGGAGGATCTTGAGGCGCTTGTAGATTTGGGCCTGGAGGAAGAGGAGGAAAGCTTAGAAGTTGAAGTTAAGGAAGCCTATAACTCTTTTGAAGAAAAGATGGAAAGTTTAAGGATCCAGATACTCTTAGGCGGACGTTATGATACCAATAACGCCATAGTAATGCTCCACGCCGGTGCGGGAGGTACCGAGGCCCAGGACTGGGTGCAGATGCTTTACCGCATGTATACAAAATGGACTGAGAAAAAAGGATACTCCATCGAGGTTTTAGATGAGCTTCCTGGTGAAGAAGCGGGAATAAAGAGCATCACATGCCGCATCTCGGGAGATTATGCCTATGGTTACCTGAAGGCGGAGAAGGGCGTGCACAGGCTTGTCAGGATATCACCCTTTGATGCGGCAGCCAGACGCCATACATCATTTGCCATGGTAGAGGTGCTGCCCGAGCTGGATGACGACGTCGAGGTGGATATTAAGCCGGAAGACCTTAAGATAGATACCTATCGGTCCAGCGGCGCCGGAGGACAGCATGTAAATAAGACGGACTCGGCGGTAAGGATCACCCATATACCTACCGGTGTTGTGGTGACCTGCCAGAACGAACGCTCGCAGATATCCAACAGAGAGACGGCAATGAATGTACTCAAGGCAAAATTGCTGGAGATCAAGGAACGCGAAAGGCTGGATAAGGTCAGTGAAATCAAAGGCGAGTATAAAGAAATCGGATGGGGAAACCAGATACGCTCATATATCTTCAACCCATACAGCATGGTGAAAGATCATAGGACCGGCGTTGAGATAGGCAGTACGCAAAAGGTTATGGATGGGGATATCGATAAATTCATAAACGCATATCTGAAAATGGAAAAAGGAATTAAAAGCTCTGAAGAGTAAGTGCGTATTTTATTGGACTTAAGTTAAGCTGGGGGCAGATTGTCTTTGCCCCGGCATTTTAACGCTTTTCTAACGTTATGGCTTGATTCATTTCAGTTTGTGATGCAGCTCACGTATATTTCATTATTAAAATTAAATAAGGGGGGAAAACGTATGAAGCCTGTTATTGGAGTTACGATGTCCATAAATTTTAAGGATAAACGTTTTTATGTAAATGATACATATGTTGAGGCTGTGACTGCAGCAGGAGGAATTCCGGTGATGCTTGCCCCTCAGCTGGATGAGGATTATGTATATGGGGCAATTGACAAGCTGGACGGTCTTTTGCTAAGCGGTGGCGGAGATATTGACCCGGCTTTTTTCAATGAAGAAGATATGGACCTGAGCAAAAATATGTCCCGGAAGAGGGATATCATGGAACTTAAATTTGTCAAAGCAGCTGCCGGTATGGATATGCCTATACTGGGTATATGTAGGGGATGCCAGATAATCAATGTGGCTATGGGCGGCAGTCTATATCAGGATATTTCACTAAAAAAAGGTGTTTTTAACCACGAACAGAACCGGGATGAACCGGGGTGGTATCCTTATCATGATATCATACTGGATGAAGGATCAAAAATTTATGGTATACTTGGGCAGAGAACTATAAGCGTAAATAGTTTGCACCATCAAGCAATAAAACAACCGGGGGAAGGTATTAAGATAACTGCTTCATCCCGGGATGGCGTAGCCGAGGTGATAGAGGATACCGTCCATACCTTTATTCTGGGTGTACAGTTTCATCCTGAAAAGATGTTTGGAAAGGACATGAGGTTTCTACCTATTTTTGATGCGCTTATTTCCGCATCGTCAAAAGGAGGGGTATATAATGTCTGAAGAGCTTGTCTTTGTTTATCGCGGTGATCTTGTGGAGGATATCCACAGGGGTGATATAGCGGTGACGGATGCGGAAGGCCATATCATAGCATCCGCAGGGGATATAGGTAAGAGAAGTTATATGAGGTCTGCTGCTAAACCGATACAAGCGGCATGTGTAGTTTTAAGCGGGGCTATGGAAGAGTATGGGTTAACAAAGAAGGAACTGGCTATAATATGTGCTTCCCACCGAGGTGATAGCGAGCATGTAAAGACTGTAAACAGTATACTTAAAAAACTCGGTTTGGATAAATCCTATCTTAAATGCGGTATTTTGCAACCATTGGACAGGAAAAGAGCAAATGATATGATAAGGGATGGTTTGGCATTTGATGAGGTGACGTGCAACTGTTCCGGTAAACACTCGGGTATGCTGGCAACCTGCCTTAAAAAGGGTTATCCCCTGGAAGACTATACAGACACGGATCATCCTCTGCAAAAGGATATACTCAAAATAATATCGGTCTATTCTAAGATGAAAGAAGAGGAGATATCCATAGGAATCGACGGATGCGGGGTCCCGGTATTCGGTATGTCTGTTTACAATATGGCGATGGCCTTTGCAAATATGGCGGACCCGTCGGATCTTCCGGATAGTTATCGAAACGCGTCTGAGGAAATAATAGATGCCATGGTAACCTACCCGGAAATGATTGCGGGCAAAGAAGGTTTTGACACACAGCTCATGCAAGTTACCAAGGGAAGGCTGTTTTCTAAAATAGGTGCGGACGGAGTCTTATGCGTTGGAATAAAGGAGAAAGGATGGGGCCTGGCCGCTAAAATAGAAGATGGAAGTGCATCTTCATCCTACTGCGCGGTGTGTGAGGCTCTTTTCCAATTAGGAGTACTCACAGATAGCGAGATAGAGCAACTTAAACCATTCCATTATAAGGTCGTATATAATAATCATAAAGCGGCGGTTGGCAAATATGTACCGGACTTCAATCTGAATATATATTAATTATATTTTTTACAATTAATTTTTAACTTGTGTATTACAGACTTAAATTGTAAAATATATATATTAGTATATAGGAGGTGCTTAAAATGCCGCAGATCACATCGCTGGGTAAGGTCGATATTTCAAATGAGGTTATAGAGCAAATAGCGGGTGCCGCTGCGTCGGAAATTTACGGCGTAAAAAATATGGCCAGTAAAAATACGATGGATGCATTAAGCGAACTGATAAAAAAAGACAACCCTGCAAAGGGTGTGAGTGTAGTCAGGGATGACGACGGGCTGACAATAAGTATCCATATAATGATAGATTATGGTGTTAATATGCAGACGGTAGGTAACAATATAATTGAAAGAGTAAAGTATACAGTAGAACAAATGACCGGGGAACCTGTAAATAAAGTTATTATTAATGTAGATGGCGTAATCGGATGAAGGGGGTTTCGCTTACTTGTTGAACTCGAAAGAATACAGAGGACGATTGGAAGGAGCACTCAAGGAGCTTTCTAAAAATAAAGAGTATATAAATTCATTGAATGTTTTCCCGGTGCCGGACGGCGACACCGGATCAAACATGCTGGCTACTTTGGAAAGGGCTGCGGCTGAGGTAAGAAAGTGTGGCGATTCGCCTGTATCCGATCTTACAGAAGCGGCAGCCTTCGGTTCTCTTATGGGTGCAAGAGGAAACTCGGGAGTAATACTTTCTCAGCTGCTCCGGGGTTTTGCTGACGGCTGCAAGGGTAAAGATCAACTTGACATAAAAGACTTTGCAGCAGCTATAGATAGCGCAGTAAAAAAAGCATATAAAGCCGTAAATAAGCCGGTGGAGGGTACAATGCTCACAGTGGCCAGAGAGGTTGCGTCCAAAGCAAGAAGTTTATCTGGCAGAATGGATGAGGATGTTTTCTTTAAGGAGATACTCAATGCTGCGGAAGATGCATCGGCGAAGACACCGACTAAACTTAAGGTATTACGCGATGCCGGTGTGGTTGATTCCGGCGGAGAGGGATTAACTTTGATATTAAAGGGTATGCTTAATGCCGAGACAATTTCAGATTCGGAGGCTAAGGATACCGTTTTAGATACCGGTGTATATAATCCTGACATTAAATATACCTACTGTACTGAACTTATCATAAACTCCAGTGAGGATAAGGTCCCTTATCTTAAGGGGAGGCTTAACCGCCTGGGCGACTCTATGATCGTCGCAGGCAGTGGAAATATCATAAAACTGCATATTCACACCAACGAACCTGGAAGGGTTATAGACATAGCCAAGGCTTTAGGGGAACTCTATGATATAAAGATCGACAATATGAAAAGGCAGCACAGGGAGACGCTTTTCCACGAGATGGTTCCCTATGGGTTTGTGGTAGTGGCGGAAGGCGATGGATTTACGGATATGTACGGCAATATAGACCATGTGGCGATTGTAAAAGGAGGGATAACTTCCAACCCTAGTGTGGAGGAGATAAAATCTGCTGTCGAAGGTCTTAATGCCCGTAATGTGTATATTTTCCCTGGTAATAAAAACATTGTCATGACAGCCCGGAAGGTTGAGGATCTTTTAGGTACGCCGGTCCATATCCTGCCCACGACATCCATTTCCGAGGCCGCCGTGGCCATATCGGTCTTTGACCCTGAAGGAGATTACGGGGAAAATATGCCCAAAATGCAGGAGGCATTAGCCCAAGCTGCCATAGGCAGTGTTGCATCAGCATCAAAGGATGCAACCATAAACGGGTATAAAATAAAGATGGGTGATTACCTAGCCGTAAAGGGTAAGGATGTACTTGGCAGTGCAGACATGAAGGAGAAAGCACTTTTATTATTGCTTTCTAGTATGATTTCCGGCAGCGAATCTTTTGTAACAGTATATACTTCATCAAAAGAAATGGATGAAAATGTACAGAAAGAGATAAAAGAAAAATATCCCGAGGTTGAGTTTGCATTTGAATACGGCGGCCAGCCTCTTTATGATTATATAGTTTGTAAGGAGGACTGATTATGAGCATTTGCATTGTAACAGACAGTTGTGCAGACCTGCCGGAGGAATTTGTGAGCAGGTATAATATTTCGGTGGCGCCGTTTTTAAGCATCTTTGAAGATAAAACATACAGGGACGGTGTTGATATTACACCCCAACAGTTTTATGAAAAGCTGGCTCGGTCGAATTATATTCCGACAACGGGCATGGTGACACCCGGCTATTTCAGCGAAATGTTTGCTGGGCTGCTAAGGAAGTATGATACCGTCATTGCCTTGATATTTGATTCTAAGTTGAGCGGCGCCTATAATTCGGCTGTTACCGCTGCAAAGAACTTTCCTGAGGATGCTGTAGCGGTGGTGGATACAAAGGGAGCCACGCTTGGACAAGGCCTTACCGTTATCAAGGCTGCGTGTATGGCCGATCAAGGTGCCACTAAAGAAGAGATTTTAAAAGAAGCAAATCGCATGGTAGACGATATAAGGTATGCCATAGTGCTGGGTAGTCTTGATTATCTCCATAAGGGCGGCAGGCTTTCATCATCTCAGAGGATAGTCGGCAATGTTCTTAATATAAAACCCATAATGGGCCTGGATGATGGCACGCCTTATATAATGGAGAGGGCCAGGGGTATGAAAAGGGCCTATAGGTTTGTCGTGGACTACATTAAGAGCTTTGATACAAGCCTGGAGGGTAAAACAATAGGGCTTAGTTATACCAACGCTGTCAAGGAAGGTAACGAACTGGAAAGAATTATAAAGGAGAACTTCCATCCCGCTGAGATCGTAAAATCCCAGGCAGGCGCTGCAATTGGTACACATGTAGGCCCGCAGACTATAGGAGTGTATTTTGAAAGATAATGATAAGAAGTGATACCCGGCCTGATATCAGGCCGGGTATTCGTTTGTACAGAATAATTAGCTATTATCATGCAGTATGTACTCTTTTAATTTTTTCAGTGCCCTTCTTTTATATTTGCTTACGGTTTGTTGGGATATACCTAACCTTGCGGCAATCTGCCTTTGAGGTACGCCGTTTTCTATGGTCAGTTTTACTATTATGCGCTCATTATTATTTAATATGGATAATGTCTGCTCATAGGATAGTTCGTCAATCAAATCGTCTATGTTATCATCGGATGGTATTATATCCAAGGGTATCAATAGATGATCGGCGTCGCTATAGTTTATAGGTTTATCAAGTATAAGGAGCTCATTTTGCCTGATTGCGGAATTCTTACGATATAGCTTAAATGCCTCTCTTTGAATGCCTGTTTTAAAGTAATTCACTATTTTAGCTTCCTCAATATCTGGCTCCGGTTCACACAATAACTCTGTCATAATACTCATCTCCTTTTTCATAGACTTTGTTATATAGATTTATGCCTTTTTATCATTTTTATAAGTGATTTAATAAGCTCATCGGACAAATCATAGGAATTATTACTGCGTGAATACTTTTTTATTAGCGGCATGAATCTGTTTATGATTTCAGTCATGGCTTCATTGTCTCCTGATTGTGCTCTTTTCACTAATTCTTTAAGCTTTTTGCTCATGGTTTGAGTCCCCCATTCTTACCGTCAAGACTTTTCATTTTGCTTGTTTTCTGCGCTGTTGCAGCGATAAGCAGACCATTGAGAATGTAAAGCGGTATTTCTTTTAATTGAAAGTCTGCGTTTACTAAATGGGGTAATACGATCAGAGTCTCAGCAATTATATAATAGATAAGGTATGCCGGTACTTTCTTGAAAAAAGCTATATTTTCGATAAACCCGGCAATCAATATGGTTGCGGCAACGCCTCCTGCTAAAGTCTCGAGGTAAGAATAAGTAAATATTGTATCCATAATCTCACCTCATAAAATTTGCCTTCTATATATTAAAGAGCATGGCCTGCCATATTTTACTACTGTATTTTCTCCATTTTTACTACATTTTGTAAACAATATTAATGATTGTATATATATTATACATATGCACTATTCCAGTGTAAATGAATGTTACATAAATTTAATATATATAAAATAACTAGAATTTCGGTTATTAATGAAGCACTTTTTTGGGATTATTAACTATAGGAATAACATACTATTTTGTTCATTATGTGCTATTAGTAAAATATTAATATGATTAATCAAAAGAGTATAAATTGAGGGGAGATAATTTTATGTGGCATGGAAGTTATATCCCGTGGTATAAGTGTTTTTGGTATAGACTGAATGTAACTAATATGTTAATGGAGAAAAGTATACAAAGATAGGATTGACATTCTTATCACATATTGCTACTATTATAATAGGGGAAAACGATAACATCAGAACAAAGTTATGGATCCAGGTCTTTCTTGATACTTTTGGCAGGAAGTTTTTTAAGATGCCACAATATATTATTGTAAAAAGAAGGGGGGAGAGATTAAAACGGCACATGCGGTTCTGATTCAAAGTTGTATGTTTTAGACATCATGGGAGGATCTGTTATATAATTTCATAAGGGTTAGTATAATATTTATGAGGATTCATGACAGTATAGTTTTGATGGGCTAAATGATTGCTAATCAAAAAAGCGTAGGTCGTAAGAAATTATTTTTGATTTTAGGAGGTAATTGGTTATGTCAAAGTTTGAGATGCCTAAATATCATCATCCGGATTTTACACAGGAGATGTTTGCTAATGCACCGGATGTAAAATATAAGCCGGCAGAGAAAGATGGAGTAGTCCCGGAATATTATCATAGTACATCTATGTATCCAGAATACTTTAAAATCAATGGAAAATGGAAATTAGCTGAGGAAAGCCGCATGGATTCTTGTGTAATCCTTTGTGACGACGGACATCTTGAAGTTTTGGAGCCCAGGAATATAAAAAAAGATGACAAAGTTCTTTTGGGGAGAACGGAGAGATGTGAGGAAGGTATTTATATGCACTGTCACGGTTTCGAGGAAACCTGCGAGAAACTGGATGACCAGTTTGTTTTTCGTCAGGGAAGAAGCCGAGAGACATCTTATGCGCGCGACTATGACAGATTAATTGAATTAATGAAATATGAAAAAGAGCACGGGGGCAAGATTGTATGGGCAATGGGACCGGCATTTGCTTTTGATAAAAGTGCAAGAGCGGCAATGCAGGCACTTGTAGAGAATGGATATGCACAAGGACTTCTGGCCGGTAATGCTTTGGCAACACATGATTTGGAAGGTGCCCTTTTACACACTGCTCTCGGACAGGATATTTATACACAGGTATCACAGCCAAATGGTCATTACAATCACTTGGATGTATTGAATAAAGTAAGAAGAAGCGGCTCTATTCCGCAATTCATGAAGGATTATGACTTGGACGATGGTATTATTTGTAGTTGTGTAAATAACAATGTACCATTCGTTCTTGCAGGATCTATCCGTGATGATGGACCGCTTCCGGAGGTTATTGGAAATGTTTATGAGGCTGCAAATGCTATGAGAGATGTAGTACGCGACGCAACTACGGTGATCTGTCTGGCAACTATGTTACATACAATAGCAGTTGGCAATATGACACCTTCCTTCCGTGTGCTGAAAGACGGAACTATCCGCCCGTTATATTTATATGCGGTTGATGCGGAAGAGTTTGTTGTAAATAAACTTTTGGATAGGGGAAGTTTATCTGCCACGACAATGGTAACTAATGTTCAGGATTTTATTACCCATGTTACAAAAGGGCTTGGTTTGATGGATTAAACAATTAATTTGAGAGGGGAAGGGACATGGCCAAGAAGAATGTGTCTGGGAAACTGGCATTAATATTTGTAGCCGTTGCTTGGGGAAGTTCCATGGTTGTCATCAAGGGATCTACTGATACGTTACCACCGGGTTTGTTGCTTACATGTCGTTTTACTATAGCAAGTGCGATGCTGGCAATCGCGAATGGGAAAAAGCTAAAACAGATTGACAAAGAATATATTAAGAGTGGAATTTTTATCGGTGTGTGTCTGTTCATGGCGTACTTTACACAGACGATGGGTGTTATGCTCGAGATGCCAGGGAAGAGCCATTTCCTTTCTTCTGCATACTGTGTGTTTGTACCGTTCATCGGATGGTTTGTTTTGAAAGAAAAACCGAAGATCTATCATATAATAGCAGCGATTATGTGTGCAATAGGTATTATTATGGTATCTCTAGTAGGAAGCTTTAGCCTTAGCTTTGGTGATACCTTCTCTATTATCAGTTCCGTATTCTGGGCAAGTCAGATTATTGCGATTGCGAAATGGGGAAATGATAAAGATCCGTTATTGATTACAATGCTTCAATTTGTAGTCTGTGCAGTTCTTGCTTGGATTTTTACACTGACGATGGAAGATCCTGGTGCAGTTAAATGGAATATAGGTGCGGTCAGCGGTGTGTTGTATTTGGGATTAGTTTGTTCAGGATTATGTTTCCTGTTACAGACAATTGCGCAAAAGACGGAGAATCCAACCAGTGTTTCCATTATATTGAGTTTTGAGAATATATTTGGCCTTATATTCGGGGCTATATTCTTTAATGAGAAATTTACGCTGCAATCTATTATAGGTTTTGTACTCATGTTTGTTGCAATTATTATATCGGAGACAGAATTGTCATTCTTAAAAAAGAAAAAGGTTACGGATAGCGAATAATTGTTTAAGGTTGCCATATAATTTTTGTGGCAGTCTCTCTATATATGGCGGGAGAAAGTCCCGTCCCCGCCTGGGGATTACAAGCTGGTTATTAAGCACGGTCTACAAATCAAACTGTCAGATACAGTTATTAAATTTTGGGTGGAGGATACTCTGCTGCCAGAGGAGAACAGAGACCATGCACTATCTGGCAATGGGGCAAAGTATCGAGAATGCTACATTCAGAGTGATTGGCTACTGGTCTACCGGATTTAGGGGATGTGTTTATATTAACCTTGGTACTGACTGAAGCTCATATATTTGGAAAGTAGTTAGCGGCTTAATAAAAAGGCACTTGTTCGAGTGCTTTTTTATTAATTTTTTTTGTAATACTGATACAGGGTACACTTTATCATTCCATTATACAGCTTCCTTCTTTTACTGGCTGGACGTCCGAATAGTTTTTCAAAGTTTTCATTGTCGCTGAGTATATAGTATGACCATTCGGGCGCTATTTCTTTAAAGGCCAGGCCCATGTCCCGGTAGAGCTTCTCCGATTCGCTCTGGTTGCCTATCCTTTCCCCGTAGGGTGGGTTGCATATGATATATCCGGTTTTATCCCGCAGGTATATGTCCCGCATGTCGGTACGCTTGAAGGATATGAATTTATCCATGCCTGCCTTCTTGGCATTGCTGCGTGAAAGCTTTATGGCCTGGCCATCTATATCCGAACCCATTATATTTAAATCCGCATTTGTGTCTTGAAGAGAGTGTGCCTCTTCCCGGGCGCTTTTCCATAGCTTGGCCGGTATCCTGTTCCAGCTTTCAGCTGCAAATTCCCTCATTATACCCGGCGCGGTATTGGTGCCCATAAGCGCGGCTTCTATCGGTATGGTACCCGAACCGCAGAAAGGATCGCAAAGCGACTGGGAAGATTTCCATCTGCTCAGCTCTATCATGGAGGCTGCCAGTGTTTCACGCAGTGGGGCCTTTACGGAAAGCTCCCTGTACCCCCTCTTGTGCAGGCTGGGCCCGCTTGTGTCTATCATCAGTGTGACCTCGTTCTTTATTATGCCAAAATGTATTTTGTATTGTGAGCCGTCCTCATCAAACCAACTCTTTTTATATCTGTCCTTCATGCTTTCCACTATGGCCTTCTTTATAATGGCCTGGCAATCCGGTATGCTGAAAAGCGTTGAGCGCAGGGAGTATCCATTAACCGGAAAGTTTGCATCAACGGGAAGCCAATCCGCCCAGGGAAGCGCCTTTGTACCCTCAAAGAGTTCGTCGAAGGTTTCTGCTTTAAAATCACCTAACTTTATAAGAACTCTCTCGGCACACCTTAGCCAGAGGTTGGTACGGCAGATGGCCAGCTCATCTCCCTTGAATGTCACCTTGCCGTCCTGTATGCTGAGGTCTTTATAACCCAGCTGTCTTAGCTCTTTTGCAACCATTGATTCTACTCCGAAAAGCGTGGTCGCTATGATATCTATTTTTGCCATCTTATCTTTTCCTTTCATTAATTAATAAACATTATTAATTATACAGTTATTTGGCAGGTAAATAAAGGCCAAAAAAACTTGTTGATTTTTTAACATACTCGTGTTAATATAAACGTGTAAATTGAATATGAAGACAATAACTTCAGGGCAGGGTGTGATTCCCGACCGGCGGTAAAGCCCGCGAGCCGAAAGGCAGATCCGATGAAACTACGGAGCCGACAGTACAGTCTGGATAAAAGAAGTGTTTTGTTTGTGAGAGTTAATCCTGGAGGTTAGTGTCTTCAGGATTTTTTTATAGGAGGAGATCATATGGAAATGGTTCACAGAAGAACAGCGGCTATTGTCAAGACCGGATTGCTTTCCGCCGCTGCAACAGTACTTATGTTTATTGAGTTCCCGCTCCCTGTTTTTCCCGCGTTTTTGCAGCTGGATTTGAGCGAGGTGCCTGCTTTGCTGGGAAGTTTCGCATTGGGCCCCATGGCCGGCATATTGATTGAACTGATAAAGAACTTGCTTCATATAGCAATAAAGGGCACATCTACGGCGGGCGTCGGTGAGCTGGCAAATTTCCTTGTCGGCAGTGCGATGGTTGTGCCAGCTGGCATCATGTATAGAAAGAAAAAGACAAAACATACCGCCGTTGTTTCCATGATTGCTGGAACCGTGCTAATGGCGGTCGTGGGATGCTTCTTTGATTACTATGCACTTTTTCCAATGTACAAGACGCTTATGGGTATACCCATGGACTCTATTATAGAGATGGGAAGTAAATTAAATCCCATGATTGTCAATTTGAAGAGCATGATGGTTCTCTGCGTTGCACCCTTTAATATTTTAAAAGGGCTTATTGTGTCCTTGATAACCCTGTTATTGTATAAAAAACTGTCACCCATACTCCACAGTTAAATAAGAGGTTCTCATATTTTATCCATCCGTTTCATATATTTGGTGTATGCAAAGGAGGAGTTAAGGTATGAGGACCCTTATTTTTTTGCTTATTTTGGCTCTTTTGCCTGTATACGGCTGCGGAGGCAGGGCCACTAAAAGTGTAGACAAGCAGCCGTATACCGAGCCTGAGCACATAGAAGATGATGTGGATAACGAGGGCGGCGGGGTGATAGACGGCAAGACCGTCATGATAAATGTCTATATGACCAAATATAAAAAGGTCATCTCCATGCCTTTTGAGGAATATGTTAAAGGGGTTGTGGCTGCGGAAATGCCTGCCGCCTTTGAGAGCGAGGCACTTAAGGCTCAAGCCGTTGCTGCGAGGACATATGCCCTGTCCCGGCTTAAGGAGTTTGCAGGTACAGGGTGCAGCCAGCACAAGGGCGCCGATATTTGTACAAACCCTGCACATTGCCAGGCCTATACGGAGAAGGAAGACATGAGGAAGGCCTGGGGCAAGAACACCGATTACTATTGGGAAAGGGTGTCCGATGCCGTCGAGGGCACCAAGGGTATGGTAGCCATGTATGAGGATCTTCTTATTGACCCGGTATTTCATGCCATATCGGGGGGGAGGACGGAAAACTCCGAGGATGTATGGAGGAGCAAGATACCTTATCTGCGCAGCGTGTCCAGCCCCTATGAGCAGGAGGCAAGCAAATTCAGTAGCAGTAAAGAATTCTCGAAGTTGGAGTTTATCCGTATACTGAGGAATAATATATCAGGTCTTAGGTTAAATCCGATTGCAATGCAGTCCGGTATAAAGATACTCAGCCATACCGCAGGCGGCAGGGTGAAGGCTATGAAGATCGGCAACAAGGTTATATCCGGCCAGGCCTTTCAGGGTTTTATGGGACTGAATTCCAACAATTTTACCCTGCGTATTGACAGGAATTCTGTAATAATAAATGTCAAAGGCTACGGTCACGGGGCGGGAATGAGTCAGTACGGAGCAAACGGCCTGGCCAAGCACGGTTACAATTACATAGGTATATTAAAACATTATTATTATGGCATAGAGGTAACCGATATGTGGCATGTTTTAGAAAATTAAATGTATTAAACCTCCAACAAATGGTTATACTACCCGTTGGAGGTGGAATTATGAAAAGGATCTCGGAATGGTGGAAAAAAATATGTGGCGTAATGAAAACCCAGAGTTTCTTTGTGATATTATTTGTATGTATTGCAGCGTTGGCAGTGACCGCCATATATGTTACTACATATAACAGAAACAGAGTATCGCAGAAACCTTTAAGTGACCTTTATAGCCTGGAAGGCTCCATGAAGAAGGATGAGAATAAGGCAGACACAAACAAAGCAGACCGGACGAATGAGGATGATCAAAAGGCGCAGGAAGATGCGGGAAAAACCACTGCGCAGGAGACATCTGCGAATGCTCAGCCTTCGACGCAGACACCGGATTCACAAAAAACTAAATCTCCTTCCGGTATAGAACCTGTAATGGCGCAGAAGAAGGATGTGCAAGCGAAGGCCACGGCCTGGAAAAAACCTGTTGACGGAGTGCCAGGCAATGGATTTTCCACTGATAAACTTGTTTATTCTAAGACGTTGGATCAGTGGACAACCCACAATGGCATGGATATAAAGAGTGCATTTGGGGACGACGTGGCAGCGGTAACGGACGGTACGATCAAAAAGGTCTATACGGATGGCAAAATGGGTGTGACTGTGGACCTGGACACAGGAAGCGGTGTGACGGCACGCTACAGCAATCTTGATAATAGCCTTGAAGTGGAGCAAGGTCAGAGTGTGAAGGCGGGAGATGTCATAGGCAAGATAGGAAATACCGCCTTGTTTGAGATATCAGACGGCGATCATCTTCACTTTGAAGTTTTAAATAATGGGAAATACGTAAATCCTGCCCAGTATGTTAAATATTAATTTACGGTACGGGGACAGAAGATGAAAGGTTCGGTTGAATTTGCCGGGCCTTACTTTTTTATTGTTCACTTTTGGCAAAGGCATAGACTCTATTGTTCTACACGATATTTGAAAGGCATATATATATAGCGATGCCGGATAGAAGGGGGCCTATGCATGAAAGACTATATAGAAGACCGGGTTATCAAAATAGCAAATTACATAATCGACACCAATGCCACCGTAAGGGAAGCAGCAAAGGTTTTCGGAGTAAGCAAAAGTACAGTACATAAAGATGTTACTGATAGACTGGAATCGATAAATCCATTAATATATGAAGATGTAAAGAAAGTCTTGCTTAAAAATAAGGCTGAAAGACACATAAGAGGCGGAAGGGCTACTCATATGAAATATAAGTCCGCAAAGGAAGGTAATAGTCTGCCGTAATGGCAGACTCATTTTTTAAAAGCGTCAGGTAATTTGCACCCGGCGCTTTATATTTTCCCAATCTTTTGTATATGTCCTCTGCGGCCAGGCCCCTTGCCGTTATGACAGGCGCCTTTGTCCTTATGTCCTCTGTACCCGTCATATTGCTGTATAGACCTGTCGTGACTATGGCATCATACTGCTCGCCTGATGCCGGCAAATCATTATCCTCCCGGCATTTATTATCCCCAATATTGCCTGCGCTATGAAACGGCGCATTATATATCCGCATCAGTACACATCAAAGCAGCTGTCCCCGATAAATTCCCTAAGCAGTGAGTTATGGGGGATCACCGCCTCCGCCTCATCGTCCATAGGCAAAAAGCACGACAATATATCAAGCAGTATGGAAGCCATGGCATACTCCGGCTTATCATGCGGCACGGAGGACAGAAGAGGCTGGGCATACCTTTTGAGTACAGGCAGCTCATATGGAAGGAAGGAGTTGAACATCACGTCGGCCTCCTCCTGGTAGGGGAATATATTGTCCTCCTCGCCCTTTCTCACGTCGTTCCACATGCTGAGCGTTATCAAGGCATCTGCACCTCTGAAGCTGTGATCCCTGACGATCCTGCGTATCAGTCGGCTGTAGGTGGTCGGTATCCTGTTGCTCTCGTCTATGTTAAGCTGGGTAAGGGCACTTATATATATCTTGAACTTCATATTCTTGGGTATGGAGGAAGTAAGCCGCTCATTCAAGCCGTGTATCCCTTCTATAATTACAGGTTGATTTGTATTCAGCTTTATTGGTTTTGTAAATTGTCTGATTCCCGTTTTAAAGCTGAATACAGGCAGTCTAACCTCTGAGCCCTGTATGAGTGAGGCCATGGAGGCATTAAAAAGACTCAGATCCAAAGCGTCTATAGACTCGAAATCGTACTCACCGTTTTTATCTTTAGGGCAGAGCTCCCTCGGCAGATAGAAGTTATCGAGGGATATGGAAATCGGCATTAAGCCGTTGACACGTAGCTGTATCCCCAGTCTTCTTGCAAATGAGGTCTTGCCAGATGAAGAAGGGCCGGCTATACATATAAGCTTAATGTCGCCGATGTTTTTAGTTATCATGTCCGCTATCTCCGCAATCTTTTTTTCGTGCAGGGCCTCGGAAATCAGTATGATGTCTCCGGCCTCGCCGGATTCGATATATCGGTTTAAGGATGATGCATAGCCTATATCCAGTATCTTGCCCCAGTTTTCACTTTCCTTGAAAATACCCGACAGTTTGGGAAGATCTTTAAATTCCGGCAGTGCATCCGGATTTTTCATGTGTGGGTAGAGTAGCAACAGGCCGGGCAGATAATATTTAAGCGCGAAAAGCCGGAGATAGCCGGTGGAGGGTACCACCGGCCCATAGAAAAAGTCTGAGTATCCACCCAGGGAATATACGGCAAGACCGCCTTTTTTGTATTCCAGTATATCTGTTTTTTCAGAATATTTGCCGCCGGCAAAAATGTTTTTTACATCATTCACATTCATATTCCTATATGTAATGGGCAGATCCTGCTCTATGATTCTGGCCGTCCTGCCTTCCAGCTCGCTTACTATGGGCTGCGTAAGCTTAAGGCCATTCACCTCGCAATACAGGCCGTTGCCCAGCGAATGTTCTACTGTAAGGACTGCCTCGGGGTATAGGTTGTATAAAGCCTTGGACAGTACAAAGGCAATACTCCGCGAATATATCCTCTCACCGTCCTCGCAGCCCAGGTCTATAAAATGAATGCCGCAGTTTTTTCTCACACTCTCGCCCAGATTCACGAGTTTATTATCCAGTGTGGCAGCCAGCACCCGGCTGTATTTATTACCGAGCACCTCTTTAGCCATGTCTATGATCCTGCAGCCCGCAGGGAAATCATGCACTTTGCCCTCTATCATCACATGCATTATTTACATCTCCTTATATATGGCTTACCGACTACGGAGGGTGAAATCTCTCCTGACTATATTATATCAGTGTGATATGCGTAATAAACCATATTTTTCGTGAGCTCAGTTAAGTTTCTATTTTCGCGGCACAGACATGAGGCTGTTTAGCAGCTATTGATAAGTCAAGAGTTTGCGGGGATTTTTTGGTCCGGACAAACTCGTTTTTTATTGCCTATAAAAATGAAAAGCCTGTCTGGATATGCACTGGGGCCGCGGCATATCATCAGACAGGTTACAGTATGGAGACTGTTTTTCACTACACTTATATTCTAACACAATATTCGAAGTAAATGGTTAACAAAGTGTTAAGAATTTATTACAATAATGTTACGAAAAACATTTTGAGTGGAAATTATGCACCTACTCCAAAAAAGTTTTGTACCAGAAGACCGAACAGGTAGGATATTACTGCCGCGCCTAGTCCGGATATAACCATCTCTGCTATCTTGCCTTTTACGTTGGGGTTGCCTGCCGTTATGGAGACGACCGTGGCAACAATGGACAGGGCCAGGCCTGCAAGCACTGCGGAAAGTGCCAGCGCTGCAAAGGATGAACCCATGATGAAGTACGGCAGCACCGGGAATGCCACGCCTATGATATAGGCCAGGCCGGTAAAGGCCGCTGATCGCAGTTCGTTTTCGCCTGATTCCGCCACCAAAAGGCCGATCATAGAATCCTGATTCCCACTTATCTTGTCAGCTACCTCATTACTCATATCCTCCGGCATGCCCGTATCTGCGAACTTATTTACCAGCTCTTTTTTAGCCCGGTCTTTGGATACACCGAAGAGTAGCTGCATCTTCTTTTTTATTCCATCGTTTACCTGCCGCTGTGACCGGACGGATACAAAGGTACCGATTCCCATGGACAGGGCACCGGCCAGGCCGACCACCAGACCGTTAACCCCTACGAAAAGCGGATTGGTGGGGTATACCGCCGAAAGACCGGTCACCGTACCCAAAAGCTCCACTATACCGTCATTCATGCCCATAATAAAATCCCTGATATTATTAACGGGAAGTGCAGATTTTTCGTTTTCAAAAAAGGTTTCGTGGTCCAGCTCATCCTCTACTATCTTTTTGAGCTCCGTCCTCTCCTCATCCGACATATCTACGGAGTTTAAGAACTCATAATAATCCTGCGTACTTGCAGATTCTGACATCTCCAGCACCGATGTAAAAAGACGTGGCCCCAGTATCTTGCGCTGCAGTTTGGACCAGGCCAGGTTAGGCTTGGTTAATGTATCTTTGGGCTCTTGTCCGCGGTTTTTGAGAAACCTGTACCAAAACATCACGTGTTCAGATTCTGTTTTATACAGTTCATTAAATCTCTCTTTATTTTTACCGTCCTTTTCTATTTTTGCCATGTATGAATACAGGGCGGCTGCATGAAACTCTTCCTTATAAAATGTATAAGCCTTATCTATTTCATTTTTCATTAAACTCACCTAACTAATTTTACCACTTGTACCATACCGTATCAAGTAAGTATCTATTGAAGTTTTTAAAACTGTTGGCTATACTTAAATAAACCAATATCAGGAGGGGATTACACATGTATTATGCTGCCCAAAGATTATTGAGATATGTTAAATATGACACGCAGTCGGATGAACGCTCGTCTGATTGTCCAAGCAGCCCGGGACAAAAGGTGCTGGCGAAGGTTCTGGTGTACGAGCTTAAAGACATGGGGATAGAGGGTGCAGCTATGGATGAAAAAGGATATGTAACGGCTGCAATTCCTGCTAACATAACAGGAAAAATACCAACGGTGGGTTTTATTGCTCATATGGATACCAGCCCGGAGGTCAGCGGGACCGATGTAAAGCCGCGCCTTACGGAAGATTACGACGGGGGAGACATTAGGCTGGGTGAGGGTTTGGTTTTGTCGCCTAAAGAGTTTCCTCATCTAAAAGACTATATAAATGACACGATAATAACAGCAAGCGGCGACACCCTCTTGGGAGCCGATGACAAGGCGGGGGTATCGGAGATAATGTCAGCTGCCGAATACCTTACAAAGCACCCCGAAGTAAAACACGGTACGGTAAAGATAGCATTCACACCTGATGAAGAAATAGGCAGGGGAGTGGACTTATTCGACGTGAAAGACTTCGGAGCGGACTTTGCATATACCATGGATGGCGGCCCGATAGGTGAGCTAAGCTGTGAGAACTTCAATGCAGCTTCCTGTGAGGTCACGGTACACGGAAGAAGCATACACCCCGGCGATGCCAAGGATAAGATGAAAAATGCCGTACTTATCGCATCCGAGTACGCACTCATGCTGCCGCCGCAGGAGACACCGGCACATACCGAAAGATACCAAGGATTTTATCACATAGATCATTTTGAAGGCACGGTTGAAAGAGCGCAGCTGGCATATATAATAAGGGATTTTGACAGAGTAAATTTTGAAAAGCGTAAACAGGTGATGATTGCAGCGGCCGAGACTCTTAATAAAAAGTATGGTAAGGGAACCGTTGAGGTCGCTATAAAGGATCAGTATTATAACATGAAAGAAAAATTGGAAGATAAGATGTACATAGTGGATATAGCGAAAAAAGCCATGGAAGAGGCGGGTATAGAGGTAAAGCTGACACCTATAAGAGGCGGCACCGACGGAGCGCAGCTATCTTATATGGGCCTGCCCACGCCCAATATCTTTACCGGCGGACATAATTTTCACGGCAGGTTTGAGTATATACCGGTTGGGTCAATGGAAAAAGCCGTGGATGTGATACTTAATATCATAAAGGATATCTGTAAATAATAGCTTTAGATTTTACATTTTACTTCTTTATTTAATTTGATGCCGTCTCTTGACACTATGGTGTCGTATGCGTAAATCTCCACGCCTGATGCTGCGGCCCGGCCTACGTTTTGCGCGAATTCGGGGTCGGTCACGGCATTGGTAGTGAAGGTTTCTATACCGCTCATTTGTATTACAAACATGAGGACGGCCCGCATTTCGTTTTTTTTAACCTCCATCAGTTCCTTTACGTGTTTGGAGCCTCGTGTGGTGGGGGCGTCGGGAAACAGGGCAACGCCGTTTTTCTCAAGAGTAACGCCCTTTATCTCCATATAGCAGATCTCATTATCCTCGGACATCTTTATATCAAAACGGCTGTTGCCGTATGTTTTTTCCCGCTCTATGATGCTGTATTTTTCAAAACCGGGTATGTCTCTATTTTTAAGCGACTTCAGCATCAGCTTGTTTGGTATCTGAGAGTCCACGGATATAAGCCTGCCTTTATTGTATACCATCTCCAGCTCATAATGTGTTTTCCGGCCTGTCCTGTTTCTCTCTTCCAATAGCACTTTTGCACCCGGTGTGAATAGCTCTTTTAACCGTCCCGAGTTTGGTACATGTACCGGAGTGTTTATCCCGCCGATATTTACCGTTGCCACGAACCTATTGAGCCTTTCTACAAATGATCCCTCTATGATGGGGCTACCTGTCTTTAGTTTTATATGCTTTGTTTGCAAGTGAATCACTTCTCTATACCAAGATATAACCTGAATTTATTATACCATATATCGATCAGCGGTCTGAAATTATACAATATTTTATCAAAATGTGGTATAGTTATTATAGTACGATTTTACGAGGTGAACACATGAAAAAGATTTTTAATACGCAGTCAGAGAAGGATACGGTTAGATTGGGAAAAGCGATGGGTGGGAAGCTAAAGAAAGGTAGTATAATATGCCTTCAAGGCGAGCTGGGCAGCGGCAAGACGCATTTTACCAAGGGGATTGCCTCCGGGCTGGGGGTGGAGGATATTGTCTCCAGTCCTACATTTACCATTATGAATGAGTATTCGGGCAGGCTGCCGTTGTATCATTTTGATGTATACAGGATAGATGCGGATGAATTTTTAGATATAGGTCTGGACGAGTATCTTTATGGTGACGGTGTATCCGTGGTAGAGTGGGCGGACAGGCTGGACGGTGCCGTGAAGGGCGCACTATGGGCTGATATAACGCAAACCGGTGAGAATTCGAGGAAGTTTGCATTTAAATGGGACAGAAGTGCGTATGATTTTTTAAACGAGGTGAAGATATGAGGGTACTGGGAATAGATACCTCTACCGCTGTCGGCAGTGCGTCGGTGGCAGAGGATGACATTATAATGGGTGAGTTTTACATAGAGAGCAAGATGACTCATTCTACAAAGTTTATGCCTATGCTGTCCGAGCTTTTGCAAACCATAGATGTGGATGTAAAGGATATAGATGCGGTGGCGGTGACGGTGGGCCCGGGGTCGTTTACAGGGCTGCGCATAGGCCTGGCCCATGCTAAGGGTATATGCCATGCATTGAATAAACCTATAATCGGGGTCAATACCCTGGATGCTCTGGCGTACAACGCTTTATTTGCAGGTGGGGTGGTCTGCCCCATGCTGGATGCCAGAAACGAGCAGGTCTATACGGCTGTCTATGAGGATGGACGCAGGGTAAGCGATTATATGGGCATTAGCATATATGACCTGATTCATGAGCTTACCGGCAGGAAGGCTATTATTTTAGGCGATGGGGTCAGGAGATATGGGGATATCTTTGCCGACAGACTTCCCGATGCTAAGACCCTGCCCGGTAATCTTATGATGCCGCGTGCGTCCTCGGTGGCATTGCTTGGTGGAAAGAGGATGGTTGAAGGCAAGGCTGATGATATCTACAAAATTGTGCCGTTTTATATGAGAAAACCCCAGGCGGAGCGCCTTAGGGAATTAAAGAAAAAGTAAGGGGTCTTTGAATGAATGAGGGCATACAGATTGTACCTTTGACGAAGGAGCATGTGGACGGTGTTATTGAGATAGAGAATCTATCCTTTTCCACTCCCTGGTCAAAAGGGGCCTTTGAGATGGAGGCTACCATGAATAAGTGTGCCGTATATATTGCAGCGGTGGCCGGCAGCAGGGTGGCTGGCTACGGCGGCTTTTGGGCGGTCTTAGATGAGGCACATATAACCAACATAGCCGTTCATCCCGATTTTAGAGGACAGGGCGCAGGTAATGCTTTAATGGAAGGCCTTATAGAGGCGGCAAAAAAGCGCAAGGCTGTGTCCATGACCTTGGAGGTCAGGGCTTCTAACGAGGTGGCATTAAACCTCTATCATAAATATGGTTTTAAGGCCTACGGAAGACGCAGGGGGTATTATCAGAATAACGGTGAAGATGCTATTATTATGTGGAAATATGATCTATGAGGTGAAACGATGGATATTATAACATTAGGCATAGAGTCATCATGCGATGAAACCTCCGTTGCGGTGGTAAAAAATGGAAGGAGCGTACTTTCCAATATTATTTCATCGCAGATTGCGGTGCATAAGCTTTATGGCGGAGTGGTGCCGGAGATAGCATCACGCAGGCACATAGAGGCGATTGATTATCTTTTGGATGAGGCTACGAATAAGGCAGACATCGGCATAGATGATGCGGATGCCATAGGTGTCACAGCCGGGCCGGGGCTTATCGGGGCGCTTTTGGTGGGTGTGTCTTATGCTAAGGGCCTGGCTTTTGCCCTGGATAAGCCGCTTATAGGTGTCAATCATATTGCCGGCCATATATCGGCTAATTTTATTCAGCACAAGGATCTGAAGCCGCCGCTTATCTGCCTGGTTGCGTCTGGCGGTCACAGCCATATTGTTGGAGTGAGGGATTATACCGACTTTGAAGTGCTGGGCAAGACCACTGATGATGCTGCTGGCGAGGCCTTTGACAAGGTGGCAAGGGTGCTTGGCCAGCCTTATCCCGGCGGGCCGAACCTGGAAAGGCTGGCCAAGGAAGGCGACCCGGATGTGTTCAAGTTTCCAAAATCCTACCAGTCAAAGAAGGATTATAATTTTTCCTTCAGTGGTGTAAAGACAGCGGTCATAAATCTGGTTAACAAGATGAAAATGAAGGGCGGGACCATACCATATGCTGATATAGCAGCCTCTTTCCAGGAGAATATGGTTGAAGTGCTTATAGATAAGCTGGTAAATGCAGCTATAGATTTTGGATATGACAAGGTTGCCATAGCCGGCGGCGTATCAAGCAACGGTACTTTAAGGAATAAGCTTAAAGAAGAGGCCGGGAAGGCGGGATTAGAGTATTATTATCCCGATCCGGTGTACTGCACGGATAATGCAGCCATGATAGCATGCAATGCATACTATGAATATAAGAAGGGAAACATCTCCGATATGAGTTTAAATGCCTATCCGCATATAGGACTTAAAAGGATAGGTTAAGGGAGCAATATAAATTAATATATATAGTTGATTAAATTAAAGGGGGAGCTTTAAATGAAGATTGCTATAGTAACGGACAGGCCGCGGGAGAAGATTTTGCCCGGTGAAGAAGGCAGGCATGAGGATCAGCAAAAGAAAGACACCGTATCATGTATTAAAGAGGTGCTCTCTAAAAGATTTGATTGTATAGAGCTTGTCTCGAGTGATGATATAATTGCCAGACTGAAAAAAGAGAAGGTAGACCTTGTGTTCAATATGTGCAACGGCCTTAAAGGCGATTGCAAGCTGGCACAACTTCCGGCAGTGCTGGAGTTTGCCGGTATTCCATACACAGGGTCCAAGGTCTTAGGCCATACACTGGCACTCAACAAGGTATATGCCTGCAGGATATTTAAAAACAGAGGTATTCCCACGCCGGACTACATACCGGTATTTGACATCAAAGACATAGGCAAGGCGGAGAAGCTAACATTCCCTGCTATCGTAAAACCGTCTGATGAGGGCTCGGGCAGGGGCATACACAATGACAGCCTTGTATACGATATGGATATGCTAAAAAGGAAAGTGGCTGAGGAACTTTCTACTTACAATCCGCCCATCATGGTTAACAAATATATAGAAGGCAGAGAGTTTACAGTGGGAGTACTAGGAAATGGCAGCTCCATAAGGGTTCTTCCCATAATGGAAATAAGTTTCGAAAATATCCCGCGGGACATACCGCGGTTTTACAGTTTTGAAGTGAAGGCATACTATAGGGATCGGACCTCATACAGATGTCCGGCTGATTTAACTGATGAGCTAAGAGAAAGGATACAAGAAACAGCAGTAAAAACTTATAAAACCCTGTCACTATTGGATTATGCACGTATAGATATGAGGGTAGAAGGCGAGAGGCCCTATGTCTTGGAGGTTAACTCATTGCCCGGCCTTATGAAGGACTTCAGCGATCTTCCGATGATGGCGGAGGCGGCAGGCTTAGGTTATGAAGGATTGATCATGGGAATAGTGGACAGTGCCATAGAGCGTACACGCATGTATAAAAAACGCCATATGCATAGAACTATGCAACAGATAGCAGCAATAACATAGCAGAACTTAATGCAGCGTGGGATCAGCTTATTTAACTTTTTTAACTAACTATGTTAATTATATTGATTTAAGGAAATAATAAATGATATAATAAACTTTATACCACAATATAAATTACTGGGGGGTGAGACAATGGGAAAAGAAAGAACAAAAGTATCTATGGCTGTAATAAGACGCCTTCCCAGATATCAAAGATACCTTGACGAGCTTTTTAAAAATGATGTAAAAAGAATTTCATCGAGAGAACTCAGCGAGCGTATGGGTGTAACAGCTTCACAAATACGACAGGATCTCAACTGCTTCGGTGGTTTTGGACAGCAGGGGTACGGCTATAATGTTGAAGATCTGTATAATACAATAACCGATATTTTGGGCCTTAACAGGTCGTATAATACAATAATTGTAGGTGCAGGGAATCTTGGCCAGGCCATTGCGGGATACACTAACTTTGAGAAATCAGGTTTTACATTAAAGGCCTTATTCGATGTTAATCCTAAGCTTATAGGGCTGCGCCTGAGGGATATAGAGATACTGGATGTCGATACACTGCCTGATTTTTTGCATCAGCATAAGGTTGACATTGGCATAATGTGTATACCTAGAAAGGCTGCACAGCAGACCGCCGATATTTTAACCAGCAATGGTGTAAGAGCCATATGGAATTTTTCCATGACTGATTTAGATGTACCGGCTGATATAATAGTGGAAAATGTACATCTGAGTGATAGTCTTTATACTATATCATACAGGCTTAATGAGGAAGAGCTGTTTAATAAAATTGATAAAAATTAACTCCTGTTATCAGGAGTTGATTTTTTTAACATATTTATTTGTGAAACCGGCCGGGCAATGTTACAGTGAACTGATTGGTGTAGGTAAAATATCATCGGGAATACTACATTTATATGTTTCACCATTAAGGTGATTATGAAACTCTGTTCTTGCATTCTCTATTACCGCTGGATTTTGCAGAGCATCTACCGCACTGCCGGCTATCACCTTTGCAGCAAGCATCATTCCTTTATAACCAATGGATGTTCTGCCTTGTGATACAAGCTGCCACGAATGCTCGGGAGTACCCATGGCATAGCATGTTGTCATTACCTGCGCAGTAGGAACATTCCAGCTTACATCGCCTACGTCTGATGATATGGTCAACTGTGCACTTGGATTATCCTCATAAAAAGGTATTACAATATCGCACAGATTTTTATTTTTTAGCTGATGTATGCAACTTTTGAAGTCTTCATCGGGCAGTGTCCCGACCCGACGTAGCAATTCCTCCTCCCGATTTTCCGACTGTGGAACGGTCTTAGCTATTTCGTCTGTGAATTGTATTTCTTCCGGTGTGTACACAGGTAGCTCCTGTTCTTTCAGATTGTCGTACATTACTTTTGAAAGTGATTTGTTGGGTATAACATTTGCACATGCCTTGATGAACTGAATATCCACCGAGGTCCCGGTCATCATGGCAGCCCCATGCGCGATATTGTTTATTCTTTGATAAATTTCCTCGACCTGGGAGGTTTTTGGAGCACGGATCAAATACAGTACGGAGGCTGCGGGCTGAACCACGTTGGGTGAAAAACCGCCTGAATTGGTAACGGCATAATGGACGCGTGCCTGCTGGATGATATGCTCTCGCAGGTAATTTACCCCGACATCCATAAGTTCAACCGAGTCCAAGGCGCTGCGTCCCTTTTGTGGGGCTGCCGCGGCATGTGCAGCAACCCCTGTGAATTTATAAAGCACCTGGTAGTTTGCAAGGAAGTTGACGTCAAAGATAGCGTTAACACTCTGAGGATGCCAGGCCAGTGCTATATCAAGCCCGTCGAAAACACCTTCCCTGGCCATGAATGCCTTGCCGGAACCGCCTTCTTCTCCCGGGCAGCCGAAGAGCTTCACGGTACCGGGAAGGTTGTTTGATTTAATATATGTTTTTACCGCTAGCGCCGCTCCTACCGAGCCACCAGCAAAAAGGTTATGGCCGCACCCATGCCCGTTGCCGCCCGGCCTGGCTGGCTGTTTTACGGAACAGTGTGCCTCCTGGCTTAAACCGGACAACGCATCAAACTCTGCAAGAATACCTATAACGGGTATTCCTGATCCATATGTTGCGCAGAAAGCAGTCTGTATTTTTCCTACGCCTTTTTCAACATGAAACCCGTTTTCACTCAGCACCCGTTCTAAAAGTTCTGCAGATTTGAATTCTTCAAAGGCGGTTTCTGCATAATCCCAGATGTGATTTGCCACATTGATCAACATATACTTGTTTTTATCCAGGTATTCATACATCTGTGATTTATTCATTTAATTATGTCCCCCTTTTGTGTAAGTTTTGTATAAATCATACGACAGCATTGCTTTTATTAGAATTGCCCTTGAACATTTTCCCAAAAGATATACGGCTTGTAATTGCAGCAAACAGGAGTGCAATGATACCTATACCCAATGCTACCAATGCGGTATACAACGCACCGTGAATAATAGGCAGCATAATAAAGAGGTTCAGCATAGCGAAATAGATGACGCTGGTAATGGTGTAAGACAATGAATATGTCGCGAGAGCTGGGCTTTCGAGATCTGGATCGCATATGCGCAGGAGAAGGACCCCGGTAAGAAAGACTCCGGTGCACATGCCGAAGGTACCAATCATTTGTTCAAACCAGTAACCTTTTAATAAACGCTTGCAGCAAAAGAATAAAATAAATGTCGTGACGATATATCCGATTATAACCATGACCAAAATCGGTACGATATAGGTTGCGACAGCTTTGATAGGAAGACTGGCAATTGCGGAAATAACAGCGAAGTCTGTAAGAGCACCGGATATTTTACCCTTTATGTTACCGTCGACTAGATAATCGATATGAAGCTTACACATTATGCCCCATACAATAAACATAACAATCATTCCATAAGCCCATACTGAAATGCTGCCAAGCACAGGAATTTTAAGTGCTTTAGCTCCGGATAGTATTAAATATGAAAGAAGGCAGACCATGAAGATAAGTCCAGCATGAAAGGCAAAGGTATCTACAGATGAAGACATTGTTGTCTCACGACCGACTGAGGGTTGTTTATCAATGTCTTTTTCATAACCGACCCGTATTGACTCCGGAATGTCGGCGGGCTTTTTTAAGAGAGCTGTCTGGCCATGGCGGGCCGCCCAATTGATCATAACGATACCGATTAGTATGCCACCTACAAGACCGAATGTGGCTGTTGTGATGCCGACACCTTGGGATATCTCCCAATAAGGTAGGTTGAGTTCCTGCAGTATATTGCCCAGTGTGCCTGCCGTACCATGCCCGCCTACAAAACCAATAGCCAGTTCGATACCAAAGACGTCATAAAGGTTTTGACTGCCAAATGCCGCATGCGTGCCATATCCGATGGCAAACTGGAACATTGCGGTGCCCAGGCCTATGCCAATTAAAGGTAGGATATTTTTAAAGACCTCTGGATTCGTGCTGCCTGAGTCTTTGCCGATTCCTATACGCAGGCCCAACGGTACCGAAGCAACAATTGGAACGATAAAAATACCTGGGAGCAGAGAATAGATGTCGAACCAGCCGGCCGGGCAGGGAATCAGGTCTAATACCTGCGGGCCTAAAAGAAGCAGAAGAAAACCGCCGATAACGGATGCCGGGATGAAGGTCTTTTGAAAAATCTTTACCTTAGCGCGCAGGAATACGCCGATTAATAAAAATATGCCTAGAAGGCCCATGCTTTGGAGAAGATCTGTTAGAAGTGCATTTGTCATATGCTTTTACCTCCTTCTTTGAAATAATCATCTTCAAAGGATAGATAAAATTGCCTTGATAAAAACATATGATATGATTATCTTCAAAATGATTTTATTTGGGAATTTATAATAAGAAAAAAACCTCTCGCAGCGAACAGTTAACTATTTTATCTGCTTGCCACAAGAGGTTTATAATTTTAGGCTACTGCCCAGTGTCCTACAATATTTGCTACTGAAGAAGATGGGTAAAAGGTCTTAAAGATCCTATAAAAATATAATTCCTGTTTGGAACGTATCTTAATATTATCTTCTTTGAGGATTCGTTCTGCGGCAATTCTTAATTCCTGGTCTGATATACATTTATCAAATGCTTCATCCAGAAAATCTTTTGTACCGCTTCCCTCGGAGAATTCAGCTTTCTTCCGCCAGAGTACATCTGCAGGAAGGCATCCCGTTTCATCGAAGGAGTCCCGCAGAAGCCATTTTTCTATTTTTTTGGTTCCTTTTTTGTGGGGCAATTTCAGCTTTGGCGGTAAACCGAGTACGTAGCTTACGAGGTCTTCATCCAAAAATGGAACACGGCCTTCCAGAGAGTTCGCCATACTCATGCGGTCCATGCGCTGTAGGTTGATATTGTGCAGGGAGCCCAGCACCCTGGTAAGCTCGCAGCCTAATTTCTTAGCATCTTTAATTTTTTCCATATAGGCATAACCTGCGAAAAGCTCGTCAGCACCCTCTCCCGAAAGTATGACTTTCACATATTTAGACGCAAGCTGTGAGACAAAGTAGGTAGGTATGGCGCTTCTTACCAGTGAAGGTTCAAAAGATTCCAGGTGGTATATTACCCTTGGGATCGCCTCAAGTACATCCTGCTCTGTGTAGATATACTCATGATGCTCCGTACCGATATAGTCCGCCACCTCCTTTGCCGCCTTAAGGTCTGCACTTCCAGGGAGGCCTATGCAAAAAGAATGTATCGGTCGGCCTGTTTTATTGTATTTGGCGGTAATAGCAGCTATCAGGCTGCTGTCCAGTCCTCCGCTCAATAAAACACCGAGGGGGACATCCGCCATCAGGCGTTTTTGAACTGATTTTTCCAGCAGATGCCTTATATTCTGCTTGATTTCTTCAGGAGAGTCCTGTCCATAAGGAGATTTATACTTTACAAGATTTTTGACTGTCCTGTAAGGAGCAAAACCGTCTTCAGGGGTAAAGTAATGTCCGGCAGGGAATTCATTAATACTAACTCCCAGCGGATAAAGGCATTTAAGTTCCGAGGTAAAATAAATTTTCCCATCTTTTTTTGCGTAATACAGGGGTTTAATGCCTAAGGGATCCCTGGCGGCAAATACACTGTGATGTTTGCTGTCTGAAATGATGAATGCAAACATACCGTCGAGATAGTTAACACAATTCTTGCCGTATTCCTCATACATGTGAAGCGCTACTTCACTATCGGAGCTGCATGTGAAACGATGCTTGCCAAGATGCTCCTTTTTTAGTTTCTTATAGTTATATATCTCACCATTACAAACTATCCAAGCTGTTTTGTCTTCGTTGTGAATCGGCTGGATGCCGCTGTCTACGTCTATGATTGAAAGGCGCTTGTGGCCCAACAGACAGCCTGGTGTAGCTTTTATAGAACTTTCATCCGGCCCTCTGTAGTTCATTGCATCCAGCATATTTTTAAATTCTTCTTTATCGGTGTCCGTATAGTCTCCTGCTATGCATGCGATACCGCACATAAAATATTATCACTCCATATAATTTGTATTTAGTACATTCTCTACACTATAACGAAAGATATGTATAATGGCAAACTGCAAATACCAATGATAATGTATCTCTAAGCTTAGCATATATAGCGAGGCGGTATGAGCGGTAGTAATCAGAGGATACCTCTGTATGCATGCAAATGCCTGAAGAATCCAATATTTTTTTAATAACCATGATATGGCATGCCTCCATGTTATTATTAAATTAAGAGATAATTATGGGAGGTGCTTTGTGTGTTAAAGGGATGTAAGTTTATCGTATTATTTATGCTCATAACATTTGTTCTTACAGGCTGCGGCGAGACTGTCACGCCTGAGAAAGCGGACATGGACGGCAAGACTGATGTTCAGACGGAAAGCACTACAGGCAACAAAGAGAAGGACAATAAGACGCAGACATTTAAGATTGGGGATGCCATAAGCATAGGAGACTATGTACTGACAGTGAACAGTGCACGGACATCAAAAGGCGGAGGCTTTATGAAGCCGGACGAAGGAAACATATGGTACATCGTTGATGCAACCTTGGATAGCAAAGCGGATGAACCTGTTGAGGTCAGCTCGATAATGATGTTTGCCCTGTCGGACAGTGATGGTTACAATTATAATGCAACAATTGCAGACGATACCAAAGGACAGTTGGATGGGGAACTGGCCCCCGGAAGAAAGATGCGGGGTGAGCTTGCCTTTGAGATACCTGAAAAGGCGGGTGGGCTCGAACTTGCATTTGATGCCGATGTATGGGGAAGCGGCCAGGCCATAGTAAAATTGGATCGATAAGGAGGAAGTTAAATGAACAGAACTACTGAATTTGTTTTAGGATTAATAGGAGGAATATTTGGCCTTATAAGCTCCGTTTTTGCATTGTTTGTAGGCGGGGTTGGCCAGGTCTTTGAGGTCGAAGACGCTGGCGAGGTTTCCGGCCTCGGCTGGGCTGCAGTGGTATTCAGCATACTCGGTATTGTGGCTGCGGCTGTGGTGAAGAATAAGCCGAAGCCTGCGGGAATAATATTTTTGATATCCGGTATAGGCGGGATAATTTCCGTATCTGCCGCCTATATTTTACCGGGTATATTACTTATAATCGCTGGGATATTGTCTCTGGTGCGGAAGGGAAAAGAATAATTGCAGGCATGAAAAGGACCGGCGGGGTCTACATTGATTCCCACCGGTCTTCTTGTTTAACAGACTCATTATATTCTTTTACACTCACCACCTGGGTGCCGGCCGCCATGTCACCCAACCGTCTTCCATTGTCATTTGCAAGTATCATTATGGGTTCTACAAATTTGCCAAGAGGTATTGCACACAATAGATTCAGTATTAAGCTACGCAAAGCCGACTTTCCCATGCTGCAGGGTGTGTTGGCGGAGGTGTCAACCACCATGAGTCCTACAGCTCTTTTGCCGTAACTTTGTCCCCTTCCCATGCCGTCTTTAATGAAAGAATAAATGAAACCCCATACCATGCCGGCTATTATAACTATTAATCCAAATATATACCAGCCTGTCGAAGCACTGCTATAGAATGCATAGTCAGAGAAATACATATGGTGGTAGCCAAACAGATTGACTGCTCCGATTGCGGATAGGATTATTAGACCTACGGCAGATGCGGCCCAGCTTATCAGGGAGTCGATTATGCTTGCCCAAATGCGAGGCCATACCGGGGCCTTTGAATATAATACCGACGGAACTTTAAAATCGAACTTCGAAACGGGACGCGGCTTGCCGTCACAGCCGTATGTGCTGCATCCATGATTTTCATTCCAGCACTCCGCATGATGAGCAATGCCACATCCCGAGCACACCACTATATTGTCTGAATCAGTGAAGGCCTTGTGACAATACGGGCACTCTTTATTTCTATATATGCTCATTTTAATTTATCCCCCTTGCTATCCTGCTAATACAATTATATCGTAATTATATGCAAATTTAAGGTTTTTTCTATAATATTTTATGAAATGGGACTGTGAAAAGTCAATGTAAGAAAATATTACTTGATTTTTTTGATCTCTATATCATTTAGCTTAATAGTTTCAAGGCTAACGCAATATTCTGCCAGCTGTGATGGTGAAAGCACTAAGCCGTATGTACACCAATATTCCAGTATGCTGAATAAGCTGTGAATCTTAGCATAAACAATAGTTCTGCCATTTGGGATTTTTACCGATTTTGAAATGGTCCAAGGTCGACGGGTGTTTAATATAAAAAACTGGAGAGGGCTAAAAGAAGGCCCTCTCTGTTACATGTATCTATTTTTTTTTCTTTGAGCATTTTTTATCTGTGTTATTTTCACTACTGATTTCCATGTCGTTTTCCGGCGATGCTATGTTCCGTTTGTCTTTTGCATTTCTTTTTAATTCATTGTCAGTGGAACGTTTTTGCTTTTTTTTGCTCACTAGTTTCACCTCCGCTATTATTATTGTTAAATTTACGGATATAATACATTCAAACCGATGACAAAGTATTAGGCCGTGAATTTGCACGGGAATTTTGCTTAGCTTAGTTTGCTAAACCTGCAAATTGCAGTCACATACGTTTAAGTACTCCTTGATTTTTTGCAGGTTTGCCGCGGCTCGTTAGTTGTCTACAACCTGCTGTTTATTGTATAAAAAATGCAGGCATGCTTCAGCGTTGAACAGAACGGGTGGATGGCATATAATTTAATAAAGATGATTATAACGTATCATTAGGAGGATGTTATATATGGATAAGTATGAAAAGATAGCTGTCCTGGATAACGAGGTGGAAGCGGAGCTATTAGAGGAGATATTAAAGGAAAAGGATATACCTTATTTAATACGTTCTTATTATGATTCTGCGTATAACGGGCTTTTTCAAATTACGGAAGGATGGGGATATGTGGCGTCATCCAAAGACCACAAGGATGAGATAATGCAGGTCTTATCGGATATAACTGGCGACGGGAGGAAATAAAATATGGGTTTTTGGGACGGAAAGGTGGTACTTATAACCGGCGGCACGAGAGGAATCGGCCTGGCCTTGGCAGAAGGCATCGCGCCGTCAAATGCCTCGCTTATTCTGACGGCCCGGTCTAAAGAGGAATTGGAAAAGGTCAGCAGCAGCTTACCTGTAAGCATTGATAATCTGTTTTTATTCCCGGCGGATGTGTCGGATGATGATTCGGTAAAGAGACTTATGGTGGAAACCTTTAACAAATTCGGCAGGATAGATATTGTTATAAACAATGCAGGCGTGGGTCTGCGTGGCAAGGTGTGCGACATAAATCCAGATGATTTGGAGAGGGCATTTAAGGTAAATCTATTCGGTCCGCTAAATATGGTTCAGCAGACCATACCCATATTTAAAATGCAAGGACAGGGAACGATAGTCAATATATGCTCGCTGGGAGCCGTAAGGCCTGTACCTAATATAGGCGGGTATTCGGCCAGTAAGGCTGCTCTTATGTCTCTCATGCAGACCGCCCGGCTTGAGTTACAGCCTCTGGGAATCAAGGTTATAAATGTGTTTCCCGGGTCTGCAAAGACCGGTTTCAGGGACAATGCATTAGGGGTGTCTTATCCGGAAAATGAACCACGGCTAAGCAGGGTTTCGCCTGATCTGGTGGCCAGCCGTATAATATCGGGTATTGAAGGCGGTAAAAACAATATCTTTATAACATGGCCGGATAAGGCGATGGCCTTTATCAGCGGGGCATGGCCCGGCCTGGCCGATAAACTGGTGTTCTGGGCATTTCGCAGAAAAAAAGGTTGACTTATCGGGCATTTTAACTTTAATAAAATATGAGAAAAAATAACATGTAAATAAACTGGGAACTTTATGAAAAATTCATATGACAAAAACTACGGGGTTATGGCGGTATTTCGACAACGTTTCTCATGCATAATGGCTAGACTCCCTCTTTAGGCATTGACTATAGTGATTTTAGGTCGATTTTGGTCATTCGAAAAATTGAAGGATAAAAAGGTATAATTCAATTTTTATAGAATAGATACAATAGAAAAATTAGGAAAACAATAATATCAAGAGGGGGAAGATGCATGACCAGAGTAAAGATTGCGAATAATGCAAGGACCATTGGGGAAAAGAAGGAGATAATTTCCTTAACATATTACCTTGTCTTGGACGAGTTGGCCTTAGAGTATGAAGGCGAAAAAATGGTCTTACCTTCCTACGGAATAGAAATAGTAAGTGAAAAATACAAAAAAGGCAAAATGGTTGATAGTGAAAGTGAGGTATATGAAAACATAAGCCCTTGTGAGGATAAGGTGATTGACTTGATAAGATATTATGCAGATATGTTTTTGTCTCCGGTTCATTTGCTCGAAGTATTAGATGAACATATAGAAGAATATATAGAGGACTTTGACAGGATGCTTCAGGAACAATACCAAAAAGAATGCAGGGTTGCTATTTAAAAGTGGTAAAACCACTTTTATTTTTTGAAGGATTTTGCAAATAAATATAGAAATCAATAACATATAGTTTTTGGAGGTATGTACCTTGCTCTATACAGGTGTAGATATAGTTGAAATAAAGAGGATTGGTGAGATTTTAGAAAGACATCCCGCTTTTATTGAGAGGTTTTTTACACAGACTGAAAGGAAATATTTCTATGAGAAAAAACTTGCCGCTCAGTATATTGCGGCGGGGTTTTCCGCCAAGGAGGCTGTATCTAAATGTATAGGCGGATTTTACGGCTTTAAGTTTAAGGATATAGAGATTATAAGGGGAGGGAGGCCGGTGGTTTTGTTATGGGGGAATGCCAAGGCTAAGGCCCACCTGCTGGGTATTAGAAGCATTTCGCTGTCTATAAGCCATGAGAATGATTACGCCGTGGCTTTTGCAGTGGCACAGGGAGATGAACAAGATGTATGTACTAACGGCTGAAGAGATGGCAAGAGCGGACAGGTTAACTATAGAAAATATCGGTATTCCCGGTGTGGTATTGATGGAGCATGCAGCTTTGTCTGCTCTTGCGGAGATCGAAAATGACTTTGGTGATGTTAAGGCAAAGAGGTTTTCCGTGTTTTGCGGGAGGGGCAGTAACGGCGGCGACGGCCTGGCCTTGGCCCGCCTGCTGATACAGAAGGGCGCCGAGTGCTATGTTTTCCTATCGGGCCGTGAAGGGGACATTGTCGGTGATGAAGGAATAAACCTGGGTATTCTCAAGGCAATGGGTGTTTACACGGCTGAGGTCACACAAAGGGAGAACATTAAATTCATTGAAAGGCATGTGCGGGGAAGTGACATTATTGTAGATGCCATCCTAGGTACTGGTATCAAGGGAGAGGTAAGAGGTATAAACAAGGATCTTATAGAGTTTATAAATGACATGAATAAGTCGGTTGTATCTATTGACGTACCCTCCGGGCTTAACTGCGATACGGGAAAATCGATGGGATCGGTGGTGAGAGCAAACACCACCGTTACATTTGGATATCCCAAGACGGGGGAGGTGATTTATCCTGGCGCCGAGTATGTTGGAAAACTTGTTGTGGCAGACATAGGTTATCCTGACAGGGTTTTTAAAGAAATTAACCCTGCGGGAAGGTGTAACACAGCAGATGAGCTGCCGGCTATACGCAGAAGGGGCTTAAATACTCATAAGGGGGATTATGGGCATGTGCTTATCATTGGAGGTTCTAAAGATTACATTGGAGCTCCCGTGATAAGTTCGCTAGCTGCACTGAAGACCGGGGCCGGGCTTGTGACTATGGCTATACCTGCATGTATAGCCGGGATGGTTTCGGGAAGAGTGCCGGAGGTAATACCTGTATCACTGAGCGATGAGGGTGGGTACCTTGGTAGGAAGGCTGCAGATGAGCTTAAGGATTTCATGGGCGGTGTTGATGCCGTTGCAGTAGGGCCAGGCCTTGGAAGAAACAAAGAGGTAAAGGCATTTATGTCCGAGCTTATTAGCGAATGTCCGCTTCCTTTGGTGATAGATGCAGACGGTCTTAACAATATCGATCCTTCAATGCTGGTTAAGGCAAAAGGTAAGGTGATAGTGACGCCGCATCCCGGGGAGATGGCGCGACTGACAGGTAAAAGCATAGAGAATATAAATGAAAACAGGATAGATACAGCACGCGAGTTTGCGTATAAATATGGTGTTGTATGCATCCTCAAAGGGGCCGGGACGGTTATTGCCTGTGGGGAGAGGTATTATGTATCTCCCACGGGCAACCCGGGTATGGCTACGGCAGGAAGCGGCGATGTGCTGACCGGCATAGTCGCGGGATTTTTGGGCCAGGGATTTAAGGCTTCAGACGCCTGCGTACTGGGGACCTATGTGCATGGCCTGGCCGGAGACCTGGTCAGGGATAAAATCGGTGAATATGGTATGACGGCTACAGATATAGCCAAACATATACCTATAGCGATTGATAAGTTGATTAAAGAGTAAATATCTTATAAAATCATCAGTCTGGAGGTAAGGCTACGTGAAAACAAGACCTACTTATGCAGTGATCGACATGGATGCCTATTATAATAATGTAAGGAATATAAAAAAGCTGGTGGGGGATACAAAGGTATGCGCAGTCGTAAAAGGCAATGCGTACGGGCATGGTTCACGCATGATGGCTCCTGTGGCTATAGAGGCGGGCGCATCCTATCTTGCCGTAGCATTTATGGATGAGGCGATGGAGCTTAGGAATGCAGGTATCACCGCTCCTATACTCATACTGGGGTGGACACCGCCCGAACAGATGGAGCAAGCGGTTAAGAATAATATAACGCTTACGGTTTTTGATTATGATACGGTTTTCAACCTTAATGAGATCGCATCCTCTCTTAGAAAGACGGCAAAGGTTCATATAAAGCTGGATACTGGCATGGGCAGACTAGGGTATACAGATAAGAATACGGCTATAAATGATATCGAGAGGATGGAGATGCTTGGTAATGTAGAGATAGAAGGACTCTTTACACACTTTGCCGTATCTGATATAGCTGATAAATCCTATACAAAAATGCAGTTTGAAAGGTTTATGGATGTGGTGGATGGATTATCAAACAAGGGAATAGAGATACCGATAAAGCATGTGTCAAACAGCGCGGCTATTTTGGACCTTCCCGAGATGAATTTGGATATGGTGAGGCCCGGTATCTTAACATGCGGATATTATCCGTCCGAAGAAGTAAGACATATTTTGGATATAAAACCATCATTGAGTTTTAAGTCTACCGTTGCTTATGTTAAATCTCTGCCTGCTGGCTGCAGTATAAGTTATGGCAGAGTGTTCACCACAAAAAGAGACAGTATCATTGCAACTATTCCGGTGGGCTATGCGGACGGTTTTACCAGATTGCTTTCAGGAAAAGCCAAGGTTATTATAAACGGAGAGTTTGCCGACGTGGCGGGAAGAATATGCATGGACCAGTGTATGGCGGACGTGACCGATATGGGCGGCGTCAGTGCAGGTGACGAGGTTGTACTCCTGGGAACGCAAGGAGATAAAAAGATTGATGCCAATGATATAGGTAATGCTATAGGATCATTGCATGGAGAAATATTATGTGGAATATCCAGGAGGGTTCCACGAATATATATTAGGGAGGGTAAAATAATAAACACCACAAATTATTTATTGTGACAAATGTTGGTATAATATTCTCTTGTGTTGACATAATTATACACAGTAATATATAATCAAATATATGGTGTTCAGGGAGGTTTAAAATTGGGTGAGACTAAAAGGATACTTGTAAGTCTTCCAGAGAGCCTACTTGAAGAGGTAGACCTGCTGGCTTCTATGGAAAATATAAACAGGAGCGAATTTATAAGAGAAGCTATGAAACTGTATATAAGTGAAAAGAGAAAGAAACAGATCAGAGAGAGCATGAAAAAGGGGTATATGGAGATGGCCGCCATTAACCTGGAGATGGCCGAGACGGGACTTACAGCAGAAAACGAGTGCCTTATTTCTTATGAGAAAAGACTGGCCAAATGAACGATATTAATGTAAGGCGTGGAGATGTTTATTATGCCGACCTAAGCCCCGTTGTAGGATCGGAACAGGGCGGCGTAAGGCCGGTGCTTATTATACAGAATGATATAGGAAATAAATACAGCCCTACAATCATCGTCGCTGCTATTACATCACGGATAAACAAGGCCAGACTCCCAACCCATGTAGAGATTGAAGGTACTAAATTCGGTCTGTCGAAGGATTCCGTTATACTTTTAGAGCAGGTTAGAACGATAGACAAAAAGAGATTGAGAGAGAAAATAGCACATTTTGAAAATGACATTATGGAAAAGGCTAATAGTGCACTAGAGATAAGTTTAGGTCTTATTGATTTTTAATTTTCATGGGTTGGGTATTCAATAAACGAATACCTGTTATTTTTATACAGAAGAGGCGATGAAAATTGAATAGCAGTTTAAAGATTAGGCTTATCACATGGTTTCTATTACTCTCTATAGTACCTCTGATAATTTTGGGCGGAACGGCATATAAAATATCATATAACAATCTTTATCAGGCAAAAGTGGATACGGCAAACGCCGCAGTGGGCGGTATAAAGAATATGATTGAAAATGATTTTATTAACATAAAATCCATGCTTGTCGGCACTGCGGGAAATAGTGAGGTCGAGAAATATATTGCGGCCTGTAATTCGGAGGATGAGGCTGCAAAAGCAAAATACATAGAAAAAGTTAATACGTCATTCAAGGATTTTATTGGTGGATCGGACAGTAATATTATAAGCGTAGCTTTGATAGAAAGTGACGGTAAGGTAGCTGCTGATTCTTTGGGCGGGAAAAGTATAGGTAAAAGCATGAACAGAGAGTCATATTTCAGAAATATAATGAACGGGTCTGACTATGATATATCTTCTCCCGCCTCTTATCGCAGTGGTGGGAAAACTATTCCTACAATAACCATGTCGGCGCCTGTTAAAGACGGCAGCGGGCGCTGCATAGGGGTTGCAGCGGCTGCATTTAAGCTTAAACACTTTACTGTGCAATTGGACAAGTTGAAGGTGGGTAGCGGTTTTATCTCCATGGTGGACAAGAAAGGCATGATATTGTATCATAATGATGAAACTCGGATATCCAAGCCGATGGATGGCTCGCTTTTTAAGAAATTAAGCGATAAGGACGGCCATTCCGACGAGGAGGTAGACGGGCAGCGAATGGTTGTCTTCCATGATAAGGTTCCCATGATGGATTGGATTATAGCAGGCGGCATTCCGCTTACTGATTTCACAGCCTCGAGCAGGCATATCATGCAGGTCACATTACTAAGCATAACCGGGTTTTCTATACTGTCATTTATTGTAGCTTACTTTGTGGCAAAGAAGCTATCTGATAAAGTTAATTTGGTAAAGGATGCCATGGGAAAAGCTGCTGAGGGGGATATGACGGTAAGAGCAGATATGAATTCGAGGGATGAATTCGGGGCTTTGGCCGGCAGTTTTAATCAGATGATGGATAAAATAGAAATGCTGGTGGGCCGGGTTAAAGATGCGGCAGGTGCCGTCACGGCTACTTCGGAAGGTCTGGCCGCAGCAGGGCAGCAAGCAAGTGCTACAGTACAGGAAATAGCCGGCCAGGCCGAGAGCGTATCTTCTTCATCCATAGCTAATGCGAGGAGCATTGTTCAGTCTAAAGATTTAACCGACTGTGTGTCATCCGGTATACATGAGGTTGCAACCGGTACACAGCAAGCCCTCCAAAACGGTGTTCAGGGAGAAGAAAAGGCTAAAAATGCCATAAGTGTGCTGGAGGATATAATAAGTAAGGTCGGTAATATAAAACAATCGGTTGACACGACATCGGCATCTATAAATAAGCTGATGGATGTAATGAAGGAGATCACAGGTTTCACTGGTACTATAGCCGATATAGCCGACCAGACAAACCTGCTGTCTTTAAATGCCGCCATAGAAGCGGCCAGGGCGGGAGACTCGGGCAGAGGATTTGCCGTGGTTGCCGATGAAATAAGAAAACTGGCGGGCGAGTCCAGGGATGCTACGGTGAATATTGAGAACCTGATAAAAGAAGTAGGCGTGATGGCGTCGGAGGTCACGGACAATATGGCGAGCACGGTAAGAGCTGTAGGCAATTCCGTATCTGAAGCTGGGACCGCACGAAGCAGTATCTCGGATATAATGGAAGCCATGGAGGGCATAGGAACTTCTTTATATAGTATAGACACTGCAGTACAGGATCAGAGCTCTGCCGTTGCAGAGCTTACTGCCGCTATATCTGCCGCTACCGAAAGTATAAATAGCGAGGTAGATAAAATAAGTGGAATATCGTCGGCCATAGAAGAACAGTCGGCTACAATGGAAGAGCTGGGAGCTACGGCAGAGGATCTATCTGCAACGGCAGACAGGTTGAATGAAGCCATAGCTGAATTTAAAATTAAAGCATTGGGGGCAGGAAAATGAAAAAGAGTTTACTTATATTAGTAGGGGTATTGTTATCCTTGTCTTTAGTTGTTGGGGTGGCTTTTGCAGCCAATCCCAACCCAGGATCTGAGAATGATCCGGTTGTAACGAAAAGTTATGTGGATAAGGCCTTAAGTCAGATAAAAGATTATGTTGACGGTCTTATATCTAACGGTGGTAGCCAGGGTTCAGGAGAAGCTTTTAAGGTTGTCGACCTTAAAAGCGGCGATACTATCACACTTAAACAGGGTACTGAGATAATACTCAGAGCAGGAAAAGCTACGATAAATTCACCGACTTCTAACGGGCTTTCAGATGTCACCGGAGGTAAGGATCTGTTAAACGGTGCGCAAATGCCTTCAAACCATCTGCTTATTGCGCCCCGATCTGATGGCAGGAGCGTAAAAGCCGGGACTACGGCAGTATTTATGGTAAGGGGTCAATATACGAAGTAAACTATAAGCCGCATTAGATGCGGCTATTTTTTTTATTAGGCAAACCGGAAAATAGTATGTCACATTACTACAATAGTTTAGCAAATAATATATTGATTTAAGTATTTTTTTAGATTGTATGACATATTAATGTGAATGTGCTATTATATATATAAATATTAAAGCCAAGGGGGTATTAATATGTCATATAAACACAAATACATAAAATGGTTTGATGAAATTGATAAAAATGATGTATCAATAGTAGGCGGTAAGGGTGCAAATTTAGGAGAATTAACACAAGCTGGTATAAGTGTACCGCCCGGATTTTGCATAACGGCGCAGGCCTATAAGGACTTTATATCAAAGGCGGGATTGGGAGATAAAATTAAAAATAAAATTGATAAATTAGATGTGGAAGACTCTGAGGAATTACAAAAGAGGAGTGCTGAGATAAGGGATATTATCAATGATGCACCCATGATAGAAGAAATAAAAGAAGAAATAGAGGGTGCATATAAGGAATTTAGTAAAAAGACAGGAATTAAAAATCCATATGTTGCCGTAAGAAGTTCGGCTACAGCTGAAGATTTACCCGAAGCCTCTTTTGCTGGCCAGCAGGATACATATCTTCATGTGGCCAAGATAGACGAAGTGTTGAAATACACTAAAAAATGCTGGGCATCTCTTTGGACTGCGAGGGCAATTTACTATAGGGAAAGGCAAAAATTTGATCATTTCCAGGTTTCATTAAGTGCTGTTATTCAGCTGATGGTCAACAGTGAAAAATCCGGCGTAATGTTTACGGCAAATCCCATAACAAACGATACCAATCAATTAATGATTAACGCTAGTTGGGGGCTGGGCGAAGCGATAGTTTCGGGAACGGTTACACCTGATGAGTATATTCTTGATAAGACCAATAAAAAAGTAATAGAAAAGCATATATCTGAAAAGAACGTAATGATAGTTGATAATGAAAAAGAAAGCGGAATAGTAGAGGTAAGGGTTTCCGATTTCCTTGGAAACGATTTTGTAAATAAGCAGTGTCTTACTGAGCAGGAGATAAATGAGCTGGCGGATTACGGCTTGAAGATTGAAAAACTTTATGGATCCTGCGAGGACATTGAATGGGGATTTGATAAGGATACAAAGAGTCTGTATATACTACAGGCCAGGCCTATAACCACATTGAAATGTACAGAGAAAAAGGAGCTTAAGGTACTTGCCAAAGGGTTGTCGGCCTCACCGGGAATAATAAGCGGCAATGTACGGAGTATCTCGGATGTCAGCGAGCTCTCAAAAATAAAGGACGGGGACGTATTGGTAACGGTGATGACCAATCCGGACATGGTGCCAGCCATGAAAAAAGCGTGCGCGGTGGTCACCGATGAAGGAGGGAGAACATGTCATGCGGCCATCGTCTCGCGAGAACTGGGGATACCATGCATAGTTGGGACTAAAAAGGCTACGCATATTCTTAAAGACGGAATGAAGATAACAATAGATGCAACGCGGGGAATCGTGTATGAAGGCGAAGTAATGAGTGATGAAAAAGAGAGCATGGAGGGAGAGGGCAAATCAAACCTTGACACCACCGCATTAAATAAGTTAGCGTATCAGCTTGCCCCCGTTACGGCTACCAAAATCTATATGAATCTGGGTGAGCCTTCCATCATAAATAAATATAAGGATCTGCCTTTTGACGGGATAGGGCTTATGAGAACGGAGTTTATATTTACTAACATGATAGGGATCCATCCCATGTATTTGGTTAAAACAAATCAAGGCCAAATACTTATCGATAAGATGGCGGAAGGAATAACCAAGGTCGCCCAGCCGATATATCCAAAGCCCATTGTAGTGAGATTCAGTGATTTCAGGACCAATGAATTCAGAGGATTAAAAGGTGGAGATGAAGTGGAGCCGATAGAAAATAATCCAATGATCGGGTGGAGGGGTGTATCCCGCTACATATCTCCCGAATATGAACAGGGTTTCAGGCTGGAATGCAGAGCACTCAAAAAAGTAAGGGATGAATATGGCCTGACAAATGTTTGGGCTATGCTCCCCTTTGTCAGAACCACATGGGAACTTAAGAAGGTTAAGGACATAATGGCATCCGAAGGGCTGGCACAAAGCAATAACTTTAAATTGTGGATAATGGCGGAGGTCCCTTCGGTGGTGTTTGAAGCAGAAGAGTTTGCACAAATGGTAGACGGTTTTAGCATAGGCAGCAATGATCTTACGCAGCTTATAATGGGAGCAGACAGAGACTCTGGCATACTCAGCAATATGGGCTATTTTGACGAAAGGAATGCGGCGGTAAAGAAGGCCATTACAATATTAATCAAAGCCACACACAAATATGGAAAGACAATATCCATATGCGGGCAGGCTCCCTCGCAGTATCCGGAATTTGCCGAGTTTTTGGTTCAACAAGGTATAGACAGCATGAGCGTTAACCCGGACACGATTACCTATACACGCAGGTTGGTTGCTTCAGCTGAGCAGAGAATCCTTCTCAAGAAGGCAAGAATAGAAAATAAAGAACTGTAATAAATAAAATCCGAATAACTTAATATAATTTATTAAATAGCTGCACCTTAGGTGCAGCTATTTTCGTTACGTTTAATTAACTTGAAAGGCAGATTGATATATAATATACTTAGCTTATGTAATATTTTGCTTAAGGAGATGAACCGATGAAAAACAAGTTATTTATATGGATAATGATCATATCATGCATCGCAGCACTATTTGCAGGATACGATAGGTACAAGGTAGAGAATGGTTATAAAAATATAGAGATAACCGGAGATCTGGATGCTTTAAGTGATTTAGCTGATTATGGCAATATGAATGTGAAAAATATCCTTAAGGATTATAAAAATAAAGGAATGAACTCGATATCGGTTAATGAGGTTAATCTGAAGAAATTGCAGGACAAAGGCAAGGCTTCATATATGAGCTTATCCGACGCATCGGCAATGGGTATGACCTCGGATAATGCCGCATTGAAAGATGTTTTGAAAAAAGCAGATGGATTTTTGCCTAATTCCGTTGTGGTAATAACTGAGGACAAGGATACGGCCGGGTTTCTTTCAGAAGGGCTGGCCAAGAGATACAAGGATGTCATATACGATGCCTCAGGCGGTCTTTCTGTTTTTGCGTTTAATAAACCTTTGCAGGAAGTGGAGATCAACGGCCTGGGTTTTGACACCGCGGACTTTGATATGGTAAAGTCTGCAGGCTTGATACCGGTAGCCAGGATAGAAAATTATAATAATCTCAATGACTCCGGTATTGATGACTATATGGACATGATCCAAAAGTATAACATAGACCAGGTGGTCTTCGGCCGGGATGAGGTACTGGGTAATGAAGATAAGATAGATTATGCGGCTGAGAGATTTAAAGAAGAGGGCATAACCACAGGTATTATTGAACTACCGGTAGACAGGAATTATGAGACCCAGGAAGGTATGAATATGTTTGCCAAGCAGACGGATTATAAGGCGTTTAAGCTTTTCAGTCTGTCGGGCAGGGAAATGGCTGCATATGATAAGACGGAGATAGCGGACAAGTGGTACCGTGCTGTTTTAGACAGAAATGTAAGGATGGTATATGTACGTCCGGAAATAAGGACGTATAAGACAGCCGCATTCAACGTGCGGTTTTATGGCGGTACCATTGATTTATTTAAGGGATATATGAATGATATAGGTGAGGATCTTGGTGAAATAGTGCCGATGAGTGAGTTGCATACTCCGTGGATCCTTCAGGCTATAATAGGTTTGGGCGTAGTTGCCGGCAGCATTATGCTTTTAAATACCCTTGTGTCTCTAACAGGTAAAGCAGCTTATAGCCTGATGGCGTTAGGAGCTGTTATAACCTTCGGGACACTCTACAGCAAATTTTTCGATTTGGGCATTAAAGCTTTGGCCCTGGTCTCCTCCGTAGTATTTCCTGCATTAGCTATTGCGTATGTAATGAAGGTATGTGAAGAAAAACGAGGCTCATTTATCAGTTACACTTTGAAGAATTTCTTAAAGGCATCGCTTATATCGGCTGCGGGTGCATTGTACATAGCTGCTATTATGGCAGACAGCAAATATCTATTGAAGCTGGATTATTTCAGAGGGGTTAAACTGTCTTTTATAGGTCCGTTGCTTTATTTCTTGATTTTGTATTTTGTACGGTATTTTAGGCAAGACTTAAGTATTAAGGACAGAGTAGTCTACGTGCTTAAACTTAATGTCAAAATATGGTATGTTGTTGTTTTGGCCATAGCTTTTGTCGTGGTGTTTGTATATCTTTCCCGGACAGGCAATAACCCTGCCATGGGTGTTAGCAGCGTGGAACTTAAGCTGCGTTCTATTCTTGAACATGTTTTGGTGGCCCGGCCGCGTGAGAAGGAGTTTCTCATAGGTTATCCGGCTCTCATTCTTATGCTTAGTTTCGTATATTACGGATTTAGAAAAGGATGGAGGCTGGTGTGGGGTTTGTTCGCCTCAATAGGGCAGCTTTCTTTGGTAAATACATTCAGTCACCTCCGGGCACCACTCGGTATATCCATACTCAGAACGGTATATGGAATAATTTTGGGAATAGCTGTAGGCTTCATTTACTTTGCAATATTTAAATATTTCCTTGGTTTAATCAAGAAGAAATGGGGTGTAGACGCTTGAAAAGTGTTCTTATATCCGGCTATTATGGTTTTGACAACCTGGGAGACGAGGCAGTACTGCTTTCTATAGTTAATACGCTAAAGAACTCTGATAAAGACCTGCAAATAACGGTTCTTTCGGAGAATCCCGAAGTAACGGAAAAACGATACGGGGTAAAATCAGTGAAACGGACCGGTTTTTTTGATGTGCTTAAGGCGGTGCGCACCTGCGACCTCCTTATAAGCGGCGGAGGAAGCCTGCTTCAGGATGTAACCAGCAGGGCCAGCCTGTTTTACTATCTTGCCATTCTGTTTATGGGGATAGTTTTCAGGAAAAAAGTAATGGTATATGGCCAGGGAATCGGACCCCTTACTAATAAAACAGATATTAAGATGGTATCCTTTATATTAAAGAAGGTAAATTTGATTACATTGAGGGATAACTCTTCCCAGGAACTCTTGAAGAGTATGGGCATAGAGAATAATATCCATGTAACCGCGGATCCTGTATTTTGTCTTAAAAAGCCTGAGCAGACCGGCGCAAAGATGCTTCTTGAAAGCGAAGGCATATCCGATAATTTTATATTGGTGTCCGTACGGAACTGGTACAATAATGAACTTTTTAGGGTTGAGATGGCAAAGGCTCTGGATATTATTTATCAGAATACGGGAACGGAGATAGTATTTTGCCCGTTTCATCAGTCCGATATAGAAGAATGCAATGCAATAGCCGATTTTATGAAGTGCCCAAAGCATATATTGCGCAGGGTGTATAATCCGGAGGATATGCTGGGCATAGTTTCACTTTGCAAAATGGTGATCGGTATGAGGCTTCATTCTCTTATATTCGGAGCATTGGTAGGTTGCCCAGTGGAGGGAATTTCCTATGATCCCAAGATTGACGGATTTTTAAAGGATATAGGTCTTATGCCTGTGGGCAATGTTAGAAGTGTTACCGCCGAGCAGATAGCAGACTATGCCGAAGGGTTATGGACAAAAAGGGATAAAGCGATAAAAGAAATAGAGGACAGAACCGAAAAATTAAGGCAAAAGGCTGCAGAAAATGGGAAATTAGCTTTATCACTTATTTACGGCACAGAGAAACCGGAATCAGGGGTACTGGGAGTGAGGGTAGACAATGTCACCATGAAGGATGCTTATAGCAGGGTGTTTAATTTCGTGCAGGATGGGGGGCGCCATGTGGTTTATACCCCCAATGCAGAAATCATCATGTTGGCCCACAAAGACAGTGGTCTCAAAAATATTTTAAATTCATCCGATCTGAATGTCCCCGACGGTATAGGTGTCGTTATGGCAGCAAAGATTTATGGCTACAAAATAAAGGAGAGGGTTGCGGGTGTAGATCTTTTAAATTATATCTGCAAAAGTGCACCGCGGTATGGTCACAGGATATATTTCTTGGGCGGAAAACCGGGGATTGCCGGCAAGGCGGCGGAAGAAGCTGTATCTAAATATGGCAACATTAAGTTTGTCGGGACACATGACGGCTATTTTGACAATGAAGAAGAGAAACACATTATAGAGGATATAAATAGTGGATATGTAGATTTTTTGTTTGTGGGTCTTGGAGCTCCCAAGCAGGAAATATGGATTCATGAGCATACCGACATTAAAGCTAAGGTTATTATGGGAGTAGGGGGAAGCTTTGATGTACTGGCCGGTACGGTAAAGCGTGCTCCGGCGACATTTCAGCGGTTGGGTCTGGAGTGGCTGTATCGTCTAATCAAGGAACCGCGGAGATTTAAAAGGATGCTTAATCTTCCTGCTTTTATGATTACAGTATTAAGAGAGAAGATGATTAGTAGGAAATGAACAAGGATACAATAAAAGATTATATTGGTGTTACAATTGGGGTGCTGTTCATGACGCTGTCTCTTAATATGTTTCTTACACCCAATGATATTGCACCGGGTGGTATAAACGGTCTGGCCATTGTTTTGCACAGCGGCACCGGATGGCCTGTCGGGGTTTTGACCCTGGCGTTTAATATTCCTTTGTTTGTTATTTCCATTTTTATTCTGGGCACTCATTTTGGTGTAAAGACCTTATATGCCACTGTTCTTTTAGGAATTACCATAGACCTTATGTCCTTCTTGCCTGTTCTTACCCATGATGATCTTTTAGCCGGAGTTTACGGTGGGATGCTCATGGGTGTGGGACTTGGAATTATATTTAGGTGTAATGCCACCACGGGAGGTACGGATCTCGTGGCCGCTATAATAAAGCATTATTTTCCGCATCTGTCTATGGGGACCATGCTCTTGATTTTGGATACAATAATCATAGTAATGGCGGGTTTTGCATTTACAGCAGAGCTTGCGCTGTATGCACTGGCGTCCGATGCCATTGCCGTATGGGTAGTAGACCTGATACAAGAGGGTGCTAATGAATACAGGGCTGCCTATGTGATATCCGGTCATGGTGACGATATAGAAACGGCGATTATGTCAAAGATGGAGAGAGGTGTGACGTCGTTTAATGGAAGGGGAGCTTATACCAACCAGGATAAGAAAGTGCTCTTTTGCGTAATACAAAAAAAAGAAATAACTCAGTTTAAAGAGATTATTAGAGGTATAGACCCCACTGCTTTTGTTGTTATATTCCAGGCCCATGAGATAATGGGTGAAGGGTTTGAGGAAATATAGAGGTTAAGGTATAATATAAGTGTTTTATTAAATAGTCAAAAGCATAGTTATATCTAATAGAGGGGGAGGGTGCAAATGGAGAAATATGATTGTATTATAATCGGTGGCGGACCCGCAGGGCTCTCTGCAGCGTTGTATGCCTCAAGAGGCAAGATGAATACATTGGTGATAGAAATGAAGGAGTTTGGTGGACAGGCCGCTACCACGGATGAGCTGGAAAACTATCCTGGCTCGATGGAGGAACCTACTGGCCCCAAAATTGTTGAAAGAATGCGTGAGCAGGCGGCTTCTTTTGGAACTAAATTTATTGTTGATGAGGTACTTAATATTGACGCTGAGTCCGATATCAAAAAGATAAAGACAAAGAAGAACGAGTATGAGACAAAGACAGTAATATTTGCTACCGGTGCCCAGCCCAGAAAGATAGGATGCCCCGGTGAGGATGAACTTCGCGGAAAAGGTGTGTCATACTGTGCTACATGTGATGCCGACTTCTTTACCGATCTTGAGGTTGTGGTGGTTGGCGGAGGTGATTCAGCTGTAAAAGAGGCAATATATCTTACCAAATTTGCCGATAAGGTTACAGTAATTCATAGAAGAGACCAGCTACGGGCTGCACCCATTCATCAGGAAAAAGCCTTTGCCAATCCTAAGATTAAGTTTGCCTGGGACAGTGTTGTGGAGAGAATAGAGGGAGACGGTATAGTAGAAAAAGTGGTGCTTAAAAATGTAAAGACAGGTAAACTGACCGATTACCGTACGGACGGGGTCTTTGTCTTTATAGGAACAGTACCCAAGGCTGATTTGCTCAAGGGCAAGGTAAAGATGGATAAAAAAGGATATATCATAACCAATGATGATATGGAGACAGGAATAGAAGGTGTATATGCAGCCGGAGATTGCCGCAGCAAGAGACTCAGGCAGGTTATAACGGCGGCAGCCGACGGTGCCATTGCAGCCACGGCAGCAAATGAATATATAGATAAAAAGTTTGAATCATGAGGAGGGTGTACACGTTTGGACATAAGGGAATTACAAAAAACAGCGAATGAGATGAGAAAAGATATAATAGACATGATCTATACGGCGCAATCTGGTCATCCGGGTGGATCGCTTTCGGCAGCGGATATTTTTGCGGTGCTTTATTTCAAAGAAATGAATGTGGATCCCAAAAATCCTGATTGGGAAGACAGGGACAGACTGGTGCTTTCTAAGGGACATGCGTCTCCTGTGCTATATGCGGCACTTGCAGAGAAGGGATTTTTTCCGAAAGATAAATTAAAGACATTCAGAAAGATAAATACAAAGCTTCAGGGCCACCCCAACATGAATGATACACCGGGAGTGGATATGACCACAGGTTCTCTGGGACAGGGACTCTCGGCTGCTTGTGGAATGGCTTTGGCAGGCAGACTTGATAAAAAAGGCTACAGGGCCTACGCCGTATTAGGAGATGGTGAGTGTGAGGAAGGCCAGATATGGGAGGCAGCTATGTCTGCGGCTCAGTATAAACTGGATAATCTTACAGCCATATTGGATCACAACGGTCTTCAGATAGACGGCCGCAATGATGAGGTTATGAACATAGAGCCGATAGAAGATAAATGGAAGGCATTCGGCTGGTACACCATAAGGATTGATGGCCATGATATGCAGCAAATAATCGATGCCTTGGATAGGGCCAAAGAAACTAAAGAAAGGCCAACTTTAATAATAGCGAATACTGTGAAGGGCAAGGGAGTTTCATACATGGAAAACCAGGTAGGTTGGCACGGCACTGCGCCTGACAAAGAGCAAAGGGATAAGGCCATAGAGGAGCTTACGCAGAGAGGTGAAGGCATTGAATAAGATAGCTACGAGAGAGGCATACGGTAAGGCGCTTTTAGAACTCGGCGCGGAAAACAAGGATATAGTAGTGCTGGACGCCGATCTTTCCAAATCTACAAAGACCAACGGCTTTGCTGAGAAGTACCCCGAAAGGTTCTTTGATATGGGCATAGCCGAGGCGGATATGGTAGGAACAGCCGCCGGCCTGGCCACATGTGGAAAGATACCATTTGCCAGTAGTTTTGCCGTATTTGCTACAGGAAGGACATATGACCAGATAAGGGATTCCGTATGTTATTCCAATCTGAACGTTAAGATTGCGGCTACTCACGCCGGGCTTTCTGTGGGTGAAGACGGAGCTACCCACCAATCTGTAGAGGATATAAACCTCATGAGGGGGCTTCCCAACATGACCGTATTGGTTCCGGCCGATGCGGTATCTGCAGGGAGACTCGTAAAGCTTGCCGCCGGGTATAAGGGACCGGTGTATATAAGATTGGGCAGGCCGGGCATACCGGTAATATATGATGATGCACAGCAGTTTGAGATTGGCCGGGCCATAAGAATTAAAGAGGGCAAGGATATAAGTATAATAGCAACCGGAATAATGGTGGCTAAAGCCCTGGAAGCTGCGGATGTACTGAAAAAAGAAGGTATAACCGCCGATGTTATAGATATGCACACGATTAAGCCCATAGATAAAGATATGATAATTGACACGGCGCGCAAGACTGGCAGGGTGGTAACCTGCGAAGAACACAGCATATACGGCGGGCTGGGTTCGGCCGTATGCGAGGTACTTTCTGAGAATTATCCTGCACGGGTAAGGAGAGTGGGAGTAAAGGATACGTTTGGAGAATCGGGTACACCCGATGCGGTTATCAAAAAGTATGGACTTACTGCCGAAGATATTGTAAAGGCAGCTAGGGAAATGTTATAATTCCTTTGGAAGGGAAGGATATTTATGGGAAGTGCTCAAAGACATGTAGAAAATCTAAAAAAAGCTATAGCAATGGAAAAGAAAAATCTTGATCTCTACAAAGAATATGCCAAGGATGCTCCCGTGGAAGGGTGCGAGCTTATGTATCACGATATTATTACCGAGAGGCAAAAAGATATAGAGACAATGACAAATGCAAAGGATTATTGGGAATCTGAACTAGCTAAAAAATAATTTACTGGAGGCTGCCGGCAGGCAGCCTTTTTATTTATCAAATAATTTTAAAAGAGTACCTATAATGGTAATTAAATATGGTATAATCATTGAAAGAATAAATTAACCGGTTAAACCTGAGTTAATTATATATTAATTAATTATAATTAAAGGGAGAGTTTATCAGTGAAAACCAAAGTTTTTAATAACGGTTCTTTTCTTCTTTTATGGTGTGCCAGAACTATTTCTATGTTAGGCGACTCTTTATTTGAAATAGGACTTACCCTTCTGATATATGACAGGACGGGTTCAACCATTGCCATGGGCATGAATCTCATAATGTTTTTTGTACCTTCATGGATATTCGGTTTTATCGGCGGCGTTGTGGCAGACAGGTATAACCGAAAAACAGTTATGGTGTTAAGTGATATTTTGAGGGGAATAATATTGCTTTTTCTTCCTATGTTTATATGCTCGAAGGCCTGGCCGGTGGCATGGGTTTATATAATAACTTTTATATTGTCAACCCTAGGCCAGTTCTACAATCCTGCTTCCGGTGCCATTGTTCCACAGGTTGTAGATGCCGGCTCGCTGGTGATGGCCAATTCTGCAATAAATACCGCTAAACAGCTGGTAGGAATAGTGGGACCTGCTTTGGCGGGCATTATTATTGGGCTACATGGGATTACTGCGACAATATATGCGAATATCTTTTCTTTTTTTATCAGTTCATTTCTTATATTTTTTATTCATACTATGAACAGCAGTGTTAATATTGAAACAAAAAAGGGTGCCCATGGTTTTTATACAGGTATTATAGACGGTGTGTCCTACGTAGCCGGCAAAAGGGATCTAAAGTTATTGCTTATGCTTATGTTTATAATCAACGCTTTTTTGGGCCCACTGAATGTCATATTGCCGGTGTATGCAGACAATACCTTGGGTTATGAGGTTACCGGCTACAGCACGATGCTGTCCGGTTATTCCGTGGGGTCGCTGGCCGGTGCCGCTTCGGTTGGTTTTATCATGAGATATGCCGGATATGATGTGCTTATAGCAGCAGGTATTGCAACGATAGGAATCGGCCTGGCCACTTTGGGCATGTTCGCAAACCTGTATTATGCCATATCCGTGATGGCTGTGGTGGGGATAGGGTCAGGCATTTTAACCGTTATAGCGTCAGTGATGATTCAAAGGACCACACCTGAGGATTTACTTGGTAGGGTCCTTAGTACCATGGGTATAATAGGAACTACAACCGTGCCGATTAGCATTGCGGTAACCGGCATACTCTTAAATTACATAACCTCAAAGACATATTTTATAATCTGCGGACTCATAGTCCTGGTCTTTCTCGCATGGTACGTTATTCATATAAGGTCGTTTGATATAAACGGCAAAAGTGTAAATTGATAAGCTATAGAAAAAACAGAGGGATTGTATATCATTGTTGCCGTCTCTGCCCTCGCGGCGAAGGATTTAGATTTAAAGTTTCCGTGAGCTTAGCTGCCTTGGCAAGGATTACAGCCATTTCTCCCCTGTGAACCCATTAGGTCCATTCTATAAGACTTGCATTTACGTCTCAAGTAAAGATGATTATTATATGAGGTTTTTTATGCCTTTACTTTTACAGTGCGTTCGTGGTGAGGAGGAAAAAGAGTGGTATATATGCGATGAAAGAATCATTATAGCAAGGTCTAATTTTACGCACCAACTTCATAAAATATTATATATGGAGGGGGTGTATTTTTATGGACGAAAATAATACGGCCGGTCAAATAATTACTATGGAAAACCGAAAAAAGATATCGGCCACAGGGGTAGAAGATGTGCAACATTTTAGTGACAACAGCATCACCCTTTCGACTTCGCTGGGTGTCCTTAATATAAAGGGCCAGAATATGCATATAACACGTTTCAGCCTGGAAGATGGGAAACTTATAATAGACGGAGACATAGACAGCATGACCTATATTCAGGGACAGAAGTCTAAGGAGAATGAGGGCGGAGTATTAAAGAAGATTTTCAAATAATAGGCTGCTCTGTGGCCTATTTTTATGTCTTGGAGGGAATGTATGGATATAAGAGATGAGGTATACGCATTTCTCACCATGGTTTACTGCGGTGTTATAATGGGTATTTTATTTGATATTTACAGGCGGAAGAAACATCATTTCAGAAGGATAAGGATTATAGATTCCATAGAGGATATACTCTTTTGGATTGTACAGGCCGGTGTCCTTTTCTTATTTGTTTACTGGAGCAGCAATGGTGAGATCAGGATGTTTTCCATAATAGGTGCTGCCAGCGGAGCAATCTTATATCATTACACACTGAGCCGCCCTATGACGAGGGTGCTGGATGCGATATTTAAAGCTATAATAGGTATTTCACAAAAAATATCAAGAACATGCAAAAAGATAAAGCATATTATAAATATGGGAACAAAAAAGGTGGCAGAATTAAAAATTTTTCACAGAAGGTAAAAGGAATTGATTGATATACGTCGAATACCATATATAAGGTGATGTCCATATGAAAAATGTAATTAAAAAGGTCATTATTATTGCGTTCGTTATATACGCATCCGTAACATTAGTGGGTCAGCAGATCACTTTGCGGCGTATGGAAGCTAAGAAGGCGGATCTTACTAAACAGGTGGAGCAGGCGAAGAAAGAAACTGATAATTATAAGAAGACGCTAAAAAGTGTTTCAACCGATACCTATGCGGAGAAAATTGCAAGGGATAAGCTTGGCCTGGTGAAAGATGGGGATATCATCTATGTAGATACAGGCAGGTTTGCAGATCCATTAAAGGGGGCAGAAAATAGCGGACATTGAATTTTTTCTTGGTTTATAGTATATTATAGGTATATTGAAAATTTAAAGGAGGAATTGTAACATTTATGTCAATAGAAGTTGGAGCTGTTATTGAGGGCACGGTTAAAAATATTACTAACTTCGGTGCCTTTGTTCAACTCTCTGATGGGAAAACAGGTTTGGTTCACATATCCGAAGTAGCCGATACCTACGTAAAGGATATACATGATTACCTAAAAGAGCATGAAAAAGTTAGAGTAAAAGTACTTTCTGTAGATAAGGGCGGTAAAATAAGCCTTTCAATCAAAAAGGCTGCACCTAAAAAAAGAGGTCCCATTGAGTATGACAGAGGTCGAAGGAAGGAAACGGCTCAATCCTTCGAGGACAGGCTGGCTAAATTCATGAAAGACAGTGATGAAAAGCAGCAGCAGTTGAAAAAGCATCATGATGCAAGAGGCGGCCGCGGTAACACACGCGTTAAGTCTATGAATAACTGAAACAAGTAGTGCATTTCACTTAAGTGGGATGCATTTTTAGTGAAGGTGGATTATGTTAAAATCAGCAGTTGATATAGGAACCAATTCAATAAGACTGCTTATCATGGATACCGCAAAAATGCGCAGGGTGTTTAAAAGGGTTGATATTACCAGATTAGGCGAGGGTGTTGGAAAGGGTCTTTTGCAGCCGGAGCCGATGGTTCGGACTGCAAACAAGATAGCCTTGTATGTAGATGAAGCAAAAGAGTATGGAACTATACCTGAGGCATTTGCCACAAGCGCCGTTAGAGATGCAGAAAACCGCACGGAGTTTTGCAATATGGTAAAGCAACGTGCAGGAATAGATGTAGAGGTAATAGATGGAGATACGGAGGCTAAACTTGATTTTACCGGAGCAACCGCTCTTTTTTCAAAAGAAGTGCCAAAACTTGTTATAGATATAGGCGGTGGAAGCACCGAATTCATAAAAGGCGGGGAAACCGTAAATAATAAATTCAGTTTAAATATGGGTTCAGTTAGGTTTACCGAGAGGTTTGTGTCCGCAGGGGATCTAGCTGGACTCTATAAAGAAACTGAAAATATGCTGGGACCTCATCTAAGTGACATTATCGGTACTGGGGAAATTATAGGAATAGGCGGAACTATTACCGGCCTAGCCGCAATAGATATTGGTCTTGAAGAGTATGATGCATCCAAGATACAGGGATATTTTTTGGGAGCCGGGAACATTAAAAAGATGAGGCAATGGTTTAGCATGGCATCTTCTGAAGAAATAAGAAGTCTAAAAGGTATGCAAAAAGGAAGAGAAGATATCATACTGGCCGGTACAGCCATACTCGAAAAGAGTTTGGATATGCTTAACGCAGGTGGTATATATGTGAGTGACTGGGACAGTCTTGAAGGATATCTTATAGAAGCCGATTGATAAATATAGCTGTCGGTCGGCATTTTTAAATATAAATTTTAATAAAGGTATTGACAAAATACCGTATAGGCCATATAATAGAACCTGTCAGCTGCCGGAGTGGCGGAACTGGCAGACGCACGGGACTTAAAATCCCGCGGGCCTTTAAAGCCCGTACCGGTTCAATTCCGGTCTCCGGCACCACGGCTAAGCTAAGTAAATATTATATATCGCGGGGTGGAGCAGCTGGAAGCTCGTCGGGCTCATAACCCGGAGGTCATAGGTTCAAATCCTATCCCCGCAACCAATTTATGGCGGCGTAGCTCAGCTGGCGAGAGCATTCGGTTCATACCCGAAGTGTCGGTGGTTCAAGTCCACTCGCCGCTACCAGCCATATAAAAATAGTTTCAAAGATAAATTCGTCAACAAGTAATTCAGTTAGGCGTTTTTTTTATATTTTATATAAAGAAAAGAAAATTCACTTTTAATATCAGCGTTATTTCTGACATCGAAAGTGAATTTTTTTGAGTTTTTGTCTTATTTTGAGGCAATGTATTTAATAAAGTCGATTATTCTATTACAGTAACCATAATCCTCATCATATGCCGCCAATATTTTTATCATATTTCCGGCGGACACGGTTGTAAAGCGCGGCTCGACAATAGCCGAATGCATATTGCCATTATAGTTTGATGATGGCAGTTGCTTCTCGTTAATGGCAATAATTCCATTGTACGGGCCGGCCGCCATTTCTTTTAGATATTCATTTATTCCAACCACATTTGTTTGTTTACCTACCATCATGTTAATGTCGGCCAAAGAAACCGCATATGTAGGTGCAATGAGAGAGATTCCGTTAAATTTACCTTGTAGCTCTGGTAAGATACAGCCGATAGTCCGGATATCCGATGTACCGGCAGCCATGGAGAAATTTGATATTTTTGTAGCATTTAAATCTGAACTGAAGGCGTCTACACCGGAGTATGGTTCAATAATGGTTGCATTTCCCTTTAAGATGTAAAACATTTTATGTATTATGCTTACAATTGGTGCTATACAGTTGATAGCAGGGTTCATTAATGAAATGATGCTATGCTTTTCGGGATTGTATACGCTTTGATTGATCCCCATAACGATTTTGGCATCCGGTTTATCCGCAGGAGATGTTATTATAACCTTTTTGGCTCCTGCAGATATATGCTTGTCAGCCGATTTACCACATGTATCGATCACGATGTCGACATTAAGATCTTTCCACGGAAGCTTGCAGACGTCTTTTTCATGAAAATATAATATTTTATTCCCATCAAAATCCAGCGATCCGTCAGTGCAATTGACATTGCCTTTGTACGTACCATGTAGCGGATCATGTACAAAAAATGGAATATCTGAATCTGGATTGCCATTACTGTTTATGGCAATCACATCGATATCTACCTTGTTATCATGTATGATTTTTAATAAATCCATACCGATACGTCCAAATCCGTTAATGGCTATTCTCATACTCAACGTTAATCCCCCATTCAATACGGCATGATGTAATAATTTAGAAAAATATCGCTAATATATATATATGCTTGTATAGTCCATACTACATAATATATATATTCCATATGGGCCGTAAAATTCCTTTATATATAACAGAAGTCATAAAATATATTGACAATGTGACATACGACATCCCTGGCGTTTTTTCCCATGGAATAGGTATATAAAAAATGATATACTTTCCCCTGAGGTGTTTTAATTGGACATATTAAATATAATAATTTCATCTATAGTTGGTATGGTAATAGGATGGTTTACTAATTATTTAGCTATTATTATGCTCTTCAGGCCTTATGAACCGGTGAGAATTCCTGTGTTTAATATCGAAGTGCAGGGTCTTATACCGAAAAGACGGGACGATATATCTTCAAGCTTAGGGGATATTATAGCGAAAGAACTTATCTCTGTGGATGATATAGTTAAAAACATCATGGGCGATGATGATAAAAATAAAATGATGGCTGCTATTGATAATAAGCTTGACGGTGTTATAAGGAAAAAGATTCCCTCATATATACCGGGTATGTTCAGGGATAAGATAACCAATTATATAAAGAAGGCTGCCGAAGAAGAGGTTATAAAGTTCATGAAAAATGATTCCGGACGGGTTATGGATGAACTAAACCAACGGATGAATATAAAGCAAATCGTTGAGGATAAGATAAATGGCTTCGATGTGGCAAAGCTGGAGAAACTGGTGATGTATGCTGCAGGCAAGGAGCTTAAGGCGATAGAGATAGTGGGCGGCGTGCTGGGGCTTGTCATAGGCCTGGCTGAAGGTGTGCTGGTGCAGGTTATATAAAATATAAAAAATTCATTTGATCCCTTGTGTGTCAAGGGGTCTTTTTTTAAAATTTTCTGTTTGCCAAAATCATTACATCAAAACGGTTGCCTAAAAAAACCAAGAATAATAAATAATTTATGATGAAGATAACCTTGGTATATGATATAATCTAATCTTATATAAAAGCTTCGGAGGTGAACCTGTCGCATGCTTAAAGATAAAAGTATAGAACTTGTACCGTTTACGGAAGAGTATTATCAAAAGTTTATGGAGATAAGGAACAGGGAGGTTATCAGAAATCATATCGGCAATATCACATACCATGACGTCGACTGGAAAAACAGAAACTGTGAGATAGCCATATGCATAGGTAATGAGGGGGACCGGAACAAGGGTCTGGGAACTGAAGCAGTCGGAGTTCTGCTCTACTTTCTGTTTAATGAAATGAATTTGCACAGGGTTAACCTAGAGGTTTATGATTTCAATGTCAGAGCAATAAGATAAGATGTTATGAAAAATGTATAAGCACGGTAGATATGTGAATGTGTTTGCCATGAGCATACTTAGGAGGGAGTTTTTACAAAATGACCGGCAGGGAAATGATGAGACGCTGTGGGCTTTGCCCGCGAGATTGTAGGGTTGACAGAACAAAAGGCATGACGGGATTTTGCAGGGCAGATGATAAAATAAGAGTTGCCAAAGCGTATCTGCATCAGTGGGAGGAACCATGCATAAGTGGGACTAAGGGGTCCGGCACGGTCTTTTTTTCACGGTGTAATTTAAAGTGTAAATTTTGCCAGAACTATAAAATAAGTCAGGAGGACTTCGGTAAAGAGGTAAGCGTCAAGGGGCTGGCGGATATATTTCTGCGTCTACAATCTGTGGGTGCACATAACATAAATTTGGTTACCGCTACCATATATATACCTATGGTTGCCGATGCCATTAAGTATGCTAAGGGAAACGGCCTGGCCGTGCCTGTGGTCTACAATACCAATGCTTATGAGACGGTGGATGCCTTGAGATTGCTAGACGGTTTGGTGGATGTATATCTGCCTGACCTAAAGTATCATGATGACAAAATGGCCGCATTCTATTCATCAGCACCAAACTATTTTTCTGTAGCAACAAGGGCGATCCTTGAGATGTTCAGACAGGTAGGCAACGTTATGTTTGATGATAGAGGAATAATTAAGAGGGGCCTAATTATTAGGCATCTTTTAATGCCCGGCCGTCTGGAGGATTCCAAGCTGCTACTGGATTGGGTAAAACATAATTTAACAAAAGGCGTATACGTGAGCATAATGTGTCAGTACGTGCCGTTGTTTGAGGCCAAGAGTATTCCGGAATTGAATAAGAGGGTTACCGAACGGGAGTACAAATCCATAGTTGATTACTTCTTTAATATAGGCCTGGAAAATGGATATATACAGGAGATGGATTCAGCATCGGAGGAATACGTGCCCGACTTTGATTTAGAGGGGATCTAAGAGTAAATATATGTAAATTTTACTAATTAAATAAGCAAAACATAGCATATAAATTGTAATATGCTATGAAGACCTTAGATAATCTTATAGGGCCTTTGACATTTTTTACTAAGGATGATATTAATGATATAACGTTTTCATAAGGGGGAGTTATATTGAGTAAAAAGACATCAGACGTGATGGTCGTGGGGTTCGCGTTGTTTGCCATGTTTTTTGGGGCAGGCAATTTGATATTTCCGCCGCTTCTCGGTTTTACTACGGGCAGCGGTTGGCTTGAAGCGTTCATAGGGTTTGCAATAACGGGAATAGGGCTTCCGCTACTGGGGGTCATGGCTATGTCTAGAAATGACGGAGAGTATGAGAAATTTGCTGGCAAGGTTGGGTCGGGATTCAGTGTAGTTCTCGGTATTATAATTAATCTTTGTATAGGCCCTTTGTTTGCTATACCGAGGACGGGTGCCACAACCTATGAATTGGGGTTTAAACCTTTGTTTCCTGGCATGAGTTCGTTGGTGGCTACTTTAATTTTTTTTGGTATTACTTTATTCTTTGTGGTAAAACCGTCTACTGTGATTGATAATATTGGAAAATACCTTACGCCTATATTACTTGTAACGCTGTTTATAATTATAATAAGAGGTATTATAATGCCTGCAGACAGCGCCATGGCCATCAAGGATGGAATACATTTTTCCAATGGGTTCTTTGAGGGATACCAGACCATGGATGCACTTGCCGCAACGCTGTTTTCCGGGATCATAATATCAAATATCCGGGATAAGGGTTATACTGACGATAAGGAACAAATGAAAATGACAATAATGGCTGGAATGGTATCAACAACATGTTTGCTGCTGGTATACGGTGGGCTGACATATCTCGGTGCAAAGTACGCTTATCTTTTCCCGGAAGGTATTTCTATGACAGAACTGCTTATAGGTATTACTTCGGCAGTATTGGGAAACTGGGGGAAAATTGTTCTGGGCCTGGCTGTTGCCTTTGCATGCCTAACGACAGCTATTGGTCTTACCACTTCGGTTAGTGATTATTTTGCAAAGTCGACCAATAATAAGCTGAGTTATAATGCCATAGCAATTATAATCACTGTAGTCAGCCTGGTTATATCCAATTCAGGCGTGGATCGCATAGTGTCATTGGCGGTTCCTATACTAACCGCTATTTATCCCGTTATACTTATGCTAATTGTCCTTAATGTGTTTAGTGATTTTATAAAATCGCGGGGAGCCTATGTGGGCTCTATCATTGGAGCGTTGTGTATAAGTATATTTGATGGTTTGAGTGCCGCGGGAGTGAATCTAGGGGGGTTTAAAAGCATACTGCATAGCTTACCGCTAGGATCAAGCGGATTCGGGTGGTTACTTCCCGCAATTATAGGCCTGTTTTTGGGCGGTCTGCTTACACATCCTTCCCGTAGTCATAATGAATCGCTGTAATGAGTCGTTGAGGCACATATATGATGGATATGATTGTGTCCAATGTAATACCAAGGTTTTTGCTAATAAAATATATTGTAAAAGTTTTCATAAAAAGATTCGGGGAGTTTCCCTACTATACGGTATCGATGACGCTGTCTGGGGCACTTATAGTATATTTTGAGATTAAAGCCGCAAAATCAAAAAAATGGGATGTCGCTTTCATGATCGGGGTTTTTGCCTTGATTCTGATAGGCAGCATCTTTGCCATAGGCATGGAAGTTTCCCAATGATCAATAATGATATTACCGCCCTATAAGATATAGGGCGGTAATATCATTTTGCCTAATATTCAAGAGTTTTCGGCATTCGCGAAAGATTAATTTTTCCTGTCAAAGTATATACTTTTACCTGTTACCGATATTGGGATACCAACTACAATATTGCCTTCAATAAGGTTCATCTTTTTTGCCACAACACCCACACTGTACATGATGCGGTTGTCCGTGTTTAATAGACCGGCTGTTTTTGCTGCAGAACCCAGGGCGATTCCTAGGTCTACAAGTCGCCATGCACATATCGGTCCGTCAAATTGTGGACCTTTGTTTTTGGGTATTTTACTAAAATGTGAACAATTCTCGTAGCCGCATGCGCCGCAGTTTAAACCCGGTTCTTCCGGCTGTTTTACCGACAGCAGGAGTACGGCACATGAATTACTTATGTTGTTTGCGTCCCGATTAAAAGAAGCAGCCCCTGTTTTGCTGCCGTAGTCGGACATTTCATCGGCCAGATTGTTTAGCGTATCACCGGTTATTACCTTGGACTCCACATAATCCTGGCCGCATGTCTTAGGTGCAGTTCGTGCCGAGATCTCCATGAGATCAGCTACTGTTTCCATGATATCCATTTAAAATCCCTCCTAGGGCCAGTATAAATTAAATTAATATTGATGTAAAGATTTCCAATGTTGTAATAAACATATTACTTGCTTTTTTGTTCTGTATCAAAGAGTGCGGAAACCAATGCCTCGGTGTAGTAAAGATATTTTTCATCTGCTATCGAGGCTATACTTTGGCAGATGTATTTGCGAACTTCTCCAATGTCATTAAAGCCGATAGGGAGCTCATTCATTATGTTCCTCATTATCACCCTGCGGAAAAAGGCGGGGTAGATTTTTAATTCATCTTCGGCAGATTTGGTGATGCTGCTCACAAATTGATCTATGTATGCATCATCTGACGGTTCCTCCGATTCGTCATAATTGAAATACTCAAAGAGGTTAAACAATTCGGAGTGCATACGGTCAAACATCGAGTCGTATCTTGCAAACATCATACCTTTGTATGCTGTTTGTGATATGAATGACTGTTTTATTCCTGCAGTGGCAAAAGTATCGGTTTTATTTAAAAGGAAGGAAACGGTTTTGACCTGCTCATTGAGCATGTCTTTATTTATTAGATCTTCACTGCTGTCCTTGATTTTTTCACCTGCCAGATAGCTGCTGATAATATCACTTAAATAAAAATAACTTTCCCTAACGGCAATACTTTTGGTGCTATTGTCGGTGATAATTTCGTACATGAGCAGTATGGAGGTTGTGATATCCTTCAATGCATCCAGCCGGCTGATGAATGAATGAATCCTCCGTCTGTTTTTTCTCAGGATGTCTTCTGTCAAGCCGGCCGGTTTTTTGCCCAGGCCGTATTTTACTGCTATATTGAATAGAACTGTATAGTACACGTTATTTGTATGGCAGACAAGTTTGGTTATTACTTCATGAATCCTGTTTATTATGGAAACCGGCATATCTAAGGTCGCATCCCTCAAGGTACCGTCTATGTATGAGAGAAATCCACTTTCATCAAGGCCCATGGGAAGTAGTATAATAAGGCGTTTTAAAGTATTATTAATTTCCGTGCTGTTCTCATTTTGTTGCATTTTATTATATAGGTGTTTTATTGTATCCGAAACAAAATCTTGGGTGGAAGGAAACAGCGGTTTTATCTCAGAGTTCCTTATGGTGTTTTCCTGATCGTAAAGATCGAGCAGGCAGGCCAGATTAGTCTCCGCCCAATGCAATCCGGTAAGAATATCCATAAGATCCCCCGATGTTTCTTCAAAGGACTCCTTCTTTTTGTCTGTAAGCTTGTCACATCTTAAATTTCCCTCTAAAAATTTTAAGCCGTTGATTATAGGCGCGACCATATTCTCGGGGTAGAACTTCACTAGACGGCCGTATGGGACCGATGCAAAAAAGCCGAGCATACGTGATGCGGATATACCGGCGGACAGCTTGTAACCGTTATCTATAAGTTCACCGGATATCCTGTCCAAAAGGTTTTTCATTTTCTTACTGCTATTTTGCGATTTATTTAATTGATTACTATATTCTTCTGTGTTCACGGAACATTCCTCCCTGCCGTTTGTCTTAGTATGGGTATAAATTGCAATTCCATTGTAGTAAAAATGTTATTGACAACTCAAACCAATTATATTAAAATATTATCAACAGATCAATAGATATGCTGAATCCTTTGAACGGGGGAACCATTTCATCAGGGGTATATCCGCAAGGATGGACAGCTCTTTCAGTCCTAACCATCAGCTAACCTCGTAAGAATCAAAAGAGGAGTAAGCTATAGAGTAGTTACTATTTCTCCATGGCTTTTATTTTTCCTAAAATTGTCTCACAATAACCACTATAAATAAACAAATAAATATAATAAATTTGCTGAATCCTTTAAAAGGAGTGGGGGACCCGATCAACAGGGGTGAGTCCGCAAGGAAGGGCAGCTCTTTCTGTCCTAACCCGTCAGCTAACCCCATAAGCATAGAAAGGGGTATGGTATATGAAGTTTGCTGTAATTGGCGCCGGGAATGGTGGCCAGGCCATGGCGGCCCATCTGTCCATAATGGGTTTTGAGGTGACACTTTATAACAGATCACCGGAAACGATAGAGAAGATAAGACAAAACGGTGGTATAACGCTTAAAGGAGCAGTAAAGGGCCGTGGTACGCCCTTCCTGACTTCAGACATTCGGGATGCCATACAGGGTGCGGATGTCATTATGGTGACCGTGCCTGCTTCCGGACACAGGGATATAGCCTATGCTATGGCTCCATACCTCCAGGATGGCCAGGCGGTTGTGCTTAATCCCGGCAGAACAGGCGGCGCTTTGGAGTTTAGCAATATATTCAGGCAGCTAGGTGTAACGGCGAATGTAGTTATAGGGGAAGCCGAGACCTTAATTTATGCATGCAGGGTGATGGAGCCCGGGCTCGTAAATATAAACAGTATAAAGAATGTGGTATACCTTGCTACAATTCCGTCATATAGCGTGTGGTCTGTTCTGCAAAAGATAAATTTGGCTTATCCGCAGTTTACGGCGGCCCATAATGTTCTGGAAACCAGCCTTAACAATATAGGGGCTATCTTTCATCCTACACCGACCCTATTAAATGCAGGGAGGATAGAGACTGATGAAAGCGGCTTTGAATATTATTTGGAAGGCATCTCACCCTCGGTTGCCTCGGTTTTGGAGAAGATAGATATGGAAAGGCTGCGTGTTGCATGGGCTTTCGATTTAAAGATTCCTTCCGCCTTGAAGTGGATGTATGAAACATACGGATCCAAGGGTGATAATCTTTATGAAGCTATTCAGAATGCGCGGGGTTACAGAGGGATCAAAGCACCCACAACGCTAAATACAAGATATTTATTCGAGGATGTTCCCAACAGTCTCGTACCTATTGCTTCGCTGGGTGAAAGTGTAGGTGTAAATACGCCTACTATAAAAGCGGTGATTCAATTGGCATCAAGCATGCATAGCGTGGACTACTGGGAGAATGGAAGAAATGCTAAGAGGCTGGGATTGGATGGGCTTACTAAAGACGAAATCCTAGCCCACGCGGAAGGCAATTATGTGGATGAAAGGAGTGCTTTGTTATGAGCAGACTCATAATAGCTGCAGCTTTGGGAAATGACGTTCATGTAGCGGGAATAATGAACTTTTTGAAACTGGCTGAAGAACAGGGATATGAGACGATGTTTATGGGAACCGCAGTTTCACCCGAGAGGATGTTTGAGGCTGTAACGGAGCATAATCCTTATATGGTCGGCTTAAGCTACAGGCTTACGCCTTCTGCCTTGGGGCCGATGCTGGATAATATAAGCGGGGGCATAGTTAAATATGGTCTTGAAAACATAAAATGGACATTCGGCGGGACACAGCCCACGGGCGAGGTTGCCAGAAATAGCGGCATATTTGAGAAGGTTTTTGACGGTACGGAAGACATGGATGATACCATAATGTACCTCAAAGGTATCACTGAAAGTACACACGGTAGAGAGATTTACGCACAGGATCTGGTAGGCCGGATAAATAGCAAATATCCCTTCCCGATAATAAGGCATCATTTCGGTTTGCCCGACCTGGGTGCAACGATAGAAGGGGTCTGCAAAATAGCCGAATCCAAAGCTGTGGATGTGATATCCGTGGCACCTGATCAAAATGCACAGGAGCATTTCTTTGAGCCGGATAAAATGGACTGCACCTTAGATGGGGCGGGAGGAGCACCGCTGCGCACAAAGGAAGATTTTGCAGAACTATATGAACACTCGCGGGTGGGTAATTATCCGCTGCTTCGATGCTATAGCGGGACCAACGATGTGTTCAGGATGGCCGAAATGTTGCTTGACACTATACACAATGCGTGGGCGGCCGTACCTCTCTGCTGGTACAATGAGCTTGACGGGAGAGGGCCGAGAGACCTCATTACTTCTGTTACGGAGAACCAGCAGCTCATGAAATGGCATGGCGACAGGGGTATACCTTTGGAGGCAAACGAGGCTCATCACTGGGGTTTGCGGGATGCCCACGATGCCATATATGTAGCGGCATCTTATCTGGCTGCATATAATGCCAAGAAAATGGGCGTTAAGCAATACGTTGCGCAGTATATGTTTAACCTTCCGCCCAGTGAGTCCCCCAAGATGGATATAGCCAAGATGTTTGCCTCTATAGAGATGGTGGAATCCCTACATGACGAGAACTTTATGACCTTCAGGCAGGCGCGGGCAGGCCTGGCCAGTTTCCCGACCGATCTTTTCATGGCGAAGGGGCAGCTGGCGGCATCATGCTATACGGCAATGGCTATTAAACCTCATATATATCATGTGGTGGGATTCTGCGAAGCTCATCATGCTGCGACTCCAGATGACGTTATAGAGAGCGCTAGGATTGCCAGGGGAGTTATAAAGGACTATATGCAGGGCGCACCAGATGTGGCCTCGGATATAGAAATAATGAACAGGAAAGATGAGCTTGTCTCGCAGGCACAAATCATATTAGACGGAATAAGGGTTATCGGGCGGGATAGCAAAGACCCGCTGTCCGATCCCTCGGTAATAGCAGATGCTATAAGAATGGGTATATTGGATGCTCCTCATCTTAAAGGAAATATTGCGGCCAACGGATCAATTAAGACGAGACTTATAAACGGAGCCATGTATGCCTATGATGAAGAAAGCGGCAGGATACTCACAGAGGAAGAGAGAATAGGCAAGATAATGGATGAAGTTTTTGCTGCATAAAGGCACACCTTGCGGTGTGTCTTATTTTGTCATAAACTTTTAAATTTAAGTACCAAATATTTACAAATTACCCCTCCATTAATTGGTATAATTTTCCTATGGAGGGGATTGACATGTATGCGGATAATATACAAAGGGGAAGTGCGGGTACCAAGAATATATCAAAGATGAAAGAGTTCCTTAAGAATTTTGCTCTTTTGGCGGCTATGGGATTTTTTCTGGGAAGGGTGGGAGTATTTTACGGGAGTTTTCCTTTTGGCCTGGCCTATGTAGGCAGTGTGGCCGGAAGGGACAGGAGATATGTGATTGCTTCTCTTCCCTGTATCATAGGCCTTTTAAGTTTGGGAAGTCATCCTAATAACATAAGGTATGTTGTGACATATATTACTTTGTCGGCTGCATTGTATTTGATAAAGTCTGATCTAAATGCAGGCAGGCGCGCTCTTGTTTCAGCAGCTTGTGTGTTGTCTGTGGGAGGACTTTTTTATCTTATCTCGGGACATATACTCTATGATCTTATACTTATCATCCTGGAATCAATCATTGTTTTTTCAATGGTATATATATTTGACCTGGCATTGGGTATTGTAGAGAGTCGCAAATCGCGCCGTTACCTGAGCAAGGAAGAAATTTTGTCCATTGGAATAACCTATGGTTTGGTTATAGCCAGTCTAAGAGGCATAGAGATTTATAATCTTTCCCTGTGGATGGTTGCAGCCATTTCGGGGCTGATCGTTATAGCATATGCTGGAGGTTTGGAATCAGGGGCATCTATTGGCGTTATTTTGGCTGTGGTCACGCAGATCACCGGTTCCGTAACATCATCGACCGGCCTTATGTTTTCCCTTACGGGCCTCTTGGCAGGAGCTTTCTGTAATCTTGGGATGATCGGTTCTGTGGGAGGCGCTTTTATATCATATTTTTTGTTGGACAAGCTGGCGGGTTATACGATGTCTGTTTATTTAAAAGAGCTTTTGATTTCCGGCTTGATATGTTTTCTGATACCGTCCGGTCTTATAAAGGCGCTGAGTTTTTACATAAGCAGGAATATAGATAGATTTAAGTATAACAAAAAATTTGTTTCAAGCACTAAGGAGATAATCTTTACCAGATTGAGAGAGATGTCCAGTGTAATGACTGAACTGGCTGCGGTGTTTGATGGTGCCAAAAACTCCATAGCGGTGAAAAATGATATCTCGCAGGTTGTGGAGAGGACCGCCGATGATGTATGTACTAACTGCATAAGACGAGATAAATGCTGGGGCAGTGATTTTTATACTACATATCAGTTTATTTTTGATATGATAACCTTGCTGGAGCTTAAAGGGGAGGTCAGCCAGTTAAACGCACCGTCCAACCGGTGTATAAACCTGGACAAGATGATTGAAGAGGTCAACAATATGTATGATTTTTATATGCTTAACTCCATGTGGCGCAAACGGCTCGATGAGAGCCAGAGGATAGTGTCCGACCAGCTTAGAAGTCTGAGCGGTGTTGTTTCCGGCCTGGCCAATACGGTTAAGTCCAAGGATAAGTTTTGTGAGGACTTGGAGGAACAGATATTTGTAGAGCTTGATAAAAGCGGTGTAGTGGCCGAAGAGGTCATCGTTCTGGAAAATGAGGAGGGGAAGTACGAAGTTTTTATAAAGCGACAGGCCTGTTTCGGCAGGGCAGAGTGTTTAAGAATTATAGAACCTGTGGTAACAAGGATAATGGGCAAGGAATATAAAAGAGAAGACGATGTATGCAGGCTGGATAGCAAGGAAAACACTTGCATGATTAGACTGGCGGAAAAAGAGCTATACAGTGTTACCACCGGAGTTGCCCATATTGCATTGGAGCACAATGGCAGCGGGGATAATTTTATTTTTTCCGAGCTTTCCGGTGGAAGGTATCTGGTAGCAATAAGCGACGGTATGGGAACAGGTAAGGAAGCCGGCGTGATTAGCAGTACTGCAGTGGGGCTGCTTGAAAAGTTCATGAATGCAGGTTTTACGGAAGATACGACCATAAGGTCTATCAATTCCATACTGAACCTAAAATCTACGGATGACATGTTCACTACTCTGGATATATCGATAATAGACAGGTATACGGGTGACGTAGAGACTTTTAAGATGGGTGCGCCGGTAAGCTATATAAAGAGGAAAAACTCGGTTGAGGTGTTGAAAAAAGAAAACCTTCCCGCAGGGGCTTTGGAGGATGTAAATGTATTATCGGTCGGTGAGAATGCAGGGGACGGGGATATGCTAATAATGATGACCGATGGTGTGGCGGACAGCATAGAAAATGATAAAAGGGATAAGGTACTCAAGGAGATAATAGCGTCGGTAGATACAAACAATCCGCAGGATGCGGCGGAGAAAATTATGAAAGAGGTACTTAAAAGAGGAAAACAGAAGGATGATATGACCATCATAGTATCCAAGATATGGACTTAATGTATATATCCTCCTTATTATGGGAATAATTAATACAAAACAAAATGAGGAGGAGCTTATATGTCTGATGATATTACAATGAAGGTGATCAATATCGTGACCGACGGCTGCTCAAACATTGGCGGCGATCCTGGCCAGGCCGCATTAAAGGCACACGGCAGCGGAATCATAGTAAATGCCATAGGAATACTGGACGGCGGCAAGAACAGTGCCAAGGGCGAGGTTGAAGGAATAGCACAGTCGGGCGGCGGAGTGGCGGACCTTATTAACCTGGATGAACTTAGCAAAACGCTGACATCGGCTACCATGGGTTCGGTATCCAATACACTTACTGGGGTAGTTGACAGAGAACTTAAAGAGGTACTTAAAAAAGGCATGGATGATATTCACCCCGAGATGAGATTCCAGGTGGTTGATTTTATAGAGAGGCTGACAGACGAGGTACGTCTCAAAGTCGTAGTGGTTATAGATGCCAGCGGAAGCATGGCACGTAAGCTACCAGAGGCTAAGAGGGGAGCGGTGGAACTTTTAAAATCACTAAGGGGAAGAAAGGGCCAAAGCAGCATTGCGCTGGTATGTTATCCTACTGAGCGAAACGAAGCTTATCTCTTAAAGGATTTTACCGACGATATCGATAAACTGGAGAAAACGATCATTGAGGTTACGCCGGGCGGATGTACTCCTACCGCGGCAGCGATTGATTTTGCAGCAGGGCTTTTTGAGGAAAAACCTCTGGCCTATGAAAATATGGTGTAAAGGGTTATGGATAATATTTTTCCCGGCCAAAAAATATGCGGCCGGTGGAGCGGCAGCACATATACCGTGTTAAGACAGTTGGGTCGGGGCGGTGTGGGTGCTGCCTATCTTGTTTCCAGTAACGGCAGGCGGTACTGTTTAAAATTAAGCGATGACCTGATGAGCCTCACATGGGAATATAGGTTTATGAAGAACAACAACCGAAAAAGATTTTTACCTAAAGCCTATGAATTTGATGATTTTGTGTTGAATAATAATGTCAAACACTATATAATATTAGAATATATAGAGGGAAAAAATCTATCCGAAGTTATGAAGTCCAGGCAGATTAATTCAATGACCGCCATAGGCATTTCACTATTAACGGCGGGAGTATTCATAGAATTCTTTGAATTGGGTTATATTTATACGGATCTTAAGCCGGAAAATATCATGCTGGACATAAAAAGCCACAGTCTCCGGCTCATAGACATGGGAAGCCTTGTCAAAACCGGCGGTATGGTAAGAGAGTATACGCCTAAGTATGACAGGGCTTATTGGGACTGTGGGCTGAGAAGAGCCAATGAAGGATATGCTTGTTTTGAAATCATGATGCTCGCGGCCGATCTTTTATTTCCTATCGATTACGGTGTAATGAGTAAACAGGATATTACGGCAGTATTAAACAGGCTCTCGGGATGTACAATTCACGGTGTTTATAGTCTTGCGGCAAAGGCTTTTAGCGGCACAGCCGATCTGAATGCTATAAAGGAAGGTCTTTCAGATATATACAAAGCGGAAAGGCGGACAGATCCGAGCAGGATAGATAACTGTATAAATATATCGCTTATCGCAGGAGTGATTTTCCTAATGGGTGTTATAATATACGGATTATGAGGGTGTCCATATGGAAGACAAGGTTATTTCAACTATTGAGTATTATAATATGTTAGAAAAAAACGATGGGGTAGTGGTGGGTGTATCCGGTGGTCCTGATTCATTAAGCCTGCTGTATATACTCTATGATATCAGGGAAAAATTCGATTTAAAACTTTATGTTGCCCATATAAACCATGGCATAAGAGGTTATGAGGCAGATGAGGATGCTAGGTTTGTCGAGAAAACTGCCGGTATTCTTGATCTGCCGTTTTTCGTCCGGAATGTAAACGTACCTGAGATCGTAAAGGAAACTGGAGTTTCATCCGAAATGGTAGGCAGGAATATAAGATATAATTTCTTTAATGAGGTGGCAGCCAAAAACGGTGCGCAGAAAATAGCCGTGGCCCACAATAAGAATGACCTTGCCGAGACATTTCTCCTGCACCTTATAAGAGGCAGCGGACCCACCGGGCTCGTGGGAATCAGGCCGGTGAACGGCCGGATTATACGGCCGCTTATTGATATAAGCAGGGAAGAGATTGATGAGTATATAAGGTCGAATAATTTAAAACCTAGAATTGATGCTACTAATTATGAGGAGATATATAACAGAAACAGGGTCAGGCTAAAGATAATTCCCTATATGCAGAAACTTAACCCCGAGGTAGTGGATTCCATAGCCCGGACGAGTGCTCTTCTTCGGGAAGATGAATCCTTTTTTGAAGATATAGTTCAAAAACTGGAGCAGGATTGTATCAATGTAGAGGCCGGCAGGGTATCGGTCAGTGCTGAAAAACTGCTGCAGTTCAAGCCGTCTGTAAGAAACAGGGTTATACGGTATGCTGTAAAACTTTTAAAAGGTGATTATTTAAATTTAGAGCTTAAGCATATAGGCTATGTGGTGAATCTGGCTAAAGACTGCCGGACAGGCAGACGCATAGATTTACCGGACGGTTTGGTAGCAGAGGCCAGGTATGGTAAAATAATATTTATGAAAGGTGCGGTCAAGGGGCCGGGCATGTTTTACTATGAATTACAGCCGGGCCAGGAATTATTCCTGCCAGGTTTAGGCTGCGAAATCTCTGCACGACCCCTTGTTAAAGATGAGATGGAGTTACAGCACAATCTTTTGACGGCCTATATAGATTATGATAAGGTAAAAAACGGCCTGGCCGTGCGTAACAGACGCCCGGGTGACAGGCTGGTTCCGCTGGGTATGAAGGGAACAAAAAAATTGAAGAAGCTTTTGATAGATGAGAAGATACCGCGGGAGGAGAGAGACTCCATTCCCATTGTTGTCGATGGGGACGAGCTTGTTTGGGTAGCCGGGGTGAGGCTTAGCGAAAGATATAAGGTAGACTCTTTTACGGAGAATGTTCTGCAGCTTATTTGTAGTTTATCATCAAAGTTTGACACTGCATGATAAAAGTTTTATTATACACAATTATAACCGCAAATAAGAGAAAGGTGTGAAATTGATGGAAGAGGATATTGAGACGGTACTTATAACAGAGGAACAGATAAAAACAAAGGTTAAAGAATTGGGAAAGAAGATCAGTGAGGATTATAAGGGAAAAAACCTTATGCTCCTTTGCATACTGAAGGGAGCCATGATTTTTCTTGCCGATCTTTCCCGGGAAATAGACCTGCCGCTTTCTATTGATTTTATGGCAGTGTCAAGTTATGGCCTTTCCACCACATCATCGGGTGTAGTCAGGATAATCAAGGATCTTGACTACAGCATAGAAGGCAAAGACATATTAATCGTTGAGGATGTGGTTGACAGCGGTCTTACTTTAAACTATCTCAGGAAGGTACTTATAGGAAGGCATCCGGCAAGTCTTGCCATATGCAGCCTGCTGGACAAACCTTTAAAGCGCAGGGCGGAGGTTCCCATAGACTATACCGGCTTTAAGATTGATGATCTTTTTGTTGTAGGATATGGTTTGGATTTTGCCGAGAAGTATCGCAATTTGCCATATATCGGTATTTTGAAGCCGGAAATCTATAAATTTTAGTTTATTGTATTTTCTCACAGCGTATGTTACAATTAATTATTGTGCTATAAGTTTGCTATGAAGGAGGATTGACTTTGAATAAAAAAGTATTCAGAAATGCAAGCTTTTATATATTGATAATTATTGCCATTTACGCCATAGTGACTATGTATGGTATGCAGGCTACGGAGGTAAAAGAATTTGATTATGCTCGGCTTGTCAGGGAGATAAACAATAACAATGTGAACAGCATAACCATAGCTGATAATGTGGTAAACGGTGAACTTAAAGATGGTACATCATTTCAGTCTACCATTATAAATCAGCAAAATTTTGATAGTTTTATACAGCCGTATATAGTAAATGGGCAAATTAAATATGTAGAACCTAAGAATACGAATCCGCCGTGGTGGATTCAAATGTTGCCAACTGTTTTTATGATTGCCGTATTTGTGATTTTCTGGTTTATGATCATGCAGCAGTCCCAGGGCGGTGGTAACAAGGTGATGAGTTTCGGTAAGAGTAAAGCAAAGATATCCACTGATAAGTCAAAGAAGGTAACTTTTGATGATGTTGCGGGTGAAGATGAAGAAAAAGCCGAACTGGAAGAGATTGTGGACTTTTTAAAGCAGCCGCGCAGGTTCCTAGACCTTGGCGCCAGAATACCTAAGGGTGTTTTGCTAGTGGGCCCCCCCGGAACAGGTAAGACACTTTTGGCTAGAGCTGTTGCCGGTGAGGCGGGAGTCCCGTTTTTCAGCATAAGCGGTTCCGATTTTGTAGAGATGTTTGTCGGCGTCGGGGCCTCCAGGGTAAGGGATTTGTTTGAGCAGGCGAAGAAAAATTCACCCTGTATTATATTTATAGATGAGATAGATGCCGTTGGCAGGCACAGAGGCGCTGGCCTGGGCGGTGGACATGACGAGAGGGAGCAGACTTTAAACCAGTTGCTTGTAGAGATGGATGGTTTTGCTAACAATGAGGGCATCATTGTCATTGCTGCTACAAACAGACCGGATATACTCGATCCGGCGCTACTAAGGCCGGGCCGTTTTGACAGACGTATAACGGTAGGATTGCCTGATGTAAAGGGCAGAGAACAGATCATGAAGGTACACTCTAAGGGTAAGCCCCTTACTCCCGATGTGAATTACGGTATACTGGCCAGGATGACACCGGGCTTTACCGGTGCCGATATAGAAAACATGATGAATGAAGGCGCACTTCTTGCGGCAAGACGCAACAAAACAACAATAAGCATGCAGGAATTAGAGGATGCCATGACCAGGGTCATAGCAGGCCCGGAGAAAAAGAGTAGGGTTATGAGCGAAAAGGACAAGAGGTTGGTGGCTTATCATGAAGCTGGTCATGCGGTTCTTGCGAAACTTCTTCCCAACACTGCGCCTGTCCATGAGGTATCAATCATACCGCGTGGCCAGGCCGGCGGCTATACAATGATACTGCCGGAGGAAGACAAGTACTTTATGTCAAAGTCCGAGATTATAGACGAGGTTATACATCTACTCGGCGGCAGGGTGGCCGAGAATATAGTCCTCCATGATATTTCCACAGGAGCACAAAATGACCTTGAAAGGGCAACCGACCTTATCAGGAAGATGGTAACCGAATATGGCATGAGTGATAACCTGGGCCCGATGGTTTATGGATCGGACAAGGATGAAATATTCGTGGGAAGAGATCTCGGCAGGCAGCGTAACTACAGCGAAGAGGTTGCCGCATCTATCGACAAAGAAATGAGAAGGATAATCGAAGAGTGCTATAAAAAGGCGGAGATGCTCTTAAAAGATAATATAAACAGGCTACATTCTGTGGCGCGGGCTCTTGTAGAAAAAGAGAAATTAAACAAGGATGAATTTGAAGAGGTATTTGCCAATGCTTAGTATGATTTGTGCCTAAGGAGAAATTACAGGTAATAAAGTTAATAACAAGGTAATATATATGTGAGATATTATAGATGTCAGTCAACAAAGCTAAGTAAGATTGCCTTGTGATTTCGCAGCTTAGTAATTTATTGTTGGTCTGAACAGGGCTTTTTAAGCCCTGTTTTTTTCTATATATAATAAAATGTCATTATTTTGTGTCAAACTGTATCAATGTTTGCCTCATGTGATATATATTTACATATACCATAGAGGAAATTTGTTATATAATATAAGATGACAGAGGAGGTATATCATGGATATGAATGGGTTAAAAATTGGCCTGGAAGGGGAAATTGAAACTGAGGTAACAAGAAGAGATACAGCTGACAAATATGGGAGTGGATCGGTCAAAGTGCTTGCCACACCACACGTTACCACGCTTATAGATTAGGCGGCTATGTCCGCTGTGTATTCGTATTTGCCTTTTGGATGTGTTACCGTGGGTACTAAGTTAAATATCGAACATTTGAGGGCTCTACACCTACAGGTATGAAAGTAAAGGCAAAAGCTGTCCTGACATAGATAGATGGACTTGAGGCTGTTGTTTAGGGTTGAAGCCGGTGAGGATAGCGAAAGGGTATAGTGAGCGCAGTATGGTAAAAGAGAAATCGTTTGTGAAAAGATGTGAGGCTAAACTGAACTGATAGATGGGTGGTGTGGTTTTGGATAGAAATTCACAAGACTTAATGGATATAGCTCAGAGTTTTAATAATGTAGGGTATGCCTTATATAACCCCAAAAATAATTCCATGTACATATCATATGAAGCATATACCCTTTTAGGTTTAGTACCTGTAGATAATACGGGTAAGAGAAAACTTTTAGAGACGCTGCATACAAACAGCATTTCTGAAGAGAATTTGTATTTTAAGTATAAAGAATTCAATGGGAAAGGGCTGATTGTGACCCGTTTATCCCTAAAGAATTCCGAAGGGATAGTCTATCTCTTTATTTTATTGGCCCTGGATTTTGTCGATCAGTTAGTAGAAAAAATGCAGGAATATGAGGACTTGCGTGAAGATGAAATACATTCTCATATGGTTGCCCATGAAATAAAGAACTCATTCACAGTAATAAAGGGTTTTCTTCAGCTTCTCAAGGCTAAATATAAAAATGACTCTGAATTTTTGGATTTGATTCTAAATGAAACGGAAAGAGCTAATGGTCTGGCTGCCGGTTTCATACGTTCATCACAGCCAGCGGCAAGCGAAGGAGATACGGCCGATGTAAAGCTCGTTTTGGAAGAGCTTTTGACGAAACTGGAAGTGGGTCTTACGGGTGGGCATGTTATAAAAAAATGTTTTAAGAATACAAGTCCCGTGCAAATAACCTCCAAGGCTTTGGAGCAGATTTGCCTTAATCTCATTTTGAATTCTATGGAATCTATGAGCCGGGGCACTATTTATGTCTATGCAGATACCCTAGAAAATGGGTATGTTCGTATAAGGATTGCAGATAACGGCTGCGGTATTGCATCTGAGGTAAGAGGTAAGATATTTACGTATGGTTTCACCACAAAAAAGAACGGTTCGGGATATGGTCTGGCCATAGTCATGGCCATGCTTCGCAAATACAATTCAAAGATCCATCTTACAAGCAAGGTAAAAAAAGGAAGTATTTTTACTTTACTTTTATCGCCAGCGCAGGTTTAATCATTTCAGCCTGAAGGCAAAGTACCATTTCCTGGTACCTTGTCTTTTTTACTTTGGTGAAAATATATAGAGCATTGACTCTAATTTCATATATGCATATGACTTGTTAGGCCTGGCATTGATCCCGTAAAGTGTTTACTGAAGGTATACAGGCTATGGCAGTGCCAAAAAGTATACATATAAAATGGCAAAGAGTTATATATATCAAATTATTAGAAGGGGGTATTTGTTTGTACACAAAATTTATAGGTAATTTAAGCAATGCTCTTTACACTTATTTGTTACCATTACTATTGATCGGCGGTGGATTATACTTCTCATTTAAGACAAGGTTCGTTCAACTACGGCTTTTAAAAGACTCCATAAAGATTATGAGAGAACCTGCTAAAGATGAGAAATCAATATCTTCTTTTCAAGCTTTAATGGTCTCTACAGCTTCAAGGGTTGGTACCGGGAATATTGTAGGTGTATCTACAGCTATAGTTTTAGGAGGGGCAGGATCGGTATTTTGGATGTGGGTGGTTGCTATTCTTGGGGCGGCATCTGCTTTTATTGAAAGTACTCTTGCACAAATTTATAAGAAACGTGATGAGGATGGAGGCTTCTATGGCGGACCTGCATATTATATTGAAAATGGATTAAAAAATAGGACTGTAGGGATGATTTTTGCAATCATTCTTATCGTCACTTATATGGTAGGTTTTAATATGTTGGCTGCTTATAATGTAAGCTCGTCATTTAGTACATATAGTTTTTGGGATCCAGAGACGTCACCAATAATTATTGGTATAATTTTAGCGGTATTAACAGCCGTTAGTATTTTTGGCGGGGATAAAAGATTAAGCCAAATCACCTCATATCTTGTACCCATTATGTCAACGGCATATATTATTGTTGCAATTATTATAATAATAAAGAATGTAACATTGATACCCAGAATATTTGCAGATATATTTACACAAGCATTTGATATTAAATCTATTTTTGGCGGCTTTACCGGATCTTGTGTTATGTTGGGACTAAAAAGAGGTCTATATTCTAACGAGGCAGGTATCGGTTCGGCTCCAAATGCGGCAGCGTCGGCTGACACATCCCATCCGGCCAAGCAAGGATTGGTTCAAGTTATGTCAGTTTATTTAGATACAATAATTATCTGCACAGCAACTGCATTTATGCTATTAGCTTCCGGTGTTGTTCCAACTCCTGAGATGGCGGGTGCGCCATATAATGTGGCTGCATTAAAGGCCAGCTTTGGAAACTTTGGCCAATACTTTTTTTCATTTGCACTATTTTTATTTGGTTTTACAACCCTCATAGGGAATTATTTTTATGCAGAATCTAATTTAAACTATATTATTGGTAAAAAGCCAAGCAAGACAACTTTGATAATTTTCCGTGTTGCTGCGGTTCTTATAGTCTTATTTGGAACAGAACTCGAATTTAGCGTAGCGTGGGATACGGCGGATGTATTAATGGCATTCATGGCAATGATTAATATTCCAGCAATTTTCATATTAAAAGATCCGGCAATTAAATGTATGAGTGACTATAGTGAGCAAAGAAAGAATGGGAAAAATCCAGTGTTTAAAGCTTCCTCCATAGGCTTAAAAGATAAAGTCGATTTCTGGGGAGATACGGCAGAGCAAAACAAATAGATTGATATTACAAGGCTATCAGGGATTTGTTAAATCTCCCGATAGCCTTTTATCTTTACTCGTGAGATTAACACTGATTGTTATATACTAATTTTGAATAAAATTTTAAGAGATTTTTACTAATACGAGGAATATTCTAATCCTTCTTACGATAAGCGTCTAGCTGTTTTTATTAATGCATAAGTATTACTCAGTGAATTTAATCCTGCAATTTTCGAGAAATGGCTTTCCCAGCAAGGCAAATTTTGTTATAATAGAAGTGTTCATAATCAATGAAATATTAAACCGAAGCGAGGGCTGTGTTTGTGGGGCATATGGGAATATAATAATATAAGGTGAAAGCATATTTCATGCTCCATTTTTTCATAATGGATAAAGAATGGACATAAGGTCCTTATGGAATTCTAAAAAAAGGAGGCAGCGGTAATGTCTGACAAAGATGACATTGAAGAAATAAAAAAAGCAAGGGAAAAGTGGGAAGCAGGGTCCGTTAAAAAGACAATATCACGTTTCCCGGAGAGAAAAGAAAATTTTTCTACAGACTCTGGAATTGAGGTGAAGAGGACATATACCCCCGAGGATACTAAAGATCAGAAATATCTGGATGATATAGGATTTCCCGGTGAATATCCATACACCCGCGGGGTTCAGCCTACCCAGTACAGGGGAAGATTCTGGACGATGAGGCAGTATGCGGGATTTGGAGATGCAGAGGAATCCAATGAAAGGTACAAGTATTTACTCTCTCAAGGGCAGACGGGACTTAGCATTGCCTTTGACCTTCCTACCCAGATCGGTTATGATTCCGATGCTTCGCTGGCTGAGGGAGAGGTTGGCAAGGTTGGCGTTGCCATATCCTCGTTGGCGGATATGGAGGTTTTGTTTGAAGGAATTCCCTTGGATAAGGTCAGTACGTCAATGACAATAAATGCACCTGCTGCCATACTGCTGGCCATGTATATAGTTGTGGCCGAAAAACAAGGTGTCGGCATGGAAAAGCTTAAGGGGACTATACAGAATGATATACTCAAGGAATATGTGGCGAGAGGTACATATATATTTCCACCGGCTCCGTCTATGCGTCTTATTACGGACATTTTTGAATTCTGTGCCAAGAATGTGCCTAAGTGGAATACCATAAGTATAAGCGGTTATCATATCAGAGAAGCCGGTTCAACGGCTGTACAGGAGGTTGCTTTTACACTGGCGGATGGTATTGCTTATGTTAATGCCGCATTAAAGGCCGGTCTGGATGTGGATGAGTTTGCACCGCGGTTATCGTTTTTCTTTAATGCCAACAACAACCTGTTTCAGGAGGCAGCTAAGTTCAGGGCAGCCAGAAGGTTGTGGGCAAGGATAATGAAAGAAAGGTTTGGCGCGAAGAATCCTAAGTCATTGAAACTGCGTTTTCATACTCAGACCGGTGGATCAACGCTTACGGCACAACAGCCGGACAACAATATTGTGAGGGTGACCTTGCAGGCTTTGGAGGCGGTACTGGGCGGAACACAGTCACTTCATACAAATTCTAGGGAAGAGGCGCTTTCACTTCCTACCGAAGATTCGGTAAGGATAGCGCTACGGACGCAGCAGATAATAGCCTATGAGAGTGGAGTGGCAGATACGGTGGATCCGTTGGCCGGATCCTACTATGTGGAATCTCTTACTGATGATATTGAAAAAAGGGCTATGGATTATATAAAGAAGATAGACGATCTGGGAGGTGCACCTAAGGCTATTGAACAAGGCTATATGCAAAAGGAAATACAGGATGCAGCGTATGTGTACCAGAAGTCTGTGGAATCTGGGGAAACGGTGGTAGTGGGCATGAATAAGTTTAAGATTGATGAGCAGCCGCCCAAAAATCTTTTGAAGGTCGATCCTGCCGTTGCCGAAAAACAAAATGTACGGCTGGCGAAATTAAGAAAAGACAGGGATAATGAGAAGGTGAAGCAGGCTTTAAGAGAGGTGGAAAAGGCTGCACGCGGCGAGGAGAATCTTATGCCTTACTTTATAAAGGCTGTCAAGGAGTATGCAACCCTAGGGGAAATATGCGATGTTTTGAGAAAAGTATTTGGAGAATATCAGGAATCGGTAATATTATAAGGAGGTTAAGGATATGAGCAGACCCATAAGGGTATTGGTAGCAAAGCCCGGTTTGGACGGCCATGACAGGGGAGCCAAGGTTGTTGCCCGGGCACTCAGAGATGCAGGGATGGAGGTCATTTATACCGGCCTCAGACAAACACCGGAACAGATTGCCGAGGCAGCTATACAGGAGGATGTGGACGTTGTGGCCATGAGCATTTTATCGGGTGCGCATAATACGCTTCTTCCCAAGGTGGTTAAGCTTTTGAAAGAAAAGGGAGCAGGTGACAAATTGGTGGTAGGTGGGGGAGTTATACCGGCCGATGATATACCATACTTGAAATCTCAGGGTATAGCAGAGATATTTACTCCCGGTACACCAACTTCAGAGTCAGTGGAATTTATAAAATCTCACGTCAGGATTGATTCATAATGGATATTAAAAGAGGCATAATTGAGGGTAACAGGGTTGCCCTGGCAAAATTAATAACCATGGCGGAGGATGGCAGGCAGGAGGCAATAGATATAATCCGCGAGCTGTATGGGAAAAGCGGGTTAGCCTATATTATCGGTATAACGGGTCCTCCGGGTGTAGGCAAGAGCACGCTTACGGCGGGCCTGGCCAAGATGTATTCAGATCTCGGTAAAAGAGTAGGCATCATTGCATGTGATCCTACCAGCCCTTATACCGGAGGTGCCATACTGGGAGATAGGATAAGGATGCAGAAGCTTTTTACCGACCCGAACATATTTATACGGAGCATGGGTTCCCGGGGTCATCTGGGCGGGCTTTCGATGAGTACCAGAATTACTTCACGCATAATGGATATATTCGGAATGGATTATATCTTTATCGAAACGGTAGGCGTGGGCCAATCGGAGGTGGAGATTGCAGATATGGCGGATACCACTATCATGGTTCTTGCTCCCGGCCTGGGTGATGATATACAGGCGATGAAAGCTGGTATAATGGAAATAGGGAATGTTTTTGTCGTAAACAAATGTGACAGGGACGGTGCTGATAAAACAGCCAGGGAGATTGAGGCCATGCTGGACTTTAATGATAAATCCGCATGGAGACCCAAAGTAATAAAGGCCGCTGCGCAAGCAGACGAAGGTTTGGACAATATTACAAATGCTGTAGGAGAACACGAGAAATATATTAAAGAGTCGGACATATTTATGAGCAAAAGAAAAGAGCATATCAAAGAGGAAATTATGGAGCTGGCCACGAACAGCATTATGTCTGATATTATGTCACGGTTGCCAAAGGATGAACTTAATAGTATTGTAGATAAGACTGTAAATGGTGAAACAGACCCATACAGTGCCGCAAATTGTATATTGAAGCCATTAAGAGATCGTTCGGTTTAAGATTAAGATCACAAACTTGGTGCAATTAAGGAAAAATAAAAAAGGAGGGATTTGATGATACAAAAGGTAGATCACATAGGTATTGCAGTTAAAAGTATTGATGATGTACTTTGCTTTTATCAGGATATCCTGGGCATTAAATGCAACGGTACGGAGGTTGTAGAGGAGCAGCATGTGAAGACAGCCTTTTTGCCGTTGGGTGATTGTGAGATAGAACTTTTGGAGTCTACTACTGAAGACGGTACGATTGCTAAATTTATAGAAAAAAAGGGTGAGGGTATACAGCATATTGCACTCAGGGTGAACGACATAGATGCCACATTAGAGGAAATGAATAAGAAGGGGATAAGGCTTATTGATAAGAAAGCGAGGAAAGGAGCGGGAGGCGCAAGTATAGCTTTTTTACATCCTAAAAGTACACATGGTGTCTTACTAGAACTTTGCGAGAGAAAATAGGCGGGGGGTATGATGATGAAGGTAAGTGAAAGAATCGACGACCTTAAGAAAAAGAGGGAGAAGGTCCAGCTTGGCGGTGGGCCTAAGAGGATTGAGAAACAGCATAAAAAAGGTAAGCTTACGGCCAGGGAAAGAATAGAGTATTTTATGGACAATGACAGTTTTGTTGAGACCGATACCTTTGTGGAGCACAGAAGTACCGATTTTGGTATGGACAAAACCGAGATTCCGGGCGAGGGCGTGGTCACCGGCTACGGAACGGCAAACGGAAGGCTTGTTTGTGTATATGCACAGGACTTTACCGCTATGGGCGGCTCACTGGGTGAATATCAAGCCAAGAAGATGTGTAATGTAATGGATAAAGCACTTAAAATGGGCGTTCCTCTTGTAGGATTAAATGATTCCGGTGGTGCCCGCATTCAAGAGGGTGTGGATGCCCTCTCCGGTTATGGCGATATCTTTTACAGAAACACTATAGCTTCGGGGGTTATACCTCAGATTTCGGCAATTATGGGTCCATGTGCCGGAGGTGCCGTATATTCTCCCGCACTGACTGATTTTGTATTTATGGTGAATGGTACGAGCCAGGTATTTATAACCGGGCCGCAGGTTGTTAAATCTGTTACGGGTGAGGATGTTACGCAAGAGGAATTGGGCGGTGCTGTGACTCACAGTACGACCAGTGGTGTAGCGCATTTCATGGCTGATAGTGACGAGGAATGCCTGGATCAGATAAGGATGCTTTTAAGTTATCTTCCTTCCAACAATCTGGAGAAAGCTCCTCACGTTAAAACGGGGGATGATGTCAACAGGGTGGCTACTAAGCTGGACGAGGTTGTGCCCGATAATCCCAATAAGGCCTATGATATTAAGGATGTCATAAGGGAAACAGTTGATAACGGTGAATTTATGGAGGTAATGAAGGGGTATGCCCGAAATATAGTCACATGTTACGCGAGGATAGGCGGGGATAGTATAGGAATAATAGCAAACCAGCCGAGCTATCTTGCGGGAAGCCTGGATATAAATGCCTCGGACAAGGCGGCAAGATTCATAAGGACATGCGATGCTTTTAATATACCGGTCATCAATTTTGTGGATGTCCCGGGCTATCTGCCGGGCACAAATCAGGAATACGGCGGCATTGAAAGGCATGGTGCCAAACTTCTCTATGCCTATTCGGAGGCGACTGTGCCTAAGATTACCGTGATTATCAGAAAGGCATACGGCGGAGCCTATATTGCCATGTGCTCTCGACATTTGGGAGCTGACGCCGTGTTTGCATGGCCGACAGCTGAGATAGCAGTCATGGGACCAGATGGAGCCGCTAATATTGTATTCAAAAACGAGATCAAAGAGTCGGAAGATCCTGCTGTAATGAGGAAGCAAAAGATAGAAGAGTATAAAGAAAATTTTGCAAATCCATATAGGGCTGCTGCGCGGGGATACATTGATGATGTTATTGAACCGAGATTTACGCGGCAGTACATAGCTTCCAGCTTGGAAATGCTGAAGAGCAAGAGAGAGACAAGGCCTGCTAAAAAGCATGGTAATATGCCTGTTTAGGGGTGATGGTATGGCAAGTGGTAATGAACTTGGAATGGTTACTGTGGTTGGTATGGGTATAGTTTTTGCTGTTTTAATCATTCTGGCACTTATTATATTCTGTTTCAGGTATATATTTAAGGAAAACCAGAAAAGTGCTGTAAATGAACCGGAAAAGGTGCTGGAAGAAAGCAAAGGAGATTCAGATAAGATGATGGATGAAGAACTGGTTGCAGTCATTGCTGCGGCAATAGCCGACACAAATCCGGATATGAGGTTTGTTGTCAGAAGCATAGTAAGGCTGCCTGATGCCTCTTCCTCATGGGGGAGGATAGCAATACAGGAACAGACAAATACAAGGACAGGGAGGTAATAATATGAAAAAATATAGGATAACCGTAAACGGGAATGCATATGATGTTGAGGTGGAAGAACTTCAGGATAAAGCGGACAGGCCAGTTGCATCGACACCGCAGCCACAGCCGGAACCGGCAAAGAGGGCTGCTGCACCAAGATCTAAAACGCAGCCGAGTCCAAAGCATGCATCATCTTCGCCGAAGGCACTTAAGGCTCCGATGCCGGGGACAATATTGGATATAAAAGTAAAAGAAGGAGAGGCAGTAAAAAAGGGTCAGGTTCTTATGATTTTGGAGGCCATGAAGATGGAAAATGAAATACTTGCTTCGGATGATGGAAAGGTCAAAGGTATATATGTTCAGAAGGGGGCTTCTGTTAATACCGGTGATCCTCTGGTTGATTTCGCTTAGGGGGTATTTATTATGTCGTTAGCTCACATCTTTTTGGATCTGTATAATAGTATGGGCTTCAGAGCGATTACTTATGGAGAAGTGATTATGATAGTGGTGGCATGTATTTTTATATACCTTGCCATAGTGAAAAAGTATGAGCCTCTTTTATTACTGCCTATAGCATTCGGTATGCTGCTGGCAAATCTACCTTTAGCAGGTCTTATGGACCCGCCCGTATATGAAGCGGCTGTAAACGGGGCACAGGTAATGAAACAGCCGGGTGGCCTTTTATACTATCTTTATCAGGGAGACGCACTGGGGATATTCCCACCGCTCATATTCCTTGGTGTAGGAGCAATGACGGATTTTGGGCCGCTCATAGCCAATCCGCTTTCTGTACTTATGGGGGCGGCTGGACAGCTGGGTGTTTTCATAACATATAACATTGCTGCGGGTGTTCTGGGGTTTACCCCGCAGGAGGCAGCTGCCATAGGTATAATAGGAGGGGCAGACGGGCCCACGACTATATACCTTGCTACAAAGCTGGCTCCGCATCTGCTTGGTACAGTCGCTGTTGCGGCGTATTCATACATGGCGCTGGTGCCTATAATACAGCCGCCGGTTATGAGGGCTTTGACGACTAAGAAGGAAAGGCAGATAACAATGGAGCAACTACGGCCGGTTTCCAAAAAGGAAAGGGTGGTGTTCCCTATAACGGTTACAATAGTTGTTTCGTTATTACTTCCATCGGCAGCCCCGCTTATAGGCATGCTTATGCTGGGCAACCTGTTCAGGGAGAGTGGTGTGGTAGACAGACTTTCAAGTACGGCCCAGAATGAACTGAATAATATAATCGTCATATTTCTGGGACTTTCGGTGGGGGCTACAACGAATGCCAAGACATTTTTGAAGCCGCAGTCGCTTTATATCGTGGTGTTGGGTTTGGTGGCTTTTATCGTGTCAACGTCCGGCGGTGTTTTGCTTGGCAAATTGATGAATAAAATATCGAGAGGCAAGATAAATCCGCTGATAGGGTCGGCCGGTGTTTCCGCCGTGCCTATGGCCGCCCGGGTATCCCAGGTTGTGGCACAGGAGGAGAAGCCGGGAAACTTTATTCTTATGCATGCCATGGGTCCTAATGTGGCTGGCGTTATAGGGACTGCGGTGGCTGCAGGTGTGTTCTTGTCAATATATGGCGGTTAATATATAATAATGAGGGTTAATAACCCTCATTATTTATTTTATATTCAAGGTGATGACATTGGATAAAATCCTTAAGCTCTTAATGGATAGGCATGGTAAATATGTCTCTGAAAAGGAGTTATGTGAGTCTGGGGGGATGAGTGGGATTTCTACCCGCAAGCATATAAAGGTAATGAGAGCTGCAGGCTATGTTATAGATGAGGATACTGATAAGGATTACAAGCTGGCTGGCATACCTGATCTATTGCTGCCGGATCTAATTTGGTATTATCTTCATGGTAGCAACATGGTGAAGGAGATTAAATATTATGATTCGGTGGGTTCTACCAATGAGGTGGCCAAGAGCCATGAGAGCTGCTGCGCTATGCCGGCTGTGGTGGTATCTGAGCAGCAGCTTGCAGGAAAGGGCAGGATCACAAAGGGATGGTATTCACCCCGGGCGCAGGGCATATACTGCAGCCTGTTATTGCATCCCGATGTGCCTATGGCGCAGCTTTCCAAGCTCACACTGCTTGTCGGCCTGGCCGTGGCAAAGGCTATGACAGGATACGGGTTAAAGCCTCTTATAAAATGGCCTAATGATATAGTAATCAGAGGAAAAAAGGTGTGCGGCATACTTACGGAAACATCTGCAGAGATGGGCGGAATTCATTACGTAGTAACAGGGTTTGGTATAAATATTAATAATCATAGTTTTCCGGATGAACTAAAAGATATAGCTACCTCTCTTTATATTGAGTCGGGTAGAATGTTTAACAGAAGTCGATTTCTTGCCTGTGTATTAAAAGAAATAGAGTTTGAGTACAATAAGTATATTGACGGACAATATGACGGATTTATAAATGATGTTAAAGATATTTCGGCAACGCTGGGAAGAAGGGTAAGGGTCTTGGACTATAATAAAGAATATGCCGGCAGGGCGGTTGATATACTGCCCTCCGGAGAACTTCAGATAAAAACAGACGATGGAGATATCAGGGATGTACAGGCCGGTGATGTAAGCATTAGAGGAGTAATGGGTTATGTATGATGATGGAATTAAAATTGGCGATGTCATGCTTAAAAATAGGGTTTTTCTTGCGCCAATGGCTGGGTTTAGCGACCAGGCCTATAGAATGATAGTAAATCATATGGACTGCGGTTTTAAATATACCGAGATGGTCTCTGCCAAAACACTTATATATGACTCACAACATACCAAGGACCTCTTACGCTACAGCACGGATGAAGGCAAGGTTGCTGTGCAAATATTTGGGCATGAGCCGGATATAATGGCCGGGGCTGCCCGTATACTTAATGACTACCCATTTTGTATAATAGATATAAATATGGGTTGTCCCGTGAAGAAAATCGTAGCAAACGGTGACGGCAGTGCGCTTATGAACGATCCTGTCTTGGTGGGAAAGGTGATAAGTGCGGTTGCAGGAGCATCTAAAATGCCGGTGACGGTGAAAATAAGAACTGGATGGGACAAGCAGCATGTGAATGCCGCCGAGATAGCTCATATTGCTGAAGAGAGCGGAGCTAAAGCGGTGAGTGTGCATGGCAGGACCAGACAGCAGTTTTATACGGGGAGAGCAGACTGGACAATCATAAAACAGGTCAAACAAGCAGTAAATATACCCATAATAGGTAACGGGGATATATTTGAGGCAGAAGATGCCGAAGAGATGATGGAATTTACCGGATGTGATGCAGTGATGATAGGCAGAGGGGCCATTGGCAATCCATGGATCTTCCGCAGTATAAATGAATATCTTAAGACCGGGATGAAACCTGTACCTCTTACGGCGGAGGAGAAGATAGATATGGCCATAAGTCATCTCAAGCTGGAAGCATCACTCAAAGGTGAGATGCGCGCCATAAGGGAGATGCGCAAGGTTGTTGGCTATTATATTAAAGGGATGAATGGATCTAAGGCGGTGCGAAATGAAATAAACAGAATTGAGTCTATGGACGGTGTTATAGAAAAGCTATCCGATTATAAACTTCAGATAGGGAATAGTAAGTAGAAAACAAAAGCCTTGATTTAAAGCGACAAAAGTTTTACAATATATTCATGTAAATACATTGAGCACAAAATGTGCACGTAAGGAGATACATATGAAGCCCATTCACATAGGGGATAAAATCATCGATGCCGATAAAGCCCACAGACAAATTGATGAAATGTTGGACATGAGAACGAGGGGGCTTTCACAGCAGGAGGTGGCAGAGCACTTTCACATAGATAGGACCTTTGTTTCCCGGCTTGAAAGATTGGGAGAGATAAAAAAAGGTGGCAGCTTGGCGCTCATAGGTTTTCCTGTAAAAAACAGACAAGAACTTGAGACAATGGCAAGGGAAAATGGGGTTGAGCTTGTACTTCTGATGTCTGAAAAAGAGCGATGGGATTTTGTAACTAATAAGGATGGGGCGCAGCTTTTCAATCTTGTTCTTGATATAATAGCAAAGCTGCGCAGCTATGATAAAATAATTTTCCTCGGATCGGATAAGAGAACCAAGTTAGTGGAAGAAATTCTCGGTAATGAGGTATTTACCATTGATATAGGCGAGTCACCAATTACTCATGATGTATATATAGATCCTGAGAGATTTTTATCTGTCATCAAGATGATTAGAGGCTAGGAGTGATAAGTTTGAAGAGAGTCGTGAGTGTAAGTATCGGGTCATCTGAAAGGAATCATAAAGTTACTGCGGATTTTTTAGGTGAGAAATTTATGATAGAACGTATAGGTACGGATGGAGATTTTAATAAGGCCTTAGAAATGATATCCCGTTTGGATGGAAAAGTGGACGCCTTTGGACTGGGTGGAATTGATCTGTACCTCAAGGCAGGTAAAAGGAGGTACGTAATCAGTGATGCGCTTCCCTTGCAGAAAGCTGCGGAGATTACACCTGTGGTAGATGGATCCGGTCTTAAAGATACCCTTGAAAGAAGGGTGGTTGAGTATGTTGATAGAGAAGTGATGTCTCTTAAAGGTAAGAAGACGCTTCTTGTATGCGGACTGGACAGGTTCGGCATGGCGCAGACATTTGACAAGCTGGGCTGCGATCTTATTTTAGGTGACGCAATATTTGCTTTGGGCTTACCTATGCCTGTAAGATCATTAAAAATGCTTGATTTCCTTGCATCAATACTGATGCCTATAATCAGGAGACTACCTTTTGAGGTATTGTACCCTACGGGGAAAAAGCAGGATACGTCAACATCAAGACACAAGAAGTATTATGACTGGGCAGACATAATAGCCGGTGATTATCTGTTTATTAAAAGATACATGCCAGAGAATTTAGATGGCAAGGTAATCATTACCAATACGGTAACTGCAGGCGATGTGGAGGAGCTTAAAAAAAGAGGAGTGCAACTGCTTGTTACCACTACGCCGGAGATGAATGGAAGGTCCTTCGGAACCAATGTCATGGAAGCGGTTCTTATCACCCTGGCTGGCAAAGGACCGGAAGAAATAAGGTCGGATGATTATTTGAAGCTACTGGACAAGATCGGATTTGTTCCACGGGTCGAATACCTGCAATCCGAAGTAGGTGGGGAGAGGAATGATTTGCATGCATAAATTCGGTTTTATAATTCATCCTATAGAGACGAGCGATGTCACCAGAAAATATGGCTTCATGAAGAAGATACCTGAGGGATTAATAAAGCAGGTTACAAAGATTATGCCTCCGCAGGAGGTTTCAAAAATTACAGGGGTGAAAAGTCCGTATGGCGAAACTGAGGGATGGTTTTTAGCTGTTCCATTGGTATCCGATCAGATGCTTTCACTTCCCGCCGATGCAGTGACCAAAAAAATTATTAAGGCCGGCAGGATTGCCGAAGACTTGGGTGCGGAGATAATAGGCCTCGGAGCTATGACATCCGTTGTTGGAGATGCAGGTTATACAGTGGCTAAGAACTTAGATATAGCCGTAACGACAGGTAACAGTTATACGGTTGCAATGGCGATGGAGGGAACGGAAAAGGCTGCCTGGATAATGGGAAAAGAGCTTGAAGGATGCAACGCCGTTGTAGTAGGCGCAACGGGATCTATAGGCAGGGTATGTGCAGAACTGATGGCCGGCAGGGTTAATAACTTGACATTGGTGTCACGTAACGTAGGGAAACTAAGGAATTTTGCGGGGGAACTCAAGGAGAAGACAGGTGTGAGGGCAGAGGTTACTGATGACGTTCATGAGGCACTTAGGGACGCCGACGTGATCATAACCGTTACCAGTGCTGTGGATACCGTGATAGAACCTGTGGATCTCAAGCCAGGAGCAGTGGTTTGTGACGTGGCCCGGCCGAGGGATGTTTCAAGGGAGGTTGTCGAGGTCCGTGATGATGTTCTGGTTATAGAGGGCGGTGTGGTAAGGGTGCCCGGAGATGTCAATTTCAACTTTAATTTTGGATTTCCGCCTAAAATGTCATATGCATGTATGGCCGAGACGATGGCTTTGGCCATGGAAGGAAGGATTGAGAACTTTTCCCTGGGAAGAGAGCTCAAGGCAGACAAGGTAAGGGAAATATATGATATATGTAAAAAGCATGGATTCAAATTGGCGGGCCTGAGGAGTTTTGAAAAAGAGGTAACCAAAGAACAGATAGGCAGAATAAAAGAAAATGCAACTAAAAAAATAAAGAATTATCATGCTTGATCTTGACATGGTGTTAACCCTGTTCTATAATAAACACATTAATAAACACACAGGCACTGCATTTTTTTGCAGTGCTTGTGTGTTAATCTAATGCATAAGAATAAATAAGTATTGCATTAAATGATGAGTAAATGAAGAGGGGAGAGCAGATGAGCGCCAAAAAAGCTGTTGTGCTTACGTATGATGGTCTAAAAAAGTATGAGGACGAGTTAGAGCATTTGAAATCGGTAAAACGTTTGGAAGTAGCAGAAAAAATAAAGGTTGCCAGATCATATGGTGACTTGAGTGAAAATTCCGAATACGATGAGGCAAAAAATGAGCAGGCCTTTGTCGAGGGAAGAATAGCTCAGATCGAACAGATGCTCAGAAATGCCAAGGTGATAGATGAAGAAGACATATCAACGGAATCTGTTAACATAGGAACCACTGTTAAGGTATTTGATAACGAATTCAATGAAGAAGATGTATATACCATTGTAAGTTCTGCTGAAGCTGATCCCATGAATAATAAAATATCCGATGAATCGCCTATAGGCAAAGCTCTGCTTAACAAGAAAGTGGGAGAAGTAGCCGAGGCCGAAGTGCCTGACGGAACTGTAAAACTTAAGATACTTGAGATAAAAAAATAGTAAAAATAAAATGGAGGTTACTTATGGAGAAATCCCGACCAGAAGATTTTAATGAACTTATGAATATAAGGCTTGAAAAGCTGGATAAACTCAAGAATGAAAATATAAATCCTTTTGAAATAACAAGATTTAAGCGGACCAATTATACCAATGAAATAAAAGATAATTTTGATAATTATGAAGACAAGACCGTGACCGTTGCCGGCAGACTTATGGCAAAAAGAGGACATGGCAAGGCGAGTTTTGCCGATCTGAGTGACAGGTATGGTAAGATACAGATATATGTCAGGTTGGATGAGGTAGGTGAGGAGCTCTATAAACTCTTTAAGACCGTGGATATAGGTGACATACTCGGTGTAACCGGGACAGTTTTCAAAACCCATATGGGCGAGGTCTCAATAAGGGTCACAAAATTTACTTTGTTGACCAAGTCTATAAGACCGCTTCCGGAAAAGTGGCATGGTCTTACTGATGTGGAGCTTAGATACAGAGAAAGATATACCGATCTTATAATGAACCCCGATGTAAAACGCACATTTGAGATGAGAAGCAATATCATAAGGCAGATGCGTAAATTCCTGGATGACAAGGGGTTTATAGAGGTGGAGACACCCATATTGGAGACCATTCCCGGAGGAGCCAATGCCCGTCCGTTTGTGACCCATCACAACACGCTGGACATTGATATGTATCTCAGGATAGCAACGGAGCTTCGCCTGAAGAGGCTTATAGTGGGCGGGTTCGAGGATGTTTACGAGATAGGTAAGCAATTCAGGAATGAGGGTATAGACGTTAGGCATAACCCTGAGTTTACCACTATAGAGCTGTACCAGGCCTATGCTAACTATGAGGACATGATGGATCTTACCGAGGATATGATTAAGTATATTGCTCAAAATGTATTGGGCACGCTCAAGATAAACTGTCAGGACAGGGAGATTGATCTCGGACAGTCTTGGCAGAGGATATCCATGATAGATGCGGTCAAGAAATATGCCGGTGTGGACTTTAACGAGATAGATACAGATGAAGAGGCTTTGAGAGCTGCAGAGGAACATAAGCTTGAGCTGGAATCCGGCAAAAAAACCAGGGGTCATATAATAAATGAGTTCTTTGAGAAGTATGTGGAGCATGAGCTCACTGAACCTACATTTATAATTAATTATCCCGTAGAGGTTTCGCCGCTGGCCAAAAGGATGTCGAATGATCCCAGGCTTACCTACAGGTTTGAGATATTTATAAATTCCATGGAGCTGGGTAATGCCTTCTCTGAACTCAATGACCCTTTAGATCAGAGGAAGAGATTTGAAGAACAGGCCAAAGCCAGGGAAGCCGGAGACGATGAGGCCCACATGATGGACGAAGACTTTCTCACGGCCCTTGAAATAGGTATGCCGCCTACGGGAGGACTGGGCATAGGTATTGACAGGCTGGTGATGGTACTCACCGGCGCAGATTCCATCAGGGATGTTATTCTTTTCCCTACGATGAAGCCGCTAGACAAATAAAGATTGTTTTATCGAAAGGCGCTCTGTTATATATTAAGAGTGCCTTTTTACGTATGAGTCTTTTACATATATAAGTATTTCTCAGTGAGTAGTTTTTCAATTTTTAGGCATATAGCGCAAGGAAAGTACCCGGTGCATCTAAATATATAGTGCATATGCGACTAAGGCAGTTCTGGTCAAGGTGTCTGTCATGACGCTAATTGCCGCAGTAGCAATAAGAGGGAGAATCTGGTACATAAACGTTGTATATAAGGTGCATAATAGTAAAACAAAAGCCGGTCTATTGATTTTTTTACTAATGAGGTATATTATTTAAATAAGTGCTTAAGTATCAATATGATAGAACTGGCTGCATTGGATTGGGGGTCGATACATGTAAGGGGTGCAGAAAACCGACGATTCATTACTATAATTTATTGAGGGGAAATGAGCGTATGGAAAGGTCTGATGCCTATAGCAGGGAAGGTGGACATGAAGAACCTGGGATTGAAGAGTTAAAACCGAAGATAAAATCATTGAAAGGTGTTTCTGATATCTTCAAGGCTTTAAGTGACGACTCTCGAAGCGAAATAGTTTATATGCTGTCACAAAAGGAGCTATGTGTCGGGGACATAGCCTATTTATTAGATATGAATCTGCAGGCGGTTTCCTATCACCTTAAGACCCTTAAGTCGCTTAATCTGATCAAAAGCAGAAGAGAGGGGAAGATGATCTATTATTCCCTTTCCGATAATCATATTCCCGATCTTATTAATTTTGCTGTTAAATATAGATTAGGAATAGAATATCCGTAAGGAGGTTATTTATTATGTTTGATTATGCTGAAAAAGTTCTTGGCAAGGCAATAGTGCGTCAGGGCTTAAAATATGTTTCAGGCAATCCTGAAGAAAACCTGCCCAAGATTTTAGATTTGGGTGAGAAGATAGCCAAGAGGCCGTCGGATAAAGAAACGGTGAGAAAGGTAAGAAACAATGTCGTAGATCCCAATAGTAACTGGCATAAGTTTGCTACGACATTACTTACAAGGATTGATCCCAATATAAGAGAGAAGACGGCGGGAAATTTTTTTGTAGATGCATGCCTGCTTGGTAATCCCAAACAGGACCAGCTGTCAAAGAAATATGACATAAATGTTCCGTGGGCTATACTTATAGATCCTACCGCTGCATGCAACTTAAGGTGTGTGGGATGCTGGGCGGGAGAATATAATCAGAAGGATGCTTTAGACTATGACACCTTAAACAGGGTGATAAGTGAGGCTGAGGAATTAGGTATATTCTTCACGATATTCTCAGGCGGTGAGCCGACTGTAAGGAAAGATTACCTTATTAAGTTGGCTGAGGCGCATCCTGACTCTGTTTTCCTGTCATTTACCAACGGAACTTTGATAGACGATGATTTTGTTAAAGAAGTTAAGAGGGTTGGAAACCTTGCATTTGCAGTAAGTGTGGATGGTTTTGAGAAAACCACGAATGCAAGACGTGGAGAGAATGTTTATCAAAGAGCACTGGCAGCAATGGAAAGAATGAGAGATGCCGGCATAATCTTTGGTTTCTCGACTATGTATATGCATGGAAACATAGATGAGGTAGGATCTAATGAGTTTATAGACATGATGATAGAAAAAGGATGCTTGTTCGGATGGTATTTCACATATGTACCGGTCGGTAGAGACTCTGATCCTTCAATGATGGCTACTCCGGAAGAGAGGGCTGAGATGTACAGGAGGGTTAATGAGATCAGAATGACAAAACCCCTGTTTGCAATAGATTTCTGGAATGACGGTGAATATGCACATGGTTGTATAGCAGGAGCTAGAAGGTATCTCCATATCAATGCCAACGGTGATGTGGAGCCGTGTGCCTTTGTACATTATGCCACATGCAATATCAAGGACACCTCGCTTTTAGATGCCCTGAAGTCTCCTCTTATGATGGAATACAGGAGACATCAGCCGTTCAATGGGAATATGCTTCGTCCCTGCCCGATGATTGATAACCCGGAGATGATTAAGGAGATGGTTCACGCCTCGGGAGCACACTCTACGCAGATGGGTGAGCCGGAGGATGTAGATGATCTCTATAATAAGGTAAAACCGCATTCGGAGGAATGGGCTAAAAAAGCCGATGAATTGTGGGATGAAAGACAGAAGGAAATAAACGGCTCGGCTGAAGCCAAAAAAGAAACAGCCACGGGTGCTGCGGATTAATCCGCAGCTTTTTTTATTGTATTTTTAGTATTTTTGTTGTAACATTATGTTGGTAATCTAAGGAGGCGATTAAGGTTGAAGAGTGAAATAGCAGATGATCTATATACGCTGGATGAGGCTCTGAATTTTAAAAAAAATAAGGTGGGAGAAAACTATAGTGAATATATAAATTCCTCTTTTGTACAGATGCTTTCACTGCTGCAGTTTAATAAACATTTTGTAAGAGCAAGCGGGGTCTCCGTGTGGGATGAGGACGGTAACGAATATTATGATTTCTTGGGCGCTTACGGTGCCCTTAGCCTGGGACACAATCCCCCGGAGGTATGGGATGCGGTAAACAAGGTTAAGGACATGCCTAATCTTTTACAAGCTGCCGTAAATAATCTGCCGGGTGCTTTAGCTCATAACCTGGCCGTTATTACGCCGGGAAAGCTCAAAAAGAGTTTCTTTTGCAACAGTGGTGCTGAGGCGGTGGAAGGGGCATTAAAGCTTGCTAAGATAGCATCGGGCAAGCACCGGATAATATACTGCAAGGATTCTTTTCATGGTAAGTCTGCAGGTGCTCTTTCAGTGACCGGGAGAGGTAAATATCAAAAGCCGTTCGGGCCGCTTGTTCCCGACTGTGAGGCTGTGCCCTTCGGCGATCTGGACAGACTGGAGGACAAGCTTAAAGAAGGAGGGGTTGCGGCATTTATTGTCGAACCCGTCCAGGGGGAAGGCGGGATAATAATACCGCCGGCTGGATATCTTAAAGGTGTCAGGGAACTTTGTACCAAATATGATGCATATTTTGTTGCTGATGAGGTTCAAACAGGTTTTGGCAGGACCGGTAGGATGTTTGCCTGTGAGTATGAGGATGTGGCACCAGACATAATGTGCCTGGCCAAGTCTCTCGGTGGCGGTGTGGTGCCTATAGGCGCATACATAGCTACGGACGAGATATGGAAGAAGGGTTATGGTACACAGGAGAAGTGCATGCTACATACCTCCACTTTCGGTGGGAACCAGGTGGCAATGGCGGCCGGTATGGCAGCGATAAAGAATATTTTGGACAATGACCTTCCTCATCAGGCGGAGGAAAAGGGAAAATATTTCTTAGGCAAATTAAGCAAACTGAAGGATAAGTCTCCGCTGGTAAAGGATGTCAGGGGAAAGGGCCTTATGTTAGGTATTGAGTTCAATCAACAGGAAGGTTTACTTTCCAAAACACCGATAGGCAAGCTCTCGGAGGAATTTACCGGGTCGCTTATTGCAGGTGAGCTTCAGAACAGGTACCATATTATAACGGCTTATACGCTTAATAATCCCAATGTTATAAGGCTGGAACCACCGCTTATTGTTACTAAAGAACAGATGGACAGTGTGGTGGATGCTTTAAATGATATTTTGACGGGACAGAAATCTTTTCTTGGCCTGGCCCGGGCTAATACGGGAACAATATTGGGTTCGTTCTTTAAATAAAAGACTGTAGAAGCTCATAGAGTGGAATGGAGGACAGGACCTTGATGATTTGCAGGTGTATCCAACACAGCTAAGCAAAATTGCCGTACAATTGCGCGGCCTAAAACTTTGCCATCGGTCGGGGGGGACTAAAGGTCCCTCTTTTTTTGATATATAATGTGTAAAACGATGTGTACCTAAGCAAATGCATGGTATTCTATAATAATATCTTAAGGTACGGTTTGCAAAATATGCTTGGCAATACTACAATAAAATGTATAGTAACTATGTACATACACAAGATATGGAGGCTAACTCAATGAAATTAACAGATAATGCCTTGAAGGTATTAAAGAAGAGATATCTTGCAAAGGATGAAGATGGACATATAACCGAAAAACCTGAAGACATGTTTGACAGGGTTGCACGCACCATAGCGGCAGATGAAAAAAAATATAAAGATGGTGATGATACAGGTAAATTAACTAAAGAGTTTTATGATATGATGACAAATCTGGATTTTTTGCCTAATTCACCCACATTGATGAATGCAGGAAGGCCGCTGGGACAGCTTTCCGCATGTTTTGTCCTTCCTGTGGGTGACTCCATGGAAGAGATATTTGACGCAATCAAGTATGCCGCCATAATACACAAGAGTGGAGGTGGGACAGGATTTTCATTCTCCCGCCTGCGACCTAAGGGTGCTACAGTCAGGACAACGGGTGGGGTGGCGTCCGGCCCGGTGAGTTTTATGAAGGTATTTAATTCCGCTACTGAGGCGGTAAAGCAGGGCGGTACCCGCCGGGGAGCCAATATGGGGATACTCAGGGTCGATCATCCTGATATACTGGAATTTATAAAGTGCAAGCAGGATAATAATGATATAACCAACTTCAATATAAGCGTAGGCATCACGGAGAAGTTTATTAAAGCCGTCCAGAAAGATGAATATTATTCTCTTGTTGATCCTCATACAAAGGAAATAGTAAAGACCTTGAGAGCACGTGAGGTCTTTGACCTTATTGTCGATATGGCTTGGAATAATGGAGAGCCGGGTATTGTCTTTTTGGACAGGATAAATGAGAAGAACCCTGTACCAGGAATCGGTGAGATAGAGTCAACCAATCCGTGCGGTGAGCAGCCGCTCTTACCGTATGAAAGTTGCAACCTGGGTTCTATTAACCTTGCCAACATGCTTAAATATGATAAAAATGAGTATATAGTCGATTATAAGAAATTGAAAAAAGTTGTTTTTAGTGCCGTACACTTTCTGGACAATGTCATCGATGTTAACTGTTATCCATTGCCCCAGATTGATGAAATGACAAAGGCCAACAGAAAGATCGGCCTGGGGGTTATGGGTTTTGCCGATATGCTCTACAGGATGAAGGTACCATATAACAGCAAACAGGCTTTGAAATTAGCTGATGAGATCATGGCTTTTATTGACAAGGCATCAAAGGAAGCATCATGTGAACTGGCAAAGAAAAGAGGGGTTTTCCCTAATTGGGATAAGAGTATTTTTAGGGAAAAGAATTTGCGGGTTAGGAATGCAACCACCACTACCATAGCGCCAACCGGCACTATAAGTATAATTGCCGGTGTTTCCAGCGGGATAGAGCCTGCCTTTGCTTTGGCTTTTGTGAGGAAAGTTATGGACAATGAAGAATTGCTTGATGTAAATCCTATTTTTAAAGATATGGCAGTGAAGAGAGGTTTTTATAATGACTCCCTTATGCGGAGGGTTTCAGCCGCAGGAACGCTTAAAGGCCTGGATGATATACCCGACGATATTAAAAAGGTTTATGTCACTGCTTTGGATACAGAACCATACTGGCATATATCCATGCAGGCGGCCTTTCAGAAGCATGTGGATAATGCTGTATCTAAAACTGTAAACTTTCCCAACAAAGCCACGAAAGATGATGTGCGCAAGGTATATCTGATGGCTTATGATATGGGTTGTAAGGGTGTTACTATATACAGGGATGGAAGCAGGGATACCCAGGTGCTTAACATAGGCGACAGTAGCAGCAATAAGGCTGATATAGAAGATTTGGATGAACCGCTGATACCCAGGGAAAGACCGCAAATAACCCGGGGCATCACTGAAAAAGTAAGGGTAGGCTGTGGAAATCTATATATTACGGTAAATTATGATGAGAATGGTATCTGCGAGGTATTTACCAATGTGGGCAGAGCAGGAGGATGTCCGTCACAGTCCGAGGCAACCTCGCGACTTACATCCGTAGCCTTAAGATCGGGTATGGATGTAAAAGAACTGGTGGGGCAGCTCAAAGGTATACGCTGTCTATCCACTATAAGACAGAAGGAAAGGGACAAGCGTATAAAAGTGCTGTCATGTCCTGATGCAATAGCTAGGGTTATCGAGAAGGTAATGGATATGAAGGATGAAACAAACCCGGAAGACAGTGATGGTGACCCGGATACTCAAGACAACGGCGATGAGAAGGATCAGAAGGGCCATACTGCTACTTGCCCGGAATGCGGCAGTAAGATAGAGCATGAGAGCGGTTGCGTCATCTGTCCTAACTGTGGTTATTCAAAGTGCAGTTAAGCACTTGTTATAAACTATATGTACTTAAATAAGCAGCGAATTTTCCCGCTGCTTATTTTTTTATCGGGACACAAAATATTCAATGTATAAGATGAATCGACTGTTTTATAGAGGGATTTGATTGTACCACTTAGAATATATAATATAATAGGGTATAAAAATGGAGAAGAAAGGGGGATTAAGAAATATGAGCGATATAGAGGACCTTCTGGTTGATATTGTGCGGGAAGATAGCAAACCTGCTCTAGGTTGTACAGAGCCGGCTGCTGTTGCGTTTGCAGGAGCATTTGCAAAAAAATACATAACCGGTAAGATTGAAAATATAAGGGTCATAACAAGTAAGAATATATTTAAAAACGGTAAGTCAGTTATAATACCGAGAGCCGGCGGAAAAGGTTTGGATCTGGCTGCAGCCCTTGGGGTTACGGGCGGATACGCCGATGATGGTCTTATGGTACTAAAGCATATAAACAAGCAGGATATACAATCAGCAAAAGATATGGTCACAAGCGGTATGGTAACGGCAACATATATTGAGGCATCGCCATCCATCTATGTAAATATTGTATTGAGAACTGATAAAGAAACAGTTGAATTAGAATTGAGGGATGGTCATACCTATGTTGAATGGGTTAAGGTTAACGGTAATGTGGTATACCATATTCCATTTAAAAAAAGTCAAGGGACATCCTATGAATTTTTAAAAGATTTGAGTATAAAAGAGCTACGACAAATATGTGAAGCTATTCCAATAGAGAAGATACAATTTGTCACAGATGGGATTGATATGAATAAGAATGCGTCATTAGCGGGTTTAAAGTCCGAATCGGGACTCAATATTGGTTCGGCTCTCTAATGAAACTAAATTCGCAAGGGAAATTAAATATGGATGTTTTTACTAAGGCAAGGGTATTAACAGCGGCAGCCTGTGATATGAGGATGGGTGGCGGGGAGTATCCGATTATGACCAGCGGCGGCAGCGGTAATCAAGGAATAGGTGTTATCCTGCCTATAAAGGTCGTTGCCGAATATGAGAATATAGGAAAAGAAAAGCTGATCCGTGCCGTTTTCTTTGCACATATAATAAACAGATATGTAAAGATTTATACAGGAAAGCTGTCTTCTATATGTGGTTGTGTAATTGCAGCCGGAGTGGGAGCCGCCGCAGCCATAACATGGATGTTGGGAGGGGATGATGAAAAAATAGAGGGAAGCTGTCAAAATATTCTTGCAAACCTGATGGGAATGATATGTGATGGAGCTAAAGACACCTGTTCATTTAAATTATCGACAAGTGCCGAAGAGGCAGTATTAGATGCTTATTTAGCAATGGAGGGGGTAATTGCCGAGAAAAATGTAGGTGTTGTAGGAAGCTCAATTGAAGACACTATAAAAAATATGGGTTTTTTATGTAAAAGAGGTCTGGATCATACTGATGCTGCAATATTAGAAATCATAAACTGAAAGGGGCATTAATTTGAGTAAAATAAAGGATAGTCTTATCGTGAAGCTGTTAGCTGGTGTATTTGTTGGTATTATATTAGGACTTATGTTAGGGCGCGGTCCGATCAAAATAATACTTACAGTCAAGGAAGTATTGGGCCAGTTTATTTTTTTCTGCGTGCCATTGGTAATCATTGGTTTCATTGCACCTGCAATAACAAATCTTAAATCCAATGCAAGTAAAATGTTATTGGTTACACTATTGATAGCATATTTATCATCGGTCGGGGCAGCTGCGCTATCAACAGCCGGTGGCTACGCTATTATTCCACATTTGAACATTCAGAATGCGGCTCAAGGATTAAGAAAACTTCCGGAGGTTCTATTTAAGCTTGATATACCGCCTGTCATGTCGGTTATGTCGGCCCTGGTATTATCAATAGTATTAGGTTTAACTGCAGTATGGACCAAATCGGAGCATGTTGATGTCCTGCTTAAAGAGTTTAATAATATGATACTGCAGGTAGTGGAAAAGATGATCGTTCCTATATTACCAATATTTATAGCAACTACTTTTGCCGGACTTGCTTATGAAGGTAGCATTACAAGACAACTGCCTGTTTTCCTTAAGGTTATCGTAATAGTTATAATCGGTCAATTTATCTGGATGGCTGTGTTGTATGGTATTGCGGGCCTGATCTCCATGAAGAATCCAGCTGAGGTATTTAAACATTATGTGCCTGCTTATTTAACTGCGGTCGGTACCATGTCCAGTGCCGCAACCATGCCTGTAGCCCTTAAATGCGCCAGAAAATCAGCTGTTCTGGATGATGAAATTGTTGATTTTACTATCCCGATATGTTCAACAATACATCTCTGCGGGTCGGTACTGACAGAGACCTTCTTTTGTATGACAATATCCCAAATATTATATGGGCAGCTGCCAACACTGGGGACAATGTTGTTATTCATAGTTTTATTAGGTATATTTGCAGTGGGGGCTCCAGGGGTACCGGGGGGTACCGTAATGGCATCATTAGGTATTGTAACATCCGTATTGGGATTTGATACTTCGGGTGTGGCCTTGCTAATTTCTGTCTTTGCATTACAGGACAGTTTTGGCACGGCATGTAATATAACGGGTGACGGTGCCATTGCTTTGATGCTTATGGGAATATTTAAGAGAGAAAAAGTATCGGGTTAAGTTTATACCGGGGAAAGTAGGTATTAAAGAGCATCATGGATGTAGTGAACTACAGCTTGCTTAGAGTCGGTATACTGATGAAAAGTATGAATAAAAGAGGATATTTAAGTTTTTTATAGAATATTTATATAACACCTAAGGCACAAGGGAGATGATGTATTGTGAACGATTACAAACCGGCGTCTGTAAGAAATGTAGGAATTTACGCCCATGGAGGGGCAGGCAAGACAACGCTGTCAGAAGCAATGCTGTATGCAGCAAAGGCGATAGACAGGATGGGCAAAATTAATGAAGGAAATACTACTATGGATTATGACAATGAAGAGATCAAAAGACAGGTTTCCATATCCTTGTCTATAGCTCCTATTGAGTGGAAAGGTACAGGGATTAATATATTGGATACCCCGGGATATTTTGATTTTGAAGGTGAGGTCGTAGCAAGTCTCCGGGCAGTTGATTTTGGTGTAGTGGTTGTATGTGCGGCATCAGGTGTAGAGGTAGGAACTGAAAAGGTGTGCTCACGTTTGTCGAATATGAATATTCCGCGGGCATTTTTTATTAATAAAATGGATAGAGAAAATGCCGACTTTGATAAGACATTAAAACAGATAAAAGATACCTTTGGTAATAGCGTGATTCCCTTTATGCTTCCTATAGGCAAGGAAAACAATTTTTCGGGTTATATTGATTTGATCAATATGAAAGCGTTTGTACAAAAAAATGATAAGATGGTAAATAGCGAAATACCTCAGGATATGGTACCTCTAGCGGAGTCCGCGAGAGATGAACTCTTAGAGGTTGTTGCAGGAACCAGTGAGGAGCTGATGGATAAATACTTTTCAGGAGAGGAACTCACGGCTGAAGAGATTAAGTCCGGATTAAAAACAGCGGTGATCAGTGGCGATGCAATACCTGTTTTGGTCGGGTCTGGACAGCAGTGTATCGGCGTGGAGGCTTTGCTGGACTTTTTGGTTGATTATGCTCCCTCACCGGCTGATAGGGAAGATATCGAGGGAATAAACACGGCTGATGAGGAAACGGAGATAAGGTATCCCAAGGAGGATGATCCGTTTTCTGCTTTTGTATTCAAAACAATAGCCGATCCCTTTGTAGGCAGGTTATCAATATTCAGAGTGCTTTTGGGTACAATAAATAGTGATGGCAGTGTTTATAATCCGAATAAAAACGCCAAGGAAAAGGTTGGACAGCTTTATCTTATAAAGGGTAAAAAACAGATTCCGGTAGACAGGCTAGTGTCAGGTGATATAGGGGCTGTTTCGAAGCTTGCGGTAACGGCTACTTCCGATACATTATGTGATGCAGGCAAAAAGGTTAAGTATCCGCCTATCGAGTTTCCTGCACCGTCTCTTGAACTGGCGATTGAGCCCAAGTCTAAAGGAGACGATGAAAAAATCAATTCCGGCCTGGCCCGGTTGATGGAAGAGGATCCCACGTTTGAAGTGGAACGGAACGCCGAAACAGGACAGACCGTAATAAAAGGTATGGGAGAATTGCATCTTGAAGTGATAGCGAGAAAACTTATGGATAAATTCGGGGTGGAGTGCATACTAACACAGCCAAAGATACCATATAGGGAAACTATCAAGGGTAAGGCCCATGTGGAAGGCAAACATAAAAAGCAAACGGGTGGACACGGACAATTCGGACACGTCTGGATAGACTTTGAGCCTGCTGAGGGAGATTTTGTTTTTGAGGAAAAGATATTTGGGGGCTCAGTACCAAAACAATATATACCTGCCGTGGAGAAAGGCTTGAGAGATTGCATTAAGCACGGGATACTGGCAGGTTATCCGGTGGTAAATATGAAGGCGACCCTTGTAGACGGTTCTTATCACCCGGTGGATTCATCGGAGATGTCCTTTAAGATAGCGGCTTCGTTAGCATTTAAAAAGGGAATGGAGCAGGCTAATCCTGTGCTTTTGGAACCTGTGATGCATGTAGAGGTACAGGTACCGGAAGAGTATATGGGTGATATCATAGGAGATCTTAATAAAAGGCGCGGTAAAATCCTGGGTATGAATCCTAAGAATGGTTTTCAGCTTGTAATAGCCGAGGTGCCGCAGGCTGAAATGTATAAATACGGAAATGATCTGCGGTCTATAACACAGGCAAGAGGATCATTTTCTATGAGGTTTGAGAGATATGAAGAGGTGCTTCCTTCTATATCGGAAAAGATAATTGAAGCGGCCAACCCGAAGGTAAAGGTGGCAAAATAAGGCGTTGACAAAATAGGGACTGAATGATAATATTTATAATATGAATATATTGAAAGCGATGACAGGGAAACTATAAATAATACTGGTATACAGAGAACCTGCCGCAGCTGAAAGGTCGGTTGCCGTGTGATTTATATCCCATCCCTATAGCTGAGAGCGATAAGCTCATCCGGGTGACCGTTATCTGTTTAAGCTGGGTTATGCCAATAAGGGTGGTACCGCGGAGCCTTCCGTCCCTATGAGGGGAACGGAGGGCTTTTTTGTTATCAGCCCGGCACAAAATAAATATTGTATAGAGCAGAAAGGAAGTCTAAGATGACTGATGAAGATCAGGTTGTAAAGGAAATAACCCCAATGGAAAAAGATTTTTCACAATGGTATATTGATACGATACTTAAGACGGAGCTGGCTGATTATACTACAGTAAGGGGATGTATTGTATTCAGGCCGTATGGATATGCACTGTGGGAAAATATGCAGAGCCTGCTGGACAAAAGATTTAAGGAGACCGGACACAAGAATGCTTATTTTCCTCTCTTTATTCCCGAATCTCTGCTTAACAAGGAAGTTGAGCATGTGGAAGGTTTTGCACCCGAGGTAGCGTGGGTAACTCACGGAGGTGACGAGGAGCTTGCTGAAAGACTGGCGGTTAGGCCAACATCCGAGACAATAATATGCAGTATGTATTCAAAATGGGTAAAATCCTGGAGAGACCTGCCGATTTTGATAAACCAGTGGGCTAATGTTGTACGCTGGGAAAAGAGCACGCGGCCGTTTCTGCGTACATCGGAGTTTTTGTGGCAGGAAGGCCATACGGCTCACAGTACTGAGAAAGAGGCAGAGCAGGAGACACTCCGGATGCTGGATGTCTACAGGGATTTTGTGGAGTCAGAGTTGGCTCTTCCAGTTATAGCAGGCAGAAAAACAGAGAATGAGAAATTTGCCGGTGCGCTCAGAACATACTGTATAGAAGCACTCATGAAGGATGGCAAGGCACTACAGGCGGGTACGTCGCATAACCTAGGGCAGCACTTTGCTGAGGTGTTTGACATACAGTATTTAGATAAAGACGGACAGCTTAAGTATGTCTGGCAGACGTCATGGGGAGTATCAACCAGACTTATCGGAGCTGTTATAATGACTCACGGGGATAACAAGGGGCTCAAGCTCCCACCTAGAGTAGCGCCGATACAGGCAGTAATTATTCCGATACCGGGCAAAGAAAGTGCGGTAGTATATGACAGGGCTAAGAAGCTTAAAGAAACGCTTAAGGGCGCATACAGGGTGGAGTTGGATATGAATGATGAAAAGACACCCGGATGGAAATTTAGTGAATATGAAATGAAAGGCGTGCCTTTGAGAATAGAGATCGGTCCTAGAGATGTAAAGAAGAATCAGGTTGTATTGGTAAGAAGGGACAATGGCGAAAAAACCTCTGTATCACAGGATGAGCTGTATGAAACAGTCGGCAAACTGTTGGAAGATATACAAAAAAATATGTATAATCAGGCAAAGTCATTTACAGAGGAAAATACACATACTGTGCATAATTTTGATGAATTCAAAGATGTATTGGAGGATAAGAAAGGTTTTGTAAAGGCTAACTGGTGCGGGAGTACCGAGTGTGAGCTTGCAATAAAGGAAAAGACTATGGCAACAATAAGATGTATACCTTTTGAAGACAGCGAGCCGGATGGAAATTGTATATGCTGTGGGAAGAAGGCTACAAAAAAGGTCGTATTTGCTAGAGCATATTAATTGCTTAATTCAGGCAAATTTTTCAAATTATTTTTTTAGCATATAAACCACCCTTACTGTAAACAATAAAATTCAGGAGGGTGGTTTATATGTCTACTATAACAGTTAATTTGGGTGATTTTAATCCGGTACTAGACGGTGTCAAGGTAAAGGATGTTGTGGAGAATGCCTCCGATGAAGATGAGCTTATAATAAACATCGACAGTAATGATTCAGTGGATGCATATAATATTTATAGTATATTAGAAAATGGAAATTATGAATTTTCGCCTAAAACTACAAACGATGGCAAGACTTATACTATTACGGCTCATAAAAGGAGGTTCTCTGATGCCAAAGAAAAAGGATTTAAGTAGAAATACCAAAAAACGTATAACCCCGGAAAATGCATTTGGTGAATTTGTCCCCAGTTTTTATAAGTGGACCAGTCCCAATGTAATGAGACGGCGCGCTAAATACATGGAGGAGATTTCTAAGGAGGAAAATCCCGGGTTTGATGCCGATACCGATCCGGATACGGATCCCGAAGATGATGAATAAGCGTAGTGAATAACTACGCTTTTCTATGATTTATTGAGATTAAATGAGATAATCAAGCATAAGCAAGGAAATAGGTTTGCCATTTAAATTTATTTAGTTTTACATATGTGTATACCTGTTTTAAAATAATACTAAAGGTCAAAGAAAGTCAAAGACAAAAATGGGGTGAAATGATGTGGCGAAGCTCAGTGATATTATCGAGAGCTTTATCAAGCAGATGCTTGAAATAAATGAAGGAAATTTTGTTGAAATTCAACGCAATGAATTAGCCAATTATTTTAAATGTGCTCCATCCCAAATAAATTACGTTCTTGAAACCCGTTTTACCTATGAAAGGGGCTATTATATAGAAAGTAAACGGGGAGGCGGCGGATATGTGAGGATATTTAAGGCTAGTGTTGATGAAGACAGCTATCTGTCTCAGATGTTGTCTAAAAAAATGGGAGTTGATATGGGACAGCAAATTGCATTCGCATATATCGACGGTCTGCTTGAACAGAACTTAATAGATGAAAAAACACATAGTATTTTGAAGAATATTGTAAGCGATAAGGTTCTCGGTAATATCGACCGTAAGCCACGCGATGAGTTAAGAGCAAATATTGTGAAGTCTATTTTCCTCACATTGATTAAATTTTGTAATAATTAGGAGGGGTTGTTATGCTTTGTGAGAGATGTGGTAAGAATCCAGCTACGGTTCATTATACTCAGACAATTAACGGCGTAAGCTCGGAGATGCATATATGTTCAGAATGTGCCAGAGAGATTGGCGCATCTATGGGAGAAAGCTTTCAAGGAATGTTGAACGATTTTGGACAGTCACTTTTTAATACGGGGATGTTTGCAGAACCATTCGGGCTGGGAAACTTTTTGTCAGGCTTTATGGGCACACCGGATGAAGAGAATGAGACGGACTTAAAATGTAAGTACTGCGGCAGAAACTATTCCGATTTTATGAAGACAGGTTTTTTAGGATGCCCGGGTTGTTATGTTATTTTTAGGGATAGGTTAAGCCCGCTTATTAAAAGGATACATGGAAGCAACTCTCATGTTGGAAAGGTACCCCGCAGAAAAGGCGGAGATTTACGTGTAAAACGTGAAATTAAGGATTTAAAAAACCAGATGAATGCATCAGTCAAAAAGGAAGAATTCGAAACAGCTGCACAGCTAAGAGATAAGATAAAGGAACTTGAAAAGAAATTGGATGGATAGGAGTGATAATATATGAGCTGGTTTGAAGACAATGGCCCGGAAGGTGATGTCGTACTCAGCAGCAGAATTAGGCTGGCAAGAAATTTTGATGATTTGCCTTTTCCTGGTATAATGGATAAAGACAAAGCGAATACTTCTGTTAAGAGATGTAAAAACGCCTTATTGGACAATGGAAATGCTCTTTCCCCTAATCTTGAATTCGTTGATTTAGGTAAGATGGATGACATAAGCCGCCAGGCATTGGTGGAAAAACACCTTATAAGTCCCGAACTTGCGCAAGACTATGAAAAGGGTGCTTTAATACTGAAAGATGACAATTCTATTTCCATTATGATAAATGAGGAGGACCATATAAGAATTCAATGTTTTTCTGCAGGGCTTGATTTAGAAAAGACCTGGGATCTGGCAGATAAAGTTGATGATTTGCTGGAGGAAAATGTGTCATATGCTTTTGACAAAGAGTTGGGATATATCACCGCTTGTCCTACAAACATCGGCAGCGGGATGAGGGTGTCGGTTATGATGCACCTTCCCGTTTTAGTTAAGACGGGTAATATGAAGAGTGTAATTGACGGCATTACGAAATTGGGCGTAACAGCAAGAGGTATATATGGCGAAGGATCACAGGCTTTAGGAGATATTTTCCAGCTGTCTAATCAGGTGACTATAGGCAAGCCGGAGATAGAGATTATTGAAAACTTAAATGGTCTGGTCAAGGAGACTTTAAATGCAGAGCGGACAACCAGGGATGCACTTTTGAAAAACTCGCGCGTACAGGTAGAGGATATTGTCTGGCGTTCATACGGTCTTTTGACTAATGCACGTGTGCTTACTTCTGATGAGGCACTTAAATTGCTCTCGGACGTACGTATGGGTGTGAACATGGGCATAATAGAAGTGCCACTTGCAGTTCTGGATAAACTTTTGATAATGATTAGACCAGCTAATTTGCAGCTTATATACAAGTCCAAACTGTCGCCTAGTGAGAGAGACTGTAAAAGGGCAGAATATGTAAAAAGCGCATTAAGTAAAACGGAGGTGTAAAAATTATGATGTTCGGAGGAAGATTTACTGAAAGAGCTCAGAAGGTATTAATATTAGCTAACGAACAGGCTCAGGATTTAAACCACAATTATATAGGGACAGAGCATATACTGCTTGGTCTTTTGAAAGAGAATGACGGAGTGGCTGCTCAGGCTCTTCACAATCTTGGCGCTCAGTATGATGATGTTAGAGAACGTATAGAGAGCCTTGTTGGAGTGGGTGCCATGCCGACGGATGTGGTAGGCTATACACCGCGTGCAAAAAGGATATTGGAGCTTAGTTTTGTTGAGGCAAGGCGGCTGGGACATAATTATGTAGGTACGGAGCATATATTCCTTGGACTTTTAAGAGAAGGTGAGGGTGTGGCCGCCAGGGTACTTATGGAGATGGGTATCGACTTAAATCGTGCAAGAGAAGAAGTTACGAAGATGTTATCACAAGAACCCGGATCATCGGCTAAAAAAGGCAAGGGGGGCAGTACTCCCAATGTTGATCAGTATGGTAGAGACTTAACGGAGATGGCCAGGGATGGTAAGCTGGATCCTGTTATAGGTAGGCAAAAAGAGACACAGAGAGTAATACAGGTGCTATCCAGAAGGACCAAAAACAATCCGTGCCTTATCGGTGACCCCGGTGTTGGAAAAACCGCTATTGTCGAGGGCCTGGCCCAGCAGATAGTGGAAGGAAATGTTCCGGAACTTTTGAATGACAAGAGAGTGGTCACGTTGGATCTGTCTTCTTTGGTGGCCGGTGCAAAATACAGAGGCGAATTTGAGGAACGACTTAAAAGTGTTGTAAATGAGGTAATCAAATCACAAAATATAATACTTTTTGTAGATGAGATGCATACCATCATTGGTGCCGGTGCGGCAGAGGGAGCAATCGATGCTTCAAACATATTAAAACCGGCACTGGCCCGTGGTGAAATTCAAATGGTTGGGGCTACAACCACTGATGAATATAGAAAATATGTGGAAAAAGACTCTGCATTGGAGCGCAGGTTCCAGCCGATAATGGTTGGAGAACCCACGGTGGAAGAGACCATAGAAATACTAAAGGGCCTTAGGGACAAATATGAAGCACATCATCGTGTAAAGATAGAAGACAGTGCGTTGGAGGCAGCTGCAAAGCTCTCCTCACGATATATCAATGACAGATATCTTCCGGATAAGGCTATTGATCTTATGGATGAGGCTGCATCCAGAGCACGGCTTCAGTCATATGTTGCTCCACCCGACATTAAAGAAATGGAGAATAAGCTTAGGGAACTACAAAATGAAAAGGAGGCAGCGATAAGCTCTCAGGAGTTTGAAAAGGCCGCTAAGGTAAGAGATGAAGAGCATAAGATAAAAGATGAGATAGATGGCAAGAAGAAAAAATGGGAGACAAAAAACATGTCCAATGGCAAATGTGTAACGGATGATGACATAGCATATATTGTCTCCAGCTGGACGGGCATACCGGTGAAAAGCCTCACCCAGGCAGAGTCGGACAGACTCCTTAATCTTGAGAATATACTCCATAAGAGGGTTGTATCACAGGATGAAGCTGTGGATGCTGTATCACGTGCCATAAGAAGGGCGCGGGTCGGTCTTAAGGATCCAAAAAGGCCTATCGGTTCCTTTATATTCCTGGGACCAACCGGAGTTGGTAAAACCGAGCTGGCCAAGTCTTTGGCTGAGGCGATGTTCGGAGATGAGGATTCCATCATAAGGTTGGATATGTCGGAATATATGGAGAGATACAGCGTGTCCAGACTAATCGGTTCACCTCCGGGATATGTAGGATACGAAGAAGGTGGTCAGCTTACTGAAAAGGTAAGGCGTAAACCATATTCCGTAGTACTGTTTGATGAAATAGAGAAGGCACACCCTGATGTGTTCAATATATTATTGCAGATATTGGATGACGGCAGGTTGACAGACGGCCAGGGCAGAATGGTTGACTTTAAAAATACAATAATAATAATGACATCCAACGTAGGTGCAGAGACAATTAAGAAACAGGAGACCATAGGATTTTCCACAAAAGAAGACGAAGGTCTCAGTGATTATGAGAATATGAAAGAGAAAGTACTGGATGAACTTAAGAGGACTTTCAAACCTGAGTTTTTAAACAGGGTTGACGATGTGATTGTTTTCCGTCAGCTGAGTATGAATGATCTTAAGCAAATAGTAGACACAATGCTTAAAGATGTTAACAAAAGAATTAAACAAAACAATATTAATTTAGAGTTTACTACAAAAGCAAAAGATTATTTAGCGAAAGAAGGTTTTGATCCGACATACGGAGCCAGGCCGCTAAAAAGAGCAATACAAAAGCATGTGGAAGATTCCCTGTCCGAGCTTATGCTAAAGGGTGAAGTCAAAGCAGGAGATACTGTGGTGGCATCGGTAGAAGACAATAAACTAATATTCAAAAACAAACAAAAAGCCAACGTATAGAAACATTAAGAGGATCTTTTCGGTATTTGAAAGGGTCCTCTTAACTGATATAATATATGATATACATTTATATATACTGTATTAAAGGGGGGCATTATGGGCAAAAATAAATCCGGATATATTTGTACACAATGCGGATACCATTCTTCAAAGTGGATGGGCCGCTGTCCTACGTGTAATAGCTGGAACACGATGGTGGAGGAAATAAAACAGGAAGAAAAAAGACCTGCCGGGCATAAGCTTAAAAAGGATGAACTTCCTGTTTCCATGGATAATCTTAATTCACTTTCCGAGGACAGGTTTACTACAGGCATAGAAGAGTTTGACAGGGTGCTGGGAGGCGGCCTGGTTAAAGGTTCTCTTGTGCTTATTGGTGGAGACCCGGGTATAGGAAAATCTACACTTATTCTGCAGGCAGCAATGGATATTGCCGCCCGCGGACATAAGATACTCTATGTATCCGGTGAAGAATCGATCAATCAGATAAAAATGAGGGCAAAAAGGATAAATAGACGGGAAAAAAATCTTTATGTAGTTTCGGAGACACATTTTGACAGAGTACAGGATATGCTGGAGTATACGGCACCTGAATTTCTTGTGATAGACTCCATACAGACAATGTATGACTCAGAGCTGAACACCTCGGCGGGGAGTGTAAGCCAGATCAGGACGGTTACCTCGCATCTTATGGAAATTAGTAAAAACAACGGAATAACAACAATTGTGATCGGGCATGTAACTAAAGAAGGTTTGCTGGCCGGCCCCAGGGTGCTAGAGCATATGGTTGATACCGTTTTGTATTTTGAGGGTGACAGGTCGGGAGGTAACAGAGTTATAAGAGCAGCTAAAAACCGGTTTGGACCTACCAATGAGGTTGGACTCTTTGAAATGGCAGAAACAGGCCTCATATCCATAAACGATCCATCCGAAGTACTTTTAGGGCAGAGAAATGATTCTCCTGGGGCCGTTTTGAGTTGCGCCATGGAAGGAACGCGTCCCCTTATGGTGGAAATACAAGCTCTTGATACGCCGACGATATTCGGAATGCCGCGAAGGGTGGTAAATGACCTTGATTATAACAGGTTTTTGATGGTGACTGCCGTTTTGGAAAAACAGGTTGGTCTAAAGCTGCAGAGCCAGGATGTATATGTCAACGCTGTGGGCGGTCTTAAACTCAATGAACCTGCTCAAGATTTGAGCATGGCTATAGCTATAGCATCCAGTTATAATGAAAAGCCGATCAGCCCTTACACCATGGCTGTCGGTGAAATCGGGCTCACAGGAGAAATAAGAAGCATCAGTGATATTGACAGCCGTGTAAGGGAAGCCCTTAGGAGTGGTATAAAAAGGGTTATAATTCCCTATTCTAACAGAAACAGAATAAAAAATAGAGAAAAACAAGAGATTGAAATATGCACAGCCCGGTCGCTTAATGATGCTCTGAACTTTGCGCTCAAAACAAATTAAAGAAGATTGTATGTACCGAGCGTGTTCAGCTTTTTATATTCCTCGAGAACATTATCATAGATGTTTATATCAAGAAGGTTACACAACGCTGCAAGATAGAAAAGATGGTTCTGCAATTCTTGATTTATTATTTCTTTACAGTCATCACACAGCTTACCTTCGATATGCGAACCGACGAACTGTGATGCCTGATTTAAATCTATGTTGTCCGGTAATGCCTGTTTTTGTGCATTTATTTTTATGCAGCCGCATGAGGTGACCGCCTTTGCAATTGCCCGGTTCAGTCTTGCATCACTCTCTTGAAGCTTGGTCATAACATCGATTATACTTTTGTGCCTAAATAGTACATCATTTACTGTTTCCTGAAAATCATCAACGATTATGTCTTTCATAATCTTCCTCCTTGTATGAACCTTTTAATGTTATTATATTTTCTATCGGCACTTATGTCAATAACAGATAAACTTATAGTGTCAGTAGTTATTATTATTTTAAGTAACAATTAATATTCAATTAAAATTCTGGTAAAAACAGCTGGAAATATACAAAAATAAATTTATTTTTTACTATATATTGTTATAAAAGTTTGTTATAATGAAAATAATAGGAACGGAGGTGAAGTATTTGTTTAAAAGATTGGTAAGATTTTTTTTAGCGTTAGCAGGATTGGGAATAGGTTATGAAATATCTGAGGGATTGCTCCGGTTACTTAATTTTCAAGATTTCTTTACATTTACATTAACACACAATCAGCAGTTGTTTTTTATCGGACTCATAATGTTAGGGTGTGGCATTACCTTATATCTTTTGTCTCCGAAGATCGAGAAATGGCCTGCTGAATTGGGAGAGTGGGCTAATACTACACTTCAGAAGGTTCCTACGGTTGAAATTTTAGTCGGGACTATGGGACTTATAATTGGCCTTTTGATTGCCAATCTCATAAGCACTCCATTTAGGATGATTCCGGTGGTAGGAATAATAATTACGGTGATATTGAATATCATCCTTGGATATCTCGGGTTGGTTGTAGCGGTTCATAAAAAAGAAGAGATTGTAAGTATGTTTTCATTCTTAAAAAGGATAGGAAATAAGGAAAAGGCCAAGCCGAGTGACAAAGTACAGCCCAAGGTTTTAGACACGAGTGTTATTATAGACGGAAGGATTCTGGATATATGTAAGACAGGATTTATCGAAGGAGATATAATAATACCGGGGTTTGTGTTGAAAGAACTTAGACACATTGCAGATTCATCAGATACATTAAAGAGAAACAGAGGAAGACGAGGTCTGGATATACTCAATAAAATGCAAAAAGAATTAAGTGTCAAAGTAGAGATAAATGAACAGGATTTTCCTGAAATACCAGAAGTAGATCTTAAGATACTAAAAATGGCCCAGGTGATCGGAGGCGAGGTAGTAACCAACGATTACAACCTGAATAAGGTTGCCGAATTTCAGGGTGTCGGTGTTTTGAATATAAATGAGCTTTCTAATGCTGTAAAACCTGTTGTTTTGCCGGGCGAAGAAATGGTAGTGCAGATAATAAAAGATGGTAAAGAAAATGGCCAGGGTGTTGCATATCTTGATGATGGGACCATGATTGTGGTTGACGGAGGTAAGAAGTTTATCGGCGACACACTGGGCGTTATAGTAACAAGTGTGCTGCAAACCGCTGCAGGCAGAATGATATTTGCCAAACCGGGTGACAACATACAGGAAAAGGCAATGTAAAATTGAAAAATATATATAATCAAATTGATTTAGCTTAAGTTATGGGACATATCACAGATATGTCCCATAACTTTATGTTATAATGTTTGTTGGTGGTGATGGACTTGAAGAATTCAGCTGTCCTGCTTGCCGCGGGAGAAAGTGTAAGGATGGGTATGGGAATTAATAAAACACTTATAGAGATTAATGGCAAACCACTTTTATGGTATTCCTTGAATGTATTCGAGCAGTGCAGCCTCATAGATGATGTTGTGCTTGTTACGCAAAGAGATGTAGTGGATAAAGTAAAATACGGTATTATAGACAGATATGGATTTAGTAAAGTAAAGAAGATTGTAACAGGCGGCAGCGAGCGGCAATATTCAGTGTATAATGGTCTGTCCGCTCTGAAAGATACCTATGTGGTGGTGGTGCATGATGGGGCCCGGCCGCTTGTAACCCCTGATATGCTGTCAAAGGTTATAGAGGCGGCAAATGAATATGGCTGTTCTACCGTAGGAGTGCCGCTTAAAGATACGGTGAAGATATTAGATGAGAATAATCTTGTTACCCGTACTCCGGACAGAAAAAGCATGTGGGCCATACAGACACCGCAGGCATTTAAATTTGAGCTGATTAAATGGGCCCATGAGAAAGCAAGATCAGAGGGTACTGTTGCCACAGACGATTGCGCTCTGGTGGAAAACATGGGCGGAGACGTAAAGATAGTCATGGGCGATTATAGGAACATTAAGGCCACCACTCCCGAAGATCTTATAGTACTTAAATCATTTATCGGAATATAATATATGGGATGAATATTAAACTTAAAATCAAAGCTGTCAGAGGTGGTTAAATGAAACCCATAATTATATTACCAGGTCTTTTTGCTTCTATTCCTGATCCCGGTTCGCGATACGGATACAGCTTGGGATTCAGTGAAAAGTTATACAATCCTTTGATAGACGGATTGTGCTCGCTGGGCTATAAAAAGGAAAAGGATTTGTTTGTTGCATGTTACCCATGGTGGAGAAGAGTAAAGGATATTCCTGCAAATTATCTTAAGCCGGTTATTGACCGTGCTATGAAAATAAATGATACTGATGGCGTTGTGCTCATAGGGCACAGCATGGGCGGTCTGGTAGCCCGGGCTTATGTACAGAGCGATGATTACAGGTATGATGTCAGTAAGCTTATAATGCTGGGGACTCCCAATGCAGGTGCTGCTAATGCATATTATGCCTGGGAAGGTGGGGACCTTGCCCCCACGCCGGAGTTTGATATAACAAACGCATTTTATAAAGCCTTTGTATGGATGCTTTCATTTCAGCATGTTGTACCTCATCCGAAAGATATTGTCAGGAAATACATAAAGTCTGTAAGGGACCTGATGCCGGTGAAAGAATATGGAAGTTATATATTTACTTATAAAAATAATGACATAAGGTTTATACCTATAAGGGAAATGTATGAGGCCAATGGTTATCTTACGGGGCTTAATAAAAACTTTGATATATTGGATGAACGATGCCGGCCTTATTTGCTCGGCGGAATAGGATACTATACCAATGAGTATATCCAGGTATCGGCTAGAAAGAATAAATTGTGGGAAGACGGTAAACCGGAGGGCGTGGTAAGAAACCTTAAGGGAGACGGTACCGTTCTTTTAAAAAGTCTCAGCTTGAATAAAGAAGCTGTGAAAATGGAAAGCATGCATGCCGGTCTTATGGAAAACTGTATAGGACAGATTGCGGATATACTTAAGCTCAATTATAGCGGCCGGCATATACCAAAAAAGATGATCAATTATATAAGTATGATCGTACCAAAAGGTACGAATATTCTTCGAGATGAAGATAACCCAAAGTTAGAGAAAGTTTCGGTAGATGATAAATTTGACTGGTACATGGCATTTAATGTGGAAAGAAAAGATTACCGGTTTAACATTAAGGAGACTATGCCTTCTTCCAAGGTTTTTATAGATACTCCTAAGATGAATATGAGTGTTTACAAGAGTATTAAGAGGTCCACATCGGAAATTGTAATAAGGGGTGAAGATATAATTTGAGAACAGGTCTGGGTTATGATTCACACAGGATGGTAAACGGTCGCCGGCTTATACTGGGCGGGGTGGAGATACCGTACGGCAAGGGCCTGCTAGGCCATTCGGATGCCGATGTTCTCATACATGCCGTAATTGACGCCATATTTGGTGCGGCCGCCCTCGGCGATATCGGAAGCCATTATCCCGATACCGATGAAAGGTTCCGCGATGCATCCGGGCTCATCCTTCTTAAGGATGCGTACCGGCTTACCAAAGACTGTGGTTATCGGGTCGTTAACGTTGATACCGTAATACTGTGTGAGAAACCAAAATTAAACAAGTATATACACGACATGAGGAAGAATATTTCGGGTATCCTGGGAATAGATGAAGGATCCGTCAGTATAAAAGCTAAAACAAACGAGGGCATGGGCGCCATAGGCCATAATGAAATGATTGCCGGCCTGGCCGTGGTTTTGATGGAATAAGAATAAATTAAAAAATTCTAAAAAAAAATCCGTAAAGGATTTTTTTTTGCAGGAAAAATTAAACGGATATAGAAATAAATAAATGTAAGACAACAAATATCTAATAATCATAGGGGGTGTATTAATGAGTGCAAAGAAATTTTTAAGCCTTGTTTTGGTATTTGCCATGGCTATTTCTATGTTTGCACTGGGTCCGATATCTCAGGTAGTCGCTCAGGAAAACGCCGGCAAAAATGTTAAAGTTACCAGAGGCGAGTTTGTCAAAGAGCTTGTAGCGGCTATGGATTATCAATTATCAAAGACAGATACCACGAAATTTGACGACGTGGATAAAGAAATGGTTCCATATATCGAGGCTGCGGTTACAAACGGCGCAGCCGACGGCATGAGTGACACGAAATTCGGCACAAACTTAAACATTACCAGAGAACAGGCATTTTCAATGTTAATGAAGGCAATGGGTGACAAAGACGATGGCAAGAACCTTGCATCATTTAAAGATGCAAACAAGGTGAGCAAATGGGCGAAAGGATACATAAGCTGTGCATGTGCCATGGGTATAGTAAAAGGGGATGGCGGATATATAAAACCGACATCCAATATAACACGTAGCGAGATGACATCACTTATAAGCAACTTTAAGCAAAATATCAAACCCGTTACACTGCTTACTGTGAATGATTTTCACGGATCATTGAAGGATTCGGGTAAAAACATAGGGATAGCCAAACTGGCCTCCTACCTAAAGGGTAAAAAGGCGGCCAACCCCGATAGGACCTTAATCCTTAGTGCAGGGGATAACTACCAGGGTAGCGCGGAGTCAAATCTGCTTTATGGTAAACCGGTAAATGACGCCATGAATATGATCGGATTTGACGCATCCGCTATCGGAAACCATGAGTTTGACTGGGGAACAGATAAGCTTCAGTCGTGGATAAAGACAGCGAAGTTTCCGTTTTTGGCTGCTAATATCTATGATAAATCCACAGATAAACCGGTGGATTGGGCCAAGCCTTACACCATTATAGAAAAGGATGGTATCAAAATAGGTATAATTGGTATATCTACACCGGAAACCGCGTACAAGACCAAACCCGATATAGTTGCTCCGTACGAATTTAAAGATCCTACGGCAATAACTAAAGAGTATACAAAGGTGCTCAAGGACAAAGGGGCCGACATAGTTGTTGTATTAGCCCACGCAGGAGGAGTACAGGATAAAGACGGAAAGATAACCGGTGAGGGAGCCGATCTGGCAAGGGCTGTTTCTGTGGATGCCATAGTTATGGGTCATACCCACAACCCCGTTCAGGGAAAGATCAATGGCATTCCGGTAGTTGAGGCTTATTATAATGGTCGGTCGGTAGGCGAGATTACTCTTTACTATTGTGTACCCATGAAAAAGGTTGTTTCGTCATCTTCAAAGGTGAATAGCAACCTCTCCGAAGGATCAATCACTCCGGATAAGGAAGTAGGGGATATGTTAAATGGCTATATGCAGGAGGTAATGCCTAAGTTAAATGAGGTTATCGGAAAGACAGATGTGGATTTAGAGCATAATAGAGGAGAACTATCTATTTTTGGTGAATGGACAGCAGACGTTATGAAGGATGCATCAGGTGCTCAGATAGCTTTTCAAAATGGAGGCGGAGTAAGAACCAGTATACCTAAGGGTGAAATAACTGTGGGAGACATGTATGAGGTTATGCCCTTTGACAATACCCTTTATACATTTGATATGACCGGTGAACAGATAAAAGAGGTGCTGGAAAACGGTATAATGAACACCGATATCGGATGGGTACAGTTATCCGGCATCGTTGTGAAGTATGATTCAACAAAGCCTGCCGGCCAGAGAGTCTTGGAAATGACTCTTAAAGATGGAACTCCGATAGAAATGGATAAGACTTATAAGGTTGCAACGAATGATTTCATGGCAACGGGTGGGGATAATTATACTGCATTCACTAAAGCTAAAAATGGTAAAGACACAGGTACTCCTGTGCGGGAGTCAATGATACAGGCGGTACGTGATATGACGGCAAAGGGGCAAAACCTGGCACCGAAATATGAAGAAAGAGTAATGGATGTATCAAAATCAATAAGTATGAAAACTCCGGTAAGTCCGGAGTTTTTTTTATTTGAAAAAGCTAGCTGAGCTAAGCGTGGTAGATTGCAATTTCCCAGGAAATAAAGACGGCATACTCTTAATCAATATGGACATTATAAATATGTGGAAAGCTTTTGCGGTCTACAACGTATAGTAAAAGGATAATGAAAATACATTTTAACAGAGATAAAAAGTGTTTTTACAAAAATATGTTGCAAAGGATTAATATTTTTGATATAATCCATAGTAAATTAGTATGGAATAAATGCGTTGAAGAGGATAAGTAGGCACATAAAGCCATTAAGAGAGGGTACGTCACCGGCTGTAAGCGGACCCAGGCAACTTTATGTGATTCGAAATGCACCTTTGAGCAGCATAGCGCCGGAGGCTCCGTTATAGCTTTAAGTGAAGGTATGTTATAATGCCTTAACAAGAGTGGAACCACGGACTCCCGTCTCTTATGAGATGGGATTTTTTATTTGTAGGAGGGTTACTATGGGGTTTATACGTTCTATTTCCGAAGATATGAAGAATATTCAAGATAATGATCCCGCTGCAAAAAGCAAACTTGAGGTGCTCCTTTGCTATCCCGGGCTTCATGCAATAATAATTTACAGGATTTCTCATTTCTTTTATATACATCACCATTATATTATAGCAAGGTTTATTTCCCAGATTGGGAGATTCTTTACCGGAATAGAAATTCATCCGGGTGCAATAATTGGCAGAAGGTTTTTCATTGATCATGGGATGGGCATTGTAATTGGCGAAACAGCAGAGATAGGTGATGATGTTACCATGTATCAGGGAGCAACCCTGGGAGGAACCGGCCATGAGACGGGCAAGAGGCATCCTACAATCGGCAATAATGTTATTATAGGCAGTGGAGCAAAAGTTCTGGGCAGTTTTAAGGTGGGTGATAACGCCAAGATAGGTGCCGGGTCAGTTGTGCTTGAAGAGGTTCCGCCTAACACTACCGTAGTCGGTATACCTGGGCAAATAGTAAAAAGGGATGGAATTAAGGTTAATAATGATGATATAATAGAAAATAAAGGTTATGTGCGTTGAGGAAAGGAGATTTGTATGAGGATCTACAATACAATGACGGGCACTAAAGAGGAATTTGTCCCACTGAAAAAAAACAGTGTCGGCATGTATGTATGCGGGCCTACAGTATATAATTATATTCATATAGGTAATGCCCGGTCTTTTGTAGTATTTGATATGGTAAGGCGATATTTTGAGTACACGGGATATTTTGTAAAGTATGTGCAAAATTTTACGGATGTTGATGATAAAATTATAAAGAAGGCCAATGAGGAGGGCAGAAGTGTATCCAAGGTGAGCGAGAGATTCATTGGCGAATATTTTAAGGATACCGATGCCCTTGGTATACAGCGCGCAACTATTTATCCCAGGGCTACCCAGGTTATGGATGATATCATTTCCTTTATATCTGTTCTTGTCCGTAAGGGTTATGCTTATGAGACGCAGGATGGTGTGTATTTCAGCGTTGAAAAGTTCAAGGATTATGGGAAGCTCTCCAAGAAGAATATAGATGATTTAATATCCGGGGCACGGGTAGAGGTGAATGATACAAAGCGAAATCCGTTGGATTTTGCTTTGTGGAAATTAGCTAAGCCGGGTGAGCCATACTGGGATAGTCCATGGGGAAAGGGACGGCCGGGCTGGCACATAGAATGTTCGGTAATGTCTTCCAAATATCTGGGGGATACATTTGATATTCATTGCGGAGGTCCTGATCTGGTGTTCCCACACCATGAGAACGAGATTGCGCAAAGTGAGGCAAAAAGCGGAGTAAAGTTTGTTAATTACTGGATGCATGCCGGTTATCTGAATATCAATAACCAAAAGATGTCAAAGTCCCTAGGTAATTTCTTTACTGTCCGCGAGATATTAGAAAAATATGATCCTATGGTCGTGAGGTTTTTCATGTTATCATCTCATTATAGAAATCCGATAAATTTCAGTTTTGACCTTTTGGATCAGGCAAAGGTGGGTTTTGAGAGGATTAAAAACTCCGTGCTTAAGCTGGGAGACCTTAAAGGCCAGGCCGAAAGCAGCAGCGGGGATAATGAGATTATACAGGATATTACAAAAGAGAAACAAGGCTTTATATCTGCTATGGATGATGACTTCAATAGCGCCGCAGCCATCTCACATGTATTTAATATAGCTGGGATTGCAAATACAAGGATAAATGTGCAATCAGGCCGAGCCACCATAAACTGCGCTGCGGATACCATTACGGAGCTTATGGATGTACTTGGAATAAGCCTTAATATCAAAAAAGAGATGCTTGATGAAGAAATAGAAAAACAGATAGAAGAAAGACAGCAGGCAAGAGAATATAAGGACTATGCTGCCGCGGATAAAATAAGGGAAGAGCTAAAAAAGCAGGGCATAATACTGGAGGACACTCCTCAGGGGGTAAGGTGGAAGAGAATATGATGCACGCAGACATACTAAGCATCCCCTCCCTTACACTGGCTTATATTGGGGATGCGGTATATGAATTATATGTCCGCAGGCATTTGATTGAGTCAGGTATGACGGATGTAAATGAATTGCACAAGAAAGCGGTTAAATATGTCAGTGCCATATCCCAATCCCGGTTTTTACTTGCAATGCATGATATGTTGACTGAAGAGGAGGGGGACGTTATAAGGAGAGGCAGGAATGCAAAGATTAACACAAAGCCTTCATCCTGTGATCTTCAGGATTATAAGAGGGCCACTGCCCTTGAGGCTCTTATCGGTTATCTGTACATGTCCGGTAGGATGGACAGGATAAAAGTTATCATGGAAAGTATATTCGAAAATCAAGTGAGACATATAACAGATTGTAAATAACCATTATACCATCCCGGATTACACGGCAGTTTTGGTGAATTGTAAGGAGGAAACAAGATGGATATAGAGCTAATAAGTAAAACATCGGATTTTTTAAAGATAATATGGTTGGCAGCAAGAACATGCAAGAGCAAAAAAAACCCTCAGGAACTATGGGATGAAAAGCCTTCACAAGAAGATATGGAAAGGATTGCGGGTACCATTATAAGATCGGGCCATAACAGCGTGCTTGAACATTGTTATGTCACTTATGCCGTCAGCGGTGTGTCTCGAAGCCTTTTGGCGCAGTATACCCGGCATAGGATAGGTATAAGTATATCCGTACAATCCCAGAGGTCGGTTTCGCAAAGCTCGGATAAAAACGGGGGTGCCTTTGATGCCGTAGTCCCGCATATGATAGAAAGCAATGAGCAGGCCAAGGAAATATATATGGGCCAGCTTGAATCAATTCAGCAATGCTATGATAAACTTTTAGAACTCAATATAAAAAAGGAAGATGCCCGGTTTGTTCTGCCCAATGCCGCATCCACAAATTTCGTAACCACATTAAATCTGCGCTCGCTCTTGGATGTATATAATAAAAGGGTAAAAACCCCGGGTGCACAGTGGGAGATAAAAGAGATGATTGGGCGTTTTGCAGACTTGATATGTGATGAGGAGCCCTGGCTCAAGGGATATTTTATCTCTGAATAATTACGCTTTTAGCAAGGAATGATATCAAATGGATAAAAAAGCAGATATAATAGCAGGCAGAAATCCTGTTATGGAAGCACTCAAGTCGGGCATAGAAGTAAACAAAATATTGATAGTCGAAAACAAGGGGCACATCATAAAGCAGATAACCGGATCGGCGAAAGAAAAGGGCATTCCGGTGGAGTTCACCGATAAAAAGAAGTTGGACTCCCTTACGGATGTAAACCCTCAGGGTGTAGCTGCATTGGTCTCCCCAGTGAAATATGTCGGAGTGGATAGTATATTAAACTATGCGCGTCAAAAAAAAGAAGACCCGTTGATAATGATACTGGACGGTATACAGGATCCTGCAAATCTGGGTTCTATTATAAGGACATCAGAGGTAATGGGAGTACATGGCATTGTCATACCAAAACGCAGAAGTGTGGGCATTACGACTGCCGTTACTAAAATATCCGCCGGTGCGGTATATCATCAGCGCATAGCCCGGGTATCCAACATATCGCAGATAATCAAAGAGCTTAAGGGCAAAGGACTCTGGATAGCAGCCTGTGATATGGGCGGAGAGACATACTATGCTAAAGACCTTACGGGACCGTTGGCTGTTGTAATAGGGGGAGAAGGCAAGGGTGTATCAAAACTGGTTTTAGATAATTGCGACTTTACTTTAAGCATACCTGTACATGGAAAGGTTAATTCCCTAAATGCCGGAATTGCGGCTGCAATTACTGTAAGTGAAGTAATGAGACAAAGGCGTATGGAAAATGGCGGAATACCTGATAGTTGACGGATATAACATAATAAATTCATGGCCTGAGCTTATTGAGTCAAGCAAGGTCAATTTGGAAACAGCGAGGGATAAGCTTATAGAAAAAATGTCCAATTATCAAGGCTTTATCGGCACAAAGGTAATCATTGTTTTTGATGCTCTCTATGTGAAAGGCAGCATGGAAAAACATACGGATATAAACGGATTGGAGATTGTATATACCAAGGAAGGTGAAACCGCGGACCATTATATAGAAAAGTTTGTTCATAGGATAAACAGCGAAAATAATATTGTACGTGTGGCAACATCTGACTGGACTGAACAGCAGGTTGTCCTTGCCGGAGGTGGTGTAAGGATATCGGCGCAGGAACTTTTAAAGCTTGTGCAGCAGACACACAAGGATATTGAAGGCGAAATTAAGATCAGTGAACAAGGTGGGTCCTCTGCCATAATAAACAGATTGGACACTAAAGTATATGAGAAGCTTGAAAAAATGCGCAGAGACCTTAATAATGCTTGACTGATTTTTGAACGATAGCTATAATGGTTAATATAAGCAGTGCCTTAAATAAAAGCTGGAGGCGGTACATGTGAAATCTGGGGCCCAGGCCAAAGAGGTTGTTGATTTTGATTCAATGGAAGACGAGGCCATTGTAGCTGAAGCTCAACAGGATAATTACAAGGCGCTGGAGTATATTATAAATAAGTACAAGAGCTTTGTAAAATCGAAGGCGCGTTCATATTTTCTTATTGGTGCTGACCGCGAAGACATTATCCAGGAGGGCATGATAGGATTATATAAAGCTATAAGAGATTTTAAAGATGATAAACTCTCTTCATTCAGGGCGTTTGCAGAGCTTTGTATTACGAGGCAGATCATTACGGCCATTAAAACAGCCACAAGGCAGAAACATATCCCTTTAAATTCATATGTTTCGTTGAATAAGCCTCTTTATGACGAAGAATCGGACAGGACATTAATGGACATAATAGCCGAGGGTAAAATCTCCGATCCAGAGGAACTAGTTATCAGCCAGGAAGAACTTAACAGCATCGAGTCTAAAATGGGTGATATTTTAAGTGACCTTGAATGGGAGGTACTCAGTTCTTATCTTCAGGGGAAATCATATCAGGAGATTGCCGTCACAATGGATAGGCATGTTAAATCGATCGATAATGCTTTGCAGAGGGTTAAAAGGAAATTAGAAAAATATCTGGACAACTGATTAATTTTTATATTGACATATGCCTTCTGTTATAGTAAAATCGACAATTGAGTTATCTATTTCGGGCCCACGTAGCTCAGGTGGCAGAGCGTCGCCTTGGTAAGGCGGAGGTCACCGGTTCAAGCCCGGTCATGGGCTCCATATTAAGTATAAACAGTTAGGCTGACACGAACGGCCATTTTATATATATTATTATTGATGCATATTTACATAAAGGAGGATAAAAAGGATGGGAAAGGCGCATTATGAAAGAACTAAACCCCATG
>ENA-UOOI01000028-UOOI01000028.1-fermentation-metagenome-genome-assembly--contig:-NODE-28-length-190345-cov-45.452378_pt1 | contig 190345 bp, 153 predicted proteins | sample MGYA00245779_ERZ724027 | MGnify/ENA primary metagenome ERZ724027 (study PRJEB28704, sample SAMN03018318) | fermentation metagenome | biome: anthropogenic terrestrial biome; feature: soil...
AATTTAATATACTTATTTGATGACAATATGGGACGCTCCTCGTTTTTTGTGGGACCAAAAATAAGGAGCATTTTTACAATTTTATTTTTATAAATTTTTGGGTAATAACAGAATTTAGAGGATTTCTACAGAGCCGAATAATGTAGTTTTACACAGGGGTTTTGCGATAGACTAATACTCCCTAATCACATAAATAATAAAATTCCAGAGCTCTGAATGAAACCCTAAAATTTCAAATTTTACTTCATAGTATTAGATACTGGACAGTTTTAATTTTAAACGTAAGCTTAATATATTATTATAAATACATAATAAAGTAAGTCAATAAATACTTTGATAAGTATTTAAATTATCCTCCGAGAGAACATGGGTTTTTGTGGTTTATGTACATATAACACGTTTATTAAAGAAAGAAGTTAAAAATAAAAATATAAATGTCCTATGTTTATAATGAATAATTTTTATAATAATTTTAGATTTGGTCCTATATAAATGGGGCAAAAAGCGATATACTGAGAGAAGAATATATACATATAAAATCAGGTTTGAAGTAAAACAAAGTTGCTTAATGGATAACATTTTTTATATCCATCCCCATCAGAACAAATAAATTTACAAATCTATATATAGATCTATAACTCACATAGATTACTACATCAGTAGAGGTGGCAATTAAATGGTATCCTTCCGAGCTAAAATTAAATCTAGGTTAGAGAAATTTCTTGAAGTTGATTCCAGTGGATATAGAAGGGCAATCCTGTGTATCTTCATCAAGGTAAAAAAAGCGACTATTGATGAGCTACATGAAATGCTTACAGGCAACTATAATGTAACAAGAAACACGGTCGCATCCATGGTAGGGTATATCCACTCAAAACTTGGAATTCTAAGGGCGCATAAAGAATCTTATAAAACCCCAATGGTTTACTTTCTAAGAGAAGAGTATGTAGATCTGTTGATGAAAATTGTAGCTTCATCCAAGAAATCTACTGAAACTGCTTAAAAAAAATTACTATTTTTACATCCTAATTGACTGATGAAAAATGTCACTTATTAAAAACGCGCAGAGAACAGCAACGACTATTGTAGTAAGATCGGATGCCAATACTCGTATAAGCCGTTCAAGAGACCCATATTATACTCTTATGCGGCGCATTTTTCAAGAAGATACCACTGCAGTTAGAGGTCAAAAATTCCTGACGATGATAGAAGAGCGTCAGGCTGCAGGAAATCCAATCCGAACTGACGAATGGAAAGCCCTTCTGGAAGAACTTCAAGTAGGGCGTGCCTCGTTTTATGCAATGCGCAACAAACTGCTTGGAGCCGGGCTTATTTCAATAAAGAATAAAGAATATAAGCTATCAGGCCAGTTCTCAAAAGATCTTTTAGATATGGCCCGCTGGTGGTGGTCTGCAGTTCTTCACTACCCCGAGGAAAATCTCTAAAAATTACTTCTCTTTTAATATTTAAATTAAATGTCCAGGTCGCCTGTCCGAAAGATATTTATATAAAATCCTCCTTTAGAGGATACGCTTGAGGCCGATAGAAATGCGCCCCACAGTGAAAATTCATTGAAGCCCGGTAGTGTAGTGGTCAATCATGTGGGACTCTGGATCCTGCAACCTCGGTTCGAATCCGTGCCGGGCTATCTTTTTTGAACTCATTCAAACTCCTAAATAAGTACTAATAAATATTGATCCATTGATTAGGATATGTTGAATATATTTTCAATTATGATGAAAATCTAAAATTCTTACTTAAAAAATAATCTAAATAATTGTAGGATTTTATAATCTAATTTGACTATTTTGGAATCCCTATTGACTATTTTGAATAGTATCTCTATTGACTATTTTGAATAATATTTCAAAATAATAATTCTTTGATATTGTTCAATCAAAAAATAAAATATCTGGTGTGATACGACCCTAATTTCATTTTGAAAAGTTATATTTTCTTAGTTTGCCCTATCCACCATAATTTTATAGTTAATTTTTCACCTTTAGAGCTCAATTCTCCCCTATTTCTTTTCTGAATTCTATGAAATCTCTCTCAACTTCTTCGAGTTCGTATTCCATTTTATACCCCCAGCTTCGATTATAATAACAGCAATTTATTTTTACCTTTGTTTTATCAACAAAAGCCAATTTTTGAATTTAACTTAATTCCCCATTTTTATGTGATGCTCTTAATTCATATAAAGTTTTTCGTAACCAGAATGTCTACCTATTAACTATCAAACGCTGATGTTTTTAGTATTATTTAGTGGGCTAGGCCGGCGTAGATATTTTAAAAGAAGGATTAGGTGTAATTCAGATTCTAAAATAAAAATTAAACTAAAATGAAATAATTTAAGTTTTTAATAAGTAAATACTTTATTACCAGAATTTTTCCTTTAAATATCCAAAAAATGAATCAAAATGAAAAAATAAAATAATACTTCAGATAATTATTGAGTAAATACCCAGGATACAGGCTGACCTTGTTTTAATAATAAAGAAGGTTTAAGCCAAAGCAGCAGGGAAATATATGGATTTAATAAAAATTGCCTGTATAATGCTTGTAGTTGCGTTCTTTCTTGGAATCCTTACCAGCGGAGATAACAAAGAAATATCAACAAACCCAGCCGAGCTTGAAAATGAAGCCATAAGCTCAGATATCAATAGAGTAACCGGCACAGTGCAGATTGAAGAAAAAAGTGAAATTTATGAGCCTGCTGTCCCAAAACCTGCACCGGACCCTCTTATTTTTGAAAAGGGAGAGAGTAAACTTGCAGGCGAAAGAAAAAATATAGAAAATAAGGTAAGAGCTACAGTTAGACTCATTGAAATTCAGGGAGAAGGATTATTTCCTTCATTCCGGGATAAAGGTTCTCCTTGGTTTCAGGATAGCTTCTGCATTTTTGTTTGGACTGCAGATGGGACTCAGGTAGTCTGCCCTTCAGACCCAAGCCGTGAAGGCAAAACTATGAAAGGACTTGTAGATGCAGACGGCAAGCCTATTGGAAAACTCTTTATTGAAACAGCTCTGAGCGAAAAAGGTGAGGGATGGATTGAGTATAACTGGCAGGAGAGAAACAATTCTAAGCCATTCTATAAGTGTACTTTCATCAAAAAAGCTTCTTACGGTGAAGAAACTTATATTGTAGGAGCAGACCTCTATGTAGAGAATTATATTGTTTGCAGGAGTGTCAATGAGTGTGAATATACTGATGAGCCCGAAAAGCTTCAAATTGCTGAACTCTTAAATCCTCTGAGTCTTGACAGAAACCTTAACCTTAGCTGTAGCATTGCCCATTCCATTGTGGAACCTAGAAAAAGTGTTGTACCTCATCTGGAGATAAATCCTGAAATCCATTATATTCTTGAAGGGAAAGGGCTGCTTTATATTGACGGAATCCCGGTTGAGATATATTCGGATCAGCTGATATACATCCCTGCAGAAGCAGTCCAGACTACATACAATACTGAGAACACAACTCTCAAATTCCTGATTATAAACCAGCCTGCAAGATCAGAGCACAGTACAGTGATACTAAATTAAAGAAATAAAATTAGACTAAGTTCTGCTTTGAGATTTTCAGCCGTAGAAATGAAGCATATCAGAAAGCACTGACCGTTAATTAAAGACCGTTAATTAAAGTAACACCTTGCGACATCCACGCAGATAAACATTAATCCTTTGTCATATAATTATCGATTCCCATGTACAGAATTATCCGAGTTCCCCCTGAAAAAGGAGAGGAGATCAGGAAAAGGGCAGTCACTGAGCGGTTTTTGGATACTACAAGAAAAATCCAAAAACTCCAAAATGCAGAAGGTATTTTTCTTGAAATACCTGTCACTGAGGCAGCAGGAGAAAAAGTAGGAGATTTCTTGGTCATCGAACAGGAAAATCCAGGGTTTTCTAAAAAGCCCAGTTCCTTGAAAGAATACCTAAAAGATTTCCTTTCCGAAGTCGAACTTACGTATGCCCCGACAGGTTGGCAGATTCTGGGAGATATAATAATAGTTAGCATTCCTGAGAACCTTGATGAGAAAAAGTTTCTGATAGCCGAAGCTCTCCTTTCCATGTACCCAAAGTGCAAGACCGTTGTAAGGGATTTTGGAATTGAAGGGCAGTTCCGCCAGCCTAAAAGAGAGCTCCTTTTAGGCAGTAGAACCGAAACGATCCATAAAGAGCATGGCTGTTTTTTTAAACAGGATGTAACAAAGGTGATGTACTCCAAAGGCAACCTTGAAGAAAGAAAGCGGATGAGCAGGCTTGGAAAAGGGGAAGTTATAGTGGATATGTTCGCAGGAATAGGATATTTCTCAATTCCCATGGCTGTACACTCCAGACCGAAAAAAATTACAGGCATAGAGATTAATCCTGAGTCTTTTGCGTACCTGAAAGAAAATATCAGGTTAAACAAGGTAGAAGATATCTTTACCCCAATCTGCGGGGACTGCTCAAAAGTTACTTCAGAAGGAACAGCCGATCGCGTGCTTATGGGATACGTTGGGACAACGCATCACTATCTTGAGCCAGCTATAAAAGCTCTGAAAGAAAGTGGAGGAATTCTGCACTACCATGAGACAGTTCCAGAAACTCTTGCTAGAACCCGACCTCAGGAAAGGATAAGAGATGCTGCCTGCACGTTGGGAAAGAAAGTGGATATCCTGGAGACCCGCAAGATAAAAAAATATTCACCAGGTGTCTTTCACATGGTTGTGGACGCCTGGATATTCAAATGAAGCTTTTAAGTCACACTTAAATTTCGGTCAGACTCTCAATATTGTGCTGTAGCCAGCTCGATTGCATTGCAGAGCTCTTCGGGTTTTTTGGATCTAATAAACATTCTTTCCCCAGAAATGAGTTTCAGAATTACAACAGGGCTAACTTTCCTGGGAGATTCTGATATGTCTGATTCTTTTTCCACGAGGGGGTCAGAAACCTTTATTTTGCACTCGTCTACGATATATAAGGGAATCTTCTTAAAGGAACGATTTAGAGGTGCTAGACGAGTATATATCCCATCATCTCTGACCTCGGTTACATACTTTGTACAGTAAAACACAAGAGGGAGAAATAATCCAAAAATAATCCACAGTACAAACAAACATGTGCTGGAAACATTAACGACTCCAGCAGGTTTTCCAAGGATAAAGCTATGAATTCCGATATACCAGGTCAGAAGCGCAGGATAAAGAATAGAGACTAGGTAAAAGTTGTTACGAAGACTCTGTACCTCTCTAAAAATTATACGTGTTTCTAACTGTTCCACAAAATCCCTTCCTTAAAATGTGCCAACTCATATGTTTTAATTATAGCTTCAAATTGTCTAACAAACAGGTGTCTTAATCCTGCTGCAAGTGTATCTTAGGTTTATTTTTATCTATTGACTGACTTACATACATTCTTTGCACGTCTGCCTAAACTTTACATAATGTAAAAATGTTTTATTTTGAAGACTGGCATATGAATCAATATTGGATCAAGGGTCTTCCGTAGAAAACGTTCCTGACATCTTTACAAAAACTTAGTAAATAAACTTTTCGAAAAAAAGCTATAATTGTATATAAGTCCTGATTTAAAAATATAAAAATAATTAATTCATATAAAAATATATTAAATACATCGTTATATATTCACGCGTGTATAAATATATATTCGTATGTCTAATTATTATCAATTAAAATCTATAATTGTCAAGGTAGAGTAATAAAGTTACTTACTTTGATAATTTTTTCCAAAATTTTTTAAATTTATATTTTAATGGTTTGAATCCAAAAATTATATTTTTACCTTTCTGGCTGCGAATCCAACAAATGCGCTGCTAGTATCTATTATATTTAGGCTTTTCATTTTATCCATATCCTGTTCCTCAACCGATAGAGTCACATTTGCTGAAAAAAAGAATTGCTATGATATACTCTTAAGACATAATTAAAAAGTAATCGTTTTAACACAAAATAAAAGGAAAATAAAATGTTACTAAAAACTAAAGAGAAGTAGTTTTAAGAAAAATTTTAAGACTTTAATAACCTAATCTCTCCATTTCCTTAAGCACTACTGCACTGAAATCCGTGAAATGCTGGATTCCACCAGTCCAGGCCGCGAGCATCATAGCATCATTAATCTCCGTTTTTGTAGCTCCGAATTTATGAAGTCTTTCGAGGATTTTGACCGCACTCTGGATATTGTTATTAGAGCAGGCTATAGCAAAGACAATGAGATGCTTCTGTTTTTTAGAAAGCCCGCCTTCTCTATCATCCCACACGGCTTTATAAAAACCTGCAATCCCTTTGGCAAAGTCTTCGTTTATCTGTTCCGCATACACAATAGATCTGGGTAAAAACCCTTTTAATTCCCTGATTTCTTTAGCAGCTTTCTCCATAATTACCGTATGTAATAAGTCAAGACCAGATATAATTGTATCTTATCTGAAAATTTGCATAACTGAATGAAGAAATAAAAAGGTAGATCAAGAAAAATTCCTGAAAAACCCTTGGGAAGTCTTGAAAACCCTTGAAAATTCCTAAAAATCAGTTTCAAAAAGCTCAGACTTCAAGCACCTCAACAGCCAGATCGGAATTGATGATATAATCAAAGTTAATAACCTCATTCCATTTCTGTTGCATGAATGCGGACTGGAAGCAGACTCCGATAATTCTTCCATTCTCCGAGCCTTTAAGGATCTTTGTAGCTACTTCTTTTGCTTTTTCAGGACTTATTCCTATCTTTGGCATCGAAAGCCCGCCCAGCAGGACAACAACATCAGCTTGTGCATCTGTAAGCTCTCCTAGCTGCATTCCTTCATAATCCATGAAAATAGATCTAGCTTTTTCAAAATCCTGGCTGGAAACAAAAGCAAGCTCTCGGTCTCGGACTACAAAACCAAGAAGCTCGGCAAAAGGGGTGCAGAATCCTGGGGTTCCCACAAAGGTAATCTTCTTTGCGCCTTCGACAAGGCTCCTGAAACTATTCAGGATACCACCGACTCCCTGTGAAGTGTTTATTATTGTCACTGAATTTTCTCCTTAAGCTTTCAACAAAATCTAATTTTCTAACTACCTCTTCTCATAGTATTATATTTCTACAGTAGGATTAGAGGCAATCGCTTAAATAAATGATGTTAACAGTGGTTTTCAAAAATGAAAAAGAGAATTTAAAAATGAAAAAATAAAAAAGTTTAGAAGAAAGAATTAAAAATAGTTAAGAAGGAATTAAAAAGAGCATTTGTCTCTTTAGACCTTGTCTCTTTAGACCTGTTTAATCCCGAAGGACTGAAGCAGGATTTCCGGGTAGAGCCCGCCACTGGAAATAGTTTTTGTGCTGTTGAGGTCGTTTACCGTAAGCCTGGCAGGAGCGAACATGCCTGCGTCAACCTTAAAGAAATCAAAGTCTGCTTCTTTAAAAGTTTGGTAAAAAGGCTTTCCGAAGTCCCTAGAAGTTGTAGAAGGTACCTTCTTTACAAATTCCTCAAGGTCAGCCAGTTCACCGTCAAAGCAGATTGTATAGTTGGTTTCTCCACAATAAATTACACAATCATTGGTTGAGCCCATACACTGTACATCATTTCCGACAACCGGAGCAATTGGAGCAACACCATATCCGCTTTTAATACAGTTAATGTCAAAACCAATGGATTCAAACTTGTGAATTCCGGTTTCTACAACGCGAGCTGAAATCTGAACAGAACCAGCAATAGAAGCAGTAGGAGCAACAGCTATCATTACGTTTTCAGGATCTACGCTGCAGTGTTTTGCAATGTATTCCACAACTTTTTCATCAGGAAGTTTATCGGACTCCATGACCAGGACTGCAGCTTCAAAGTCATCCTCATACCCGATTTCCTCATAGAGCTCTTTAGGTTTTAAGCCAAGAGCACGTGCAGGACCTGACCCCATCCCAAAGTACTTACCTACGGAAATTCTCCAGCCTGCATACTGGGAAGCCATACAGGCAATTACAGGATTGTCAGTTGCTACCTGGATGGCAGGCCATTTGAGACCATTAAGGTCAAAAGTGGTATATTTGAGATCAGCAAGATCGGCCAGGCAAAGCCTTGCAAGATACATTCCGGCTTCATAACCGCCCTCGGCTTTAACTCCACAGTCAATAACCGTAGCTCCATTTTCAAGCTTGATAACTTCTGTTTTCAGGTCTTCGCTCCAGTCGAGCATCTCTTCGATGACATATGATCCCATTTCGTTGACGCTTATCAAAGTATCACCTTTATTACTGGCTCCGAGATAAACAGGAATTTTCCTAAGTTAGGAAGCATCTCTTACTTGTTTTATTATGCAGGAGACCTGTTTATCAGTCAGAGAGATATAGAGATATATAAACAGCATTTCTTGTAAAGAATGATCTAAATCTAGGATTTTGATCTAAATTTAGGATTTTTATCGATCAAGAACTGTTAATTGATCGAGAGCATTTCTTGGATGAGGGTTCAGCCCATCGATCAGATTTAACAGACAAAGTTATTTATCCCATAAAAGGGTATCCAGCCGATTAAGGTATTCTCGGAGTAGTATAATACATTAATAAAATGATTCATATACCGATCCATACAATGATTCTTTCTTTTAATTTCATCTTTCCTGCAATTTGTTACTGGTATAGGAAGTATTCGATATATAGATACTGATTTATTATTTTTATAATCTTATTTTGATCACCAAGGTTCTGAAAGTTTAATGTTCTTATTTATCAATGAGAATAGACGTAGAATTGTATAATAAGAAGATTAAAAGACCTTAAAAGCATTAAATATATGAAATATTAAAAATTACAGGCACTATAATTTTTTATAATTCGTTAATTATATAAAACCACTATTTTTAATATACTTATAATTTTTAATTTAATATAATTTTTCAATTATATTGAAAAATAATGCCAAAAACAATGTTTTGTTTCGGTTATGATATATATAACCGCGTCATTATATATGTCTTGATTAAGAGTAATAGGGTTTCCTCTTAATCTTTGGGTTGGATCGCAGGTAGGATTCGAGAATAGGGACTCGAAATTCCTACCATCTACTTCTAAACTGTTTTAAAAACAGAGCTTATTATAATCTTTGTCATATTCGTTATTACTCAGGATGGTTGGCTCTTTCCTTTATATTGTTAAACCAGATTGTAAATTCTGTTCCTTGATCCCTTCTAAGTTCTATATAGCCATCTATCTGTTCGACAAGAAGACTTACAAGTTGGAGCCCAAGAGAATCTATGTTTTCGAGATCGGTTTCTTCAGGGATGTCTTTCCCGTTGTCTGCCACTGTAAGCATATAATCGAAGCGACTTTTGTCCATGCAGTTTTTATTTAGATCAGAGACGTCCTTTCGAGAAGTGGTTTCAGCTCTGTGAAGACTTATCTGAATCTCGCCTCTTCTTCCAGCAGGAAATGCATGTTTAAAAGCATTAGAGACCAGCTCATTCACAATCATTCCTAGAGGGATTGCGGTATCCATACCAAGATTAATATGTTCGAGATCCAGCTTGAAATTGATATCCTTATTTCTAGGATTGTATGAACTGAAAAGTTCTGCAGTTAGTTTCTTAAGGTAAGCTGCAAAGTCAAGATTATTTACTTCATCTCCTTTGTAGAGTTCTTCATGAATGAGAGCCATTGAAATTACTCGGGTCTGGCTTTCCTTAAAAGCTTCGACAACGTCGGGAATTTCACAGACCTCAAGGTTAGAGAGAGTTTCTGCCTGAAGGTCAAGCAGGGACGAGATAACCTGCAGATTATTTTTAATCCTGTGATGAATTTCCTTTATACGAATTTTTTCTAGCTTTACCAGAGCTTCTTCGGTTCGCTTTCGCTCCGTAATATCCAGAGCAAAAGAAAGCACCTTGCTGTGGCTTTCCGGAAGCATGTTACTGGCAATTAAAGCTGTCACGCGAGAGCCATCTTTCCTAATATATTCCTTTTCAAAGGGGGTGGAAACGCCGTACTCCTGTAGTTCTGCAATTGCTTTCTCATCTGCGGGAAGCCATTCCGGAGGAGTTATTTCTAACCAGCTTAGATTGCCAGCTTCGAATTCTTCTCGACTGTACCCCAGCATGTGCAAATAGTAATCATTGGCTTCCAAAATTTCTCCTTCCATATTTCCAATGATTATGCCAATACCGTCGATCTTCAGGTTGAAGAAGGTCCGCAAACGGGAGTAGGCGTGCTGCAGCTTATCCTCCGTTTTTTTGCGCTCAGTGATATCCTGAACTATTCCTCTAACCTGGAGAGGATAATTTTCCTTATCAAAAATAACTTTGCTTTCTGCATGGACTATGCGTTCCTCTCCGTCAGCAAGGACAATTCTATAATCCATTCCCTGAGTCTTCCCGCTTAACCTATTATCAATGCTTAACCCTTTCCTAATATTACTGCCCACATAATCTCGATCCTCGGAATGTATATAACTTAAGAGTTCATCCAGAGTTGCGCCCGATTTCTGAGGATTGCGTCCGAAAATTCGATACATTTCCTCGGACCAGTATATTTCACCAGTCTTAAGATCCCAGCTCCAGTTCCCGATATGAGCCATTCTTTGAGCTTCAGCAAGGCCCTTCTTACTCTCTTCCAGCGATTTATAAGCCTTTTCAAGCTCTGCGGTACGCTCTTTAACCAGTTTTTCCAGATTATCTAGAGTTTCTTTTAGCCTGGCCTCCGCTTCTTTTCGCCCGGTGATATCTGTGAGCATGCTCATAGAGCCCGTAAATTTGCCAGCTTTATCAAATAGGGATTTGGAACTTACAATTGTCCATAGTGGTGAGCCATCTTTATGTACAAACTTAAATTCATAGTTCTCATCGATGCCATGCCGCCTCTTATCGATTTTCATTTTAATTATAGGCTTACCTTCCTCATCTGTAAAGTCCCAAGCATATCTGCCAATCATCTCATCCGGAGTATATCCCAGCGTCTCAGCCATTCTTTTATTAACATAAATCGTCCTGGCTTCAGGATCACCTATCCATATACCTTCAGTGGCTGTTTCTACAATATTCCGGTATTTTTCCTCGCTTTCTTGCAGCTTTTTCTCAATCTGTTTACGGTCCGTGACATCACGCGTGTAAGTGAGTAAACCGGTAATCTGCCCCGCTGCATCATAGCGCGGCTCATAGAAAGCTTCAAAGCACTGCGGTTTACCGTCAATGAACAGCTCCAGGAAAACCTGCTCGTGCTTCCCCTTTTCAAGCACTTGCCGCTTGATTGACTCAAGTTGTTTTGCCTTGTCTGGCGGCAGTAAGTCATTGTCGGTCTTGCCTACTACATCCGATACAAACAATCCAGGCGAAAGGTTGTATATCCATACATAGCGGAGATCCCGATCCTGCTCAAGAATGACGTCCGGAGAGTTCACAACTACGATCTGCAACCGTGATTCGCTCTCGCGTAGCGCCTCTTCTATCTGTTTGTATTTTGTCGTCTCACGTAATGATAAGACCAGGCCAGTCACTTTTCCTTCGGAATCCTTGACCGGAGCCAAGCTCCAGTCCCAATAGGTGACTCCGCGTTCGGGCTGATCGGGATAGATAAACGGCTTGTCCTTGTAGAATACCCCTTCGCCAGTATTCCTGACTTTCCTGAAAATTGCCTCGTTTTCCAGATTAGGGTATAATGCGAAATGGTTCTTGCCAACCAATTCCTCAGGCTTCACCTTGGATGCTTTAGCATAGGCTGGATTGACCCATAAAAAGTTAAACTGTGGATCGAAAAAAGCCAGCATAAAGTCTGTGACCTGCATGGCATTTTTCAGCAAGCTTCGCTCATGGTTAAGTGCCTCTTCAGCTTGCTTTCGCTCGGTGATATCGCGGAAGATGATGACTGTACAGGTTTCTCTATTGTCATCAATGAAGAAGGCAGTCACCTCTCCTGGAAAGGTAGTTCCATCCTTTCGCCTGCAGGTTAGCTCGAATCTTGCCGATCTAGAGTACGCAAGGCCGTCTAATAACTTGAAAAGTGCCGGATCTTGAAGGTCAAATATTACACTCTGTTCTTTACCGATTAGTTCTTCTTCCGTCCATCCGAGCATCCGGCAAGCGGCTAGATTAGTAGATAAGATTTTTCCGCGATCTTTTGAGTCAGTCAGGATAATGCCATCCATACTATAATGAAATAGCATGCGATACAACTTTTCGCTATCCTGCGACTTCTTATTTGCATTATTATTCATACTCTTCTTATACAATTCTTACACACTTTTCTTACATAGTCTTCTCTGAACGTAGGATGAAAACTCAGGATTTCTGTGTCAATATTTTTTTCTCTGTATAACTTCGGACTTTATTAGTCTAAGAGTTTCGTAAGATACAATTTCATAATTCGTTATTTATATAGCAGATATATAATAATATAAAATGATAAAATAAGTATTTTATCTATAATGAATTTTGGAATAAGTTCATATTATAGTTCATATTATATTCTGTATGTTTAAGAGCCTTTTTTAAAGAAACAGCTGTCAGGGAATTTATTCAACTTAACTATCTGATTATCAGTACGAGAATAAATAATCTTAATTTTATATTTCCTGTAAATACATTAACTTAACAGGATTATTTTTGTGATAGTTTATAAATGATATAATGATTCAGACAAGATTAGAAACTCAGACAAGATTAGAGACATTAGAAGAAATAATTAACAAAGGATAAAATTGTAGTTTGAGGAGAATCCTGAAGGCACTTTACCAGTTTGCTATATTCCCCAAATCCAGTCTCTTCGAACCTATGAATCCCAAATATGTTAACTCGAAGAAGATCAGTGACCTCCAAGATTCTCCGTTTGAGAGATGATTTCCCAGTTGTCCCCCAACCGCGAAGCATAGTAATATTATAACTCATTTTAAATTATTTATATCAAAAATTGCTTTAAAGCGAAAAAGAATCTAGAATAAAGACTTTTAAATTCATCGTAATCTTTATGTATATTCGTCTTTTTTATTATATTATTATTTTTTATTTAATTAAAATTTTTGGTATTATATACTATTTTAATCATAGCAAAAACTTAGATCAGAAAAAATGTTTCTTATCGGTTATGATATATATATTCATGCCATTATATATGTCTTGATTAAGAGTAATAGGGTTTCCTCTTAATCTTTGGGTTGGATCACAGGTAGGGACCTGAGAATAGGGACTCAGACCCTACCATCTACTTCTAAACTGTTTTAAGAAATATTATCTAATTTATATAGTTCTCTTTGTATACCTCTTGTATACCTCATCTATTTTCATACTTGTCGAGACGCCTGTATATAGGGCTTGAATACGCCTTAAGGTACGGGAACGACAGCAATAGCCAGCTTTCCTACTGGGTGTAAATTATTGTGGCAAAGCAGGCTGAAGCTGCGTGGCCAGCTTGCTAGCCCAGGCGCGGATTGCTGTCCAGTTTCGCACATCGCTTGCTGGTATTTCATGTAGGGGACTTGCCGGCAGACTGACAATTATTTTGTCAGGGAGATGTAACTTTTTCGGGTCGAACTTACCTCCAAATATTTCAATAGCAATGGGTGTAAGCCATGGGAATTTTGCAAGTTCTTTATCGAACTGTGCACGTGCTTCCTTCCACTCCTCTTCCCTATTGCTTAATGGGCCTAGCGCGAAAACGGCCACTTGCAGCTTCATGAGAACTTCATGGTGCCGCGAAAGAAAACCGCGTGCTTCCTTGTGCCAGTGGAGCATGTAGAGTGGAGCGCCCAGTACGGCCACGGCGTATTCTTCCAGGGTCCTTACTTCTCGCACAGGCTTAAGGTCTACCACAAGGTCATTTTCGCGCAAAGTAGCCGCTATTTCCTCGGCGACTTCCTGCGCTGAACCATACTTAGAAGCATAAGCCACAAGGACTTTGGTTTGCATCCTGATTGATCCCCCCATTACTTATTATCTTAGCTCCCTATTACTTATTATATTCGGAAACAGTTCCCTGTCGGTTGTTTCGTGCTAGGGAGCGAAAAGGACAGCGTACTGTTATACTTACAGTGAAACTCCCAGAAAATCTCTGATTTCCTGTACTCCCGAAGCGAGACCAGGGACAAAAAGCATGGAATATCTGTTCTTATTTTCTTTAATTCCGTATTTTTGTGCCTTTAATGGCTCATTTTTCATCGTTTAAAATTCCATACTCCCATCGGTCCTCATCAGATTTCATCCAGGCTCACAAACTTCTTTTTCTCTTCAAGTTTTTTGTATTGGCGCTCCATGAATGCCTCATAATCAACTTCATCCATCAGGCGCTTGAGAATTTCATTGCTGAAAGGCTCATAGAGTTTTACGCTTTTTCCTTGAGCAGCCATTTTAATTCATCAATATTTTCAAGAATCTTTCCTTCAAGTTCCTCTATCTTCTCAATTATGATCTCTGGCTTTTCGTACCTGACTTCTTCGTACTCAATCTCTTTATATCTGGAAATTGAAAGATCGTAACTGTTTGTTTTGATTTCAGCTGCTGGCACGTAAAAACATTTTCTTTTTCTATCAGTGGGATTTTCTTCCCTGCGTTTTCTGAACTGCTCGATAATGTCCGGAATATCTCCTTTTCTGTCCAGTGGCGTCCTTTTGTCGTCGAGAGAATACCCATCAGCCTCCATATCGTAGAACCATACTTTTTCCGTACTCCCTCCTTTTGTGAAAATGAGTACTGCAGTTGAAACTCCTGCATAGGGCTTAAATACCCCTGAAGGCATGGAAACTATCCCTTCAAGCTGGCATTTTTCAAGCAGGAGCTTTCGGAGGTTCCTGTGCGCATTCGAGCTTCCGAAAAGCACGCCGTCAGGCACGATTACCCCGCACTTTCCGCCGATCTCAAGCAGCCTGTACATTTTTTCCACAAACAGGAGTTCGGTCTTTGTGGTGCCAAGGGTCAGCCTCTCATTGATGTCGTTTTTATCAATGCTTCCTTTAAAGGGTGGGTTTGCAAGGATTACTGTAAACTCTTCTTCTCCACTGTACTGGTTTGAGAGCGTGTCAATAGATTCGATATGAGGAGCTCTGATTCCGTGCAAGACCATGTTCATGAGCGCAATTCTGACCATTGTTGAGTCAAAATCAAAGCCATAGAAAGTGTCTTGATGAAGTTTGTCCCACGCTTCCTGCTCGGTTATGCAATCCCCTATAAGGCCGTGCCAGTCTCCTTCCTCATCTTCCGTCACCATATAAGGACTTGTGTATTTTTTGAGGATGTACCTGTAAGCCGTAAATAGAAAACCCGCTGTTCCGCACGCAGGGTCGCAGATCCTGTCATTAACTCCAGGGTCAACAAGCTCGACTATCATCCTGATTATGTGCCTGGGGGTTCTGAATTGCCCGTTCTTCCCTGCGGTGGCAAGCTGGCTTAAGAGGTATTCGTAAATGTCTCCCTGCACATCCGAAGTCTGCCCCGAAATGTCAAGCTCGTCAATGATCCCTACCGCTTCCTGCACAAGAGACGGCTTTGGGATAATGAATACAGCATCCTTCATATGCTGGGAAAAAAGTGTCTTCTCCCCATCATGAATATTCTTTATAAACGGAAACACAACGTCTCTGACGTGTTTCATCATCTCTTCAGCCGATTTGTGCTTCCATTCCGACCATTTGCACTCCTCATGCCCCTCAAAGATAGAAACATAAGCCTGTCCGGTAGCATTCGCCCGCCTCTGCTCCAGCACGTCCATATCCTCAAGCCTTTTCATGAAAATGAGGTACGACATCTGCTCAATGGACTGCAAGGGGTTGGACAGCCCGCCGCTCCAGAACCTGTCCCAGAGGGCATCTATTTTTGACTTTTTTTCGGGTGGGAGTCTCATGTGATCACTTATTTTTTACTTGCTTTTTGAACTTGCTTTCTAACTTGTTTTGAGCTTTAGTTTCAGGCATTTAGTTTTAAACGTTGTGCTTTGTCATGAAAGAAAGATCTTAAGTATAGTTCCAATATATTGAAAGTGTTTGATGTTGAAATTGTTAATCGTCTAATATATAACAATATAACATTATTAAAATAATTGTTTACATCTTCATATGTAAATAATAAACTGCCTTCATATGCTATCCATTTAATAGAGGAGTAAAAATGCCACTGCCGCTCAGTGAGGATGAAAATGCCAAAAGAAAAAGATTATGGGAACTGGGTCTTTCAGACAGTAAAATTGCTGATATTCGTAAGGTGAGTAGGGCGGCAATTCACAACTGGAGAGTAAAGAATGGGTTAAAAAGTAATAGTAAGGGACAGGGAAATCATCTCCCTTCAGATGAGTATGAGCTTCGTCTTCTATTAATTAAAGATGGATATACAGATGCAGAAGTTGCATCTATTGTTGGAATTACCAAGCAGAGCTTAACTTTCTGGAGATGGAACAAAGGAATCTATAAAGATACAACGCTTTCTCAGAGGCGTGAACAATTAACCGACAAAGAAGAAAATTTATTCAATTACTTAAAAGACAAATACCCCGAAGAAAAAGAGGTTCATCTAATATCCTTGACAAATTTTGCAAAACCCAGAGCAGATATCACTCCAACAGTTAAACAAAGGGATTTTGTGCGTAAAATCCGAGTACCCGGTTTTAAAACTGTATATTACTTTGATGATGGAGAATATAATTGCATAGAAGAAGCTATGGAACTTTTCATATGTCTGAACCCTCATATATCCGAAAATATGACAAAAATAAAAATTAATATGCTCCCCGAACTCTATGATACTTTTGTAAATACATACAGAAAATTCAAAGATAACTTACTTTAATTTTGATTTTTGGTCTTGATAGATTCCCTTAAAACAGAACATGTATTTTAAGTTTTAACTAACCCACATTCTCACCGGTCGCCTCGGCGACCGGTATCTTTTAAAAAAGCCCTGAAAAAGTCATTAGAAACCTAAATAATAGATTATTATGTCTTAATATTTGTAGCTGCTTTCTTTTTCTTCTTATTTTTCTTGTTTTTTGCGGGACAGGCCGCTCTCCTTCGTCGAGCGTGACAAAAACCGTTTTATAAGGCTAATATGGTTGTACGGGTCAGAGTTCAGGGTTCGATTCCTTAAAACTTCATTCTTATGAAACCAATTCGCCTATAAAGGCTTTCTGCATGAGGGCATCGAAGAGGTTATTGATCTCAAGGGAGGATTGATTTTGAGATGTTATCATATTTTCCACTCTTTTGGTAAATTCAGCAAAATTCATTTGAGCTTCTATCGGAGGCATTATAAAGGATATAGAACCAAAAACACCTTTACTTACCATTCCTTTCATTGACTGCGTTGAGTGACTTTGAATATACTCTTTTGTATTCAAAATAAGATGATACAAAAATGTTGTATTAACAGTTTCATTTGGTACGATTGCGTTTATTTGTTGATTAAACGCAACATCTCTGTCAGCTATTGCAACATTTCCTATACATGAAAGACTTCCTGCTATGCAGGTCACTAAAACAGAATTGATAGGAGCTATTCTCCCTACTTTGACACCTTTCTCAGAAAGCATCTCTTCACTTCTTGTTAAATAAATATATGGAGTGTTAATATTATTAGATTTTATCCATTCTATATAATCGCCATAAAATTCAGGCTTTTCCCTAGATGGAGTGTTTCCAGTTATTATTTCTCCAAACTCTTTTAGTGTCTTCTTCTCCCAATCTTTAGGATTTTTAACTGGGTCTCCAAACATCTCCAAAAACACACTCTGAAGAAGTTTCTGCGTCAACTCATCCGCCTGTGCCCTAAGTTTTTTCGTTTCTTCGGCTTTTTCGAGGATAGAGACGATTTTTTGCTGGGTGTCAAGAGGAGGGAGAGGAATTAGTTTTGAATACACATCGTTTCTATTCAAACCGGGAATTGCAGTAGATTTGTTTAGGTTTTCAAGATTCAACGTTGAAAACAAATAGAACAAGAAAGATAAATCTACTTCTCTAGTGGGAAGAACATAGTAAGTGGTGTCAATTGGCCAACAAGGAGTTTTTGAAAGATGAACTGCTCCTATAGATCCTTTTCTTCCAACAATCAAACAAGGTTCAGAAACAATTGCATTATCGTGGTAATCGACAACTCCATTTGATCCATAAACTGGAAATTTTCCAGAAAAATTTCTATTTTCCTTTTTTAATCCCTTTCCATACTTTAATTCAATCAAATCACCCAACTTCTTCCATTCCCATCTTTCAGGCAGTTTATTTTCCATATTTCAACCCTTCACATAAACAGATCTTTTTCAACGCCTTTGCAGATGTCGATGAAAGAATTTAATTCTTCCTGACTGAACATCGGGAAGGGGGAGGTTGTGCCGAAGTTGGTAAAGGGAGGCTGCCAGAGGGTTGAGTATTCGATGTGTTTTTTTTTCAGGAAGACGGTCTGGAGGGTCAGGATGAAGCGTTGCTGGTCTGCTGAATATTGTTTATTGTTTTCCCTTATGTAAATCTGGAAGGCTTCCTTTATCAGTGCGTCGGGGGAGGGGAAAGAATAGAAGCCCAGCACCTGGCGGATTAAATCCACAAGGGACGCCTGTTTGCTGGGGTAGAGGTTTGTAAGGCTCGCGAGGCTGGCTGGGGTATTGATTTTGGGGTTATCAGGGGCGAGATTTGCATTCAGGAGGGTTTCTTCGAGCTGTTCGAGGTCGTAATCGGTAAGAAGTTCGTTATTTTTGATTTTCCGGACAGCAGGGTGGGAGTCGGCGAGCGCTTTAATGCGGGCTTCGACTTCGCGGCGGTAGGACTCCACATAGGCGGGGTCTTTTCCGTCGGAGATCCAGAACTCTTTTCTTTCGGCGATAATGTCGCTCATATCAATTACTATTATTTCACGGGGCTCTTTTGCCATGTAGGGCATGAGGGGGGCAAGGTCCGAAAGGAGAAGTTGCACATCTTCAAAATTCACGGTTTCCCAGAAAGAGCGGGAAAGCACGTTGTCCATCAGGGTTTCTTTTGCTCGAACTGCGTCAAGCGTGCGGGGAAGGCGATCAACCATCCCGGCAATTGAAGTTTTGAGGCGTTCGATTTCTGCTCTGTCATTTTCCAGAAGCGCGTAAGCCAGCTTTTCGCAGCGCAGAGTGAAGGTTGCTTCCTTGAGGTTTACGTCCGGCTTGAACTTCATCAGGGGCATGATTTTCTTCTGCAGGAATTCGATAGGGTCAACTGCTATATTGTCCCACAGTTTTGGGGAGAGCGCCTTTTCCACGTCCTGCAGGTGCTCGCGCACGCTTACTGAATCGCGGGGAAGAAACTCTATATCGGACATTATCTTAGCCTTTACCTGCTCGGCAGCTTTTACCGATGCCGGGTCTCTGCGTTGCATCAGTTCTCCGAGCTGCTTGAGCCGGATCAGGAAGATACGGTTTGTGATCGCTTCTGAAGACTCGTTTTCTGCGCCGTCTGGGTTCATGTTCCAGTATTCAAAGTTATTCCAGAAATCAAAGACCTTGAAATATTCCTTTTTTCCGTCAGGCAGCCATTCCCTGTGCTTGCACGCCCCGTCAGCCCGCGTGCCCCTACCAAGCATCTGCCAGAACTTGATTTTCGAAAAAACGGGTTTTGCAAAAACCAGGTTGCAGACTTCAGGCACATCTATCCCGGTATCCATCATATCAACCGAGATTGCAATTCTCGGCAAGGAATTTCTCTTAAAATCATCAATAAGGTGCTGAGCTCTCGGATCTTCCGAAACAATAACTCTTGCAAGCTGTCCTTTATGTTCAGGGTAAAGCCGCTCAAAAGCTTCCCGAAGCCGTCTTGCATGAGTTTTAGAAATCGCAAAAAAGACTGTCTTTGCAGGCAGAGTTCCTGTTTGATCCATCAAACAGTTGTCCATAAATTCACGGACAATGGCTTCCGAAGTTCCTTTCACTGCAACCTTCTTTTCAAGTTCAGAGCCTTCAAAGTTGATCTCATCAGGGTCAATGCCTTTTTTCAGCAGTTCTTCTCGCTCGCCTTCGGTAAGGTCTTTGGGTTTGATACCTTCAATCTGAAAATGTGTCCTTGCTCCTGAGACATTTTTCCTGAAATCGCAAAGTACGCCGTCTCGAACCGCATCCTCATAAGAATAAAGTGCCGTCGGAATCCCGTCTTCACACTCGAAAAAGCGGAATGTATCTCTGTCCACCATATCTGCGGGCGTTGCGGTCAGACCTATCTGAATCGCATCGAGGTAAGTGAAAATGCCCTTCCATTTTGAGTAAATAGATCTGTGAGCTTCATCCGAAAAAATAAGGTCAAATTCACCAGGAGATATTATGTATCTGCCTTTTCTATCTTTTTGGGTATAAATCTCCTGAAATGTCTGGATAGTAGAAGAATAAAGCCTACAATTAGGGTTATATTTTCCAGAGATGATGTATTCCTTTTTCTCCTCCGGGAAAAAACGCATGAATCCTTCCACACACGCCTGCTTCCTTAGCGACTTCCTATCTGTCAAAAACAGGACTCTCTGTACCCTTCCTTCTCTCATTAGCTGGTCGATAATTGCCATGGCAACCCTTGTCTTTCCTGTACCTGTTGCCATTACAATCAGGGCTTTCCTGTGCCCTTTGTGTATGTGCTCGACAATTCTTGTGGCTACTTCAATACTTTTTGCCCGGTCAACTATACTTCCATCAATATCTATTTCCGGTTCGAGCTCCGAATTTTTCCTCTGGTAAAGCAGCCTCTCAAGGTCTCTCTTTGAATAAAAGCCCTGAACCTTCCTGATCCCATAACGTTCTCTGTCCCAGAACCAGATCTCGTACCCATTGGAGAGAAATATGAAAACATTCTGTCCTGTCTGGGCTTTTATATCGTCAGCGTACTCTTCAGCCTGCTTCTGCCCTGAAAGAGGGTCTTTAGCAGTGCGTTTTGCTTCGATAATCGCAAGCGGCTTTCCTGTACCGTCCAGCAGCAAATAATCCGCATACTTGCTTTCGGCATCGTTTCTGCGGGTCTCATTAACCTGCTTGTAGTCCTGTTTTTTGAAATCCGATTGCTTTGTATCAACTTCAAGAACCACTTTTGACCTGTCATCTACATTCCAGCCCTGTTCCTTAAGCAAAATATCAATTTTTAGTTTCCTTGTCTGGAATTCATTCAGGTCGAGCATCTTTACCCTCTAAATGTATAAATTACTAAAAATCTTTTACCTATTATCCCCGCTTATATAAAAAGATTAGGAATTAAATCCAATCGCCTGTTAATCCTTATTCAAAGACCTGTATGAGTTTTCTTAGGATTTCTAAAAAACCAACAAATTTAAAATAATTTTATGACTCCTGAAGAAGGAGAAGTTTTCGAAGGAATCAAAATAGTAAGTGAGGCAAAACGAATAAAAGAAAGTATAAATAATTGCCAGTTGATGGACAAAATGAGGAGACCCCGCGAAGATTTTACATCCAATATACATTCAGGTCAAGTTTAATGAATCCAGGCCCATTTTAATGAAAGTCAATCCGAATACTATCTGTGCAATTCCCAGAATTTTAATGATCGAAAAGTAATACTTATTATTGATAAAAGATTTTGATTTCTCTACAATTAATGTTATAATTACTTTTGATCCTACAAGAAAACTATAGAAACCGAATATGAATAAAATTGTAGCTGAAACGTGAGTGCTCAAGCTCTTTAAAATTATCGGCCCGCCTATGGAGATCCAGAAGATGTATGGATGCGGATTTCCAAAGTTCACAATAATTCCTTTTTTAAGGGCATCTTTTTTTTCTACATTTAATTCAAGGCTGTCTTTTTTAATTTTCAGGGATTCCATTCCTGAATATATCAGATATGAAGCCCCAAAAAACGCAATAATCCCGATAATAGAATTATAACTTGTCAGATGCGACAGAATATACAAAACGGATAAAATTATTGGCAGGTCTGTGATCAAAGGAGAGATTGCAACCTTTATCCCTTCCCATTTGCCGTGCTGCATCGTTTCAGAAATGGTTACAGCAAGCAAGGGGCCTGGAGATGTCCCTGCAGCAAGGCCGAGAAATGAGCCCAGGACTAAAAATTCAATAAGATCCAGCATCTTCAATGCCTCATTTTTTATATGTCAAATCAAGAATCTGCTGTAAACGTTGAGTAAGCCGTGAATTCCGGAGACAGTTAATATTCTGAACGCGTTTATTTGGACATCTAACTTAAGGGCAACATCTAATTTAAAGGTATATAATAATACAACAGTGATATGGAATGGACATTAATACTAATTTAATATAATAATATCCCTTGATTTTATACAGAAATTTGGGCCTCAACCCCGTGCATCAACCTCTTATTTCCTGGAAGGAAAGAGGCACTTACTTACGCCTCGATCCTCGAGAAAAGTACTGCCCCGATTGCACAGACAAGAATTGACAGTGAACCTATTATTGCGAGGTCGTTATAGATACCAAACACACTCATTCCTGCAATAGCTCCCCTTAAACCATCAACTCCATAAGTAAGTGGATCAATCCTGCTTATGAAATAGATAGCTGGTGGCAGATTCTCAAGGGGAAAGAGAGCGCCGGACAGGAAGAAGATAGGCATGATCAGGAAGTTCATAATGAGCTGGAAACCGTGCATGTCCTTCATTTTCGAGGCTATGGTAAGACCGAGCCCTGTAAAAAAAACGGCTATAAGGAACATGAAAACCAGTCCGAGCCCGAGGCTTGCAAGGCTTGGAATCCTGAACCCTAGCACATAGGTCAGGCTAAGCACAATAAGGCCCTGGATCATGGCTATGGATGCGCCTCCAAGGGTTTTTCCGATCATTATTTCTGTCCTTGAGATCGGAGCTACAAGCGTCTCTTTTAGAAAACCGAATTGCCTGTCCCAGATGACCTCAAGCCCCGAAAAAACCGCAGTGAAGAGAATTGACATTGAAACAATCCCTGGCGCAAGGAAATCCATGTAGTTTCCCCCTCCACTTGCCCTGGCATACATTGGACCAAATCCAAACCCGAAAGTTACCAGAAAGAGCAGGGGCTGCCCGAGAGACCCCAACAGCCTGGCTTTAGAGCGCCAGTAATGTTGTAATTGCCTGAGCCAGAGAATATAAATCACCTCGGTCAACGCCTTGTCCTCCTTCTCATGCCCCTTATCGTTCGCATTTTATTTCCAGGTACATTATCATCCCTGATGTCTCTGCCTGTCAACTTCAAAAAAGCCTCTTCTAAGGATTCAGTTTCGGTCCGATTCTTTATTTCTTCAACAGTGCCGGATTCTATAATTTTTCCATGGTCAATGATTGCAATCTGGTCTGCAATCGCTTCGGCTTCTTCCATGTAATGTGTAGTTAGAAAAATTGTCATTCCTCTTTCTTTATTCAGGCTTCTGATATGATTCCAGATGGCGTTTCGAGTCTGAGGATCAAGGCCTACCGTGGGTTCATCAAGGAAAAGGATTTTTGGATAATGGACAAGTGCCCGTGCAATCTCAAGCCTGCGCTTCATGCCGCCTGAATACTTTTTAACATAATCTTCCCGCCTGTCCCAGAGCCCGACAATCTCCAGGGCTTTCCTGATTCTTTCTGCTCTTTCTTTTTTAGGTACTTTGTAGATGACTGCATGATAAACAATATTCTCATAAGCAGTAAGCTCGTCATCAAGGCTGTGATCCTGAAAAACTATTCCAAAAGATGCACGAGCTCGATCCTGTTCTTTAAGCGCGTTGAAACCGTTAATGCTTATTTCCCCTGATGTCGGCCTAAGGACCGTGGTAAGCATTTTGATGGTTGTGGATTTGCCTGCCCCGTTTGGGCCAAGAAAAGCAAAGATCGAACCGGCTTCAACATTGAAGCTGATATCATTTACAGCCGTAAAGTCATCGAATTTTTTTGTAAGAGATTGAACTGAGAGTATATTTTGCATGGCTGAACCTGAAACGATTTTTTCAATAAGGAGAGGCTGAATCACAGAGTTTCTTCTGTTAAATTCCTTCTGTTAGAAATCTTCCGATACCTGTCGGTTCGAGGAAACCCTGTGAATATCCTGCAGGAAAGAAGTACTTTTTTAGAGAATTCTTATATTCTCAAGAGATAAATTCAGAACTTATAAGTCCTATTATGCAGCACTACATTCAGTTGTATAAATCTTATAATTCTTTGTATAGATCAGTAATGATCCTCGATTTCCATTATCCGAATATATCAGAATCTGTGATTCCCATTATTGGAATTACATTTCAATTATAAATAGTCTGCTATTTTTTATATACCAGACTTCCAAAGTTATATTCGCTTCTGAACTTTTTATGACTCTTCAAGACCCTCATCCTTTAAATTTATTATTAGTACCAAAAGATCACAAGATTCAGAGATACAAAAAAGAAAATTGAATGTTATCGAGTTTCAAGTGATAATTTCTTTAAAGGAATTATTATATTACCTAATTATCTTTTTACTATTTATTACATCAGGAGCGCGAAGTGACACTAATCCTGTCCTTTAGGTCAGGAGTGCAACGAAATAAATTAAGCAATACATTAATGCTGGAGCAAAATCAATGAGGATGCTATAAAAATAGCAAAGTACAGTGAAAAATGTGCTTAAATTATTAAGCGATGGTTACTAACTGCGTAAGTACTATTAGGAAAGACCTTCTAATAGATTTTGAATTTGAGGCCTGAAATGAAAATATTTGCATTAAATGATCTGGAATCAATGGATGATTTAGTATTTAAGAAATTATTAACAAATATATCTAATGAAAAGCAGGCAAGGATTAAAAAGTTTGCAAGACCCGATGATGCAAAGCGGACTTTGCTGGCAGACATTCTCGTAAGGTCTGTTGTAGCAAGCGAGCTGAAAGTTAGCAATAAAACTATAGAATTTAATGCTAATAAATATGGAAAACCTTTTCTGAAAGGAAATTTCGGCCTTCATTTTAATGTTTCACATTCGGAGAATTGGGTTGTTTGTGTAGTAGACGATAAACCCGTAGGTATCGATATTGAAAAGATAAAGCCAGTAGAACTTGAAATTGCAGCACGATTTTTTTCAGACGATGAGTACAAAATACTAGTGGCAAAGAGCCCGAAAGATCGGCAGGATTTCTTTTTTGACCTGTGGACACTAAAAGAAAGTTACATAAAAGCGGTTGGTGAAGGTCTGTCATTACAACTTAAGTCATTTACAGTCAGTTTTCTTGAGAAAGGTGAGATCGCAGCTAAATCAGGCAATAAATTAACAAATTGGACCCTGAAGCAATACTATTTGGACCCCAAATATAAAATGGCGGTGTGTGCTACGCATAAGGCTTTTCCAGATAATGTAGTTATAAAAAAACTAGAAGATATTTGTTCTGAACTGAATGAATAATTTATTAAATTGGATTTATTATATTGGGAGTGGGTAATGGGAACGAGTTACTGAAAACTATGAACCTGCAAATCTCTCTACAATTTCCCAAACTGAGGAATGTACTCTCTTTTTCAGAATTGATAATCACTTGCGGACAGTACTAATTTTAAACAGGCTAATATTCTCGTTTAACGTTAGCTGGTTGTTTATAACTAATAGGTTGATATGTATCTAAAATTTCACAAACTTGAGCTCTGCATATAATTTTCCACTTTGTGGACACTTTTAATTTCTTGCACTTATATATCAATTTAAAGAACAGAATTAGTTAACCAAAAGCGCTAGAAGACGAAATATCACCCGGCTAAAAGTACCACGATCCGTAAGCTTAATTATAATTTAACTCAGATTTAATAATCATAGTAAATGTACTTGACTTTAGTTGCATTCACTGTAACAGAACTTGACTTTAGTTGCAATAATTGCAACTGGACTTAACAGTAATTCAACTTCTCAACCATAATCGGGAGCAGTAATAAAATGAAACGAAAGTGGGAACGAGACTTGGGACTTCAGGGGCGAATGATTTTCACAATGTTTCTTCTGGCAGTAGTTTACCTCTTTTTCCTAGCATTTTTTTCATATTATGGAACCCCACCTGTTTACATGATTCTATTTGTTGGGTTTTTCATGGCTATCCAGTACTTTTATTCGGATAAGATGGTGCTCTGGACAACAGGAGCACATATAGTTTCTGAAAGTGAAGCTCCACAGCTACACGGAATGATTACCAGGCTCTGTGCAATAGCTGACCTTCCGAAACCTCAGGTGGCAATTGTCAAGTCCCAGGTTCCAAATGCCTTTGCAACAGGCAGGAACAAAAACAATGCTATTGTTGCAGTTACAACAGGAATTCTGGACAAACTTTCTCCAGCCGAGCTTGAAGCTGTGCTTGCTCATGAACTTAGCCATGTCAAAAACAGGGATATGGCTGTAATGACAATTGCCAGTTTTATCTCAACCCTTGCTTTCTATCTTATGCGCTACGGCCTTTATTTTGGAGGTATGGGAGAAGACCGACAGCGAAATGGGGGAAGCTTTGTGCTTATCTGGTTAATTTCAATTGCAGTCTGGATAATCAGTTTCATACTGATTCGCGCCCTCTCTCGCTACAGGGAATATGCTGCAGACCGCGGCTCAGCGATTATTACAGGACAGCCTTCTGTCCTTGCATCTGCTCTCATGAAGATAAGCGGGATTATGTCCAGAGTCCCGAGTGAAGACCTAAGGACAGTAGAAGGAATGAACGCCTTTTTCACGGTACCTGCAATTTCAGGTTCCTCAATTATGGATATTTTTTCCACTCACCCGTCTGTGGAAAAGAGAATAGCCAAGCTTGAAAAGATGCAGCAGGATATGACTTAAGCGAGTAAAAATTATCCAGATAAAGTTATGAAGTAATAGGTTAAATGAGGAATTAAATGGGCTTCCGGGATTTTATAGATGCAGTTCTTGGGAGAAGCAGGCTTCCAAAAGCAAAGACTGACAAACTCTTTGCAATTTCAACAGCCAGCATTACTCTGGAAAGTAATTTAGGCCTGAAGTCATCAGGAGCTGCCGGAATTTGTTTTAAACCAATAGATGCCTCAGCGTACGAATCTGCGCGAAAGGAGATCCAGGAGCTTCTGGAATATAGCTCAAAGGAAACAAAAACCGAATTCAGGCTTGAAAAAGATGAGTTTAACTTCCTGTGGGCTATCTTTAAAGACCCGGATTTCGAAGATCTTGTTGCAAACATTCACCTTGTAAGCGAAACCCTTGAAGAGCATGGCTTTGGCGAGCAGCTTCTCTGTGCTATTTACAGGTTTGACAGCGAACCCGAAGATGGAAAACCCGGCGGTGTAAAAACAATTTACTGGATTTACAATTTTAAACAGGGAACTTATTACCCTTTTATCCCACTTTCCGGCAAGCAGAGGGACAGCCCCTTTGAGTTCAGGTTAAGGGCTGAAATGGAGAGGGAAATGCCTGTTGAAAAGAATGTAGAAAAGTGGTACCCGCTCTGGGGAATTCCATTCTAAAAAAATGCTGTGGCAATAGGTTCAATTCACTCTATGAATTTAATTCTCCCACATGAGAAACCTCTAGGTTAACTAACTCAAGAAATTACTTGCAATATTCACTGTCCTGACGGCTCATAAAAATCCCGAAAAAGTAGTCCTTTTTCCTTTTGTATCAAAACTCTCCTTCTATCTAAAACTTTCTATTATATTATCTAAAAACCTTCTAACTAAAAAGTCCACTTTTTCACTATAAGCGGCGTGTAAAATATAAAAGTTAAAATGTATTGGGCTGGAATTATATAGAGAGCAAACGACGCCTGATTAAGAAAAGGATACAAAAAAATTAAAAAATGGTATTCTAAAATAGGCTAAATCAGACTACATATTAAAAAGCTAAAAAGGGGTTTTAGGAGCATGAAAGTACAGCTTGAACAGCGCTTAACCGAGCTCAGGGCAGAATATGAATCAGGACAGAAAATCCTTAAAGATATTGAGTTAAAGCTTGCAGAGCTTGAAGACCGTAAAAAGAATCTGAGTGAAATCCTCCTTCGCATTAGCGGGGCAATCGACTTGCTCGAAGAAGTGCTTGAAGGAAAAGAGGGCGAGCAGAGGCCAGAAACTAAGGCAGAGCCCGGTGCCATAAAAGGAAGTGTGGAAGTTCCAGATGTTGTAAGACAGCCCCTTGAAAAGGCTATGCTAACCCTGGAAGAAGCCGGGCTTAAAGCAGGAGAGATTGTTGAGCAAAAAGGAGTTTTTCCCATAGGGATTATGGCTGGGGAAATCCTAAGGCAGGAGCCAAAACCAGGAATAATGTCTCAGGCAGGATCTGCTGTAAAGCTCGTAGTTGCGGCAAGAGGCAAGTTTGTGCCACGTGATAAATACTCATTGTGCGGCTCTTTTTCCGATAACAGTTGAACAAAGTCAGAGGAGGGTTTAAAACGGAGGCTTATTCTTTTAAAATAAAAAATTCCCTGAACGAACTTCAGGAACACTGTAGGGAAGCAATTTCAGCCTTTGTCACGCTTGAGCAATCCGAGAGCCAGGCATCTCTAAGACTCTGCCTTGGAAAATTTCTCAGTGGGTGCCAGGACGCTTCAATGGTCTTATGGCGCAATAACGATAGAAACCTTGGGAAACACCTTAGATCCGTATTCTCAGTGCCAGGTGATTCCCCGCTTTCTCCAGCAGCTTTCTCAGGGCTGAGAGCGATTATTAAAGAGATCGAGAAGGAGAAAGGAGTAAAGAAAGAAAATATCGATCAAGGAGAACCAGCAGCCTTTTCGTACAACATAGAAGCAAAACTACTCACATCTCGTGGGAAAAATTATGAAGTCTTGCCTATTTTCTTGGCTGTAAGAGACCTTTACTTTTCTCTCCCGTTCTTTGAGGAACTTCAGACATGTACTGAGCGACTTGAAAAGGAGCCTCTGGACGCAACAGCCCTTTTTCAGAAAGCTGTGCTCATGTATAAAGCCAGTCGGTTTGAAGCTGCAGAGCAGCTTACTGCACAGGTCCTGAAAATGGTTCCTGATGATCACAGGGTCTGGTATAACAGGGGCGTTATCCTCTCTGAGCTGGGCAAACTTGAAGAAGCAATTGCGGCTTATAACAGGACTATTGAGCTTGAACCGGCTTTTGAGGTTGCCTGGGACAATAAAGGGGTTGTTCTTGCCAGGCTTGGCAGGTTTGAAGAAGCCTTAGAAACCTACGAAAAAGTTCTCCTGAGATCTCCTGAATATGCTGAAGCCTGGGCTGGAAAAGGCTCAGTACTTTTAGCCCTTGGCAGAGAGGAAAAAGCTCTTGAAGCTTATATCACCTCCCTCCAAATTAGACCTGATTACCTTGAAGCTTTGACATCGGCTGGAAGCCTGCTTTCCAGACTAAGTAGATTTAAGGAAGCCCTAGAGCTTTACGATAAGGCACTTCAGCTTGCGCCTACAGAACCTCGCCTTTGGGCAGCTAGGGGCTTTGTCCTTTCCGAAATCGATCAACAGGAAGAAGCATTGCAAAACTGCAACCGTGCCCTTGAATTAAAGCCAGGTTTCGTTCCTGCGCTTGAGACAAAGATAAAAATCCTTTCGGCAATTAGTATGCAGAAAGCCAGATCTTCTAAGTAACTTCTTTTTTCACTTTCCTCGTTTGTTGTTCCTTATATTCCTTTTATTATTCCTTTTCCTATTTGCCGTTTTGTTTTTGTCCTATTTCCTTTGTTGTCTCGTTAGTCTTTGAGTTTAGAAGCGTATTATTATTATTATTATTATTATTATTATTATTATTATTATTATTATTATTATTGTTGTTGTTGTTGTTGTTGTTGTTGTTGTTATTACAAGATAGCTTTTATATCCGGTAAAATTGGAATCAGAAAAGGTATATCTCATTGAAAACAAAAGTGCAGATACCAGTTTTAGCTCTGGCTCCATGTATGAAATATAAAATAGCTAGGTGTAGCAATAGCCCGGAATGAATCCGGAATGAGCTTTCACTGGAAAAGCGAGGATTCCGATATGACAGAAGAATATGTGAATGCGAAGACAAATAAGGTAAAGCAAAAGGAGTCGGAAGCGGCAAAAAGAACCAGAGAACCAGAAGATCTCAGGCAATTACTTGTGAAGGCTGGTGAGACTGATAATTACGAAGACAAACTCAAGCTATATGATAAAGCCTTAGCTCTGGATCCTCTATACCTTGATGCATGGATCCAGAAAGGTTTTGCTCTGGACAGGATGGGAAAGTCAAAAGAAGCTCTTACCTGCTATGATAAAGCTCTTGAGATTGATTCCGAAAATCTGGGGATCAGGTGTCTCAAGGGATTTGCCTTTAATAATCTGAAAGAGTTTGATAAATCAATCGAGTCTTACGATGAAGTCCTAAAAATAAAACCTGACGATGTATTTTCACTGTATCAGAAAGGTTCAGCTCTTGAAAGCCTTGGCAGATATGGAGAAGCCATTCAATGTTATGACAAAGCGCTTGAGATCGATCCGACTGACCATCTTATTATAGAAAAGAAGTCAAGACTTCTCGAACTTATTTATAAAAAAGGAAATCTAACAGACTCTCCAGATAGCGGTTTCAACTGAAATGAAGACTTGAGATACTTGAACATGAAAAGAGATTTTTGGTCAAATTTGGAGAAATTGTTTATATAGGTTTTAATAGAGATCAAAAACTGCAGAATTATAGGATGAAAAAACTGTAAAAATAAAAAAATGAAAAAATTGTTAAGAAATACAGTAATGTTAAAAAGAATTAAAATCCTAAGATAGAAGTGTAGGCCAGACCCTGGCCTTTACTTTCCACTCTTTTTGCTTTCTTCCTCTTTCCTGATATCTTCAACTACCTCAATAAGTTTTTCCTTTATTTTTGCTATAGCATTCACAGCTTCGCCGCCTACCTCAATCGGAGCCTGTTTTTCGAGGTCAGCTTGCATTAATTTTGGGTCAAAAGGAATCTCTCCAAGAACCTGGATGCCCAGCTCTTCAAGTTTATCATTAACTTTTCCAGAGCCTCCTTTGTTAATTACGGCAGCAAGGTGTTTTATTCCTATTTCGGAAGAGAGTCTTTTTATTCTCTCAGCGGTTTCAAGCGACCTTGCTCCAGGCTCAACCACGACGATCATGAGGTCCATTCCTCTTGTAGTGCCCCTTCCGAGGTGTTCGATCCCTGCTTCCATATCCAGGATCACTGCACTCTTTTCCCTAATCATAAGATGCCTGAGAAGAGCCCTCAGGAACGCCGAAGCAGGGCACATGCATCCGCTTCCTCCACGATCCACGGTACCCATGACAAGCATTCTTACTCCATCAGGTCCTATAACTCCATATTTACTCGCAATATCATCGACTTTAGGGTTGTAGATGAATGCTCCGCCTTCGGCACCTGCTCTTTCCTGAATTAGATCTTTAAAATCTGTCAGGGGCTTTGGTGGCTTTTCTACTCCAAGTGAAGATGCCAGATTCATATCCGGATCTGCATCTATTGCCAGTACCTCGTATCCATCTCTTGCAAGCAGTCTGGCCAGAGTGCCTGAGAGAGTTGTTTTTCCAACGCCGCCTTTTCCGGTAATTGCTATTTTTATGAGAATTCCCCCTGAACATGAATTCAGATTAACTAATACTGATTTTTTAAGCAGGGATATAACCATCAAACTGTTTATACTTACTCATTTGTTCCAGTTAAAATAAATATTTCATTCCCATCAATTAATGAATTTTTTATCTGATTATAAAATCAAACCCATGATCTACAGCAACATGTTTGAGGTATTTCTCAATATGGTTCCCTTTCCATTTTGGAAACCCTGCATCACGGGCAAGCCTGTCGAGTATTTTTTGAACTCCTGTCCCATATTGGATCGCTTTCTTTTCCTTCCAGAGAAGTTCCGGGGGAAGCAAGCTGTCTGCGGCTCTTCTTAGAATATATTTTCTTATATAGAAGCCGTCTCGTTTAAGGACTTTGAGTTCAGGATTAATTGCAAGCCCTGTTTTAATTACTTCCTTATCCAAGAAGGGCACCCTGAGCTCCACAGAGTTTGCCATTGTAACCATATCGTCTCTTTCAAGGTTGATAGTTGAAATGTTTTTAAGGTCTGAATAGATCTCCCAGTCAAGTACCTCAGGTCCCTGATCAAGAAAAGCCTCATGTCTGCGGTAACCTCCAAAGAGTTCATCTGCGCCCTGCCCAGTAAGAAGAACTCGTTTCTCATATTCTTTCGCAGTTTTTGCAACAAAGTAGAGAGGAAGCCCGATTGAAATCTTCATAGGGTCAGTTGATTCCGTTGAATAGATTACATCAGGGATTGCTGCTTCGATTTCTTCAGGAGAAAGGAAATGGATTTTGAGGGAATCCCTCATGCCAATAGCTTCAGCCGCACGCTCAGCCTGGGCAAGATCATGGGAATTCGGAACCCCAACCGCATAAAGGGAAATTGAAGGATCAATGCCTTTTGCAAGGGCTGCCAAAAAGGTACTGTCAATGCCTCCAGAAAACGCAATTCCTGAAGTTTTTGTAAGCCTTATTTCCACAGCTTTCTCAAGGGCTGCCTTCAGGCGAGAAACGGCTTCATGCTCTTCTGAGATCCTTTCTTTTGGAGGTTCAATTTTAAGGGATCTCTCTTCAAGCTCAAGGAATTTCTCTCCAAGCTTTCCGTTTTGGATATTGAAAGCCATGATGCCGCCAGGTGGGAAAGGCTTTATCTTGTTTCCCTGGCTGGAAAAAGCTTTTCTTTCAGAGGCAAAAGTGATTTTAGGCTTTTTTTTCTCTCCTTCCAAAGAATAAAAAAGAGGTTTAACTCCTACAGGGTCTCTTGCCAGTACAAGCTCGTTAGCCAATGTATAAGCCAGAGCGTAATCTCCGTTTACTTTTGAAAGCACGGAAAATACTGCATTTATCGGGTTATTCCCTTCCTTAATTTTTGTTTCTATGAGGGAAAAAAGCACTTCAGTATCAGAATCGGTTTTCATTCCCTGCTCAGCCGCAAGCTCTCTGAAATTGAAGATTTCCCCATTAAATACCAGAGCTCCTTTCCCAACCAGAGGCTGAGGCGTATTGCCTGTGATTTTGAGCAGGGTATTTCCTATACTCAGTCCTTCAACCTGATAGAATCCACAACCATCAGGTCCTCTGTGCCTGAGAGCTGCAAGCATTCTTTTTGTTTCTTCATTCGTATCAGGAGTTCCGGCTGCTCCTGCTATTCCGCACATGTTTACTCCTTTTTCGTTATTTTCGGTGTATACACGCGCTCTATCTCTATTTATCGTTTTTCCATTTGACTAGAGTACAAAATCCGGAGTATTAAGAATGCAAATTTATGGATGTCTTTCGAGTATTTTAGGTAGTCTAATATAGGGCGACTTTAAAACAAGTTTACATGGTACTATTTCTAAAATGAGTCAGAGATGGACTTAGGAGGAATTAGGTGTCAACTTGCCCTACAACATACTTTGGAAAAAAAGGAGTATTTGTTGATAGGAAAGCCTGTATTCAGGCCTTTAGGGACAATATCCAGAATTCGGGAAACAAAGAATACAATGTCTTATTTTACCATGGAATTCCAGGTATTGGAAAAAGCAGGTTGCAAAAAGAACTTCAAAATATACTGGATGAAGAATATCCTGAAATAATCTGGACATCCATCGATTTTGATATAAAAACTTACAGGGATACAGATACGTTTCTCATAAATTTACGCAACAAAATTCAGGAAAAGTATGGTGCAAAGTTCTACCTCTTTAATGCTGTTCATGCAATTTACTGGAAAAAGCTTTACCCAAAAATTCCACTACAGAAGATGGACTAGCCCCTGAGTAACAGAGGGGAATTTTTAGATAAAATAATAAATGTTCTTGATACAACAGGAAGAACCGCATTAGCATGGGAATTCTTAAACAGAGCTTCAGACAGTTTTAGAAGTTGGTGCACTTTAAACCATATTGATACTACTAAAATCGAGTCATTAGAACCAAGTAAGATCGAAGAATTCCTACCAGGAATTTTTGCTACTGATTTTTTTGAGTATTTAGGAAAAACCCCAAAAGTCTACATTTTTATTAACTCTTATGAAGCTCCCTGGGAAAGCAAAAAAAGTAAAGGTAATTTCCATGAAAAGGACAAATGGATAAGAAACAAAGTTATCCCTAACATGCCAGGGCTTTCATGGATAATTTGCGGAAGAGAAAATCTTCCTGAGGATTTCGAGTATGATCCTGTTTGGGAAATGTCTCTGGAACAGCACCAAGTAGACAAACTCTCAAAAAAATATTCTGACAAATTCTTAGAAGGATGCGGCATAGAAAATAAAGACATCCGGGACATAATTATCAAGGCCAGTGATGGTGTTCTCTACTACCTAAACCTGTCTGTTGATACCTATGAAATGATAAAGACCTGCAAAAAAAGACAGCCAATTCCAGAAGATTTTGGAAAAACGCAGCATGAAATCTTCAAAAAGTTTGTTAATTGCCTAGATGCTGATGAAATTCGAGTACTTAAAGTACTCTCTGTGCCTAACTTCTGGGACCTGGACTTATTCAAAATGTTGATTTGGGCAGAATTTGATACTAGATACTCTGCAGCTAACACCGAATACCCTGTGACTAACACTGGATACCCTGAGACTGCATTTTCCGAGCTGACTAAGTTTTCCTTTATCAAAAAAGATGCTGGAGAAAGATATTTAATCCACGCGCTGATGAGGAAAAACCTTCAAGAATCCCAGAATGCCGATGATCGAAAACCTATTCACCAGTTTTTACTTGAGCACTACAGCAAGAAGTTAAAAGATCTCAAAATTGAGGCAATTTCACAGAAACACGAAGTCGCCCTGATCGAAGCTTTTTACCACGCAAAAGAAGTTTTTGAAGCTGAAGATCTATTCAACTGGTTTATTTCTGTCTCTGAGCCATTCTACAGAGCAACATTCTGGCAATTAATTATTCCTCCCTATGAAGAAATCCTGATTATTCTTAAAGAGAAGCTCGGGCAGGAACATCCGTCGGTTGCAACAACCTTGAACAACCTGGCAGAGCTTTATGAAAGTAAAGGGGATTACGAAAAAGCCCTCACACTTTATATGCAGTCACTTGAAATTCGTGAAAATGTACTGGGCCCGCAACACCAGTCTGTTGCAGCAACCCTGAAAAATCTAGCAGGACTCTATGAAAATATGGGAGATTATGTTGCAACAACCTTGAATAATCTGGCTGAATTCTATAAAAATCTGGGAGATAATGAAAAAGCAATTTTATTTTATAAGCGGAGTCTACAAATTAGTGAATGCGTGCTAGGACCAAAGCATCCATCTATTGTCCCAACCTTGAATAATCTTGCAGGACTCTATAGAAATATACAAGATTATGAAACAGCACTTCCACTTTATATACAATCATTTGAAATTAGTGAAAACGTATTGGGTCCAGAACACCCGTCCGTTGCAACAATTTTGAACAATCTGGCAGAGCTCTATAAAATTATGGGTGACTATGAAAAAGCACTCCTACTCTATAAACGGACACTTGAAATTCGTGAAACTACATTTGGACCTCAACACCCTTATGTTGCAACAACCCTGAATAATCTGGCACTGCTCTACGAAAGCCTGGGATATTATGAAGAAGCGCTTTCACTTTATATGCGGGATCTAAAGATTAGTGAAAATGTGCTGGGTCCTCAACATCCGTCTGTTGCAGTAACCCTGAATAACTTGGCAGCACTTTATTATAATATGGGAAATTATGAGAAAGCACTCCCACTTTATAAACGGTCACTTAAAATTCGTAAAACTGCACTTGGACCTAAACATCCTTATGTTGCAACAACCCTGAACAATCTGGCAGGACTTTATAGTATTATGGGAGAGTATGATAAAGCCCTTCCACTTTATAATCAGTCACTTGAAACCAGTGAAAGTGTGCTGGGTCCTCAACATCCATTTGTTGCAACAATCCTGAACAATCTTGCAGAACTTTATAGAAATGTAGGAGAATATGATAAAGCACTCCCACTTTATATGCGGTCGCTTAAAATTAGTGAAAATGTGTTGGGTCCTCAACATCCATCAGTTGCAACAATCCTAAATAATCTGACAGCACTCAAGAAGTGCAGAAAAGAAATTAGCCCTGATAAATTAGGGAGATTAAAACCTGAGAATCATGGTTAAGGTTAGAAAAACAGTAAACTCAGACTTTAATCCTGTCTCTAATCCTATCTCTATTTTTAGCACCAAGTCAGCTGGCATCTAAAACAGGTTATGACCCATAAGATTAAATAACATTTATCCTATTTTCCCTTGAAATCGGCAATGGCGAGACGAGTTAAAAACAGCTAACGCCCAGGATGGAACTCTAAGATACGGGGATTTTCGGTTAATCTCAAAACTTAAATTGAGGCTTGTAAAGATGCAGTACCAGACAACAGTTAGAATTGAACAGAAAGCAGGTATGCTCGATCCTGAAGGCACTACCACAAAAAGGGCTCTCGGACAACTTGGCTACCAGGTCAACAGCGTAAAAACCGCAAAATTATATGAAATCGTGTTTGAAGCCGAATCTGTTGAGATAGCAAAGCAGAAAGCTGACGAGATGTGCCAGAAACTTATTGCAAATCCAATCGTCAACAATTATACAATTGAGCTCAAGGAACTTAAGTGAGCTGTGCGGATAAACGATTGAGATGTCGGAAAAGCCAAAGCTTTGAGATTGAGGGAAAAATGAAAATTGCTATTCTTCAGTTTGGGGGCACAAACTGTGATCTGGATGTTCTGCACGTCCTTAAAGACGTCGTGGGTGTGGATGCCGAGACTGTCTGGTACAAACAGGAAGATCTGACAGGTTTTGACGGAGTTGTCGTCCCTGGAGGTTTCTCCTACGGAGACTATTTAAGAGCAGGAGCAATTGCAGCCCGTACTCCAATAATGAACTCGGTAAAAAAACTTGCAGCCGAAGGCAAGCCTGTCCTCGGAATTTGCAACGGTTTTCAGATTCTCACGGAAGCCAGGGTGCTTGAAGGAGCCCTGACAACTAACAAGTACCCGAAATTCCGATGCCAGTGGACCAATCTCAGGATAGAAAACACTGATACGCCTTTTACCTCGAAGTTCAAGAAAGGTGAGGTTATTAGGATGCCTATTGCCCATATGGAAGGGCATTTCTATGCCGAAGAGAAAAATCTGGCAGAACTTGATGAGAACAAACAAGTTGTCTTCCGCTATGTGGATGAAAATGGAAAAGTAACGGACGCAGCTAATCCCAATGGTTCTCTTGAAAATATTGCAGGAATAGTAAATACTTCAAGAAATATCTTAGGTCTCATGCCGCATCCAGAAAGAGCCTCCGAGTTAATCCTGGGCTCAGACAACGGCCTGCGGGTTTTCGAGTCAATGGTGGATTATATTACTGAGAACTTCTGATTACTGGGAATTTTTTATTACTTGAATCCTTATAAGTTCATTTTTATTTATTAGGACTTACGCAGTTCAAGCATTTTTCTGCAAGTCATATTAAAATATTTTTCCAATAAAATAAATTAATATTTACAAATTGGTGGAAAATTCCATTTTCAAATTAAAAGTGTAATTTGTTGAGTCGAGAACTATAGCTGTACCGAAGAATGACACTGATTTTCAACTAAATTTACAAAAAACAACAATCAAGAATATTCATATGTTGGAGTGTTCTTGCTGCCGAATGTAGGCTCAAATAATCTAGCTCATGAATTTACCGTCTATTTACTCGTCTACTTTTAAAGCAACCACATGATACTGATGTTTTATAGGAGGGGGTAAAAGATCTTGTCACTCCTGAATCTGGATCTCTTACATCAATGGTACCATTCTCGATATATCTCATTCCAACTATATTGCTCTCGTCTATAGACAACAGAGTAGCAAATATCATCAGATTATAAATCGGATTAATCTTGAAACTGTTGTCTGGATAAATTTGATTCTTGAATTACTGCTTGATTTTATACTCGAGTGCGTGAGTCCTAAGAATATAAAAATTGGGCTCTGTAGAAAACCTATCTACATCAGATGAAAGAGGCTGAAAAAAGATAAGTATATTCAGATCTTGCTGCTCAGTTTAAATTTATGAAAATTCATTATTTTAGAGGATTTCTACAGAGCCAAAAATTGTATCTCTTCAAATTCAAGGGAGAATTTTCCAACCCGAAAAATATGCTACAATTTTGTTATACAGTTTTAAAGCTGAATGCGTCTTATGATATTGTTTTTTAGACTTAGCTAAATTATTAATTTTTCAGCAAATATGTAAAATTTAATTTTGCCCATACAATTTGAAGAGGATACTAGAATTTGTATTATTAATTCGATTTTATTTACGAAGTATTTTCATAATTAATGCGACAAATATAATGAATAATATTATCCGACTCACAATTACCATAATTTCATTAATTCCTGATACCATTTTACATCCTTCTTTATATAAATCTTGAATTGAGTTTATCTAAAATTTAAATTTGCTTTTTAAAATCTTATTTTTTGAGTAATCAATCGAATTTCTGGAAACTCTCATGATTAAAGTAATGGACTTTGGGGTAAGCTCGAAGATTAATGGTAAATTAGCCTTCCTTGATGCTATTTTACTCTAGAAGTTCCATCAAGATCAGAGAATCCGAAATTAGCCTCAGAAGTAGAACCAAGAGAGCTTGAGCTTGTATGAACTTCAAGAAAATCTTACATAGTATTCTTAAAAAGAGTCGAACTTCTATAAGTACTGTGTGAAAATTTAACTTTTTGGAATATTAAAAATTAACTTTTAATATAAAAATGACAAAATGACAAATAATAAACTTATTTACTACTAATGTATGACATAGAATCTGAGTCTTTCTGCCTCTGCTTCGACTTTGCTGCTGGCATCATTAGAAAGGCAGCGAGAATTGAATAACCCACATTCAGCAGGTAGACGCAAAAATCCATTTAATTTTCCTATTAATTATCGATTTAATTAGAACTTTTCGAATTAAATATAAAAATCAAAAACCTCTAAATGTTAACCACGTCATTATTAATATATAGGGATTACGCAGTTGCCTGCTTTGCAGGCAACTTTTGAATTTCCGTAATTTTTATCCTAAGGTATAGATTGGCTTTTTAATGAATTGATTAACAGCATTTCTTGTAATACTCACTTTTGTTTCAAACCATGAAATTCCTGTTTTTATTCTTTGGATTTCAAATCTGAGAAATGCTCGTAGTGCCATCATAATATGTGCTCTCTGCACATTATTTCTCCTTGCCTGACACTTTTCTACTCCACAAAACTGTTTTATTCCTCTATGATACTCTTCAATCTTCCAAGCTTTCTTTGCTAACTCTTTCCTTTTTTCTTCTTGCATATCCAGTACATCTGTAGTCCAGTATTGCGTGAAATCCAGTTTCAGAAGTAACAAAATCCTTGACTTCTTCCCACAAAGCCTCCGTATCTGGAGTCTGTCTTAGAAGTAGATGAGTAAAAGAGTCGTGAGCTGGACTATTCGAGTCTATAAAACTGCACCTAGATTCTTAGTTTTTGCTAATTACCCTTTTATTTTAAATTTTCCTTATTTTATTAATTTTAAAGGTCTGAGTTAGCTTTCTTATAGTCCATCTAACTATTCTAGTATCTCGTCTAAGAATATAATCACAAGAATAGTTTTATTAACCTCATTGCCGCCTTGAATGAAAGAATAATCTCTAGAACATCCAGAACAGTATCAAGAAGGGAAATGGGATAACTAAACAAAACTGAGGCTAACAGGTTTATAGGAAGGCTTGTGAACAGACTTTCTAAAGATAAGAAACAGCATTAGACTTAAGATATTTCTTGAAGTAGAAAGAAAAAGCTTTCACTCCTTGAATCTATAATATTAGCAGCAATAAGGTTAAAGTTTTTGGACAAGCTCTATAATAACAAAGAATTATAGTAAAGCACCTAAAAATGCTAAGAGGGGAATCGAGCGCAAAAAAGTTTAAAAGCAATAGAGAATATTGCGAAAAGAAGGACTTAAAACTAAAGGGAGAATAAAAACTGAAGTTTATAGACTAAATTAAAAGGAATTAGAAAGGGTTGAAGGGAAATTAAAGAGATTCAAGGAATATTTAAGAAAAGCTTAAGGAGAATTTAAGGAAAAATTAAGGAGAATTAAATAGAATTAAGGCGCTTCCTGCTTAGATTCAGGTGAAAATATGGAAAAATATGATTATAATGAACTTGGGCTGAAAGCCGGGCTTGAAATTCACCAGCAACTGGATTCGAAGGAGAAACTGTTTTGCAGGTGTCCTATCCTTATAAGGGATATCAAAGATTCGGATTTTGAGTTTTTCAGGTATCTCAGGGCTACTGAAAGCGAAATGGGAGAAAAAGACAGAGCTGCGGTAGAGCAGACTAAAATCAGGAGGAAATATATCTATAAGGCTTATGACACCACCTGCCTTGTAGAGAATGACGAGGAACCTCCAGGAGAACTGAATAAGGAAGCCCTAGACATTTCCCTTGAGATTGCAAAACTCTTCAATATGAAGCCTGTTGACCAGATGCACATTATGAGGAAAATCGTGGTAGACGGCTCAAACACGAGCGGGTTTCAGAGGACAGCTTTTCTTGCAAGTGATGGGTACATTGAGACCTTAGATGGGCGCTGTGGGATTGACAGTCTCTGCATAGAAGAAGAAGCTGCCCAGAAAATAGAGGAAGTCGGAGACTCGATCGTTTATTCCCTGGACAGGCTGGGAATTCCGCTTGTAGAAATTGCAACTGCCCCGGATATCAAGTCTCCCAGCCAGGCAAGAGAGGTTGCCGAGCAGATAGGAATGTTTCTCAGGTCTACAGGCAAAGTAAAGAGAGGGCTTGGTACAATCAGGCAGGATGTAAATATCTCAATTGCCGAAGGCGCAAGAGTCGAAATAAAAGGCGTGCAGGCGCTTGACCTCATAGAAGAGATTGTCCGCAAGGAAGTTGGAAGGCAGTTGAATCTTCTTTTTATCAGACAAGAACTTATGGAGAGAAAAGCCTTTGTCTGTGAAGAAATCTATGACATAACAGGGCTTTTCGTAGACACAAAATCCAAGGTCCTGCAAAAAGGCGTGAAAAAAGGCGCGATACTTGCTGCTCTTCTCAAGAAATTCGAGGGGCTTGTAGGCAAAGAAGTCCAGCCAGGAAGAAGGTTAGGAACTGAATTTTCAGACAGGGCAAAGACTGCTGGAGTAGGAGGGATTTTCCATACCGATGAACTTCCCAACTATGGGATTACCGAAAAGGAAGTCCAGGCAGTCAGGGACGCTATAGGCGCATGTCCTGGAGATGCCGTAGTAATGGTTGCGGACGAGCCCGAAAAAGCCAGGCTTGCAATTGAAGCGGTTATTATAAGGGCAAAAGAAGTTATAGAAGGAATTCCTGAAGAAACCCGAAGAGCTCTTCCCGACGGAAATACTGCTTATATGCGCCCTCTTCCTGGTGCTGCAAGGATGTACCCTGAAACTGACGTGCCTCAAATCGAAATCTCGCAGGAATACTTTGATTCAATTGAGATTCCCGAACTCCTTACCGACCGGGCAAAGCGTTTTGTCTCCGAAACCGACCTGAATAAAGAGCTTGCAGAAAAAATAGCTTATTCAAAGTATCTTCCTCTCTTTGAAAGCTTGATAGAAAGGTACAGAAATGATGAAAATGTAAACTCAACTCTGATTGCCAGAACTCTTGTCGGGATCGTTCCGGAAATCCGGAGAAATGGGGTTGAGACTGAAAACCTTATTGATGAGCATTTTGAAGGACTTTTTGCAGCTATTTCAAACCAGGAAATTGCAAAAGAAGCTACCCAGGACCTTTTGACTGCTCTTGCAAAAGACCCTGAACTGGGCACTCAGGAAGCGATTTCAAAGCTTGGACTCAGTGCCTTTGATCCTGAAGAGGTCGAAAACTTCATCAAGAAAACAGTAAGGAAAAAAGGAGACTTTATTAAGGAAAAAGGCCCGGCAGCTCTTGGTCCCCTAATGGGCATTATCATGAAGGAGTACAGGGGCATGGTAGATGGAAAAATCCTTAGTCAGATGCTGAAAAAAGAATTAGATAACTTCATAAATCAGGGATAATTCCCTTTTTTATTGTTTTCTTTATTTTTATTCTTCATTTTTCATTCTTTTTTGTTGTTTATTTTTCATTCTTTCTTGTTGTTTATTTTTCGTTCTTTATCCCACATTCTTTATCCTTCACCATTTATTTCCTAAGGAATACTACTTTCCATCGCTTTTTCACACCAGTATATTTTCCTCAGGAAAGTTCTCGATGAGACTGGAGAAAAATGACAAATCCCTATTCTTCAAACACAAAATTTTCACTTCTGAAGTACAAAAGTTTTCATTCCTACAACATAGAAACTTCAATTTATGAGGCATAGAAGATAACTTTTTATATTAATTAAAACACTTATACTAATAGTTTTAAACGTGGGTAAATTTGCTACTTCTTGTTAAGAGATGGTAAGTGGTATAATGATCCACAAGAAGGTTATAAATAATAACCTCAGGAGAAGACTCCCATGAAAATACTGCTTGTAGACGATGATCCGCTGTTTCTAGAACTATCAAAGACTTTTTTAGAAGTCTTCCATAATATAGCTTCTGATACTGTGAACTCTGCAAGGGAAGCTCTTCAGAGGCTGGAGAAAGACTCTTATGATGTGGTAGTTTCAGACTATGACATGCCTTTTATGGATGGCATTACGTTCTTAAAGACGATCCGTGACAAAAGGATTAACATTCCCTTCATCATGTTCACAGGTGTGGGCAGAGAAGAAATTATGAACCAGGCAATCGAAAACGGTGCCAACTCCTTTATTCAGAAAATAGGGGATCCAAAAGCTCAATACTCCGAGCTGTCAAAAAGGATCTGGCAGGTCACCAGCAGCAGTGTGAGCTACTAAAAGTAACAAAAGAAGCTCTTTGAATTCCTGCAGTAACTTTCAACGGATTCAGATTTTTATACTGTCTGCAGCTTTTGCTAATTGTAAGAGGGCTTTAATTTGCCTATAACTATTACTATTTTCTCATCAGTCTTTGCCAATCAAAGTTTCAGATCCTTTTTCCCACAAGGTGTTACGTAGCTTGATAATTGATTTCACTTAGCCTGCTCAATAAAAAATAGGAATATCCAGCAGGCTTTGGAAAGAGTTTCTGGAATATATTTATCTTTTTATGGAATATATTTCTCCTTGTATACTCATGCATTAGGGGGATTGTATGGCTCAGAGATACAAATTGTTCATAGGCGGAGAGTTTAGAGACTCGACAACCGGAGAGATTTTTGATGATATAAATCCTGCAACTCTGGAAAACCTGGCTACGATACAGATAGCTGGATCCAAAGACGTGGATAGGGCTGTTGAGGCTGCCGAGGCAGGGTTCAAAGTCTGGAGTAAGATTCCGGCTCCAAAAAGAGCTGAGGTACTCTTCAGGGCAGCCCGGATTTTGCAAGAAAGAAAAGAAGAACTTGCTGTTCTTATGACAGAAGAGATGGGAAAGGTGCTGCCTGAGACCAGAGGAGATGTACAGGAAGCTATTGATATCACAAATTATGCAGCTGGAGAGGGAAGGCAGATGCTTGGGGAAACAACGACTTCCGAACTCAAGGAAAAATTTTGTATGACCATACTTAGGCCGATTGGGGTTGTTGGCCTAATTACGCCCTGGAACTTTCCGATTGCGATTCCAGCCTGGAAAATTATGCCAGCCCTTATAACAGGAAACGCAATCGTTTTCAAGCCTGCAAGTGATACGCCCCTGCTTGCCCACAAGTTGGTAGAGGTACTTATTGAAGCAGGTTTGTCTCCTGGGGTAATAAATCTAGTAACTGGACCCGGAGGGACTGTCGGGAAAGCCATAGTCCAGCACCCACGCATAAATGCGATTTCCTTCACAGGCAGCCTTGATACCGGGAAATGGATAATGGAAGAATGTTCAAAAACCATGAAACGGGTTTCTCTCGAACTTGGAGGCAAAAACCCGGTAATTGTCATGGATGATGCCGACCTTGAACTTGCTCTTGAAGGTGTGTTGTGGGGAGCTTTTGGAACTGCAGGACAGCGCTGTACAGCAACGAGCAGACTGATTCTGCATGAAAAAATAAAGGACGAATTCATAAAAAGGCTGCTTGCAAAAACAAAAGCTCTAAGCGTAGGCAACGGGATCCTGCCTGAGACCGACATCGGACCTGTAATCAACAAAGCCCAGCTTGAGAAAATCGAAAGATATGTAAGAATAGGAAAAGAAGAAGGGGCAACTCTCCTTTTTGGAGGAAATAGAATAGATCCTGGGCTTCCAGGTTATTTCTTTGAGCCTACAATATTTACTGATGTCAAACCGAAAATGAGGATTGCACAGGAAGAGATTTTCGGGCCTGTGCTTGGGATCCTTACAGTCTCAAATCTTGAAGAAGCAATTGAGGTTGCAAATAATACCAAATATGGGCTTTCCTCAGCAATTTACACTGGGAATATAGGAAATGCTTTCAGGGCAATCGAGAAAATCGAAGCTGGAATTACATATGTAAATGCTCCCACAATAGGCGCCGAAGTCCATCTTCCTTTCGGAGGCGTGAAAGGAACAGGAAATGGTTTCAGGGAAGCCGGGACTGAGGCTGTCAAGGAGTTTTCCGAAATAAAAGCCGTATATATAGACTATAGCGGCAGGCTGCAAAAAGCCCAGATAGATTCAGCGGAATAAAATTCATCGAGATAAACTTTGATGCGGGAGAAATCTAGGAGGAATGCATTCTGGCTCAGGAGAAAACCAAAGAATTTGAAAAGGCGCAAGGGAATGAAAATCCGGAAAAAAGTACGGCACTGGATCCGGAAAAAGATCTTAATTCTTTTGAGTATGAGATCGAACTGCTTGATATCACCGGTCCAAATGCCAGGGAGATTATTGGGCAGGACTGCAACATAATGTCAGCCTGTGCAGCCCGTCCCTATCCTCTGGTTGTGGACAGCGCAAAAGGTTCCATAATTAGAGATGTCGATGGAAGAGAGTACCTTGATCTAGTTGCCGGGATTGCTGTCATGAATGCAGGCTACTCCAACCCTGAGGTTAAGGCTGCGATCTCAGCCCAGCTTGAGAAAATAATTCATTGTGGATATGGAGATTTTTTTGCTGAACCCCCGTTGAAGCTTGCAAAAAAGTTAGAAGAGGTTTCTGGCTACTCAAAAGTCTTTTACTCTAATAGTGGGACTGAAGCTGTGGAGGCTGCAATCAAGCTTGCCTTCTGGAAAACAAAGCGACAGGGTCTTATCTCATTTTATAACGCCTTTCATGGCAGGACTTTGGGTTCTCTCTCCCTTACCTGCTCAAAAGTCAAGCAAAAGGAACATTTTCCCGTAATACACACAGCCCATTCCCACTATGCTTACTGTTATCGTTGTTCCTTAAATCTCGAATATCCTTCCTGCGGGATCGAGTGTGCAAAAGAACTCGAAAATCTAATTTTCAAGAAGGAATTGAGCCCTGAGGATACAGCTGCTGTTTTCGTGGAGCCGGTTCAGGGGGAAGGTGGATATATCGTCCCTCCTCCTGAGTTCCATAAAGAAGTAAGAAAAATCTGTACCGACAATAATGTCCTCCTTGTAGCTGACGAAGTCCAGACAGGCTGCTTCAGGACAGGTCCCTTCCTTGCAATGGAAAACTTTGGGATCAGGGCTGAGATTTCCTGCCTTGCAAAGGCCATTGGAGGAGGTCTCCCGATGGGCGCAATGCTTGCAGACCGCGAGCTTATGGACTGGCCACCTGGAGTTCATTCAAATACTTTCGGAGGAAATTTCCTGGCTTCAGCTGCGTCCCTTGCTACTCTCCAATTTCTCGGAAAGGAAAATACGAAAGCCCGGGTAAAGGAACTTGGTTCTTATATTATACAACGCCTAGGGGAACTTCAAGAAAACTTTCCTTGCATTGGAGATGTGCGTGGCCTTGGCTTGATGATCGGAGTAGAGATCGTAAAACCTGATAAATCCATAGACCCCATTCTCAGGGATAAAATTCTCAGGGAAACCTTTAAAGAAAGAATTCTGCTCCTTCCCTGCGGGGACTCAGTAATTCGTTTTTCTCCTCCCCTTGTGATCACAACTGAGGAAGTTGACCTCGGGCTCGAGAAGTTTGAAAACGCATTGAGGAGAGCAACGAGGTAAACAGGTCTAATTTTTTAGAAGTGATTCACACGACCCTAGAAAAATTACTGCGGATGAGGAATAAGTTCAATCGGAACACATACAATAATATCATAAAACTTGAAGAGTTTAACGCACAGTAAGTTTGCATCTTTTAGGGACAGGCTTGTAGAAGTTTAGCCGTTTCTGCCATTAACTGGGCACTTAGGCTTCCTACGGGTGCGTTTCAACTTTCCCTATAAGTAATCCTTCTTTTGGAATATCTTCCTTTATATCCGCAGATTATAAAGATGCAGTCCAGTTTTGTGAAGTGTTCACATTTCCTGCATTCCATGAAGCTTATGATTTTTCCAGTTATCGGGCATTTTTCAATCCATCCTTCAAGCAATAATAAACATCCTCTAATGGAAAAAGCGAGTTAAAGTATTTTGTTATTCGTCTAGGCAAATAATATAATAAAGATAGAGAATAGAGTTTCACTAGTTTTTGGTCATCATTTTTATTCTCTGTCCTTCTCAGCTTCAGCCTGCCTGAGAGTTAAAAACCTGCTCGCAAGAGGATACATAGGAAGATCTGCACTGAGAGAACACAGTCTTGTTCCTGTTAGTACTTTACCAGGCAGGTCAGGCTTAATTTCAAACCTTTTTCCTGCAAACATCTTCGGATTTTCGAATACAGATTCTGTAAGAGCAACAGGTCTGATCCCAGTATAGGAGCTGGAAACTAGCCTTGGAAGAGTTTCCGGACTAAGGCGGGGATAACCCGAAGAAGAAAGTCCCAGATCTCTGTCAGACGAGAGCCGTTTGTTGTAATCAGGCATAAGGCCCCTGAACTGGTCAAGAATCGGGCTTGAAAAAGTAGCGGATTCGTAAGTGGGAGTAAGTTTTCCTGCAAGTGCCTTTTCGCGGGCTGGGCTGTTAGCTAAGTGGAAAGATGAAGCTGAACTTTCAGATTTGCTGCTATTCATAGCAGTAAGGAATGTCATGATGATATATCAATTATACGAGGGCAATATCAATTAATGCGGAGGCTTTAATTTTTACACGGTAATTTTCCTTTATTCTTCAATCGGCAGCTCTGGCTAATTTATTGTCCAGAATACCTTGTAAATTTACTGCCTTCAACCCTTTTGAGTTTTTTAGCGGATTTCCTAAATAACCTTCCGGATAAATCAGGATCTGAGACTTGTCCCGGCTTCAATAAGCAAATCAACAATCTCATTGAACCCCATTTCTGCTGCTATTTCCAGAGCAGTTTTGTTATTTTCCTCTTGAATATTGAGATCGGCACCACCTTTAATAAGCAAATCAACAACATCCTTATGCCCGGTTTGTGCTGAATACATCAAAGCAGTAAGCCCATGTTCGTCTTGAATATTGAGATCGGCACTTTCCTCAATAAACAACTTTGCAATATCAGTATACCCTCTACCTGCAGCATAAATTAAAGCAGTTTTGCCATTTTTGTCCTGAGAATTAAGATCAGCCCCAGCGCTGATAAGTGAACCAACAATATTTTTATGACCTATTTTTGCTGCAGCGTTCAAAGCTGTGTTACGATTTTTGTCTTGAAGATTAAGGTCGGCACCACCATTAATGAGCATCTCAACGATATCCTGATGACCTTTATCCGCGGCACAAATCAAAGCTGTTTCTCCATTCCTATCCTGAATGTTGAGATCGGTACCACCTTCAATAAGCAGCTCAGTGATATTCCTATATCCTACTTTTACCCCAAACTTCAAAGCAGTCTCGCCGTTTTTATCTTGAATATCTAAATTGGCACCACTTTTGATAAGCAAATCAACAATATCAGCACGTTCTATTTTCGCCGCAGCAGATAAAGCAGTATCTCCATTTTCATCCTGAAAATTGAGATCAGCCCCGCCTTTAATAAGCAGTTCTACAATATCTCTATATCCTTTATTTGCCGCACAAATTAAAGCTGGATTACCATATGCGTCCAGTGAGTTAATTTCAACTTTATTGCTTTTCAAAAGTTTTTCTACATTCTCGGTCTGCCCAAATTTACAGGCGTCTAAAAACTTTTGAGTCTCATCTTTACCAAATAAATTAGATATAAAGCCCATCAATTTTTCTCCTGAGATTTCTAAATTACTGTACTTTTACCCATAATTCTTGTGTTATTTCCTCATTAATATTATATCATTTTCCAATTATAATAATATCTCACCGTGTAATAACTCCATGTATAACTCCGTGTAATAACTTCTTGTTATGGAGGATACTGCAAGTATCCATTGTAAGAGTTTGTAAGTATCTACTGTAAATTGTAAAAGATTGTGAATGCCTATTCCAAGCACATTCAGGAGGCAAATTTAAGTTGCAACCTGGTTAATCCCTGAGACTTATTTTTCTTCATTGTGGAAAAAATATATTTCAGATTTTAAGCTGAATTTTGGACAAATTTGTTAAGAAGTTCTCAATTTTATCCTTTTAGTTTTGTACTTTTTAATTTTGTACTTTTTAATTTTGTACTTTTTAATTTTGTACTTCTCAGTTTTATACTTTTTAGTTTTATACTTTTTAAATCCTTCATTTTTTCTCGAGAAGCTCCAGCACATCAAATAGCTTTTTTGCGGTCTCAAGTACAGTCTGCATTCCAACAGCATCTTCTTCCACAGGATTCCAGGTAATTCCGCCGAAATGGGCATTGTCCCCAACAACTATCATCCCGTGAATGTGCATCCAGTCATGAATTGATTGAATAGTTTTTTCCTGTCCTCCGTTCCTTGAACCTCCGACTGAGAGAGCTGCTCCAACTTTATTTTTGAGTGCGAAGTCTTTACGACGGAGTAGGACACTCCGGTCAAAAAGGGCTTTGAGCTGGGCAGGGAAATTCCCCATATACACCGGGGATGCCACGATTATACCATCTGAAGCCCTCATTTTCTCGTAGATTTCTTCCATATCGTCTTCGATTACACAGAAATCATTTTCCCTACAGGCTCCGCACGCTTTGCAGGGGTTGACTTCTGAAGTGGAAATAAAAACAGTATCAGTCTCAATACCTTTTTCATTTGCAGCTTTAAGGACTGCTTCTATCATTTTCTCGCAATTCTGTCCCTTTCTCGGGCTACCTGAAATTCCCAGTATCTTCATCAAATCATTCCGGAATTGTTTTATATTAATTTGTCATGTATATTCAGTAATATTGTCTTAAGTATCACATATCTGCTATAAATAGTCTAGATCGTTTCAAATCTCAAAGAGTAATTCATATAGAAAAATATCATGATAGTTTGAAATATATATTTTTTATTTTTATATATATTGGTATACCTTTTACGTAAATTTATATATCAAGACCCAGCTAACTTAAAGCACTCTAAATATATAGGAGGTTGGTTGATTGGTAACATTTTTAGAAAAGATTAGCGAAAGAGCAAAAAAACTCAATAAGACAATTGCTTTACCTGAAACTACCGATATAAGAGTTCTCCAGGCAGCTGCCATGATTCTCGAAAGGGGTATTGCAAACGTTATCCTTGTAGGCAATGAGGACAATATCAAGGCACTTGCAGGGGATCTTGATCTCTCAAAAGCAAAGATTGCAAATCCTGAAACATACGAGAGAAAAGACGAGTATATTCAGGCTTTCTATGAGCTTAGAAAGCATAAAGGCATTACACTCGAAAGCGCAGCCGAAATTATGAAAGATTACGTTTACTTCGCGGTTATGATGGCAAAAATGGGCGAAGTCGATGGTGTGGTATCAGGTGCTGTTCACTCATCTTCAGACACGCTTAGACCCGCTGTCCAGATCGTAAAAACTGCGCCAGGTTCAGCACTTGCATCCGCTTTTTTCATTATTGCTGTACCTGACTGTGAATATGGATCCAATGGAACATTCCTCTTTGCTGACTCAGGTATGGTCGAAATGCCCAGCCCCGAGGAAGTTGCACACATTGCTGTGAGTTCTGCAAAAACCTTTGAACTACTGGTTGAAGACGTACCGAAAGTTGCAATGCTTTCTTATTCTACCAAGGGAAGTGCCAAAAGCCCACTGACTGAGGCTACAGTTGCTGCCACAAAGCGTGCACAGGAACTCGCCCCTGACGTAGCAATAGATGGTGAACTCCAGGTAGACGCCGCAATCGTTCCCAGTGTTGCAGCTTCAAAGGCACCAGGAAGCCCTGTTGCAGGCAAGGCCAATGTCTTCATATTCCCTGATCTTAACGCTGGAAACATCGCATACAAGATTGCCCAGAGGCTTGCCAAGGCTGAAGCTTATGGCCCTATCACCCAGGGGCTTGCCAAGCCAATTAATGACCTGTCCAGAGGTTGTAGCGCCGAAGATATCGTAGGTGCCGCTGCAATTACCTGCGTCCAGGCCGCAGCACAGGACAACAAATAATCTCAATGTTTCTATATTTACGAACGTTTTAGGAAGCTTTTTATTAACTTTCATACATAAAATATTCATCATAAATATAAATGTAAATTGAAAGTGATATATGAACTGGGGTTTACACATGAAGGTACTGGTAATAAATGCAGGAAGCTCATCTCTAAAATATCAATTAATTGATATGAGCAATGAATCCCCTCTTGCAGTGGGTCTCTGCGAGAGGATAGGTATCGATAACTCGATCATTACCCAGAAAAGGTTCGATGGCAAAAAACTGGAAAAACAGGTCGACCTGCCTACCCACAAGATAGCTCTCGAGGAGGTAGTTAAGGCTCTTACTGACTCGGAATTCGGGGTCATTAAGGACATGGCAGAAATCAATGCAGTCGGACACAGAGTCGTGCATGGTGGGGAAAGGTTCACTAGTTCTGCTCTGATCGATGAGGGTGTAGAACAGGCTATTAAAGACTGTTTTGATCTGGCTCCTCTCCACAACCCTCCAAACATGATGGGAATCGAGGCTTGTGCCGAGATCATGCCTGGAACACCTATGGTTGCTGTTTTTGACACAGCATTCCACCAGACAATACCCCAATATGCCTACATATACGCTCTACCCTATGACCTGTACGAGAAATATGGGGTCAGAAAATATGGTTTCCACGGTACCTCTCACATGTATGTTTCCTACAGGGCTGCTGATATGCTTGGAAAACCAATAGAAGACACCAAGATCATCACCTGCCACCTTGGAAACGGCTCAAGCATTACAGCTGTTAAAGGCGGAAAATCCGTTGAGACTACAATGGGCTTTACCCCGCTTGAAGGAGTTGCAATGGGTACCAGATGCGGTTCCATTGATCCTGCAGTCATTCCTTTCGTTATGGAGAAAGAAGGGCTCTCAAGCAGGGAAGTTGACACCCTTATGAACAAGAAATCTGGCGTACTTGGGGTTTCCGGGATCAGCAACGACTTCAGAGATCTGGATGAAGCTGCCACCCACGGCAACGAGAGAGCCGAGCTTGCCCTTGAGGTATTCACATACAAAATTAGGAAAGTGATCGGTGAGTACTCAGCCGTGCTTAATGGTCCAGACGCAATAGTCTTTACCGCAGGTATCGGAGAAAACAGTGCAAGCATCAGAAAGAGAATCCTTACCGGACTTGATAACCTCGGCATAAAGATCGATGAGGAAAAGAACAAGATCAGAGGTCAGGAAGTCGATATCAGTACTCCAGACTCGAAAGTAAGAGTACTTATTATCCCCACAAATGAAGAACTTTCCATTGCAAGAGATACAAAGGAAATTGTTGAGACTGAAGCTAAACTACGCAGTTCAGTACCTGTTTGAAAGTAAAGGAGATTTTTTCCTTTACCTTTTCCTATTTTGAGTTTCTACTTTTTTGAATTTAAGTAAGGCTTTTGCTAATAAATTTAAGTAGTTTTTGTTGAATCTGTAATTGGCATTAAGAATCAACCTTCAATGATCAATCGTTTCTATAATTTTAGAGACTATCTGAGCAGAGAATCCTTGTCCTGTTCTTTTCATTTATCCATAATTTCATCCATAATTTTAACTTATTTTTTGGTCCATACCCGGTAGACTTTCTTATTTTTTAATATGTAAGTCCAAAAAATATTCATCATCTGTTGCCAGTGGTCTCAGAATTCTGAGACGTCTTGGGTTCTGGTTAAACTAAAAATATAACAGTTGTTTCGTACATACTTGAGATAGTAAATGAGGTGGTGGTAAGATCCAGGGACGGAAAAGATTCGTGCTGGCTGTTGGTATCCTGCTCTTATCAAGCATTGTTGCCATTGATCTTCTTCTTGAAGACTCCCCGGTAGTAATTCAGCTTGAAGGAGACACATTCAAGGTTGTTGATATTCCATATGTGTATACAGTAAAGGAAGCATATATTCTTCTTTTTTCAGGGTTTCTGGGAGGGCTGGCTCTGGCTCAGATCCTTAGATCTTCAGGGTTTCAGGACCCAATTTTCTCAGTAACAGGCTCTGAAGCCCAGATAAAAGCTCTCAAGCTTGCGGCAGAAGAAGTCGGGGAGGAAAAATTTGAGGTTCTGGAGAGGAGATTTGAGGTCTCCTCTGAGAATATTCAGGTTGAGAAGTCCCGGTCTGATAAGCCTAATATTAGCTCGACGGATGTTCTTTTGCGTGCCCTTGAAGGAGATGAAAGAGAAGCTGTTAAACTGATCGCAGTAAAAGGAGGAAGAATGCTCCAGAATGAGCTCGTGAATTCCCTCGACTTTTCCAAGGCCAAAGTTTCTCGAGTTCTCATGAACCTGGAAAGGAGAGGGATAATAACAAAGAAAAAGTACGGGCTTACAAACTGCATTTCGATAGCTGATGAGCTTAAGGATGACGTGGGACTGAGGGGTGAGATGAAATGAAGAAAAGTGCTCTTATTTCGGTTTCAGTTGCTTTACTGGGCCTGATTCTGGGAGGATTATGGTACTATGGAAATGGATCCGATGTAAAAATTGCTGATATGTATGCTTCTCCATTTGGGGCCGGTGACCCTGGAAAGTTGAATATAACGCTTCAAAATAACGGTTTAAAGCCCGTGGATGTGTGGCTTGAGATTCAGAATGCTTTTGTGGACGAAAATGGGACGAGTTATTCAACATCAAGGCTGGTAATTTCCGATAATTCCACAAGTCCATGGGATGAAAGATCAGTTTCTCTTCAGAAGCCGATCAAGCTTGTTCCCGGAAACAATTCAATCAGTGTATGGCTCGGATATAGACTTCCAGGAGAGTACCCTGTAAAAGTTAGGGTCGTTCAGAATAGCAGGCTTCTGGATGAAAGCACATATCTTGTAAATATCACGTCTCCTGAACTACATCTTAAGCTTGAGAATGAACTTGAACGCAGAAATACCTCTGATGTGTATAAGGTTTATAGCTACCTTATAAATTACGGGCTGAGCTCTGCAGACAAAGTGAGTACTAACTTAACAGTGACAAACGAAAGAACAGGGAAAATCGTGTTTACATCTTCCGAATTTTATTCGGTGGGCGGACAGGATAAAAGTGCCCTAAGAGCCTGGCCGGGCTATCCATATGCAATTGTGGAAATTGCGCACGGTAAACCCTCAGGAGATTCATATAAGCCTATCCCGATTGTGATTGTCGGGCAAAACGGGGATAGCTTCCTGCTGAATATAACATCTCGATGGCAGGATCAAGTAACATCTGCCGAATTACATATTCCGGCCCAAGAGGAGGGCAGGTGAAGCATATGATAAAAAGAGATAAACTTTTCAGTTTCAAGAGTGCAAAACTTTTGATTCTTATGTTCTTGCTTTTCGGAATCTGTGCTGGCTGTCTTGAAAAGGACCCGGTAGAGGCCCAGGTGAATACATTGGTTCAGAGTCTCGGAGATGAGGACGAAAGAGTCAGTTCGATTTCAGCTAGTGAACTTTGCGCTATCGGAGAACCTGCAGTAGAACCTCTTATAAAAGCTTTAAAATATGATAATCCACAGGTTCGAAGCCTTGCTGCCCAAGATCTTGGAATAATAGGTAACAAAAAAGCTACAAATCCGTTAATAGAAGCTCTGAAGGACCCGGCTCCAAAGGTTCGTATGAATGCAGCTTTTTCACTTGGAGTACTTCAAGCCACTGAAGCTGTTGAACCCCTTATTGAGCTTTTGGAGGACGAAAACGGAGAGGTAGTTCGCTATACGGTAATTGCACTTGGAATGTTGAAAGATCCCAAGGCTACTGAACCTCTTTGCGAAGTTCTGAAACACAATGATGCCAGTACAAGCTATGATGGCGATTCGGATATGCGCTATACTGGCAATTCGAATATACGCTCTGATGCCGTATTTGCCCTTGGAAAAACTGGAGATCCGCGAGCAGTTGACACCCTCTTGGATCTATTAGCTGACAAAGAAGTTGGAAGGTCTGCAGCTTCCAGTCTTGGCCGTATTAAAGGGGAATATGTGTTCGGAAAACTTATTAAACTGCTGGACAGCAAAAATCCTACAACCCGGACCAACGCCGTAGCTGTATATGAGCATATTCAGGACCCTGCTGCTGTTCCTATTCTGGTTCGGATGCTGAATGACCAGGTTCCAGAAGTGCGCATAGGAGCCGCTTACGCTTTGGGTCATTTTAATGAGTCTGAGGAAATTGCCCAGACCGAGCAGCCCCTAATTAATGCCCTCGGAGACAGTAAAGTAAAGGTACAGGCAGCTGCCGCTGGTTCTCTTGGACGTATTGAAAGCAAAAAAGCGATACCACTCCTTGCAGAGCTCATTCAGTCTAAAGATTCTACTCTCTGCGAGACTGCTATCTATTCCTTGGCAAGATATAAAGATCCTGAGGCTGCAGACGCTCTTATTGCCGCTCTTGGAAATGAAAACTGGCACATACGAATGAAAATTGTTTATTCTCTTAGGGAAGTCGGGGACACCCGGGCGGTCGATCCTCTAATTTCCTTGCTTGGGGATGAAAGTTCTGGAGTAAGAAAAGGTGCTGCAAGTGTACTTGGATCACTTGGCGATAGGAAAGCTGTTGAGCCTATCATTAAGGCCCTTGAGATCGAAAGAGAGTCGGATGTCAGAGTATCGGAAGTTCAAGCTCTTGGGATACTGGGAGGACCAGAAGCTATCAACTGTTTGAGCCGGGTCAGCACCGACAAAGACGAGTATAAATACGTAAGGAATTCTGCAGAGAAAGCATTGGTGATACTCAAGGGAGGTGGGACAGTGAATCCCTCCTCTTTTTATTAATGACATATTTGGAGTGAAAAGAGAAGAACTTAATGTAATAAGTTTTGAATCTAAACTAATGTAATAAGTTTTGAATCTAAACAATTTCGAAGTGAACACATTCCACAAGCATTTCAAATTTTTACAGCCCACGAGTTGTTGATTAATAATGCCAAATGTTAGCGGGAGTTCTGCTAGGGTTGGAATGTCCAAAAAAATATTAAAATAAGGAGGAAACAACATAATGAAGAAATGTGCAGTGTTTTTACTGGCTGCCCTTGCTATCTTAATTTCAGTTGCTGCATATAACGCAAACGCAGCACATAATGCAAGCAGTATAACCGACGTTTGCGATGTGGACGGCGCCGATTATAAAAGCGAGAACTGGTCTAACGAACAATATCCGGTAATCGATTTATTTGGAGAAAAAGAGGTCCCACTGTTTACCACCAATGGAAGTATTGGTAATATATATGTTAACAAGCTTGCCAAGTTGATTCTTGACAATAATGAGACTTACATCCTCACAGACGGTGAAAAACTCGATCTTGGCAATGGATACGCTCTTGAAGCAAAGCAGATCAGTATTGACAATGAGGAAATATGGTTTGAGTTCAGTAAGGATGGAAAATATATTACTGACCAAATAGTCTCAGCCAGTAATGAAGGCAATAGGACATGGACTGTTACCCTTGACAATATTCAGGGTGAAAATAATATCGTTGTCATGAAAGTTCATATCAAGAATCTATTTGTGGGTTCGGAAACCAGAGTTGTTTGGATTGATGGCATCTGGCTTACTGACCATACAAATGCCACGACTCTCAAGGTAGGAGATAAAATAGGAGAATTCACTCTTGAGAAAATCGTCAGCGGAGTAAATACCTCTAACATGGGAGGCCTTGTTTTTGAAAACACTACGGGATCTTCAGTAGCTTGTAATGTTGTCGGTACAAATTATAAATGCGACAGCTGGTCTAATGTTACAGCAGACACTGCAAACACAGCAGACACTGCAAACACAGAAGACAATACAAATACAGTAGACAATTTAAGCGACATAACCAGCGTTTGTAATGTTGTTGGTACTAACTATAAGTGGGGACCTAATGAACAATATCCAGTAATCGATTTATTTGGAGAGAAAAAAGTTCCACTATTTACAATTAACGGAAGCATTTCGGATGCACATATTAACAAGCTAGCTAAGTTGATTATTGACAGTAATGAACCTCACACACTCGTAGAAGGTGAAAAACTCGATCTCGGTTATGGTTACGCTCTCGAAGCCAAGCAAATTTACGATTGGAAGGTCTGGCTTGAGTTCACCAAGGACGGACAACATATTGCTGATCAAACGGTTTCATACTATGATGGCAATAAAACATGGACTGTTGCCCTTGATGACATTCAGGGTGAAAACAACATTACTGTTATGAGAGTTAATGTCAATAGCGTCGATAAGGTTTATAACGACAACATATTCGCTGGTATGGAAGATGTAGATGATAATGTAGTCATCCGTATGGTCCAAATTGAAAGAATCTGGCTGACTGATTATGCAAATGCCACAACTCTTAAAATCGGAGATAAAGTCGGAGAATTCACACTTGAAAAAATAGTCAATGGAACGAATATCTCTAACCTGGGGAGCCTTGTTTTCGAAAATGCGACTGGATCTTCTGTAACCTGTAATGTTGTTGGCACCAATTATGAATGCGACAAGTATCCATTAATCAATTTATTTGGAGAGAAACAGGTTCCGTTGCTTGCCGGTGATGACTCACCATGGAAATCTCGTAATGACCCAATTTGGCAATGTCATGTTGACAAGATTGCCAGGCTCGTTCTTGATAGCGGTGACAAATACACCCTGAAGACTGAAGAAAATCTTGATCTTGGCCAGGGCTACAGTATCCAGGCCAGGCAGATTGACGTTGACGGTAAGAAGGTTTGGCTTGAGTTCGATAAAAATGGAAAATATGTAGACGATACTATCCTTTCAACTGGTGAGTATTGGACTTGTTTACGTGACGATATTCAAGGCGAAGACAATATTCCTGTCCTGAAAGTCTATGTTAGCGACGTCTACCAAGATGGAAACGACGGTATTGTCCAGATTGACGGGGTATGGCTAATTGATTATGCAAATGCCAGAACCCTTAAAATCGGGGATAAAGTCGGAGAATTCACTCTTGAAAAAATAGTCAATGGAACAAGTTCATCTAACCTGGGAAGCCTTGCTTTCAAGAAATCTCAAGCTGTTGGTTCTTCTTCACCTGCTTCTGAAGAGGAACCGGTTGTATCCACTAACAAGAGTACAGGCCCATCTACTTCATTGCACTTGGACTTTTGGAAGCTTATTACAAGCAGATTTTTAGAAAAAGAATCCAACTCTACAACAGCATCAAACGCCACAGTATAAGGAAAAAAAATCGACAAACAATCCAGCTCTGTAGAAATCCTCTTCATATAGACAGAAACGCATTATCTTCAATTATCGAAAATCTAACCCACATCTTGAGTCACAGGTATTTAAGACTACTCAACGAAGATTTCTACAGAGCCCAATTTCCTTACTTCATGTTTTTATCGGTCTAGCAATAAAATTTGGGTCTTATCGAAAGACTTTATATTGTTTTCCTAATTTTTGATCGATAACGGTCAACGATTAGTGGAAACTATGCTAGATTTTGAAGATCCATACAAAACGATAAAAAACTGAGTACAGTTAAGGCACCCTGGACGAATCAAAGTCTGGGGGATGTTCTTAGCAACCTGTAGATAACAGGAACAAGGAGGAACAGTAAAATGAAAAAATATAAAATAATTACACTGATGGCTCTTACTCTATTAATTTCAATAGCAGTAAGCACCGGAAGTGCAGCAGACAATAATTGCAGTAAAATTTGTAATGTTGTCGGCACCCATTATCAATGCAGTACCTGGTCTAATGAACAATACCCAGTAATCGATTTATTCGGGGAGAAAAATGTTCCGTTGCTTGCGAATTACGACCCAATCTGGCAATGTCACGTTGATAAACTTGCCAAGATTGTTCTTGACAGTAACGCAACTTATACCCTCAAAACTGGCGAAAAACTCGACCTTGGACGGGGGTATGCTCTTGAAGTCAAGCAGATTGACATTGACGGAATGAAGGTTTGGCTTGAATTTACCAAGGACGGGAAATATGTTGATGATCAAATTCTCTCGGTTAATACTGATAGCAACAAGACATGGACTGTTGCCCTTGACAATGTTCAGGGTGAAAACAATATTGTTGTCATGAAAGTTTATGTCAATCAGTTATTTGCGGGTGCAGTAGACAATATCGTTCGGATTGACGGGATCTGGCTGATTGATTATGCAAATGCCAGAACTCTTAATGTTGGGGATAAAATCGGAGGATTCACACTTCAGCAAATCATTAATGGAACAAATTCATCTAACCTTGGGAGCCTTGTTTTTGGAAATATTAAGGAATCTCCTGTAAGCTGTAATGTTGTCGGCACCCATTATGAATGCAATAGTTGGTCTAATGAACAATACCCAGTAATTGATTTGTTTGGAGAAAAAAACGTTCCGCTGGTTGCCAATTATGATCCGATCTGGAAATGTCACGTTGACAAACTTGCCAAACTCGTTCTTGACAGTGACGACAAACACAGCCTGAAAGCAGGCGAAAAATTCGATCTCTGCAAGGGATACAGCATCCAGGTCAAAGAAATCGACGTTGATGGAAAGAAGGTTTGGCTTGAATTCGATAAGAATGGAAAATATGTAGATGATACTATTCTCTCAACTGGTGAGAACTGGACTTGCTTCCTTGACAGTATTCAAGGCGAAGACCATGTTCCGGTCCTAAAAGTCCATGTTAGCGATGTCTCCAGGAGTGGAAATGACAGTATTGTCAATATTGACGGAATCTGGCTGGTTGACTATGCAAATGCCAGGACCCTTAAGATAGGAGATAAAATCGGAGGGTTCACACTTGAGAAAATAGTCAACGGGACAAGTTCATCTAATCTTGGGAGCCTTGTTTTCGGAAATACTAAGGAACCTCCTGTAAGCCTTAACGTTGTTAGCACCAGTTATAAATGCAGTACCTGGTCTAACGAACGATACCCCTTAATCAATTTATTTGGAGAGAAAAACGTCCCATTGGTTGCCAATTACGACCCAATCTGGCAATGTCATGTTGACAAGGTTGCCAGGCTCGTTCTTGACAGCAGTGACAAATTCACCCTGAAGGCTGGCAGTAAACTTGGTCTCGGCCAGGGTTACAGTATCAAGGCCAGACAGGTTGACGTTGACGGTAAAAAGGTCTGGCTTGAGTTCGATAAAAATGGAAAATACGTAGACGATACTATCCTTTCAACTGGCGAGAACTGGACTTGCTTCCTTGACAGTGTTCAAGGCGAAGACCATGTTCCTGTCCTGAAAGTCTATGTTAGCAACGTCTATCAGAGTGGAAACGACAGTATTGTCCAGATTGACGGGATCTGGCTGACTGACTATGCAAATGCTAGAACTCTCAAAGTTGGAGATCAAATCAGAGGATTCACACTTGAGAAAATCGTTAATGGAGTAAATAAATCTAACCTGGGAAGCCTTATTTTCACAAAAATCTCAAATAGCTAACTACCTGCACCACCCACCTAAAAACAAGCATTACCCACCTAAAAACAAACTAATGTATCAATTCCAGAACTAATCCATCATTGAAAAAACCCATTGTTAATGAGTAAATTTAAAATTTCAGGTCCGTGAAGATGTTTTGGAATTGATACATTAAAAAACGCCATAGAAAGTTACAGTCTGATTCCTCAGGTTTCAAGATATAAATCGAATTTCACAGGTATGATAGTCAGATTATTTGATTCCAAAGTTAGAGCCTGAAATTTATGTGCTTAAAAAATTAGCATAATTCGATATCATGAGAAATTTATGCGCTTAAAAAAGCGGAACTCGGGTCATAGCATAAGAAGACGTGTATATTAATTAAATTATAATGTTGAATCATGTCGCTATCATTAGACAAACTCTGGAAGAGATAAAGATGAAAAGTAAAATTATATCAAGGACACTAATTTTAACTTTTTCGTTTCCACTCTTATCTATTTCAGTATATAATAAAGCATGCAGAAGATGTATTATCTTAAAAGCTTTTGGAATAACAGCACTTTTTCTTTTAATGCTAGTGGATGTTGCAGGGGCATTATCATTTGCATACATTACTAATTACGACAACAATAATGTCTCTGTAATTAATACATCCAGTGGCACTGTTGTAGCCTCTGTGAATGTCGGAAGCGGGCCCAAAGGAGTTGCAGTTAGTCCAGACGGAACAAGAGCATATGTGGCAAACTCATGCAGTAATAATGTCTATGTAATTGATACAACCAAAAATAAAGTAATAGATATAACACACGTAGGAAGCTATCCGCAAGGGATTGCAGTCAGTCCGGATGGAAAAAAGGTGTATGTGGAGAATGCTGCGAGTGGCACTATCTCTGTAATTGACACTCCAACGAACAATGTTACAGTCACAATAAAAATAGGAAACTTGCCTTACAGAATTGCAGTTGCCCCTGACGGAAAAAAGGTTTACGCAGTGATCTCCGGCGAATCTCCTGATTACCAGGGTACTGTTTCTGTAATCGACACAGCAACAAATACTGTTACAGCCATAGTAAATGTGGAAAGAAATCCACGGGGAATTGCAGTCAGTCCAGATGGAACAAAGGTGTATGTGGTTAACTCCAATGGTTATCCTTACTATAAAGGTACTGTTTCTGTAATTGACACTGCAACAAATACGGTTACAGCCGGAGTGCCTGTAGGAAGCTTGCCACAGGGAATTGCAGTCAGTCCGGATGGAACAAGGGTATACGTAGCGACACAAAATCCAGGCGGCTATTCAGGTACAGGTGATATTGACGTAACTTCACAGACAGGTGCTGTTAATGTAATTGACACAACCAAAAACGAGGTAATAGACACAGTGAGTGTGGGATCACTTCCTCTCGAAGTTGCAGTCACTCCAGATGGAAATCAGGTATACGTAGTGAATGAGGAGAACAATACTGTCTCTGTGATTGATACAGCCACAAACAAGGTTAACACTACGGTACACGTAGGAAGAGGTCCCGTTGCTGTAGGAATCGGTCCGGCAACAAAGTCCAGTTCTACTATCGAATCAAATGGTACTTATTTATTAAACCGTATAAATCGAACCAGTAACCAGACAAATGATACCGGGATGACAGCAAATGCAGGAACAGCAGGTAAACAGGAAAGAGAATCCATCTCTACTAAAGCATCAATTCCTTTTCTAAGCCCTATTTGGGTACTTGTAGTAGTACTAGGGACATTTGCATTTTTAAGAAAGATGAAGTAATAATGCGATTCTGTTGACACATCTTGTTATTTAACTCAGCGATCCTAAACAAGGGAGATTTTATTTTTCTCCCTTGCTTCTCAATGCAAATTTCGAAAATTTAGTTATTTGTTTATAAATTAGTGTGTAGATCTCAAATTATGAGAATAAAACTGGACTTTGAAATCGACACTGGTCAATGAGTTTCCCATAAAAGAACCACAGATGACATGGATAAACACGAATTGAAACCATCTGTGTTTATCCGTGGTTTATTGAGGATATATGGAACCGATGTCTAGTATGTAGATTCCAGAGTTAATCCATTATTGAAGAAAGGGTTCAATGATCAATGGACAAGTCTTATAGTTCAGGTTTGTGAGCGTATTTTGGAATTAATTACAATAGAACATACCATAAAGAGTTCTAGTATAAGAATACGTGTTTATTAATTACATTATAATGTTGAACCACGTCACTATCATTAGACAAACACTGGCAGGGAAAGAAGATGAAAAGTAAAATTATATCAAGGACACTAATTTCAACTTTTTCGTTTCCACCCTCATCTATTGCAATATATAATAAAACATGCAAAAGATGCAACATCATAACAGTTTTTGGAATAGCAGCATTTTCTGTTTTTATATTGGCAGGTGTCACAGGTGCATCACCGTTTGCATATGTTGCAAATACAGGGAGTAATAATATTTCTGTAATTGACACTGCAACAAACACTGTTACAGCGACAGTAAATGTTGGAAGCTGTCCGCAGGGAGTTGCAGTTAGCCCTGACGGAACAAGAGTATATGTGACAAACTGCCTGAACAATAGTGTCTCTGTAATTGACGCAACCAAAAATAAAGTAATAGACACAGTCCGAGTAGGAAGCTATCCTCTTGGAGTTGCAGTCACTCCAGATGGAACAAAGGTGTATGTTGCGAACTCTCCGAGCAAAACTATCTCTGTGATTGACACGGCAACAAATAATGTTACAGCCACAGTAAAAGTAGGAAACTTGCCTAAGGATGTTGCAGTCGCCCCTGACGGAAAAAAGGTATATGCAGTGAACTTTAGCGAATACTCTGACTACCAAGGCAATGTTTCTGTAATTGACACTGCAACAAACACTATTACAGCAACAGTAAATGTGGAAAAAAGTCCAGAAGGAATAGCAGTCAGTCCGGATGGAACGAAAGTGTATGTGGTTAACTCTAATAGTCATCCTTACTACAACGGTACTGTTTCTGTAATTGACACGGCAACAAATAATGTTACAGCGACAGTAAATGTTGGAAGCTGTCCACAGGGAATTGCAGTCAGTCCGAATGGAAAGAGGGTATATGTAACGGTAGATATGCCCGGTGGATACTCAGGTAAAGGTGATATTGATGTAACTTCAACAGGTACTGTTGATGTAATTGACACGACCACAAACAAGGTCATAGACACAGTGAATGTGGGATTAACTCCTCATGAAGTTGCAGTCACCCCAGATGGAAATGAGGTTTATGTAGTGAACTATGGGAGCAACACTACTTCTGTAATTGACACAACAACAAACAAAGTTAATACTACGGTGCCCGTAGGAGGATCCCCTACTGCTGTGGGGATTGGTCCGGTAACAAAGTTCAGTTCTACTGAATCAAACAGTGCTTCTTTCTTAAATCCTGTAAATCAAACCGATAACCAGACAAATGATACCGGGATGACAGCAAATGCAGGAGCAGCAGGTAAGGAGGAAAAAGAATCTGTCCCTATTCAAGCATCAAAAGATGCTCCTTTTCTAAGCCCTATTTGGATACTTGTAGCAGTATTAGGAACAGTTGCATTTGTAAGAAAGATGAAGTAATAACGCGATTTTGTTGACAGATCTTATTATTTAACCCAGCAACTCTAAGTAAGGGGGATCTTACTTTTCTCCTACATTTCTCCCTTACTTTTCAAACAGTCTTGAGTCTCATTTTATAAAAAATATTTTTACACTTCTAAAATCAGGGTCATTTGTTATATTGTATTCCTTAATATCTTTAAAAAATGCTTTACTACCCTTTTTCCTTCGTCTGTATCTTATAGTATGCGTTTTTACTTTTTTCAAATATCCGGGTTACTTTCCCAGAACTGGTTAGTTTTCTAGAGTCCGGATTTTAGTTCGTCGCTTGAACTTGATCATTACCAGGAGAGCAACCTGCCGAGAGTTAATCCCAATGAATCACGAGGAGAACTTTTCGACTCAATCTTCAACAAGTTCGATGGCATCTTCCGGGCAGGCTTCCACACACTGGTTACACTCAATGCAATTTTCCGGGCGGGCTACAACTGCTCTTTTAACCCTATCTATTTCTTCGATATCAAAAACTTCTGCAGGGCAAACCTCGTAGCAGGCAAGAGCCCCGGTGCACTCTTTATAGTCGATTACTGGATGCATTTTCTCCCCCATCTTATCCGTTCCAGATTAAAAAGCTCAATCCGCAATGCCAATAATATCGATAATGATTTTTGTCACTCCGGCATTTACTGAATTTCAACATTTACGGTCTCTGAAGTTTCCCTGTAGGGCACTATCACGAATAGTTTCCCATCACAATATCTAGCTACCGTCTTTTGAGGTACAACTCCGCAGCAGAATGCGTAAGTTCCTGCGTATTCGATCCCAGTCTCTTCTCTTTTCGCTCTTATGAAAAAACCTTCCTCAACCATCTTTAATTCAATATTCTCTTTCTTTACTCCTGGTAGGTTAATCTGAATTTCCAGATTTCCCTTGTCATCAGAACACGAAAATACATCAAGCGACATTTTTACCATTGCCATACTACCCCTCCCGAAGAATCTTTCCCCGGCAAACTATATAAAATGATTAAATGTTATTTCTATATTCGGGAATTTGGTGTAAGGTGTTAAGGCACCCGCGTTTGGAGAGCATTACTACACAGATGCTTCGGCATCAGATACACGTATTCGATATCAGATGCTCATATATTAGTTGCTGCGACATTAGATCCTCTGGTAGTTTTATTCGAATCCTTATTCCTAACAGCCACACAAACCCCAATTATAGAGTAAGGATCTCGATATTTATAATTTATGAATCGATATATTAGTTCACAAACCCTGTTATTCTAATTTCTGAAGAACAAAATAGAAGGAAAATAAAACTTAATTCCGAAATTCTCGAAGTAGAGGCATGAAAACTGGTTATTCCCGGGCTGGTAAGTTTTTATTGTTCTTTTTACGAGGGTATAGCTTTTATTCGGAACTTTCAGCTCCATAGTTTCCGGTTTTTGTCAATGAAAGCACGCTGAGTCTCTTTCTTTGAGGATGTATAAATCAGGGCTGCAGGATGATAGAGTTTCAAGATCGTTCTTCCTTCGTATTCTACAGGGATTCCCCATTCGAGTTTTCTTCCGGGGCAGAAGGACTTCTCGGCTGTGTTGCCAAGAAGGATTATAATTTTCGGGTTAAGTAGGATTATCTGGGAAAGAAGGAAGGGTTTGCAGCACTCAATCTCGTTTGTCTTGGGCTTTCGGTTTTCGGGCGGATGGCATTTGACCGTATTTGTTACCATCCAATCTTCTTCAGAAAGCCCCATATACTCGATCATTTTATCCAGTTTTTTTCCTGCCCTTCCATAGAACGGAATCCCGGTTTCATTTTCGCTTTTTCCTGGGGCTTCTCCTATGAAGAAGACTTTCGGATTACAGGATCCTTTTCCTATAACTCTCCGGATTGCACTTTTATGGAGCGGGCAGCGTGTGCATTTAATTATCTCTCTTCCGACAGTTGTGTATCCAGCTTCCACCATCATTCTGATTCTTTCTTCAAAATCTATGCGGTTATCTTTTTCATATGTCATTTCTCTTCACTGATCCAAATTTATATAATAGCGTAGCATGCTGAAGTGAGATAGTTTAATTGCCCAGTTATCTCATATGGCTATTTATATAAAATCCCATTTTTTACTAGTGCATCGATTCCGAAGTAGATTCATAAAACTTGGCTTTTGAATTGATCCAAAGATCACGGATTTTTCCAAGAAATAAGGAATTGATTTTGGAATAGAAGCACTAGTACGACAGCCTTTGCGCTGCACTGAAATCCTTTTTCCCTGCCGTTGCAGGGTTTAAGGACGTTTAACCATCTTCTTCCGGTTTTTATATTTCTATTTTTACCTTATATTCTTCGGGCTTTACTCATCATGGTTTATGAAAACCACGTAACATAATGAAATTTTTTTTATAGTTCTAAATCGTGTTCATTGTATATTCAATCTTTATGGTTGAATTTGGAGAACAAAAGGATGAATAGTAAAAATAGAATATTAGTGCTGTGTATTGTCACGGCACTGTGTCTATTTTTTACACCATCAGCAATGGCTTCTACCGAAGAACAGCAAACCATCCAAGTTGAAGATGTTGCTCAGTTAAAGATAGAAGCTTTGGAAGCTAAGCTGGGTGAGAACGGAATGCAGGAAGTTGCGGATTACTTGGCGCTGCAGGCTTCTTTACCGGATGTTGTGAAGGCATCTCCTTATAGTTGGATTGCCTTTGCCGCGACTGATACCGAGAGTCAGGTTGCGTATCTGACTGCGATTGATGAATCTGATCTTGAAAAGGAGGATAAAGAAAAGTTAAAAGATGATCTGCAGGATATCTGGGATAGGTATCCAGATAAGTTTGTGGCTGCAGATAATCTTGTGCTGCATGATGTGGATAAGATTATGGAGAAACGTTTTATTGTGAGTGTTAATCTTAGTGAACTCAGAGTTGATCTTCCGAATAACGGTGCTGTAAGTATTTTCGGGAGTTCTAGTATTATGTGGGCAGGCACTCCTCATCAAGATTTTGCTTATTATGCTTGTGATGGGTCTGCTTATAGAAGTTATGCTAGAAACGCAGCTGATGACCCGGACAATAGTGGCTTTGATCCTTCTGTTTACAGGTACTATAATCATTACGAGGATGCTTATTGGGGTGTCGGAGGCGCACCAGGTAGATGTAATGAGTTTGCTGACAGCGCGATCTCTGCTAAAAATAATGGAGATCAAGCAACTGCTCATCAGAATTTTGGATACTCAAGTCACTATTTGATGGATCCTGGTATTCCGTTCCATAGTAAAGGAGCTACAGATTACCTTGGGTCGTTCGATGCTCTGTTCAATGCTGTCATTCACGTTTCCGATGAGAGTTACGTCTATGATCAGTGGAGTACGGGGTATAAGTATGGGGACTACGTTAGTGGAAATACTCAGACTATTACTGTGACTGATCCAGAACAGGCAGTTGAGGATAATGCTGATTCTAGTGCCCAGTATTAGGACTATATCAAAAATGAAATGATGACAAACTCAAACTGGCAGACAGGCATAACATTGGCTTACGATACTGCCCAATGTGTCCGGAAGAGTGCTAGGTACGCTCATGGATTGTACGACTACATAATGTGAGAGTTGAGGTAATCTTAAACGAGATTTAGATTTAAGGAGGTGCCCTTGAAGGCATCTCTTTTCTCCAGTGGCTGGAATACTTGACCTGGATGAAATCACTATTTAAGTATTTAGAGAGCAATAGAGCTGGATAATTCTTGACAAGAATCATAAATAATAACACTATCACTATCTCAATCTTGCCATAGGAACCTAAGATGGTTAAAGCCTGTGAAGTTGGAACCAGCGGATTTGGCAATTAATCAGGAAGCTACCCGTTTTAATGGGTGGTAATTCATGTTACTTTTCTGGATATGTTCCTTCTCCGGTGACAAGCTCACCATTTACTGTTGTCCATCCATCCTGAGATCCGGACAATTTAATTTCCATGGCTTCCCAATAGCTGTTATACTGCCATCCTCCGATCCACCATTCATTATGTGCATTCAGGTAAATAGAAATGCTGACGTTTGCATTCGAGGAGGTTTCATAGTAGGCATATATCCGGCTTTCATAATCAAATTGCTTATATTGTGGCGAATAGGCTTGGCTGGCGTTGACATTATGCGTGAGCTTGTATTTGGGCATAAGAACCATTTCATTGCCCAGCGGGTTCATTGTGTCTATGGTCTGGTTAGAGAGTACCATTGTACTAAGATCTATACTTTTTGGCTTCTCATTTTTCATAGAAAGCATGAGCCCTTGTTCTGTATCCACTAGGGCGTATTCCCATGAAGGATCATTGTTATTGAAGTGATGCTCCACGATATCCATGCCCACGGATGATGTGTTGTTTATCACCGGGAGTGGAAGGTAAAGAGTCACGTTGCTCAGGGTCGAGTCTGTAGTTAACATTACATCGTAATCATAACTACTCCTGTGACTCATATCATACAGCTTCTGCTTCTGGTCTTGCCACCAGAACGACAGCAGCCCTATAGAAATGATCATTAACAGTACAAACCCGATCCCTATTTTGTAACGAGTTCTCATATTTCGCCACCTGAGATACTCTTAAAAAAGGGTTCAGAAGAATTTAACTGTTTCCATAAATTTATTATTGAACTTTAAGTTATGATGATTTAAGTGGAACACAGAAAAAGGATTACAAGTTTAGGCTCGCAAGTTATGGAGTTATTCTCAAAGGAGATAACTATGGAGTAGGAAGCCTCACAGCTTTAGCGTGCGGTGCTTAATCGCCCTTAGAAACCCAGAGTACTGTGCTTTTTATGTGGTGGTAAACCAACGCTCTCTTCGCCACACACGGACTGACGCCTTAGAACAACCAGCCATGTTAGCAATTTCTTCATCAGTTTTACCGGATTTGTAGGATGTCTCTACTATTTTGTAGTCTACCCTTATCCTTAATTGTCGTGGTATCCACTACGCCTTTCGCCGATTACGAATTATAGCTCTATCACAATCTAGCGCTCTAGCGATTCCACAGTAGTTGCATCCTACGCTATACAGCATTTTAACCATATCATAGTCTGGTTTTCCATCTCTCCATGTGTATGATGGGTAGTAAGACGCATCTTACATAGATTTTTAACCCTTGCATAATCTAATATACATCTACACTTTATTGATAGAGTTTGTGTTTTCTCCATTTGCGAATTGTTTGTGCACTGCAATGTACCCCACAAACAATCTCATGATCGTTGCAGCCTGCATCATACAGCTCTTCTACTCTCTGGTAATTCACTGCGGGTTTTGTTGACTCCCTATGATACTTTCTACCCCCAAATCGTGTACCCTTTTCCATATATTGATCGTAGGGACAGACGCGCCAAAATAAGTCGATAGTTCTTTGTTTTTCATCCTATCTGCAACCTTCTGTTTCAATTCGCCTGGATCGTATTCTATCTTGAATACTATTATGTCACCAATCCCCAGGCAATAAGCTGTTTTTCAATATCCCTAAGTTCATCTTCTGAGAAAGCAAATCCCTGGTTGTCGCATTGAGGTTAGGTTATCATGCCCCTGACATAGGCAAACCGATGACTCAAGCACACCCGCTTTAATCATCCAACTTTCTAGGGTCTTTCTTGTGGTTTTGGCTGAGACTCCATAGAGATTGATGCCTGCATCCTCCGCCCATTTCCGTAGATCCTTTTTCCTATGACTCTTCTGATTGCACTTTTATGGAGCGGGCAGCGCGTGCATTTAATAATCTCTTTTGCAACAGTTGTATATCCTGCCCCCACCATCATTTTAATTCTTTCTTCAAAGTCTTTACGGTTATTTTTTTCATATGTCATCCTTTGTACCCCTTTTAATATCTTGCCCTGTCATCCGCTATATTCTTAAATTACATAGTTCTTTTTTCTTCTGATTTTTATATAAAGTTCATAATCCATTTTGTGAGACTAGGATCCAAACAAACTTATTTATGGAAAAAATCCCATGACAAAGGTAATCATAATTTGATGAAGAAAAAATCTCTAAATTTATCTTTAAATTTCATTCTTCAATATATATAAAATTTCATTCACAGAGGCGCGCTGAGGGTATGACTTCTAGAAATTTTCTTACAATCGATGATTTTGACACATACGGAAAGACAATTCTTGTAAGGGTTGACCTGAACTCTCCTATGGATCCACAGGGTAATATTCTGGATGATATGCGTATCCGAAGCCATATTGCCACCTTGAAGGACCTTGAAGACGCAAAAGTTGTTTTGCTTGCGCACCAGAGCAGGCCAGGAAAAAAAGACTTCACTACAATGAAGCCCCATGCTCAACTGATGTCCAAATATCTGGGCAAGCAGGTTCTCTATGTAGATGATATTTTCGGAACTTATGCAAAGACTAGGATTGCTTCTATGGAAAACGGGGATGTTATCCTGCTCGAAAATGTAAGGTTCTATTCTGAAGAGAGCCTGGAAAGACCTCCAGAAGAACAGGCCAACACGTTTCCGGTTAAAAAACTGACACCCTTTGTGGACATCTTCCTTAACGATGCCTTTGCTGTGTCTCACAGGTCTCACCTTTCCGTAGTCGGATTTACTGAGGTTCTTCCGACCGGAGCCGGGAGGGTTATGGAAAAGGAACTCACCTCTCTGGACAGAGGAATTAAAGGAGGTCAAAGGCCAACAATTTTCGTGCTTGGAGGAGCAAAAGTGGACGATTCGCTCAATGTGGCGGAAAATGTGCTCTCAAGCGGAGGAGCTGACCGGGTACTCCTGACCGGAATAGTAGCAAATATTGCCCTTGCTGCATCCGGCGTAAATATAGGGAAAGTGAATCTGGACTTTATCAAATCCCAGGGATATGAAGGCCAGATCGAAAAAGCAAAAGAATTGCTTGCAAGGTTTAAAGATAAAGTTGGTCTTCCCAGGGACGTGGCTTTGAACGATAATAAGAAACGTGTTGAAGTGCCGGTCTCAGAACTCAATTCTGATTCTCTCCCTATAAATGACATTGGGCTTGAAACCATTGTGGACTTTACCAGTGAAATCGAAAAAGCAAAAACTGTTATCTTAAACGGTCCGGCAGGAGTCTCCGAAGTTAGTGATTTCGCCCTTGGAACGCACGAAATTATAAGAGCTGCCACGAAATCTGAGTTCTCGATCATTGGAGGCGGGCATATTTCAGCAGAAGTCGATCATCTTGGGCTTGCACACCGTTTCTCTCACATCAGCACAGGCGGCGGGGCATTAATTGATTATCTGTCAGGCGTAAAGCTTCCAGGTGTCGAGGCTTTGAAGACTGCAGCTAAAAGATATCAGGAAGCTAAGAAACTTTAATCGTCTTGCTTCCTGCAAGTTAGGGCATTTATAAGTTTGTAATAGTGAGTTTTCAATTCGACAGCCTTTTGTGTCGAATTCCTAAATTTACCTCTTTAATAATATCTTTTCTTATTTTTACCCTTGTGTGATTCTACTGTTCTCCCGAATGTGAAGTTCCAGAAATGTACTTTACCAGCTCCAAGAAACATGTTGTTTATACTAGCTTCCACTTACATTATTATCATACTAACCGATAATATCATAATAACAGGTAATTATCATACTGGTGGGTAATATCATACTGGCAGGTAATTCTATACTAGCAGGTAACTGATAATTAGCTGGCATTTGCAGGTAATACCAGTTACTGTTAATAATTACAGGTTGGTGTTAGTAATATTTACAAACTGACGCTGTAATGCTGGCTAAGATTTGCAGGCAAGAATATCAGAATAATATTGAGGTGTGGTTCAAACATGCTTACAGATATTGAAGGCAGGGCTGCAGTCAAACTTGCAAGGAAAACAATCGAATCGTTCTTATCTGAAGAAAGACTCCCTGAACCTCAGGAACTGGATTTTGAGCTTTCGACGATTTTTGAGGAGAAGAGAGGGGTTTTTGTCACGCTTACGGAAAACGGATTATTGAGGGGTTGTATAGGGCATCCACTTCCTGATTCCACACTTGAGGACGCAATTATGGATTCTGCAATCTCTGCAGCAGTCCGCGACCCGCGTTTTCCGCCTGTGGAAGAAGATGAACTGAAAGACATAATTGTTGAGGTAACAATTCTTACCCAGCCAGAAAAAATTAATGCTCGACCAGAAGAACTCCCGGACAGGATAGAGATCGGCAAGCACGGACTCATTGTAAAACAGGGCTACTGTCAGGGACTTTTGCTTCCTCAGGTCGCTCCTGAGAATGAGATGGATTCTATTGAATTTCTGGGTCATACCTGCCTGAAAGCCGGCCTTTCGCCTGACGCCTGGCTCAAGGGAGCTGAAGTCTCCTGTTTCGAAGGGCAGATTTTCAAGGAAAAGGAACCAAGGGGCGAAGTTATAGAAGAAAAATTTTAAGGCTTTGAGAGCTAAAGCTCCTGAGAGCCTCGTAACTTAATTTTCATATTTTTTATTGGCATGCAAACCAATGTGTCTAAAACCCTGTTTACTCATCGGAACCGGTAAAAGAAGCGATTTGAATTAAAATCCAGCAGGCGATTTGAAGAATTTTTGAAAAAACGAAAAACCCGCATTAGCTTATCGCTTCGTTCTTGTCATACTCGAGTTTCATTTCTGGAGCAAGATTAACAAAATAAGCGAATGAGTGATAAATGATTTCAACGTCAGCAAAAATGATTAGCTCAATGCAAATATATAAATATGCTAATCTATGACATTATTTTGGGGTAATATAATGGCGGAGACATTGAGAATATCACCTGTTATTAGTGCATATCCTGATGATAATTATGAAAACCTGCTAATTGAGGTAATTCTTCCGGGAGTGGAAAAGAAAGACATTTCTTTCAAGATTACAAATGACAGTTTTTATGTAAGTGGCAAAAAGGAAGGAGTTACGTATCTAGACAGCTATTCGATCTGTTGTCCGGTAGATCCTGAAAAATCCGTTGCTAAATATTCAAACGGTGTGCTTAAGGTCACTGTGCCTTATCAAGAGCCTTTAGAAAAATTAGTGGATGTGAAAATCGAGTAAAGCTAATCGAATAGAATACTTTTCTAAAGGAAAGGCAGTATTAGAGAATCGGGAGTTCAAAACTCGCAAATTTTGAAGGCTATCACTGTTTTTTGGCTGTTAGCTCTAAGTCCCCATATTTTTTAAAATATTTTAAAGATAACTTTATTTTCTGTCCTTATCGTTTTCAGGATATTCTTCAGGAAAAAGTGTACAAATCGCAGGCAGTATGAGCTTTTTCGTGGGGACAGAATCCGAGAAACTAACAAATGATTTCATTATGCAAAAGGTATAGCGAAAATAAAGTCAGCACTAAGGTAGCAGAAATATTTGGAAATGTTAAATATTTCCCTCGGCTTACACTGTCTGTAACCCTCATTTTTGCCTGGATGTTTTTCCGGAGAGTCCAGTCAACCCCTGTGTTTTGCCTTATGATCTGTACAAGTTCTGCAGCCATGAGCCTTAAGGTCTCATTGCCCAGAATGTCCACTGCGCTTTCATTGTCTGCAAGGGCGTCATAAAATGCGAGCTCCTCTTCACTGAGGCCAGCTTCTTCGCCTCTTCGGTCGGCTTCGCTTATCTTTTTTGCAAGGTCCAGGAGTTCTTCTATGACCTGAACGGTATCAATGTCCCTGTTTTTGTATTTATTGATCGCCTGCTCAAGCATTTCGGTAAAAGATTTGCCCTGAATCAGGTTTCTGCGCGACCAGACCTTGGTTTCGTCGTATAGTAGTTTTTCAGGACTTCACATGCAAGGTTCTTTTGCGGTAGATCTCGAACTTCGGCGAGAAAATCCTCAGAAAGAATCGAGATGTCAGGCTTTTTTTATTTAGACAGCATCAAAAACATCGATTATTTCTTCATTTGCAATCGATTTTGAGACTAGCTCTGCTATTAAATATATTTAATTTTTAGAAATTTTGGCTCCGTAGAAAAACTGTCTACATCAGATGAAAGAGGCTGAAAAAAGATAAGTATATTCAGATCTTGCTGCTCAGTTTAAATTTATGAAAATTCATTATTTCAGAGGATTTCTACAGAGCCGAAATTTTTGTTAATTCAAAACAAAAAATACAGTCCAATTATAATCATGAATACGATAGAACATACAAGGTAAGGGTTTTCCCCAATTTTTTTGTATATAGGCAACGATGTATAGTAATTATTAAAGGCTTCGAGTTCTTCATTAGACTCAAAATACTTTTTAGCGCCAAAAAAACTTTTAGTTATTGAACAATTGGCACAAATCTTTACTTTTCTTAACCTTGTTACTTTAAGATGTTTTTTACAAATAATAGAACCACAATATGTACAATACCACTTGTTTTTTTCGAGTTTGTGGTTGCAAATTTGACAAGTTTTTGTATCGTTTCTTACTGTAAAAATATCTCCAGCCGATTCTGCAAACGATACAATATAGTTCTTTTGTTTAGCTTTGATACTTAAAGTCCATTCGGGATAATACAATGATTTACAGTTATGGATAATAATGTCTTTTGGACTTGGAGTACATGTTTTATTATAAGTAACATTATTTTTTCCAGTGTAAGTAATATCTTTTGTATGGGAATTAATGATTTCTGAAATTGCTCTATTTTTTAACTCATTTTCATTTTTTTGAAAATCTAGTTTATATTGTAAACAATTGCCCTTTGTAATTTTATTTTCATTGTTAATATTTTTTAAAAGAAAATTCATAAGTTTTTTTTCCAATCCGTTACCGGTTCTACCATCAATTATTAACTGTCCATCTCCTGTTTCTTCGTGTATAACTCCTACAGAAGTGGAGCATTGTGAATCTATATCATAATTGATATAGTAAATTGGATGAAATGTAGTTTTTAAATTTTCAACTGAAACCTGATCTTTGTTTATATTATTGATATTGTTAAAATTATATTCTAAGATGTTTGTTTTAATAACTAATTCTGAAGAATAAGATATGCTCTTATTACTAAGTGCTTCTATAACACCATTTTTTAAATTTATACCCAAATCACATGTAATTTCTTTTAATTTTTTGCCGTCAATCAGTTCCAATATCAAATCATCTGACTGTTTGTTTACTATTTGCACGTAATCAACAGCAGAGTCGGTAAAAGTACTGGAAGATACAATATACCCTTTTTTCTTGCCAGAGTATTCTAAGGTAGATACAGCAGAATGTAATTTTTGAACTACAGGTCTTCCTATCCTAGTTTTATGATGCTTACACTCCACTACAACTTTAATTACTTCTCCAGAAAAAGTAACTTCGTCCATTGTAATATCTTTTCCACCATCGTTTGTACGTGGAGTGACTACTACGTTTTTAAATCCTTTTTTCCTGAAGATATCTGCTATAAGTTCTTCAAATTCAAAACCGTTTAGATTCTCAAGTATAAGCTCTTGGTTCATTATTTCATCTTAAACTGTTAATAAGGATTTCTGTCACTAGAGTGAAAATGAGTTCGAATTATAAATTATAAATAAGTATCTTATTTCTACTAGCAAAAATAGCTTACAGAGAACTTTTGCATTTAGTTTTCGCAGGCTGGCTTTTATTTCTGCTTTTTCTTCTTTTGTGACATTAACGGCAAGGCCGCTCGCCAAGCGAGCGGGACAAGAACGATCCGATATAGCTAATAATGTTGTACTGGCAAACTATTTTTAATTCAGTCCTCTTGAGCGCAAGCGTTGCGCCGCTTGACCACGCCGCTACATGACACAAAACTAAAGACACGCTAAAGACAGCTATTACGGCTTCTCTGTGTTTGATTTGCCAGATCTTCTTTTCCGGCTCTTGCACTTATTTTTCTGCCAGCCGAAAATTTATATGATTTCTGCCGGGATTTCACCGAAAAATCATTTTAATTTTTTTATTAGGTTGAGGAACTGAGCTCTTAATACTTCTCTGGCAGTATCCGAGAGTTCGTCGAGTCTATCAAGGGTTTCCAGAGCTTCCTGGAAGTAAGATTTAGCAAGAGAGGGATCTTTTTCGAGATAGACTCCTCCCATGTAAACATACAGGTAGAGGAAGTCATTGTATTTTTCAGTAAGCTTTCTGTACAGGTCCTGGATTTTATCAAATTCGCCTCTTTCGGACAGGTCTGAGAGATAGAGACCTACGAGTTCATAGAACTCAGGGCCGTTTTCCAGCAGGAAATCAAACTTTTCGTCCTCTGGCATTGAGAGGAAGTTTGTTTCAATTTCGGCTACCAGTTCCTCTTCAGTTAGTTCTTCTCTGCCCTCTGTTCCGTACTTCTCTACGAATTCGAAATAATCTTCCTCTTCTCCTTTCATAAGCATGAGATCTGCGTGTTTGCTGGACAGGCCCACTCTGGCAGCAAGCTTTCTGATGCTTTTCTCGTACTCTTCCCTCTCTTTTTCTGTGAAAAGCCCCATAATATAAGTGGCCCACTTCAAGTACGCCTGTTCGTCTTCCATCCATGACCTGTTGTCGATAACCTCTAGAACGTAGTCGATTGCCAGTTTGAACTCATGATGGCTTATTGGTTTATCTTCAAGAAGCTCTAACAGGTTTTCAATTATTTCTATCTCAAGGTCCTGCTTAAAAAAGGAGATATTTTTATCGTAGTTATTTTTGATGTTATTTAATGCTGCTACTGCGTCTTTGTCCTTTATTTTTCGGTCATTTTCATAAAAATACCTTGCAATCGAATATTCAATAGTTGCCAGATAATCACTGTATTCATACTCCATCCCTTGCAGGCTCTTCATTTCCTTTGTTTCCGAAGTATCAGGTTTGAGATATCGGGAAACTGAGTCATCTCCCCCTTCAATAAATTTGTTCTCAGTATCAGGACTCATGGTCATGCCCTACGCTTAACTATTATTTTATATTATTCTTAATATTCATTGTAGCAGATGTGTTTAAACTTAGTTTTTAAGTTTCGTTTGTAAGTTTAGTTTTTCTTTACTTTTAGTGGGAACCTTTCATAGCTAAGAGTTTCAGATTTTTTCAGCTTGAATTCAAACTTCAAAACCAAGCCCTGCCAGATTTTCCCTGATCTTCTTTTCCAGTTCTTCCGATTTCTTGAACTGCTTCGAAAGTTCAGCAGTCAGCTTTTCCATTTTTTCTTCAAATTCTTCATCGTCTTCTTCGCTTTCTTCACAACCGACATAGCGGCCTGGAGTCAGAATATAGTCGTGCTTCTTTATTTCATCGAGGATTGCAGCTTTACAGAAACCAGGAAAATCTTCGTAATCTCTGCTCTCGATTTTTTCCCCGCGCCAAGCATTGTAGGTATCGGCAATTTTGCGGATTGAAGGAAAGTATAACTACCAATAGAAAAAATGAACGAAAAAAGCTGGATTTTAGAAAAGATAAATGAAAAATGAAAAAGGTTCAATTTGAATGAATAAATGGAGAATGAATAAATGGAGAATGAATAAATGAAGAATGAATAAATGGAGAATGAATAAATGAAGAATGAATAAATGAAGAATGACTGAGTATTTTACTGCGGGCAGTTTGCAAACATTCAAAATTTGGTTTTTGAGCCTGCCCGCAGGTTTCTTCAAAGTTCGTATTCTGAGTGTCGGTTTATTCAATCTGAATTGGTTTATTCAATCTGAATTCTTTTTCCGGTTACCGATTTTGTTTTTGGCAGGGTAACTGTTAAGACTCCATTTTTAAGCTGGGCGATTGCTCCTTCTTCAGTTACGCCATCAGGAAGAGAAATTTCACGGTAATAGCGCATTAAAGCCCGTTCTTTTCTCAAGTAACCTTCTTTTTCGGTCTCTTCCTCTTTTCCTGCGCTGATTACAAGAACATTGTCCTTGAGATTAAGCTCAATATTTTCCCTGTCAATTCCAGGCAGGTCAGTAGTCACAGTTACCGTATTTTCTTCTTCCATAACATCGGTCAGCGGGGAGAAAGCTCGGGTCCCAAACCGACTTTCCAGCGCAGGAAAAGTCCTGAACATCTGTTCCATATTGAACATCTGTTCCATATAATCCTGCATCTTTCTGATCTCATCAAACGGATCCCAGCTATATACATCACGGTCTCTTCTTCTAACTGGCAATTTCATACACAGATTTCTCCATTCTCCTTATTTGGTTTGCATTGGTTTTGTGGTCTGTAAGAAGGAAATAAATCCGTTTTTTGAAGGTGATACAGGTTCACCTTTGGTCTGTTCGCAGGTTATTTAGAAAGCAACTGATGGGCTTTCTTGCCTACAGTTCACATTTTATAATTCTGTGAAACAGTTATTATCACACAGTTACTACCATATAGTTAGTATATGTAATATTTAAATTTTTCGTATGTTTGGGTTTAATATTTACAAAATCAGGTATTATATCGGGAGAAACTGTAAACATTCAGGCAAAAAAATTCCAGAGCGAATTAAAGTTATTGTAATTTATTAAGATAGTTTCGTCCAGAGGTTAAATTATAGCAAAGTAAAACTTATACTCAATTTCTTAATTTCTTAACGCAATATTTTTCACTAACAACGCTTACCTCTTATGGAAGAAAAGTTTTAGAAACAAAGATTTACGAAGATGGACATCCAAATCATGCCTGTACTTAGCATTGTTGCCTGCAGAATGCTCGAAGATGAGCTTGTACATGTTTTATCAAAAGACCGAGAGCTTCAGCAGCTAATAGTTTTAGAAAATCGGGAGAGTTTAGGGTTCCTTCGTAAGCTCAGGTCAAGAAACTGCACCCCAAGGACAGCTTTTCTGGACCGGGTCCCAATGCTCCTTAAAAGCCGATCCAGCCTTCAGTCCACCCCTGATTTCAGAGCTTCTACAGGATTTCTCTCACGCTTTTCACTACTTAAAAGGCTTTGCAGGAAAAGAAACCACAGAGAAGAGGTTAGCGTTGTTGTTAATATGCTAAGCCTGGACCTGCACACCGATCTTGAGGTTTTGAAGGCCGAAGTATACAGAAACATCCGAGAGATGGCTTCCTTCTCAGATAGAATCCTGGTTTTTTACGGTACTTGCGGGCGTGCCCTTGGAAAACTGGAAGAAGATCTGTCTGACCTCAAATGTCCGCTTTTCTTCCTCAAAGATAAAAACGGGGAAACTATAGAAGACTGCATCAGTTTAGCACTTGGAGGAAACGAAGCTTATGCCAGAGCTATGACTGAATTTCGGGGTATGGGAACGATCTACCTGACCCCGATGTGGGCTTCGAGCTGGAAGCAGTTGGGAAATGGAAGCCGGGACATCAACAGACATTACCTGAAAAATCCAATTTACTGCCAGGCTGCAAAAATCGATAGCGGAGTTATAAATGATCCGGATTTTCATCTGAATGTTAAAGAATTCGCCTGCACCTTTGGTATGAAAGTTGTGAGCCTCAAAGGAAGTACAGAAATTACGGAACAGTCATATCTCAATGCCAGAAAAGGTTCAACTCGAGAATGGTAACGAAGCTGGTTTAAACCCTTATTAAAAGCTTGCTTAAATTTACGTATTAAAAGCTTGCTTAAATTTATGTGGCTCTTTGGTAGAAAAGTGTACATCTTTTATTGAAATCTTGTTGAGAGTTTGTTAGGAGCTCGCTGAGATATATTGGCTTAGAGAATTAGTTTGGCTCAGCAATTTTTTTAATCACACTCAACATCCCAGGTTCAAAAGGTTTTACCATAAAACCCATAGCGCCTATTTTCGTGGATTCGGTTATCAGGATCTGCTGGCCAAGAGAGGAAAACATTGCCATTTTTGCTTCGTGATCTATATCAAGGAATCTATTAAATGATTCTTTCCAATTCGTATTGTCTATCAAATTATCAGGTGCCATTATATCCATTAATACAAGATCAGGCTTTACTTCCAGATATTTCTCAAAGGCTTCCTCCTCATCAGCCACTTCAGCAACTATTTCATGCCCGTGTTTAAAAAGGGTATCTCGGATTGCCATTCGCATAAATTCAGCATTTTCTACGATCATAACTCTTGCCATTTCAGCGCATCCCTTCTTTTTTATATTTAGAAAGATAACTGTAATATCCTACAATTATTATTCATATATTTTTTAATATAGTATTCGCAGCTTATGGAAACTTAAAATAATTACATAATATCTACGCAACTTAACTGTTTTATATATTTTGGTCAAAATTAAGAGAGAATATTTTTTCTTGTAGCATTTTATTCCAACCATCTAAACTCCAATAAAACAGCCATCTAAACTCCAATAAAAATAACATTCCATTCTCTTAAGCGAAGCAAGAACTACCTATGCTCCCAAAGCAGGACTTAGAATTAGCCTTTTTCAGCGAATAAAATAAGTATTCCTAGTCTGAAGCAATCCAGGCTTCTCCGCCATCATGATAGTCACTCATTAACAATTGTAACTCATCAGGGACTCTCCTCTTAGAGGATAAGAAAATGTCTTATACCAAAATTCCTATTATTGCATCCAGAAGAGCTTCAACCATCACCTCTGCCTAAGGTAGGGAGTAGAAACACCTTAAAACGTCTAGCGAGGAACCTTAATGAACAATCCATTAAAAGTAATAAGAGAAACAAAACCCCTTATACATCACATAACGAACTGGGTAACTATTTATGACAGCGCAAATATGACAAGAGTTTTTGGCGCGCTGCCTGTAATGGCGCATGCTCCAGAGGAATGTGCCGAGATGACAAGGATTTCATCGGCTCTTGTACTTAATATCGGGACTCTCACATCTGAAATTATCGATTCCATGATTCTTTCTGCCGCGGCTGCTAACGAAAAGAAGATTCCGGTTGTGCTTGATGCCGTCGGAGTTGGGGCTACAAAATTCAGAGATGAAATGGCTGCAAAAATCCTTGATTCTGTCCGTATCGACATTATAAAAGGCAATTATTCGGAAATTGCAAAACTAGCAGGCGAAAACGCTAGGACAAAAGGAGTTGAAGCAACTTCAATTGATGGGGATCCTGAAAGAATTGCAAAAGAGCTTGCAAAATTAAATTCCTCAGTTGTCGTGATGACGGGAAAAGAAGACATAATAAGTGATGGGAAAAGGATATTTCTTGTAAAGAATGGACATGAACACATGGGATCTATTGTGGGAACCGGATGCATGGCTGCATCAGTAATAGGCTCGTTTGCTGCAGTAAATCCGGATTACTGTGAAGCGTCCAGAGATGCTTTATGCTACTTTGGGGTCGCAGGAGAGCTTGCAGCTGAGAAATCAAAAGGACCTGGAAGTTTCAAGGTTAACCTGTATGATGAAGTGTTCAATCTCTCGGATGAGAAAGTAAAAAGTATGATGAATTTTGAAGAGAAGTAAGTCCATAATTTTAAAAACGATAAACCGGAAGGATTTAGCGTTATGAACCAGAAAGATTTCAACTGGAAAAAATCCCTTTTAAAAGAAATTGATTTCTATCTTGTGACAGATTCCGGGCTCTCAAAGAAAGGGACTTTATCTGATGTACAGGAGGCAGTCGAGTCAGGCTGCAGGATTGTTCAGTACCGGGAAAAAAATAAAAGTACAAAAGAAATGGTCTTTGAAGCCTCCGAAATCAAGCGGATCTGCAGTGGCAGAGCAATATTTTTAGTAAACGATAGAATCGATGTTGCTTTAGCGGTTGATGCGGATGGCGTACACATTGGACAGGATGACATGCCTATTGAAAAGGCAAGAAGTCTTCTTGGCGAAGATAAGATAATCGGGCTCAGTGTAGGTAACAGAGAGGAAGCAATCCAGGCGGAAAAAGCCGGAGCTGATTATGTAGGTCTTGGTCCCATATTTGATACAGCTACAAAAAAAGATGCAGGAGAAGGAATTGGCCCGCTAAGAATAAAAGAAGTTAAAGCTGCAATAAAGCTTCCTATAGTTGCAATTGGCGGGATAAATAAAGAAAATTATGAGAGTGCTGTTCAAAATGGAGCTGACAGCCTGGTCGCAATTTCTGCAGTTGTGTGCAGTGACGACGTAAAAAGGGAAACTAAATACTTTATTGATACAATCCAGAGAATTAAAAAAGCGTAAAAAGGGTTCAATTCTCTAAATTTCAAAAAACTTTATTTTCAGTTTTGCCCCTGATTTTTGCTTCTGATTAAACAGGAAATTTCTAGAGCCCTTGAAATCGGAATTTAAGTAATTCTAGAATTGGAATCTAATTATTCAACAATGAATCATAAATTCAAAATAATTCTCAGCAGGCCGTTTTCAGACAATCAGAACAGGAAAATCGAAATCTGTAATTTACTCTTTTTATTACATAATTAAAAGGATAGAAAAGAAATCTTGACTTTTTCCTGCATTTTTAGATTTTATAAAGTTAATTTAAATAATATTGAAGCTTTATTTAATGTTAGGGGAGATATAAGAGATAGTTTATCGAAATAACGAATGAGGAACGTATTAAATGCTGCACATTTCCGCTGTGTTTTTTATTGGAAGCTATATGACCTGATTGAGCCTTAATCTAGGAGGCTTTTATTCGATAAGTGCATGGAAATTCAGGTTTTATATGAAAATCATGATTTATTTCAGGTTTCACGGTTAAAGCCCTGCTTAAAAGGATACTATCAAAATCTATCTGGTAATCAAGAGAATATGCATAACTGCCTATGCATAACTGCCAGAATTATTAATTAAAGTCGGGATAAGAGCATGAGATCTACGAAATCTGTTTGCCCTGAATGCAGAAAGATAATTACAGCTTTTATCTTTGAGGAAAATGGAAAAATGATAATGGAGAAAAGCTGTCCTGAGCATGGGAACTTCAGGGATGTGTACTGGTCAGACGCTGAACTATATAGGAAATTCGAAAAATATTCATGTACCGGAACAGGGGTCTCAAATTTTCAGAATCATGGTTTAGCAAACTGTCCATTTGACTGCGGGATCTGTCATGCCCATGAAACCGGGACTTTGCTTGCAAATATAGATATCACAAACAGATGCAATCTTACATGTCCAATCTGTTTTGCAAATGCAAGAACGAAAGGCGTTATCTATGAGCCTGAATTTGAAGAAATTCAAAAGATGATGGAAGTACTCAGAAACGAAAGACCTGTTCCTTGCTATGCTATTCAGTTTTCAGGAGGAGAGCCTACAATAAGGGAGGATCTTCCTGAGATAATTGAACTGGCAGGAGAACTGGGATTCTTGCAGATTCAGGTTGCAAGCAATGGAGTCCGCCTTGCAAAAAGTCCTGAGTATTGTAAAAGGCTGAAAGATGCCGGACTGCAGACCATATATCTTTCTTTTGATGGAGTTACTCCAGACCCCTATATTGAAACTCGAGGTTTTAACGCCCTGCCGCTAAAGAAAAAAGCCATCGAGAACTGTAGGAATTTTGGACCAAGTAGCCTTGTACTTGTACCGATCCTTGCAAAAGGTTTAAACGATTCCCAGGTCGGAGGCATCCTGCGTTTTGCAGCCGAATATCTTGATATCATAAGAGGAGTAAACTTCCAGCCTATTGCGTTTACAGGTAGGATCGACCAGTCCCAGCGAGAAAAGAAGAGGATTACTACACCTGATGTCTTGAAACTCGTGGAGGAACAGACAAATGGAGAGATTCCCTGTGATGCCTGGTATCCAGTATCTTCTGTAGTTCCTATAAGCCATTTTCTATCAGCCATGAGGAAAGTCCCGATTCCAGAGTTTACAGTCCATCAGCATTGCGGTGCCGGAACCTACGTATTCTTTGAAGAAGGACGTTTTATCCCGATTACCGATTTTGTTGATGTTGAGGGTTTTCTTGAATTTCTAAGGGAAATAACTCCAGAGATAAATGGAAATGTAAGCAAGATCCGAATCCTTGCAAAGGTCACAAGGGAAATACCAAGATACATTGACGAGAATCGGTGCCCAAAAACAATAAACGTAGCTCGCATGATTCTTGATGTCCTTAAAACTGGCGATAAGGAGCATACAGCGCGTTTCCATAGAAATACTCTGTTCATTGGAATAATGCACTTTCAGGATTTATATAATATAGATCTTGAAAGAACCAAAAAGTGCGGAGTTCATTATTCTACCCCAGACGGCAGAATAATTCCTTTCTGCACATACAATACACTTTACAGAAATTCGGTTGAGCAAAAATTCTCAATGCCTTATATACCAACGAATAAATCCAGAAGACAGTAAGATAAGTCAAAAAAAACAGTAAAATAAATCCAAAAACAATAAAATAAATCAAAAAAAAGTAAAATAAACAAAAAGGAAGAATATTAACATAGAGCTAAAATCAAAACCAGAAAAAATTATCAAATAAGATATCAAATGAATGATTAAAAAGTTGTAAAAGTTGTCAGAAAAATTAATTTGCTTAGAAGCCTTTTAGATTTTTAAAGTGATCCATAAGGCCTGGTCCAAATTTAATGCAGTTTAGTTCTGTACTCAGTTAAGTTATTACTTATTTAAGTCATTACTCAGTTAAGTTATCTTACTCAAGTTACTACTTATTTAAGCTACATACCTTCTTTGTACGTCTTCTTTATACACCGGGACTGACCCTATGGACCAATTATAACTATGTGGGTAAAGGTATAATAACGCAACGGTGGGAATTTATTTTTTAACGGTACTGTGAAAAAGGCACAATATAATTCTGGGCTTGAAGCAAAGCTATTGTCAGGCTGCAGCCAGAATATTGAAGATAAATTATGAACGAATTAGAAATTTGCTCTTAATAAAGGAAAGACCTGTCTGAGAAAAGTGAAAAAATGTTTTACCAGACTGGATAGTTAGAATATTAATGCGTTAACACATTCCCAGGGCCGCAAAGAGTTTCTTTAAATCCGCTTTTGACTTCTCAACAAAAACTCCTCTCGTTCCAGAGATCATTACTGTCCAGTCTCCGCCACTGTACATCCAATTTTGCTGAGGCACCCAGTTCATCTTGTAAAGCTGAGTGTAAGCACTAGCAAGAGCATCGAACATCATATTCACGGCTCCACAGAATTTAGCTGTCATCTCAGCCATCTCTTTTGGCATTGCGTCTCTGGATTTGTACTCAATAAGCTTTCCTTCGGGACTGAAAATCCCGGCTGCCATTACCCCATCAAACTTCAGAAGCTCATCTAATGATAAATTACATTCCTGTCTGTCCATATACTAACCCCCTAACTAAACTCCATATGATACCGATCATTTTGCATAAAAGAATTAAGAAGGGATTGGTGTGATATTATATAAAAATATCAAATTAAAAAAAGAAAAATGGAAACTTGAGTTTATAGATATCTCAAAGCTCAAAATTATCTTTCGCTATTCCGAGTTTTGAATAAAGAACTAAGTTTCTTATCTTGAAAATTGTTCTGAAAGCTAATTTTTCGCACTCGCTAACCTTTCGTGGGCCCTTATATAAAAAAAGATCTATTTCATTAGGTAGATATTTCATTAGGTAGACATTGAGCAAAAACTCTCATCTTGTTCTTATCTTAGCTATCTGGTTGATGCTTTATGGCAAATATGGAATATGAATCATCTGCGATTGATGAAAAGATAAATTGCCTTGAGAAAACTCAGATAATCAAAAATTATTACCTTATCCTGGGAGGAGGAAAAATCGGCACTGATTTTCTTCAATATGCCCGGAAAAATAGGTTTCCTTTCGTGCTCGTTATCGACAGGGATGAAAATGTGCCTGCTTCAAGGGAAGCAAAAATCATCAAAACTGAGGACGAGCTGGTAAATCTTCTGAAAAATAAGGCTTCAGCCTCTCTTCTAGAAGAAAACCTCAGATCCTCTAGGCCTGCCGGAGAAAACAAAGAGGAAAACAAAAGAGAAAATAACGGGCAAAAGACAGTAGGAGAAAATATCGAATCCCAATGCTATTTTTATAAAATGGATCTGGATAGCGTTTCTTTTCTTCTAAACTATGGTATTCCTGAGTATATTATCCCTGCAGTTCCCTGCCATGCGGTTGCATATATGCTTTCCGATCTTCTAAAATTCCCTCTGAGGGCTGGAGAAAACCAAAGTCCAAAAGAAATTCAGAGCAAAGGCCAGGAGGAAAACAGCCTGGTAAGTGAGCTAATTATCAGACCTGAAGACAAAAAGCTTATGTCTTTTTTCGAAAAGCTTACAGCTTCCTTTCCTGAAGATGTAATCTCAGGAAGTTATCCTGAACACGGCATGCTGTTTTTCTCTTACGCCAGGGAAGGGGAAATCTGTCCTGATAGCTGTCCGGGCCCAAGAGACCGCTGTCCTACCTTTGGACGGAAAAAGCCTTAGACTATTACGGAATATACAGGAAAACTTCTTCGAAACCTGCCAGGCTGGGTCTTTGAGAGCCACCAGATGAAGCCAGGTATAGGAGGGCTTAAAGGAATTGAATTCAAGCAGAATCTGCTTGAAATCTTCGAATACATAGGAAAGTTTAATGAGAATAAAAGCAAAGAAACTTTTCAAAACCTTGAGGACAGGACTTTTTTTGTTGCTACTACCTGCACATGCCATGGGGTATTGAACTTGTTTTATATCACCTGACAACTCTCAGTAGATATTTTCTATAAAGGCACTTTTCTTATCTTTCACTTAATGAAAATTTTTATATCGTTTAAGAGTGTTTGTTCTTTTATACTGTAGGTGGAGTTCTAAAGACTATCTTTCAATCCAATCCCAAAAGCCATTTTTGTTTTTAATCGCCAAGGTTATTCAAGATTTTTCATTGGCCATGAGATTGATTATTGAAAATGCCTGATTAGTGAATCCAAGGCTCAAGAAACCAGGATTTAAGAAACAAATTTCGAATTTTGGGATGAACTTAGTTTAACCGTGCAAAATGCCTCAGGCATTGACTCCAATATCCACGTTACAGTCAACCATAATTAAATAAGATAGCATGAACCAGTGAGTCAACATTGAAAAATATTTTTTAACTTATATAATAGAGGTAGATAAATGAAAAATCGAAGATTAATATTCACTTTTTTAATGTGTTTTTCTATTCTAATAAATGTTCCTGTTGTTTTGTGTACGACATCTGCCCCTATAGTCTACATATCAGGGGATGGCAGTGGTGATTTTTACTGCAACGGAACAGATGATCATATTCAGATTAACCAGGCTCTTCAGTTCGTAGCTGAAAACTCTGATTACACAACGGTTTATCTTAGAGGTCCATTCACATACATTGTTAATGATACGCTTTTTATTGGTAACAATACCACTCTTGAAGGAGACTCTACTGCTGTGATCAAATTAACTGATCAGGCTGGCTGGCCGAAAGAGAAACCCATGATTACACAAATGGACAGCTCCGGAGACAATAATATTACTATAAAGGGCTTTGAAATTGATGGAAACCGCGAAGGAAACAATGACATTAGCAGTGGAGACGGTTACTACAACCTTATCGACCTGAAGAATTGTCAGAATATTGATGTACAAGATATGAATCTGACTAATAACCACGGAGACGGTCTAAAAACTAACAGCTGTTCTAACATAAAATTCTACGACAATGAAGTATACTTACTTGGACACGACGTTCTATATGCTGCTAACTGTGTAGATTTAAAAGCCTATAATAACATGATAACCTGCAGGACAAACAGTGGACTGAGAATTTACAATACAAACCATGTGAGTTTCTATAACAATAATATCACATCCAGAGGTTATGGAGGCGCAGGAATTGAAATCCAGAAACATGGAACTTCTGTAATGGATGATATTGAAGTATATAATAACACAATATACAAGACCGCACTTTCTGGAATCTGGATTTTCGGATCAGGATCTTATTCCCCTTCATCAGCAAATATCTCTATCCATCATAACCGGATTTATGATACCGGAACTACCTACAACAGTAGAAATATAGGGGGGATCGTATCCGATGGGTTCAATGTCCTTGTTGAGAACAACGTGATTGATGGAGTTTATGGAGCTGGCATTGCACAGAAAAACGTGTACTCTTCTTCAACTCTGGATGGCTCGGGTTATGTTATTACAGCAAGAAATAACATTATAACAAACACCAGACCCTCGTCATCCGGAGAAGACGGCTATGGTTCAACCGAAGGAGAAGGCTCAGGGATATTGAATTTACTTACAGACACGCACTCTTTTATTCTGCAGAATAACTGTTTCTATAACAACTCTGGTGACGATTATTTAGGAGTGGATGTGTCATCTGCGGACATACAGGCAGATCCGCAGTATGTAGACCGAGAAAACCATGATTACCACTTAAAGTCAAAAGCAGGCCGATGGAACGGGAATGATTGGGTAAGTGACAGTGTAAGTTCTCCCTGTATCGATGCCGGATATCCCTTATCCGACTATTCTAACGAACCCGAGCCTAACGGAAACAGAATTAACATGGGCCCGGATGGAAACACACCATACGCATCAAAATCCGAACCAGCAATTCCTGTAGCAAACTTCACAGCAGATCTTACTGTGCAGCTCTCCGACACCTCCACTAACAATCCGACCTCCTGGCTCTGGGAATTTGGAGATGGAGCTACTTCAACCGAGCAAAATCCTGTACATGTATACAGTCGCGAGGGAACATACAATGTTACCCTGATTGCAACAAACGCTGGAGGTTCCAGCTATGTAAGATCAATGGTTATTACTGTAAACCGTGTACTGACCCCTCCTGTTGCAGATTTCACTGCAAATAAGAATGAAGGTTACGCTCCTCTTAAAGTACGGTTCACTGATGTCTCCACCTATAATCCAACCGGATGGGAATGGAACTTTGGAGATGGTAGTACTTCAACCGAGCAGAATCCTGAACATACCTTTAGCAGCGAAGGAACATACACGGTTACCCTGGTTGCATCAAATGGTGATGGTTCAAGCGATGTAAAATCAATGGTTATTACTATAAACCGTGTACTGACCCCGCCAGCTGCAAACTTCACTGCAAATCCAAAAGAGGGTTATGCACCCCTTACTGTAAAATTCACTGACACCTCCACCAATAACCCTACCAGATGGCAATGGAACTTCGGGGATGGCCAAACCTCAACAGTTCAGAATCCAGAGCATACTTTCAGTAACGAAGGAGTATACACTGTAAGTCTGGTTGCAACAAATGGTGATGGTTCAAGCGGTGAAAAATCAATGGATATTACAGTAGACCGTGTACCTACCCCGCCGGTTGCAGATTTCACTGCAAAACAGACCGGACCGCTCACGGTTCAGTTTGAAGACCTGTCGCTTAATGAGATACTGGAAAGGACCTGGAACTTTGGGGATGGCTCTACATCTGTCGACGCAAATACTATCCACGCCTATGCTGCCGCGGGGACTTATGAAGTTAACCTGACTGTAAGCAATGAAGACGGTACTGATGCTAAAAGCAAGACAATAACCGTTACCGGAGAATCTGTCATGCCAAAAGCAAGCTTCACAGCATCACCTCAGTTTGGGCGTGCTCCTCTCACAGTTAGGTTCAAAGATAATTCCATCAATGCAGCCTCGATAAAATGGGACTTTGGAGACAAGAGTGCAATAAGCACTGAATCAAACCCAAGTCACATCTATAGAACTACAGGATTTTATACTGTGAGATTAACTGCAACTAATGGTGATAACTCAAATGTTGCAAGCAAGATAATATTTGTTGCAAGGTGACGTCAACCAATCAAAAAACTGAAAAACGGCCACGACAATCAAAAACTGAAAAACAGCCTCGAAGCTGAAGGTCAAATGACTGCAATGTACTGCCTGCGGAAAAATAAAAGTAATTGCAGGCAGGCTCTGTTTCTTTTTGTAGAATATTTTCTTTTTTGTAGAATAAAAACCAAAAATAGATCTGCTATCAGACCGATTTATAATAGGGAACTGTATGGATGTATTTGTAGGTACAAGCGGCTGGTACTATGATTGGAATAAAAAGAAAAACCTTGATTGGTTTGTTCAGAATTCCAGCCTGAACAGCGTCGAACTTAATGCCAGTTATTATAGATTTCCCTCACCTGACCAGATTAAAAGTTGGAAAAAGAAAGGGACAGGACTCAGGTGGAGCATAAAGGTGCACAGATCTATAACCCACTGGCGCCAACTCAGTGAAAGCTCCCTTGAAATTCTGGAAAAATTCCTGAACCTTTTTGAACCCATGGATCACCTTGTAGATTTTTACCTTTTTCAGGTGCCTCCAAGTTTCGATAATGTTGCAAAAGCACTCAGATTTGCAGAAGCCGCAAAACTTGGGGAAAGGTTTGCCCTGGAGGTCAGGAATAAGGAGCTGCTGGGAAATGATGAAGCATGTACAGAACTTATGAAAAAGGTGACTCTAGTATCCGTAGATTCTCCGGATTACACGGACCGCATCTTCCCCGGGAAAATCGTATATATGAGGATGCATGGGAGAGAAGCCTGGTATAGCTATAATTATTCCCAGGCAGAAATCAGTGAAACTATAGGGAAAATTCGTTGTTTTGAGCCTAAGAAAGTCTACATTTATTTTAATAACAACCATAAAATGCTTGAAAATGCAAAAATGACATTAAAAGCCTTTTCTGGTTTGTAAACCTTAATTTTTTACTTGATTTTCGAAAAACCCCATTACAGGGTAGAATAAAATGGGTCCTATGGAGCCGTTTCCATTTTCCATTAGAGCTGAAAATTTCTTATTTTGTTTATTAACTATATTATAGATAAATTATTATATTAAGAGATATATTCAAAGATTGATATGTAGATTTTGAGAAGTTTAAATCAGAAGACTCAAAATTAAAAACGGTTTTTGAGAACCCAACCAACAACAAAGAAGCCCCATTTTATCCGGAATTCCCTATATATATAAAAAAGAAGTGAAATATATGTTCTGGAGTAAGGAGTATATTGTAGAAAGGCTGAGCAAAATCCCTAGAACCCTAGAAGACATCTCAATAGAAGTTTTTGATGGTGTACCTCCAAAAAATGATTTTTTGCAAAAGGCTGGCCTTTCAAGAGAGAACTGCACAGATGCATCCTGCGTCTGCAGCGACTCGTACACAAATGTGAGCATAGAACAGACAAGTATAGAAAAGGAACTTCTGTATCCTTATGTAGACGGTTCCGTTTCGAGTGAATTTACGGTTCAGTCAACTCAATATCAATTTATGCTGCCTTATGAAATCCTCGATAATAACATAAGTAAGGAATACAGGATAATCCAGCCCGAGGAACTGAAAACAAAGTTTCCTGTAGCCTATAAACAGCTAATGGAAGTTAGACAGCAGTCAGAAACTGAGGAACAGGAACTCGTTTCTGCCGATTACAGCTTTGAAAATGAAAGCTTCCTGCGGTATATAAATACACCTAAAATTATTGTTACCAGAAATTTCCACCTGCAAGCTTCGTATGATTCAACCGGAAAGCACATTTTTGCAAACGGAGTAGGAGTCGTTCTTGGAGATCCCATACTGTACCACTATATTACGGCTGTACTCAACTCATCAATAACAAGGGCGTTATCTGAGATCTGGAGCCGTGAAGGAATGCAGCATACCAGCAACCTGAACTCACAAATGCTGAAAAGGTTCCCAATCGCATTCCCTAAAAAAGAGATCACTGAAAGCATAATAAGTACAATCGCTCGCTATCTGATATACCTCAACAGACAAAAACAGATGGCAAAAACCTACGCAATACCCGGGTACCAGGAGCTTATTGACTTCTATAGGAGAATCTCAGATCTTCTGATTCTGGACACTTATATTACAAATGACCTTGATCCGAAACTTCTTGAAATCCTCTCTGAAAACATCACTGCATCTGATGGGGGATTTGAGTATAGTGACGATATAAACCTCCTGATTGGATTGCAGGAAATTAAGAAAAACATTCTGAATTCTCCAGATTTCGGAAAGTGTAGGTTCAGTAGTGAGTTTACGAATATTCTGGCAACTCTGAAAAACAGTGGTGTCTGGTAAGAGAATAACTTTCAGCTAGTCCTGTACTTTTTATTTTAAACGCGAAAGAATGTGGATATTTCCATGCTACATCCAATTATTTAATAAAAAGATTTTTTATTTTTTTCTATCTCTTTTTTCCTTTTACTATTCTTTTCCTTTTTCTCTTTTTTCCATCTCATTAAATTTACCATTTTTCTGTATAGTTGACCCGTGTTTTTTACGCGATGCAGGATTGAGAAGTTATATGTCTGGAGAATACAAAATTTAAACTAACACATAGTACCATAATAAATTATCTAATTAAGGTTGGAGGTAGCTATCACGCCAAGAATAATTCATTTTGAGATACATGCAGGGAATATTGCAAGGGCTAAAAAGTTCTATGAAGCTGTATTTGGCTGGAAAATAGAGAGATGGGAAGGCTCAATAGATTACTGGACCATAACTACCGGCAAGCAAGACGAGCTGGAAATTGGTGGTGGTTTGATGAAGAGACAGGGAGGAGAACCCGGAGCAGACACTCCAATAAGCACTTATATTTGCACAATAGATGTCCCTAACATCGATGAATATTTGAATAAGATACAGGAGCATGGCGGCAAAGTAACTATGGAAAAGAGCCCCATACGCGGAGTTGGTTGGTATGCATATTGCCTCGACACCGAAAAAAACATATTCGGGATAATGCAGCCAGACAGAAACGCCAGATAACTTTTATACTTATTTTTCTTACTCGCCAGGTAAGATCTAGACTTTCCTTCCATTAAAAAACTATCTCTTTTTGCAATTTACACCTTAGGGTAGGTGTACCAGCTTGCTAATATTCAGGAAAATGAGCCTGTGCCTGATCTCTTCAAGATTACTTTCGAGACCTTTGTCTTCTATTTTCCAGAAGGAACCATAATTTTTCACATTCACTGGCAGTTAGCCCTATTTGCTTGATCAGATATTCCTCCATCTTCGGGTTCCTTTCTGTTTCTCTTATTAGCCGGCTTATCGTGTCTCTATGGTGTCCTGTTATCCGTTCAATACTTCGTATTCCATTTTTTTCGAGAAAAAGCCGATATATTAGTCTTATTTGGTCTCCGGTAAGATGCTTCCTATAGACAGCAGTACCTATCGTATCCATGAAAAACTTCTTACAATGTTTGCAATAATATCTCTGGTGTCCTGTTTTATATTTTCCTCTTTTTATGATAGCTTTCCCTTCCACCCTGTGATAATATTCACATTCTGGATTTGGGCACACAGGCTTTTGTAGGTCTCCAACTGTCATGATTTAATTTATATGTAGTAACTCTATTAATATATTTCTTTTGCTCGATTATTCCAGATATCTTCTTTATATCTTCTTTTATCCATTGTGTAAACACTGTAAATCCAGGATGACCTATATCTAAGTTCTCAAACCTATTCGAGCTTCGGGTTAGTCTGAGTTTTTAAAGGTTTCATCTTCTATTTCAGCGAATTGGGCAAATTTCAGGGAGCTGAAGCTTAAACAGCTAAGAAAGTCAGAAATGAAGCTCTTGATACAGGTTCACCTAATAAACTGATAAAGCTTTTAACCAGCCGATGCAACGGAGAATGGAACTCGCGAAGAATTCAGTAAAGTAATGGAAAAGAAGAATTTCAGCGCAGATAACGTCAGTGCAGGCAGAGAATATATTGAAGTCTATGTCCCGTTCATTCACTATGTGGAAAGAGTCTACGAAGCTGCTACAGCTCCTGTAGAAGGCCACTATATAGAAGCAGATAACGAGAGTGGAGAAATGCAGATCCATGCTGAAGAAGAGGAAATGGCTTCTGTTAAATAAGCCGGCAAGAAAAACAGAACTAGGTTCCATAAATTACTAGTACCTATTTAGGTCGCCATTAAAAACTACCCAAATAGATACATATGACTTAATTTAAGTTTAATGTGACTTCGATTTGATTTCGTTTATCTTTTTTATTTAATTTCTTGGTTTTACTTTTTTGTACAGGAATAAGCTAATCAGGGAGATGATCCCGTAGATAGTTTCAAACCCAGGTGAGCGTTCGCTCGTTTTTCTTTCAAGTGCATACTTAACACTTGAGCTATTTATTGCGCCAGCGTTTTTTCCGTTAAGATTGGTAACTTTTGTAACTTTCGATTCAGATTGTGATTCAGGCTCGGAGTCAAGTTTCAAATCAGTAACTGGAGCTTCTTTACTCTCAGTCTTACCGGTAATTGCAAAGAATGAGAATTCTGGAGTCTGTCCTGTAAAGTACAGGAATCTATCGTCTTCTTCTGAAAGGTTTACTGGCAACTGTTCCCATTTCCCAGAGTTATACCTGTTGAGGGCAATAGAAGTTTTATTGATATCGTTATCCTCTATCCAATCCTTTTCAACCTTGAAGCATATCACAGGGTTTTCGATGTTCTTTGAGGTTGCAAACCCTGCATTTCCTACCCAAAGATTGAAGTACTTATATATCTCATCTGAAAGCGGCTTTGAAACAAGTGAGGATTTTGCTTTTAAGACCTCGACTATAGTGGTTGTCTTACCCACACTCTTCTTTGCATCAAAAGTCACGTAAACAACACAGGTTGCATTATTTCTGAGATCAAACTTTACTTCTCTACCGGCTGTAATGAAGGTCTGTGAAAGTTCTTTGACCTGGACATTTCTTGCAGGTTCAGGGGAACCTCCGCCTCCGCCTCCGCTTCGGTGACTTTTTCCTCCGCTGCTTCCTCCACTGCTTTCATCGTTATTTCCTCCACTTGAACTACTTTCCATTACAGTTACTGTAGCCGCTTTTGAAGCAGTGCCGTTTTCATTGGTTGCGGCTAAACTAACAGTGTAAGTCCCTGCTGTAGAGTAAATATACACTGGGTTCTGATCGGTTGAAGTAGCTCCATCCCCAAAATCCCAGTTCCTTGAAGTTGTGTTTTTCGACAGGTCAGTAAACTGAACCGAAAGAGGAGCATATCCACTTGTGACGCTGATGCTGAAGTCTGCAACCGGATAAACTTTTTCTTCTTTCTGCGCTTCCAGCACAATTACCTCTAGAGTTTTTGAAGCAGTGCCGTTTTCATTGCTTACTGTAAGTTTAGCAGTGTACTTTCCTGGAATTGTATAAGTGTGGACAGGATTTTTATCGGTAGAGTCTATGTTTCCATCACTTTCGAAGTCCCAGCTCCACGAAACTGCGTTTTCGGATAAGTCAATAAACTGGACAGAATAAGGAGCAGGACCACTTTTGTCATCCATTTTGAAATTTGCTACCGGAAGTACGGGCTGTTGAGGTTTAGACGCCAAAACAAGAGGCAATTCGTCAGAGTAGATACTATTCGAAAGCCTATATGAGGATTCTGCAATTCCATCTCCATCCGCATCGATTGCAGTTTCCGAAAAACCTGTGCCATCAGGTTCTGCCCAGAAATTGCCTCCAAGGTAAGGACCACCAATAATGTTTATGCCTTCAGTCTTTGCAGTATGGTAAGCATTTCCAATTCCGTTTCTAATTTCTGCGTTTACTGTGTTATTAAAATAATTGTTATAAACAAGATTATTATTGCTTTTGGGACAGACGAAAAGGCCGTAAACTCCATTTGAGGATATAGTATTGCCTGAAAGCGTGTTGCCATTGGAAGTACCTATATGGATCCCACGACCTCGATTATCCGAAGCCGTATTTCCTGAGAGGATATTATCAGTAGCAGTTGAGAATAAGATCCCATAATCTCCGTTATTCGTAACCTTGTTGTTTGAGAGCGTATTACCTTTTGATCTCAAAAGATAAATTCCATGACCGTTGTTCTGGATTTTGCTGTTCTCAATGATGCAATTATTACATCCTGAGAGATAGATTCCTGTATAGCTTTCTTTTGTTCCTGTAACCCCAAGCCCACTAATTTTTACATTGTTAGCTTGCAAGGTGATTACATGATTTCTTGAGTTCTTGGCTGTAATTATCGTATCATCAGGATTTCCAGACTCTGAACTTATTATGAGGTTATCCTTATTTATCTCAATGTTTTCAGTATAGGTTCCTGGTTTTAAGATGATTATATCGCCTGAGGTTGCATTATTCACAGCGGTCTGTATCGAGTCCGTTGAATTTACGTAAACATCAGCCGCAGCTCCAATACCCGAGCCTGATGTTAAGAAAAGAAAGGCTGAAAATAAAACTATTAACCTGTTCAATTTGATTCCCCAGTACATTCAAAGTTTGAGTAATACTCTGATTAGTTAACCGGGGATTCATATAAAGTGATATAAGTATATTGGTACTAATACATTAAGTCTAAAAAATTAATATCATGTCTGTTTATAAATTAACAAACTTGTTATTAGATTATTTGACTTGAGCAGAGTTTACCAGATCAAGCTACTCAACAGCTCTTTATCGAGTACTAAAATCTTTCATTATTACTTACACCAAAACTAGAGTTTTGACCAGCACTTATAATTTGTATTTTACTTGAGCAGATTCCCAAACTCAAATTGTTTTTATGAATCCCGCGTTTGAATAATTGACCGAATTTATGACATTGAAAATAGGGTCTAACATTCTTACAAATTTGAGAATAAAACCAGTTTTGGATAAGCTTAAAATGATTATTCATTTTGATATTCAAAAGGAAATACAGCTCGCCTGAGAATTATCCCTCAGGCGAAACTACATGAAAAGATAAATTGGTTCTGATAAATTGGTTTTTATGGCTCTTATTATACTACTTGTCTATCACCCCAAACTGTATAAGAATCTAGAACTAAGTTCACTTTGTAAATTTCGCCGTCATAAGAAGAACGTGAGAATTGCAAGTATAATAAAGATTATAATGAGCCACTTTGCAATCTCCATCGAGAAACCGGCAACTCCGCGTGCGCCCAGTACATACGCAATCAATGCCAATATTAGAAAAACTACAGCAAGTCCTATCAAGTCAGGTATATTTCACTCCCCCAGTGATTAGTTAATTATTAATCCAACTATTATATTAAAAGTATTTATAATTTGACTGTCAAATTAAGTCACTCTCCAATAAATGGGCATCTTTTTTTAATTGAAAGTAGAATAGATACGTGAATCCAAAGCCTCATGAGAACAGAGCATTTATCTTATCTTGAAAATCCAAAGGTAGGACTTCATGATTGAGTAGAAAAGTAAAGATAGAGAAGAAAAATGAAGAAAAAAATAAATTAAAAAAGATTACAGGACAGGAAACTTTATGGAATAATCTTTCTGGCTTCGATATAGTATCTCTTCTCATTTTCCTTTCCAAGGGAAAATGATTTTCTCGGAAGCACACCTTTCTTTTTTATAAGGGAAAAGAATTCGTTCTTTTTTAAGGGAGGAAGAAAGAAACCAATATTATCCTGTTCTTTTCCAAGTTTTTTTACGACTTCAGGATCATGCTCATATTCAATAGAATAATTATCAATGATCTCATCAAGAGTTTCGACTTCAAGATCGTGCGAGGGATTATCAAAAACAAGCACACCGCACCTGTCTTTTGTAATAAACCCTATTGAGTGACCAGTGGCGGAAAGATCAGTATTTGAAGGGCAGACCCCAGTTTCTACAATCTGTGCATTGAACTTTCTGAGCAACTCCTCGGGATCAATTCCGCTTACAACCCTGTGAATTGGTTCAAAAGTGAGCCCTGGATCGTGAATATTTACAAGTTCAACCATTGCATATCTTGCAGGATGATTCGAATTCACAGTCCCTTTAATCTGCTCCCAGAAACTCTTTGCGGCAGCAAGACTGTGATTTCCATCGCCAACAAGAAGGGGTCTCAGATTTAGAATCTTATCCGAAATTTCTTTAATTTTCTTTTCGTCATTTATCCTGTACCCAGTAACATGCCCACCCATTTCCATCAAGTCAAAATCATAAACCTTATTATCTTTACAGATCAACTCATCCGGGTTTCTGGGAACAACAGAGAAATCTGGATCATCATATAATATTAAAACATGCGAAAATTCCAGATCTGCGTTTTCTCTTATCCTAACTCTTGTGGGAAGCCTTTCTTTAATGGTGCCTTCTGTTGGTTTGATAAATGAGTTGGACCCGTTGAATTGGTATTCCTCAAGATCAACTGCAACTACAAGTCCGGTTCTCTCCTTGCCTGAAACCGAGCGCCTTACAAGAATAAAACAGGGGCCATAATCAACAAGAATTTTTTTGCAGTCATTTATAGTTTTATGAATCTTATTTACTCTATTTTCATCTAAAGGAAGATATATTTCAGGATAAATAAGATTAAAAGTAGAGGGGATATTTCCAACAAATCCTTCAACTCTTTTCCAGTATCCTAGATCCTGAGTGTGCTGATCACAGGCAATTACTGCCCATTTTTCCCAATTGTCCTTTGGAAGAAGAATGCGAGGAACATGTAAAACCATGGTATGTTAAAAAAAGAGAGAGAATATAAAGATTTCTAAACTCCTTCTCTCAATGTATACGTTTAAAGTAAAAAAAGCTTATTTTACCATATCATATCCGGCATTTTTCCATGCAGATATGCTGCCAAGCAGATTATACACCCTGTTATAACCATGCTTTTTCAAAATTGAGGCTGCAACACTAGAACGCCGCGAACTGTCACAGTAAACAATTACCTTAGACTCCTTCGGGACATTACCCAATTTTTCTTCAAGCTCGCCAACGTATATATGTTCAGCTCCTTGAATATGTCCTTTGTCCCATTCTTTTTTCTTCCTAACATCTAAAAGTGTCATTTCCTCGTTTTTCTCCAGTTTATTCTTCAGATTGTGGACAGACATAAAACTAAATTCATTTACAGGTAAAGCTTTCATGTACCAGGCTGCAATTCCGCCATTTAAAAAACCCGCTATATTATCATAACCCAGACGGACTAAGTACCTTACAGCGGTTTCAAGCTGTTCTTTTTCCTCGAGCACGAGAAGTATGGGTTTATCATAAGGAAGCACCCAGCCGGCAAAAGAAGGTATTCCTCCGAGCCAGATATTGTAGGAGTTTCTTATATGCACTCCTCCAAAAGAATAGGGCATGCGCGTGTCCACAACCACTGCCCCTCTTTCCATTTCTGCCTTGAATTCGCCGGGTGAAAGCAGCTTTGGCACTGGCAGACCATGCAGCAAGGGAGGACCCTGAAGGTTATATTGCTCCATTTTCTTAAAGTAAGGAGGAAACTCAAGCTGCTCTTCAAGTTTAAACTTGATAAATTCTGCCTTGTCGGTCTTTTGCAGAACAGGATTCTGGAGGCGCTCAATTCCAAGAGTACTGTAGTCCCGTTTGGCAATAGCCCCTCCGCAAACCGAGCCTGCACCGTGCGCAGGACATAGTATTACTCCATCTCCCAGGGGAAGGATCTTGTTAAAAATGCTATCATAGAGGTTTGCTGCCAGCCTTGGAGCTTCCTCTGGACCATAGAGGTCGGTTCTTCCTACATCACCTACGAACAGAGCATCGCCTGTAAAAATCATTACTGGCTCATTTCCTGTATCAAGATCTGTCAGAGTATAGGACATGCTCTCGTCGGTATGACCTGGAGTATGTAAAGCATTCAGTCTCATTGAGCCAAAATTGAACTCCTGACCTTCACTTAAATAGTTTCCATATTTGAAATCCACACCCTTACCGTGATAGATTTCTGCGTCTGTAAGTTTCTCCAACTCCAGAGAACCAATTACATAGTCCTCATTTCTGTGGGTTTCAAAAATATATTTTATATTCATGCCTTCTCTTCTAGCAAGATCAACATAGATCTGACAGTCCCTTCGAGGGTCGACAACTATGGCTTCGTCTTCCGAACCAATGAAATAAGAAAGATGAGCCAGACCATCTGACTTAATGCGTTCAAACTTCAAACTAAACCCCCAGCTCTATTTTGTGCTTTGTGAAATAAGTTTCTTTCTGGTGTAGATTCTTTATTTAAGTATATAACTGGCATATTTCATATTTTTTTTGAAAAATCGAATTTTTCAGCTAGATATTAAGAAAGTAAAAGCTTCACGCAAATTAAATAGAAATATTATGGAAAAAGGAAATAGAAATATTATGGAAAAAGGAAATAGAAATATTATGGAAAAAGGAAATAGAAATTCAATATTAAAAGGAAGTAAAATTCCAGTATAAAAGAAGAACAGAATTCTAATATCAAAAGCAAGTAAAATTAAGTAATGGTTGTGAGTTATTGAAAAGCATATGCGCAACGCTCTCTATATTTTATTCAAACATGATGGATATACTTGCTTTTTCGGAATTATTAATAACTCACATATACAACCTAAAATTAAAATGCAAATACAATTGTAATGCATGGTCTGTTTTAAGACCTGATAGGTAAAAATGTAACATAGCCCAATAATCTAAGCTATTATTATTATTATTATTATTATTATTGAGCAGTCTGAAAACGCATTACAGTTAAGTAACCTCAAACCCTGAATCAAATTTGCAAAAATAATTTGAGTACTTCTATAAATCCCCATGAGATTTACAGTATAAACCTAATTTTATATATTTGTATGTATTATAGTAGAGTAGGCATCCGTGAACTTTCCTTTTAAACACCCCCTCGTCTTATCCCTGTTCCTCCTCTCTAAAGACGGATGCCACTATTTTTATAAAACTCTCTGAGTTCACTGCTGGAAAACCATACTATCAAAATCCTTTTACTCTTTTTCTTCTCTCTCCATTCTTCCTTGTTTTTCAATTGATCTACATATATCGAATAATCATAAGAAGAGTAATATTGAGGGTAGCTTTAGAGTTTTGGGAAATATAGATTAGTTAGATATATAAAAATAAACTATAAGCTTATCCGTTTTTATACTGTTTTACCAATCAAATTTGACAATATTTTAACCTGTAATTCTGATTAATGTTTCTCATTTTATTAAAAGTTTAATTAACAATTAAGATATATGTATTAATGTAATGGAGGGAGTAAATGGGACTTTTAAGTGAATTTAAAGATTTTCTTTACGAATATAAGGTGATTCCACTCGCAATTGCCTTTATTATGGGTATTGCATCCACAGCTCTCATAAAATCACTTGTGGATAATGTAATCATGCCATTAATTACGCCTTTTATTCCTGGAGGAGCTTGGAGGACGGCAACCCTTGAACTGGGACCTGTATTTATAGGCTGGGGACCTTTTCTGGCAGAATTAATAAACTTCATTATTATTGCATTTGTGGTCTTCCTCATAGCAAAAAAGGTTCTCAAAGAGGAAAAAGTAGAGAAAAAGTAAGAGTAGATTAATTATGAAAAATAAAACCTGACTTTAAATTTAAATAAGCCGGCTTTTTACTTATCGGCTTTTTACTTATTTTATCTTCTGGCTCAGACCAGAGAATCTGAACTCCACATTTTATTTTTTTCTTTTTGATAAGAGTTAACTAATTGATAGGAGTTAACTAATTCTTACCCTAAAAAATATTAAATGAGTTTTGACAGGCCTCTATTAAAATACCACTACTTTGCTCATTTCCATTTTAATCAGGCACGAATCTCCTGCACTCAGCCTCAAGGATTCAACAAATTGTGCAGGTACTTCTGCGATCAAAGTTTTATAATGTCTAATAAGTTTGACTGTAATCTTTTTCTTTGGTCCTTTATTGATAACGCTGCTGACATAAGCCTGATAAATATTTTTATCTTGGTCTTCAGAACCTGGAAGGAGAAAAGTTATGTCTTCTGGATGGATTCCCCAGGAAACGAGGTTTCCTGGATTAAGTTCTAAAGAGTTTATTCTAATTTTCAGGTCTCCGCTCATTAATAATGTACTTTTGGATATCTCATCATATCCAACAACTCTGGCATCATCAAAAAGATTTGACAAGCCAGTTAGCTCAGCCACATGCCGGTTTTCAGGATGATAAGAAATTTCGTCAAGGGTGCCAAACTGCTGAATTTTTCCTCCATGCATAACAAGAACCCTGTCTGCCAGCATAAAGGCTTCTTCCAGGCTGTGAGTAATGAACAATAACGGGATTTTGAGCTTATTTTGTAAACTCTTTATTTTTTCTATAAACTCGGTTTTTATTCCTTTGTCAAGTGCAGAGAATGGTTCATCCAGCAGTAAGAGCTCAGGTCTGGGAGCCAGAGCCCTTGCCAGAGCTACTCTCTGCTTCTGCCCGCCTGAAAGCTGGGAAGGGTAACGTTTTTCCAGCTCTTCTATGTGGAGAAGACTCAGCATTTCCATTACCCTTTCCTCCCTGCTTTCTTTATTCCAGTTTTTGAGGCCGCATTCTATGTTTTTTCTCACGTCCATATGGGGAAAGAGAGTATAGTTCTGAAAAACATAGCCAAGATTGCGCTTCTGAATGGGCAGGTTAATTTTATTGTTTTTGTTGTAGTAAACTTTATTGTTCACAGTTATGTTTCCGCAATCAGGATCCGTGATTCCTGAGATGCATTTGAAAAGTGTGGTTTTTCCGGATCCAGATGGCCCGAAAAGTACGACAAGTTCGTTCTCCATCTCAAAGCTTACATCGAGCATAAAAGCTTTCTTGGCTTCGATTTTGGCGCCAGTTTTTGCCCTACCTTTAGCTCTGTCTCTTCTTCTTTTACTATCTTCAGCTTCGTAATAGCTTTTTCTAAGTCTGACCTTAACACCCAAGTTTATACCTCAAACTTTTCCCTGTTGGCAATTTTTCCGGTAAGCGCAATGAACAACAGAGACATAAGAACCAGGATCAAAACCAGTACCTGGGCAAGTTCGTTGTTACCTGCCTGAAAAGCACTGTATATTGAGATAGACATCGTGTTTGTTTTTCCTGGAATGTTCCCTGCCAGCATAAGGGTTGCTCCAAATTCTCCAACAGCCCTTGCAAAACTAAGTACCAGTCCTGCTAGTATGCCCCTTTTTGCAAGAGGAAGTGTTATTAGAAGAGCAGTTTCAATTTCACTTCTTCCAAGAATATAGGCTGCATATTCAAGCTCTTTATCTACGGCTTCAATGGCTGCCTGTGCGGTTCTCACCATAAGCGGAAGGGAAACTGTATAAGCTGCAATAACTGCGGCCTGCCTGGTAAACATAATCCCGGTTCCCAGAACATTGAAAATCAAGTGCCCAATAAATCCGTTTTTTCCTACCAGAATAACCAGAAGATAGCCAATTACAGTAGGTGGAAGGACTAAAGGAAGTGTTACCAGCAGTTCTGCAAGCTTTTTCCCTCGGAAATCACGCCTCGCGAATATATAAGCTATTACTACCCCACTGCACAGCACGAGTAGGGATGACATAGTAGCTATCCAAAGCGTAATGGATAAAGGAAACCAGATCTGGTCCAGCATAGGGATCATTTAATTCTTGTCACTTGGATAACACCGTAAATCCGTACTTTTCCAGTATTTCTTGTCCTTCCTCTCCAGTAATAAAATCGACAAAGTTCTGTGCCTCTTCTTTATGCTCGGACGGAGAAACTACAGCTATCGGATAATTAACAGGGGTACTGACAGGCACACTGGCAACGATTTTGATGGTTCCAGGCGTTGCAGTTTTTGCATCAGTCATGTATACAAAACCTGCGTCAACTTCCCCTCTTTCCACATATACAAGGACCTGTTTGACGTCTTCGGCAAGCACCACTTTCTTTTCAAGTTGATCCCACAGACCTGCCTCAGTCAGTGTTAAACGTGTGTATTTCCCAACAGGGGCTGTATCCGGATTTCCAATTCCGATTTTTTCCACTTGAGGATCTTTTAGATCTTGCAGGCTTGTTATATCAAGAGTGCTTTTTTCAGGAGTAATGAGAACAAGTGAGTTTTGAGCAAAATCTTTTCTTGAGCTGTTAACGATAAGGTTTTTATCGCCAAGCATATCCATCTGATTTTGGTCAGCTGAAGCAAAAACATCAACAGGTGCTCCTCCTTCTATTTGCGCACGCAGACTACCTGAACCTCCAAAATTCAGGTTTACTTGAGCTCCGGGATGTTCTTCTTTGTATTGCGAAGCTATGTCCGTAAAAGCTTCAGTAAGGCTGGCAGCTGCAGAGACAGTTATAACATTGGGATCCTGCTCGTAAGTTGGGAACATTATCATTACTAAAGCTAGTATACCCAGAACAGCAACAGTAGCATAAATTATCTTTTTATTTTTTTCCATATCTACTCCTCTTATGGGAACGAAACTTCCTCTGATAGTAGTGAAATCGTATTACAAACAATATTGATTATATATGAGGTGTTATGTATGATTAAACATAACGCTTTTCTTCCTTTACATTAGTAGTATAAGAAGATTCCCGGTGAAACCTCAAGAAAGTTTTTGCAAGATTGTATGGCTATAAAAACAGGTGATTTTAAGATTCCGAATAAACTTTTGTGAACTCGGCACCAAGCGTAATCATAATTGAAGAATAGTAGAACAGAAGAAATAAACCGATAATTGACCCTATTGCTCCGTATACGCTTGTAGGGCTACTGTATGCAAAATAAAGTACAAGGGCATATTTTCCAATTGTTACAAGAATTGCTGTTACGGAAGACCCTACAAAAATCGATTTGAAATCAAAACTCTTATCGGGAAGTACTCTATACACCAGTATAAAAAACAGCACAAGAATAAGAAAGCTGGCTATTGAGCCTGTGTAATCAGCGATTAGAGGCGAAAATGGCAGAAATTGCTGGAACAATTTTGAAGCAGTATAAAGAAACCCTTCAACAAGTATGCTTATTACGAGCAGCCCTCCAAAGAGAATGACAATAACAAAAGATGTCACGATATCCTTTATAAAGTCTTTAAGATTATTGGCTTCAGTGGGCTTGATATCCCAGGCTCGTTCAAGGAAAATCTTCAATTGCCTGAAAATATTACTAGCACTCCAGAACAGTAAAATAAGACCGATTAATGCATTTATTGACAGAGAACTGAGTTCGGGAATACGTTCAAAAAGTAAAATTATCATATTTCTCATTGCTTCGTCTATGATTCCCTCAAGATGATTGAGTATGTTATCCTGAATACTTTTTGATTTCAAAAAAATTCCGCCTATAGATGCCGAAAGTAATAGGAGAGAAGGAAGACTCAATACAAAATAGAATGCCAGCGCAGCGCTGTGTGTCAATGCATTGTCTTCCAGCCATTCCTTCACCGTTCTAGTAACCAGATTTTTTACGTACCCCAGACCCATATTTTCTCTGGTAAATAATGTATTACAATTTTATAAAATAGCTCTTGTCAAATTAAAGTAGTAAGCTATGAAAGAAAGAAGCATAGCCAGAGTAAAATCGAACAGACAGGAACAAAAATTGAGCTAAAGATAAGGAGCTGATCCCAAAACTCAAAATTGCTTCTCTGAATCCTGTGTTCTGAATAATCGATCAAGTTTCAGATCACGAAAAACGATTTTAAAAATTTAACAATTTGAGAATAAAATTGGTTTTGGGATGGGCTCAAGTATAAAAGATTAAGACATATTTAAAGACACATAACTGGTCCAAACCGGTTAAATTGGGTAAACTGGAAAAAATGGTTAAGAGGAGGGTAATAGTTGATTCGAGTAAAAAGAGTTTACGAACAACCATCCGATCAGGATGGACTTAGGGTGCTTGTGGATAGGCTTTGGCCCAGAGGGCTGAGAAAAAGTGAAGCAAGGTTTGATCTCTGGATAAAGGAAATAGCTCCTGAGAATAGTCTCAGGAAATGGTTTTCCCATGATCCAGAAAAATGGGAAGAATTCAGGAAATGCTACCTTAGAGAACTGGAGCAAAAAGAAGAGCATGTACAAGGACTCCTCGAAAAAGTGAGAGAAAGAAAAAATCTTACCCTGCTCTATTCTGCAAAGGATGAGACCTTTAATAATGCTGTAGTTCTAAAGGAATACCTGGAATCCAGATTAAAAAGCCAGGAGCTTTGAAAACCTTAATTGGATATAAAAGCTGGATGGCAGAATAGCTGACAGGATAGCTGACAAACTTTTTGCAGGTTATTTCCATCCTTTAGATTTGTTTTTCAGGTTAATTTGTATATAGTTTCGCTTGATCTTTTTGAAAATAGTTTCCTGACGCCTAAAAATAAATTTTTTCACTAATATTATAAAAAATATAGCTGCTGATGCCTTCAAAACGAAGGATCGCCAGCTCCCTGCACCGGAATCAAATTATGATGCAAGGGTTTTGAATGCTTCGGGGACACAGAGGCTGATTTTATGCTTGATAGTTTTTCGAATCTCCCCTATCATATTCATTTCAGTATTGTCCAGGATTTTTGCCCTGTGGACAATCAGGAAATACCCAACTATAAAGGCTGCGTACTCCCAGGTCGCTCCAGTAAGCAGGTGCACATTCTTGGCTGCGAGCATGAATCCGACCACGAGGATAACGATAAAAGTCAATCTCCTGTACATCGAGGTGAACGGATGCATGTGCTGCTTCCTCCAGGCTCTTAAAGTCATCGAGACTTCAATCGATGCATAGGATACCGCAGTCCCTATAGCTGCACCTACCATGCCATACTCAGGTATAAGCATGAAGTTGATGACGGCATTAATGCCTGCACTTGCTACCGAGCACTTCATAAGGAAGTCCGAGTCTCCAGATGCCAGCAGGGTATGATAGTTAAATCCGAAATATGAGTTTGCTATGAACCCTAGGGCAAGAATACGCAGGGATGTGGCGCCGCTTACGTATTGTGCCCCGTAGAGCTTAGTAATGAAGTACTCTGGATACACGAATATCAGTGCGAAGAGAGGGAACGTAAGCAGGAAGCACCATTTCGTCATTACCGCATAAATTGAACCGAGTGGCGCGGTATTATTTTGACCCCAAAGTCTGGATGTTACAGGGACATACACATAGCCCATGGAAGCAATTACCAGAGACAGGAACCCTACAAGAGGGTACACTGCATTGTAAATCCCAACGACTTCAGCCGACTTGAAGTAGCCAAGCATTATTGTGTCTATCCAGCTCATCAAATTCAGCAGAGTTGCTGTTATCAAAAGTGGGAATGAATACCTTATCAACTGCCTGGTAGTATCACTGAATTGAATTTTCCGTTCCTGTTTAGCTGCCTGTTTAATTGGCGGCTTCTTTATGAAGTATATGGACATTATGACGAAGGTGAAGACCATTGAAAGCAGGTCTGCAAACACAACTCCTTTTAGGGAAACTCCTATGAATACAGCAGCTGAAGCGAATCCAAGCAGGGATATCGGCCTTATAATGTTGTAAAAATACATGTTAACATTGGTACGGTCGAATCCTCTGTAGATCGCTACTGTTAGGTTCAGGAGTATGGTGAACGGAACCGCAAAGACCAGGATCTTCACCACGGACAGGATTTTACCCTGTGCGTCAAAGCTATTTCCAGCCAAACTCTGGAACAAAGAGGGTGAGACTAGAATTGAAAGTAGACCTGCAATCAAGCCCATAAGCATGGCTGAAACTATTAGTTCGTGTAACTTCTGTTCCTCATGCCTACCCCTGAAGAATGCGATATATCTTGGTACTCCTTCGTTAAGTCCAAGGGTTGCGACTGCGCCTGTAATTGAGATTACAGTAAGTGCGAGAGAGTAGGTGCCAAAATCAGCTGGTGAGAGATGTGATGTGAGTACTTTTTTAGTAATGATATCGAGAAGCATTCCAATGAAGGTTCCTGCAAGTATTACACCGGAACCTGCCACTATCCGGTTGACCGAGTCGTTAACTGACATGTTAACACCGTTTTATTACAGTTAATTCCCGACTTCCAGAGTCAAAGGGCGGGAATAACACTCGGTTGCCTGATCAGTGATGGCTTGTAAGCGGCTCTCAGTCAGCTGCAAGTTAAAGTCTAAGAGGCTTTTTTTTGCGGTTTGCAGGAAAGTTAAGCCTTGCTCTTCAGTCTTGCAGGTATTACCAAATAGGGTATTGGTATCGTATAGGATAAAAAATCTCATTTTAGGGTTTCGGGTTTCAAAATTTGCTGTTTTGAATTCCTTTAAACAGCTGTGAGTTTTTATTTTGTCTGCGGATCTGTATTTTTGCTCAACTTCTTGTCTGGCTGCTCCTTTTTGAGCTTTCAAGACAAGGTCTATCAGGGGTTTCTTGATAAGCTGCATGATTTCTTACGACCTTTAGGGTTAGATCGGAGCTAAATCGTCGATTGGATCCAGGGGTCAATTTCTAGGTTGGATCACAGGTTGAGTCCTTGGTTGGGTCCCGAAATGGCTCGAAAAAGGATTTGGGTTGGATTAATCCTCAATTGGATGTCGAGTTCGAGGCTGGTTTTGGGTTGAATCCGAGAGGACCCCTTTTGGATCGCAGGTTTGGGTTTTGGGCTGGATCCCAGGTAGAGGTTCTCTATGAATCATAGGGTGGATGCCATGTAAGAACCTCTGTATTATAGGGCGAATCCATGATAAGATTCGGAGTTGGATTATGGAAGGTGGGTCTGGGTTTTACCCGCCTTGCGTATAATTATGATTTGCTTCTGAATTCAACAGACTTCTTGCCTGTTATCCGAAGCTGAGAATCTGTTTTTGCTGCTTGAGCCTGTTTACAAAACTGGTTGAGCCATTTTCCTTTTGACTCCACAAGTGTTCATAATCAATTTAACCATTTTATTCGTGGCAAAGCAAATTCTAGATGTAACTCAGTTTTCTGAAACTTGAAGGAAAATAAACTCATCAAATATATTTTAAAATCCCCCCAAGATTTCTATTGAGTAGCTCCACAACTAGATATAAAAGCTTTTCGGAATTATTCTTGACTTACCATAATGAGATAAGATAGTTACGTGAAGGGAAATTGATTTAATAAGTCTCCTATCTGGATTATAGCGGACGTCGGTTCTCGGTTTTTGCAGCTATTAATCTGGAGAAATCTTATAACAATAAAGATCTCAGATTGAGAAAATAAGTCTTTAAAGACCCTAAAATATGACCTGAAAATCTGATTAACCCAATCAGGAAAGTCCTAATTTCTTTTATTCGGAAAGGAATGATCCTGGTTCAGAGGAGTTTTTATTATATTATTTACGTGCAGGTAGGGTAGAAAAACCATTCTCAAAGACAGGGGATAAATAGAAAAGATGATGAAAGGAGTTAGATTAAACTCACTAGCTCCTATGAGAAGTCACAACAGATAAACTGTCAACTGCATTTAAACTGTCAACTACATTTAAACTGTGAACTATATTTAAACTATGAACTACATTTATAAATAGGCATGTGTAACATAACGCCGCATCATTCTGTGACTGTTGAAATAGTAAGCTATCATGCCTATAGAGTTGTTTATTAACCTAACCCACTCGTCCCTCCGGTCATAGTACATAGGAACGATAATATAATACAGTTTATTATAAAGGTCGCTAAGCTCGGCGGCTTTCGCTTCTTCTTCAGAAAAGTTTTCTTCGGGCTGAGGCCCAATTGCCCAGCCGGTCACGCCTTCAATCCAACCTTCGATCCACCAGCCGTCAAGCACGCTGAAATTCACAACCCCATTATGGGCAGCTTTCATCCCACTTGTGCCTGAAGCCTCATAGGGACGGGTTGGAGTATTCAGCCAGAGATCGACCCCAGATACCATTTTTGCGGCCAGGTCTATATCATAGTTTTCCAGAAAAACAATCTTTATTTCTTCCCTTAGGATTTCTATATCTTTGAAGATGTCCCTTATAATCTGTTTTCCAGCCTCGTCACGCGGGTGGGCTTTGCCTGCAAAGATAAGTTGAATTTTGCCTCTCCGGTTTATTTTTTTGAGCATCTCAAGGTCTGAAAGAACAAGAGTTGCACGCTTGTATTCAGTCATGCGCCGTGCAAAGCCTATAGTAAAGGTCTCATAATCCATACCCACGCCTGTCTTTTCATTCACCTCATCAATAAGAGCTTTTTTTGCGTTCCAATGTGCTTCCCAGATTTCGGTGTCCGGAATTCCATCTACCCTTACCAGAAGTTCAGGCTCATTTGCCCAGCCAGGCAGGTATCGGTCATACAGTTTCCTGAAATAAGGAGAAGTCCAGGTATATGAGTGGATACCGTTTGTGATCGCCTGGATCTTGTAGCCAGGAAAGATTTCACTTGAGACCAGGCTGTGTCTCTTCGTGACTCCATTGATGTAGTTCGACAGGTTAAGGGCAAAGAGGCTTGTATTGAAGCGGTCGGCACCTCCAAATCTTCTGAGGATATCTACATCGCTTTTGTCCTGAAAAAGGTCTTCTACAAGCCCATAATCAAATTTATCGTGCCCTGCTTCCACAGGGGTATGCGTAGTAAAAATACAGAGTTCCTTTACTTTCATAGGATCAGTGCCGTTACGCCTCAGGAGTTCCAAACCTAGCAGACTCGAATGACCTTCGTTCATATGGTACTTTCTGACCCTGAACCCCAGAGTCTCAAGCATTCTCACTCCTCCTATCCCTAATATCATTTCCTGCTTGAGCCTGTAACGTTGGTCTCCTCCATAAAGAGAATCCGTAATTCTGCGGTCCTCCCAGTCATTCCCTTCGACATTGGTATCAAGGAAAATAATGGGAACACAGCCTCCAGTAAGGCTTTTACAACTATACAACCAGGCTCTGATTTTAACATCCCGATTCTGAATCTTTACGCTTACATCTTCTACAAGCAACGTCATGAAACGGGCAGGATTCCACTCTTCAGTGTGCTCTACCTGATTTCCAGAAGGATCAAGAATTTGCCTGAAATAACCTTTGTTGCTTACCAGCGTTACTGCCACTAGTGGAATATTCAGGTCTGCAGCCGAGCGAATAGTATCTCCTGCAAGTATGCCCAAACCTCCTGAATAAGTCGGGATTTCGCTATTAAGTCCGATTTCCATAGAAAAATAAGCAATTTTTTGTCCTTTCAATACTCCCTGAAGATTATCCATCTCAACATCCTCTTTTTATTCTTTATAAAGTTATGTCAAAAATATGTAATCACTTATATATGAAATTGACCTCGAGAATTAAATAAAAATTAGATTCAATTATAGACGGCAGAAGTAGGTATTTATACATAATTAATTATATAATTTATAATTCGACCCCTTAAATTCAAGGGATTTCGATTTCAGATATATATTTTTCTCTTAAGTTCCTTTTTTTCTTGTATTCCTTCTCATAAGATTTCCTCATCGAATCAAACTTTCAAGTCTCTACATTCTGGTACTTTCTTAAAGTCAAATCACAAGTTTTTTAATTTATTGGGTACTTCTATGTTTGAGGAGCAAAAAGTGTAAATATGCGAAGTTATTCTCATAGCATCACTACAAAAGACTGAGATCTACGGGGAAAAAAATGTCTAAAGAAGCTTCGAAATCAGCAAAGAATGGAAATAACAGGCAAACAGCCTGTAAATACCTTAACGAAATGGCGTTATGTAATGCTCTGGAAATGGCAAGGGAGCTGATTTCAGTATTAAACAAAGTTCCTGTGACAGTTTTCCTCTGGAGACCAGAAAAGTATTGGCCTGCCGAATTTGTCTCTGAGAATATAAATGAGTTTGGATATACTGTAGAAGAGTTTACTTCCGGAAAAATCCATTATGGTAACATTATTCATCCTGATGACTTTGATAGAGTTGAAAGGGAACTTTTAAGAAGGATAGAAGAAGATTGTGTAGACTTTTCCCAAGAATACCGCATCCTGACGAAATCAGGCGAAGTACGCTGGGTTGAAGAAAGGACTTTCATTGAAGCCGACGAAAATGGAGTTGTAAAGTATCTTAAGGGAATAGCCCTAGATATTACTGAGCGAAAGAGAAGAGAAAAACTGCTTTACCTCCAGAGGGATCTTGGCATCGGACTCAGCACTTCCAGTTCCCTGAACGAGACTCTTGAGAAATTACTGGACTCCTGCCTCCAAATAGATGAAATTAATGCAGGAGGCATTTATCTTATTGATGAAGAAACCGGAGACATGAATCTTGCAATTCATCACGGCCTTTCCCCTAATTTTGTCGAGCACGCCTCTCATTACAGTGTGAACTCTCCAAATAACAGACTTGTTATGATAGGGCAGCCTGTTTACAAACAGCATGTAGACCTTATCCTTACCTCTAGAGATGACGCACTCAGGCGTGAAAACCTCAGGGCTACTGCAATTATTCCCGTGAAATCAGAAAAAGATGTTATTGCAGCTTTTTATCTTGCTTCTAGCCTCGAATATGAGCTTCCAGACAGCGTGCGAACTGTCATCGAAACCATTGCAACGCAGTTCGGCGTATTTATTTCCCGTATCCGGGTGGAAGAAAAACTAAAAGAGTGCAGAAAGAAGAATCAGAAGGAAAAATAAGTTATAAATATAAATTACTTTTCAACCTCTCCGTTTTTTATTTCTTTTGACTTTTACCCTCCTTGTCTTTCTATTCTCTCAATCTATCTTAAACTCTCGGGAAAGATGGTGGGCTTTAGAATTAAAGGTCTTATCAGGTATATTTTCACATATAAGATCACTATCTACCTGATTTACTAAAGAGAAAAACGATAGCTATAACACTTAATATTCCCACTGACCGCAGATATAAGTAAAACTTATAAATTTGTCCCTCTAAACTGTATGTGAGGAATGATACGAAAAATATAGTTTTCCTTTTTTATATCCCAGTACTGGAAGTTTCTCACAAGACTGGAGCTTTTGTTAGGAATTGGAAAATTATATTATGGGATTAAACCTGTTTAGGTTTACATTTCCTGACAGACCAGTGTAAAAACAAATTAGATGGGGTCTTAGCTTAGAACAAAATTTTGGTGGGGATTATGGCAGAAGAGACTATAGATAAGATTCAAGAATACCTTTCAAATCATTACTACCTGAACCTTGCAACCGTAAGCCCGCAGGGCAGGCCAATGGCCCATACAATGGCGTATGTATCCGAAGGCGTTGTTGTATATATGACAACCAATAAGAATACTCGAAAAGTCCAGAATATTAAGCAGAATCCTTATGTAGCATATACCGTCGACGAGGATGATCCTGATTGGTTTGATATGCAGGCCCTTCAGATTGAAGGCAAGGCATCGATAATTATGGATGAAAAAGAACTACGAGAAATTGGGGAAATACTGGTAGCCAAATTTCCGATTGCGGCAGATATGCCACCTGACCCGGATATCATTATGATAAAAATTGAGCCAGAAGTTATCTATTATCTGGATTACAATGTTGAGTTTAGGTACAGGGAGCAGGTAAATCTCTAAGATCCTTGTTTTAATTTTTTGAAATGTATTGCTCAAAATAACTGTTTTAATCTAATACAAATTCGGTTTTCATATTAAGGTTTTCATATTAAAAATCTAAAAATAGGTAAAAAATAAAGAAATCTTATGTTTCTTGCTTCTAATTAGATTTTGTTCAAACTCCCGGTGGAATCATTACTTTATCAGTTCCATGGATAACTCCATTGCTTGCAATGATATCAGGATCCATAACTATTGCACTTTCTACCATTATTAGTCCATTGGTTGTGGTACTCACAGTGAGCTTTCCTGTCTCCATAGAAGTAAGATTGTTCATGTTTTTAAGAGCCTCAACTCTATACTCCCCGTTGACCACATGATAAGTCAACGTACGGTTTAGTTTCTCCTGGTCATTACGAAGATTATCAAGCATGCCTTCTGGAAGGCCATCAAAGGCCATGTCAGTAGGAGCGAAAACAGTATAAGGTCCTCCATTGTTAAGGGTGTCTTCAAGCCCTGCATCCCTTAAAAGTGAAGCAAAAGTAGTATATCCTGCCCATTCCGTAGTGTTAACAATTGACTTATTATTGCCTGAAGACTGGCTTTCAGCAGAAGTTTTATTGTCTTGACCCTGCTCCTCTTCATCCGGGATTACAATTTCTTTCCCCCCAATAGGAGAGGTTTCCTCTTGACCTAGAATAAATCCTTCGCCAGCATCTCCGAATTCTGGCTCCGTAACTTTTTCTGTCACATTCGGAGTTGCCCTTTCTACAAGAGTTTCTCTTTGTTCTTCCCCAATACCTGTTTCATTATCCTGAGCATTTTCCGTACATCCGGAAATAAATAATATTCCTGTAAAAAGTATAACTATAAGAACTCCAGGCTTTCTAATATCTCTTCCCCCAAAATATATATTTAATAGATATACTTATGATAAAATTCTATACTATAATGAATTTTCTTTTTATATAATCCTATCTATTTACGCAGAAAGATGACTATTAAAATAGGAATGGGGACGATTAGAGATCAAGTCTTGTGCTTACCTAATTTGACTAATATTAATCATTGAGCACTTTAGAAGTCTCAAATACTTCAGAAAATCTACTTATCCAACTTACAGGCTAAATTAGGTAGAATACACAAGATTATGGCTTATACCTGCACGCTTGCCGTTTATCCCGACAAGGATACTCCCATGTTTTTCGGTATATAGACTTCTAGAATCGCCGAACTTCAGGGCAAGAATGTCTTTAAGTCAAGCATAAGGATCATCTGGCTACCTGGCAAGAAAATTCATTTTGCAGCCAGCTCTTAGTTAATAACGTTTTCGTTTTGAGAGCTAATTTTCTTGAGTATTTCTGCTCCCAAATTCCTTATATTATTATAAAGTCTCAACATTTCCCTCTTTTTGCTTAAAAACTCTAATTAATCTCTTTTTCAGAAGGTTATTAAAATACACAAATTCGACCTTCTATACACAATTCTGACGCTTAAATATATAAATTTATACTGCAACAATCTTGATGGTGTTTACCATGGTAAAATTAAATGAAGAAATGAAAAACGCTTTTTCAAAGGTGAAGATTTTTCCCGTAGCTACGGCCTCAAGAGAAGGAGTTCCCAATGTAGTGCCTATAGGTTTTTGCCAAATTGTAGATGATGAGACAATTTGGATTGCTGATAATTTCATGGCCAAGTCCCTGGCAAACCTTGAAGAAAACTCAAACGTGGCAATTTACGTATGGGGACCGGATACAGGCGGCTGCTTCCAGATAAAAGGTGAAACCGAAATCATCAGCTCCGGAGAAAAATTTGAAGAAATGAAAGCAATTGTGCATACTGCAAAGCCCGGGCTCCCTGCAAAGAACCTTATAGAAGTCAGGGTTACCGAGGTATTCCAGTGTGCTCCCGGCCCTGATGCAGGAAAGAAATTGCTCTAATCAATTAAAGTATATCAAGTCAGTATAATATCTGGATAAGCACCCATAGATGTCCGGATAACAAAATAAACTATAGCTGGGAGTGTTGAAATGGTTGAAAATAAGGGAAAAGCCCCTGTGTTTTGTGAAAAGTTCTGTATAGTCTGCAAGGGTGCAAGACAAGGGAACAAAATTTGCAAGAGTATCCAAAACATCGAATTGAAAATTTTCGGGAAAAACGGCTGTATTTGGGGAGCAGCAAGGACAAAATATTACGGAGTCACCCCTGATAAGAAACTCCCTGGAAATCCAAGAAAGAACAAACAAAAATAAACTGGTAAAAAGAGTTAAGAAAAAAATAAAGTATAAAACTATAAGATTTTATAGTTTTATACTTTATTTTTAATAGTGAATTTATCCTAAAAATCTTTTTATACATAAGGAAAAAGATTATAATTATTCAGCTTGAGTAAAATATATCAACAGTCATTTATTATCAAGATTAAGTTGGCAAATATTATATAATTTTGAACTAGGCTCAAATACAGAAACATCTTTCATTTAGATAATAAATGACTGCGTTTTTTATTATTCTTTTGTTATTTTTCATACTCCTTGACGCAATAAAATTAATGTTCCTTGATATATTTAAATGAGTTGAATAAACATAAATAATTTTGAGTTTTTAGATTCGGCTGTGTAGCTACAGTCAAGTTTTTAAGTGCATCTTTTTCCAAGGAGGCCTGTAACCATTAGAAGCGCTGTTATGGTAAAGATAGTACCAAATCCGGGAGTTTCTTCGTTATCTTCTTCCGTATGGCTGCTTGAGGATCCATCTTTCTCCTGGTTGGATTCAGTTACTCCCTCTGATTGGGTGCTGTTTCCTTCAAGGGGAATCGGCATTCCTACATAAATTACAGGGGTGTCAGAAAAAACCTCTCCTGAATATTCATCGATGTCTATAAAAGTTGCTCTGCAGGCAGGCAGATTAATTTCTCCTTCTTTATGCATTTGCATAACATAAACTATTGTTTTTGAGCCCCCAGCACTTCTGAGAACCTGCTTAAAACTCGTTTCCCCGCTTATAAATTTAGCTTCCGGAGGTATCGTGTCGGTTAATGTTACACTTGCATCAACGTTCCCAGTATTTTTTGCAGTGACCGTGACAGTCAGCTTGTCTCCGGAATTCAACTGCTGCCTATCAACGGTTTTTGTAATTGAGATATCAGGCCCATAAATTTTTACATTTTCTGAACAATCAGAACACGTTTCTCCGCTCTCCCCATTAGGAAGAGTAAAAGTAGCTATAGCCTGTGGGATTGTGAATTCTCCTGGTTTCTCAGGAATGAGTGTGTACTCAAAAACCTTTCCAGCTGTTTCTCCTGATTTAAGGGAAAGGGTCTTTTCGAGTGTCGCAGCTTTTTGTAAGTGCATATCAGAGACAACCGAATCCTTAATTATTATGTCATTTATGTCACAGAGTCCTTCGTTCCGGACGCTGACTAAGACATGTACGGGCTTTCCCATATGATAATCTTTTTTAATACTCTTTGAAACTATAAGACCCCATACCTTCTCAATTTTTATGACTTTTGAGCCTGTATCTTCGTACTTATCTCCCTTTACATCCACACACGTAGTTTTTGCAGTTATCTTTAGGTCAGTATCGACCCAATGAGCATAAGGTTTCAAAGTAAGGTTTATTGGTTCAAGAGTCTCGTCTTTAAGAACCTCTCCGAATGTGTACCTCGTTTTTCCTTTAAGAATTTCCATTCCTGCCGTATCGATGGTTAGAATAGTATCTTTAGCCTTTGACTGTCCATCATTTTTAAGTTTTATCGATACATCGATTCGATCAGTAGATTTGGGGTCATAAGCATCTTTTTGGGTTTCAACTTTGATGTCAAAATTTGGTTCTCCTCTTACAAAGACGTTCAGTTCAGCATAAGGATTCCAGTTACTTCTCTTGAACTCCTTTCCATCCTTCGTGATAGTTTCATAATTTGGATCCACTTTCTGGGCATAGACCTTTATCCTGTCATTATATACAACATCCAGACCTGCAGAAAGTGGAGCCGTCTTCAACTTTTCCCCATCCTTTGAGATTGAGATAAACACACATTTGTCTACGTTGAAATCTTCCGCCTTTATAACATAGCCATCAACTGTTACCGTATCCCCCCAGTATAGTTTCTTCCCTTCCTGTTTCTTTACCCACTCAATGTTTTCTTCTGCAAGGGTGGTCATTGAGAGAACTGAAAAGGAGAACACGGCAAGTAATACAATTAGCACAAACTTCTTAGCCATAGTTACCTTCCTTGAATTTTACACATTTCATACCTAATCTGCGCACTGGATGCATTTTGAGTTCCTGTATGGCTACGGCTCTTTAAATATTTTCATCCATTAATTATAAATAATAACTAAATGATTATTTATAATTGATAAGCCGTGAGGCTCTGTAGAAATCCTCTGAAATAATGAATTTTCATAAATTTAAACTGAGCAGCAAGATCTGAATATACTTATCTTTTTTCAGCCTCTTTCATCTGATGTAGACAGGTTTTCTACAGAGCTAGCCGTGATATGTTATTTAATACATTTTTGCCCCAGCACTCCCGTATAATTAAACTCTTTTAATCCGTTATCACTTTAACAACTTTGACGTCACAGCATTACTATTTAACATCAGCATTATATTATAACTCAATAATTTACTAGTTTTTATTGCTTAGTAGTAGGTCATCTTAATATGAGATTTTTCTGGACTCTATAGTTTAAACTCAATAAAGTATTTTAACATAAGATATTTTAATTTTTTGTACTGATCGCAAAAATTAATAAAAAAATTAATAAGCTTCTAATATCAAATGAGTTTTATTTTTAAGCCTATATATTCATGACAATATCAGTAAAGGAAATTTACAAATCTAGTCAAGAAGTAGTTCCTTCTGGATATTGGAGGTTTTTCATGAAACTTACAAAAGTCGTAGAAATTCTCGAAAAAATTGCACCACCTGAACTTGCTGACGACTTTGACGAAGGCAGGATCGGGTTAATTCTCGACCTGGAAAACAATATAGAAAGAATTGCAGTTGCCCTTGACGCCAGTTCTTATGTGCTTAAAAAAGCCTCAGAAATGAGAGCAAATCTACTGGTTACCCACCACACCCTTATCTTCCACCCAATAAATAAAATCTCAAAATCCCTGGCAGAATCCCTCAGGTTTGCCCTTGAGAATGAGATATCTCTTTACAGCATGCACACGAATTATGATAGGGCAGAAGGAGGCATTAATGACGTGCTAGCCTCAAGGCTTGGGCTAAGGAATATCAAAACTGCAGAAATTGGCAAGATTGGAGAGATCGAACCCTGCACTTCAGCAGAACTGGCATCTAATGTCTCGGAAGCCCTGCAAACTCCTGTAATGTACGCGGGAGAAAAAAAGGAGATAAGCAAAGTAATGGTCCTTGGAGGCAGTGGTTTCAGGACAGAATTCCTTGAAATCGCTAGGACAAATAGGGTCGATGCTTTTATATCTTCCGAACTTAGACATGATATTCTCCGCGCTTATGATGATCTCTGCCTGATTGACGCCACTCATTATGCCACGGAAAATCCGGGTATGGAGGCTTTATGCTCAAGGTTGCGCGAAATTCCAGGCCTTGAGGTGGAATTCATTAAACAGCCTCCTGGACTCAAAACAATTGATAAATCCTGATTATCTTTTTCGGGTTCCGGCCTGAAAAAACGGACCTGAAAAACTCTGATTAAAGTAAGATTCTAATCAAGGTTTTATATCAATTAAAATTATCAAACAATAAGTTTACTTAAGATATAATTACAACAAATCATGTTTCTGCCCTGGTAAGACAAGAGAGATTTTAATATGACAGAAGAAAAGGACCAAAGCAGACAGAAGATAGAGACAAAGGACAAAAGTAGAAAGGAAGAACTTAGTGAAGATTCCCTGGAATCAATGCTTAAGGAGCAGTTAAGAAGCCAGGTTCGTTCGGATTATCGGCGTAGTCTGGGCAATGAATACCGCAGAAGATATCTGGAATGATTTGCCAGATGATTTTTTTCCCTGATTCTCAGCTTGTCCAGTCTGGATGAGCTTTGAATAAGAAAAGATTTCTGGAGGTTTCCATGCATCTGGGATTTCCATGAAGTTATGATATACCAAATCTCAGGATTAAATCATTATCTAATCGAAAAACTAAAAGAAGTCCTGTATTTGATAATAGTTTTATTTCTGTTATTACTCGCTATTATACTCACTATTATAGTGTCTTTATCTTACTATTATTTCTACAACAATAATATACCGTTGCGCTAAATATAGTAAATCCAGGGATTTGTAAATTCAGGGATTCTTTATAAACTACATAAATTTTATATGCTAATACTTCTAAATTTAAATGATAATGTATGAGAATAGCTACCTGACTGAATAAATTATTTACAGAATGAGCAAAAAGAATTTATCTAGTCGCTTTTATTCTTTGATTGATCTCGCTTACTTGGTTATGAAACAGCACAGGTATACGAATATAAAAATAGTGGAAGACTCTTTATGAAAAGTCTCTTTAAGAACTCATTAGAATAGATCGGGGTATTTAATGAGCTCAATAAAAAAAAATAATTTAGTTGTTAATTCATTTATCTTCTTTGCTTTGATATTATATTTCTTTTCAGGTTTTCTACCTGTAGCAGGAGCTATTACAGGTCAAAAACTGGGTATAGAAGATAATGGAAGCACTGGAGTTGCTCCTAACCTTGATAAGGTAATAGCACAGCGACCAGCTTCTGTTCAAGGCCTGATTGAAAAGGGACATGCGTTAAATTCTTTTAAAAAATATGAACTTTCTATAGCTTGCTATAATGATGCGCTTAAGATCGACCCAAATTCCTCACCTGCCTGGTATGGAAAAGGATGTTCTCTAGCTGAGCTGGGAAAGAATGAAGAAGCAATTAACTGTTACGAGAAGGCTCTTTTAACATTTCAGGATTCTTCCGGGAACTGGTCTGATAAAGGTGACGAACATTTTAAACTAAAGAAGTATATTGAGGCTATAAACTGTTACAATAAAAGCTTTGTTGCTGATACTTATCTTTCCACAGTATGGTATCGAAAAGCTCTTGCTTCTGAGCAGCTTGGGCTTGATCAAGAAACTCTGGCTTCTTATGAAAATTCTATTGAGCTGAATTCCAATTCCTCTAGATCTCTGCAGATGCAGGGAATGACCTATGTTGGGCTTGAGCAATATTCAGAGGCAACGGAGTGCTTTGACAAAGCTCTTAATATTACTCCTGAAAATTATGAGCTCTGGTACCAGAAAGGAGTAATTCTTGAAAATACCGGAGATTACGAAACTGCGATAGACTATTATGACAAAGCGATTTCTTTTAATCCTGATATGGTAAGTGCCTGGCATAACAAAGGTGTTAACCTTGAAAAAATGGGAATGTACGAGGAGGCTCTTACTTGCTATGAATTCGTTCTTCTTTCGGAGCCTGAAAACCTTGATGCCCTTCAGAGAAAAGGATTATGCCTTGAAAAGCTTGGGAGAAACGACGAAGCTCTGAAGTGTTATGATGAGGTTCTGGCTTACAATCCAGGCAACTCTGAAGTCTGGTACAATAAAGGTTCTTTGCTTAATAAAGCCGGACAATATGATGCTGCAATTGCTTGTTATGATAAGGCACTTAACCCGGATACAGGAATTCAGGTTGATGAAATCGGAGGAGAATTGCTCGAAAAGTTGAGCGTTTACGAATCAACACTTCCATGCTATCCTGAAACTCCTGAATTTAAGTCTCCTACAGTTAAAATTTGGTACGAAAAAGCTCTGTCTTTTGATAAGCTTGAAAAATATGATGCAGCGCTTGAATGTTATGACAAAGTTCTTGAAACCGAACCTGGACACGCTGTCGTCTGGTACATGAAGGGCATGGATCTTGACAAACTTGGTAAATATGAAGAGGCAATTGGGTGTTACGATAGAGCCCTAAAACTTGATTCCAGTTATGCTAAAGTCTGGTACAAGAAAGGCTTTGATTCTTCAAAAATAAAAAATTACAAAGATGCGGTAAAAAGCTATGACGAAGCTCTCAAAATTGACGAAAATTATTCACTTGCGTGGTATGGTAGAGCTTTTGCTCTAGCAAAACTTGGAGAATACAAAAGCTCGCTCGAATGTTACAATAAGGTCCTTGTTTCTGTTCCCGATAGTGCTGCTGCTTGGTACAATAAAGGCCTTGTTCTTGATCAGCTCGGAAAACATGAAGAAGCTTCAGATTGCTATAATAAAACTCTTCAAATCGATCCTGAGTATTCTGCTGCCCGCTTCCAATTGAACAGAAATACGGAACAAGGTTCAACAGAATCTTCAGGGCCTAGGTCTGTTAAAAACAGTAGTATGGGCAACAATCCTGTTCAAGCGCTTCCAGGAGGTTTCTGGCTTTATCTCATGGATTGCAAAGGTTTAAGTCCGGGAGACAAGTCTGAGCTCTCAGAAATTCTTAAATTATTTAATAAAGAATTCAGTTACGATGCGGCATGGTATGGTAAGGCCTCGACTTACAGTAAGCTTGGAATGTACGAGGAAGCTCTTGCCTGTTATGATATGGTTCTTGCAATTAATCCTGAACATGCTGAGGCCTGGTATGAAAAAGGCTCGCTACTTGACAAACTCGATAGAAACGAGGAAGCTCTGGAATGCTACCAGAAAACTCTGGATCTTGATCCTCAGTCAAGTACAGCCTGGTACGGGATAGCCTCTACTATAAGTGATCTTGGAAGGCTCGAAGAAGCAGTTAGTTACTATGACAAGGTGCTTGCTCTAAACTCAAGCAACTCTGAAGCCCTCTTTGGAAAAGCTCTTGCTCTCTCGAATCTGGGTAGGCAGGAGGAGGCAATTTCCTGTTACAATATAATTCTTAATTCCGAGCCTGAAAACCTTGAAGCCCTGAGAAGCAGGGCTCTTGCTCTCTCGAAATCCAATAAATTCGATGACGCGCTAGCAGACTACGATAGAATTATTGAGCTTCAGCCTGATAATTCCCAAGCTCTTGGTGAGAAAGCTTCATTATTTGAGGCACTTGGCAGGTATGGGGAAGCTGCTGCATGTTATGAGAGAATGCTTGAAATCTCACCGGAAAATAGGGAGATACTTTACAGGCAGGGGAAAGCCCTGGAAAAAGGCAGAGACTTTGAGGGAGCAATAGGCTGTTACGATAGGATTCTTGAACTGGATCCGGGCAGTGCAGATGCTTACAATAATAAAGGCTTTGCACTCTATAAACTGGAGAGATACCAGCAAGCGATTGAATGTTACAATAGGGCTCTGGAATATAGTCCAGACAACGCTGCAGCGTGGTATTTCCAGGGATGTGCTTATCTTACAATAAGCAGCAATAATGCGGCCCTGAACTGTTTTGACAAAGTTGTCCAGCTTAAGCCTAACTGCATCACTGCCTGGTACAATAAGGGATACATTAACAACATGATGGGAAAAGTTGAAGAAGCAATTCTATGTTACGACAATGCTCTTGCAATCAACCCGAACTCATCTTCAACCCTCTATAACAAGCGTTTCGCCCTTTACAGTATAAAAAAGTTGGATGAGGCTGCTGTATGCAAGGCGCGGCTCGAGGAGGTCGACCCAGGTTTTGTGGATGCCCTGGAGAAAAGAGGAACCAGGTTTTTCCTTCCTGAGACTTATGATGGCGGTCTGAATTACTCCTTGCCTTCAAGATGGTACGGAGGAGAAGAAGATGTATCAGGAAACATCAGTAAAAATATAATAGATGCTTCTAAGTTAGGAACTATCCAAGCGCCTTATGACAACCAGAAGGAAAACAGTAACAGCTATAATCCCGATCTTGATAAAGGTCAGGAAAGTCAGGACTCAGAATACTGGTATGTGCCAGAGCCTGATGAGGGAAAAGCAAATATTAGTGAAGAATGGCGTATTCCGGAAGCCAGCTAAAGCTTGAATTCAGGAAAAGTTAATACTCTGAAGTTTTTTCCAGCATTCGTTTCTTGGTATGCAGTGAGACGAATACCGGAAAAATTTATTCTAATGTTTTTAATTAATGTTTTTTAGAAAATTTCTGTTAATTATTACGCCGCTGTCCAGGATTTAAATTTTTTGCATTCAAAAGTAAAATTCTTTTTCCGGAAAGTTTTAAGCTACATACCACCTTAACCGTAAACATCTATGACAGACAATTCCAATGAGATCGAAGCAAAGCTTAAGGCTAATGCCCATACCTCGATAAAAAGAGAAAATGAATATATACAGGAGAGTTGCCCTGAGAGTCAGGGTAACCCGAACTCTTATCTCTCCTCAGAGCATGAAATTCAACCTGAAGTAATTATAGTCCGCTATGGGGAACTAGCTCTAAAAAGTACTGGAGTCAGGAACTGGTATGAGAAAGTTCTTATAATAAATATTGCGGCAATGCTGGATTCCAAAAACATTTCATATTCCCAGATCCGGAGGGAATGGGGCAGAATATTTATCGAGACTAAGGATGTCCGTGCAGCCGAAGCTGTTGCTGATGTTTTTGGGGTTGTCTCAACCTCCCCTGCATTGAAAGCAGAACCTACTCTTGAGAACGCAGCCAGTTTATGCGCTGCCCTGGCTAAAAACCTGATTTTAGAAGGCGAGTCTTTTGCAATCAGAGCCAGAAGAAGCGGAAACCATCCCTTTTCCTCAATAGACGTGGGCAGAACTTGTGGAGACGCTGTTTGGGAGATTCTGGGAAATGAAGGAAAACATCCCAGAGTTAACCTGAGCTCGCCTGATAAGGAAATCTTCGTTGAAATGCGGCAAAATCTGGCTTACGTTTATCTTGAGACATTTAAAGGAGCAGGAGGACTTCCTCTTGGGACTCAGGGCAGCATGGTAGTTTTAATGTCAGGCGGACTTGACTCTCCAGTTGCTGCCTGGCTTATGATGAAACGTGGAGTCATGATCATTCCAGTCTACTGCAATACTTCTCCTTATGCCGAAAATGCAGCAAGAGAACGTGCCTTTGATTGTATTCGACAGCTTCAGAAGTGGGCAGCTGGCCATCAGTTTACGACTTATGAGATCCCTCACGGACCGAGTTTACAGGCATTTATTGACATCTGCAACCGGAAAAATACCTGTCTTCTCTGCAAACGCATGATGTACAGAGAAGCCTATGAGGTCATGAAAAAAGAAGGCGCAAGCGGAATTATTACCGGATCTTCCCTGGGACAAGTAGCTTCCCAGACTGCTGCCAATATGTATGCCGAAATCTATCAGCTTGCTATCCCCATTTATCATCCTCTGATTGCTTTTGACAAAACCGAAATTATAGATATTGCCCGCAAAATCGGAACATATGAGATTTCCAGTCAACCCGCAGGCAGCTGCACTGCTGTTCCCGAGAAGCCCGAAGTAAAGGCAAATTATGACCTAATAGTAATTGAGGAAAGAAAAATGGACATAGAGGCCATGGTTTCCGATGCTATGAAAGCAGCAAAAGTTCTTAAACTCTGAAGAAAAGGTAATGAAAATGCTTTACAGGAAAATGCCAAAGAACAGGGATGAACTTTCTATACTTGGGTTTGGGTGCATGCGGCTTCCGCTTAAAGATGGAAAAATAGATGAGGAAAGAGCCACACGCCAGATACATTATGCAATTGACCAAGGAGTGAATTACATAGACACGGCATGGCCGTATCATATGGGAGAAAGCGAACCTTTCCTTGGTCGGGCTCTTGCCGGCGGATATCGCGAAAAGGTCAGGCTTGCTACCAAGCTTCCTTCTTGGATAATAGAAACCAGAGAAGACATGGACAAGGATCCTGAATGCCCAGCTTGAGAGGCTCAGGACAGATCATATCGATTATTATCTTGTCCACGGACTTGTGGGAACTTTATGGGACAAAATGGAAAAGCTTGATGTTCTGGGCTTCCTTGACAGGGCAAAGGCTGACGGTCGAATTGTCAATGCAGGTTTTTCTTTCCATGGCTCAATTGAGGACTTCAAGCAGATTGTGGACGCATACTCCTGGACTTTCTGCCAGATCCAGTATAATTTCCTGGATGAAAAGAACCAGGCAGGTACAGAGGGGCTTGAATATGCAGCTTCAAAGGGGCTAGGCATTATTATCATGGAACCCCTCCGTGGAGGCAAGCTTACAAACCCCGTGCCTCCTGAAGTGCAGGAAGTCTGGAATAAAGCGCCTGTGAAACGCACACCTGCAGAATGGGCTCTCCGCTGGGTGTGGAACCGCCCCGAAGTCACTGTTGTGCTTTCAGGTATGAACGAGGAATCCCATATTGAAGAGAACCTGAAAATTGCAAATGAAGCCTATCCAAATTCCCTGGCAAAAGCCGAACTACAGCTTGTAAAAAAGGTCGAACAAAAATACAGAGAACTTATGAAGATCGGTTGTACTGGCTGCAGATATTGTTTACCCTGCCCTTCAGGCGTAGACATTCCTGGCTGCTTTGAAATCTATGATAATTTGTACCTGTCAGGCAATGATAAAGAAGCAAAGTTGGCGTATGCAGCAAAACCAGGTGGGATAATAAGAGGAGATGTGCCAGGGTATGCTTCCCAGTGCATTCAATGTGAGAAGTGCGTTGAAAAATGCCCCCAACAACTGGATGTCCCTTCCCTTCTTGAAGCTGTGGCTGAGAAGTTTGAGAGAAATGATCTCAGAGAATGGAGGCTTATTGCTAAAAAAACATTTGGGAAAGATTAAAAAGCACTTAAAGAAGCAATAACTGCTTGATTTCTTTTATTATTTATTCTTCAGAATTCCTTGCTTTTTCTTCAGCATTCCTTGCCTATTGAGAAAGCCTTTCCAAGATTACACCCAATACTATAGTAACTTCGGTTTCCCGTATCATATATAACTGGCTTGATTTTCTCAATATCCGGATTTTTGTTTTCGCCAAACACAGATTCGTCAACTTTAATATCTATGATTTCTCCTACGAACAGAGTATGAAGCCCTATCTCAAGGGTATGCAAAAGTTTGCACTCGAGGACAACCGGAAACTCTCCTACATAAGGAGCAGGCACAAGCTCACTTCTTACAGGCGTAAGACAGGTTGCCTCAAACTTATTTTCATCCTTGCCGCTTGCAATTCCAAAATAATCGGTTTCCCTCACAAAATCTTCTGACGGGATACTAATGGTAAAAGCTTTATTTTCTATAATACCGGCATAGCTGTAAGGTGCTTTTCTTAAGGATACACTAATACATGGAGGGTTCGAGCAGCAAATTCCTCCCCAGGCTACAGTCATGGCATTGGGCTTTCCATTCATGTCGTAAGTACCGACAACCCAAGTTGGTGTCGGAAAGGCAAGTGGCTTTGCTCCTATTGATTGTTTCATGGTTTTAATTTTCTTTCCCAATACAAAACGCTTTCGTGATTTATTTTCCTGTACATTATTACTTAGAATCTTCAAGGTAAAGTTCAAATTCTTTGCACCTAAACTTTCATATGTTTTTATATTTGTAACTATATATTCTCACTCATATTCTTCAGTTCTTTACTCTATTTCTGTATCTAACCTACATCCGCATCTCTGATCTACCCCTCCCTGTATCTACATTAGAATTCTCACTTGATATCTGACAGAATCAGAAGTCGGATAACAGTTAAATTTTATTTTTAATTTCATATAGTTGCCGTTATATAATATGTGAGCTATAGGGTAAATACAGGAGTATTAAATTCATTACTCCCCTTTGCGGACGAAAATACAGAATAAAGGGGCAGTCCGGTTAAGGAAAAAATGAGGGGGTGCAGGATTGCGAAATATAAACAAATACGGTAAGTTGCTGCTTAGTGCGTATATAATGAAGAAAATTAAGTCAGGCCGATCTCCAAGTAGTAAGGGAACATTACGTAAATATGTTAAGTTGGCCCTTGGGGCGTATCTCCTTAATAAACTTAAGTCAGGAATAACTCAAAAAGAAGGAGAAATTGAACCGGAAGAAGAAATGGTATTGGGCGAACCAGCTGAGATTGAAGCAGGTGAAGTTAAAGCAGGTAGGGGGTCTTCAATGAGAGTAGGTAAAATAATTCTGGGTGCACTTGCAGGCGCTACACTCATATATGCTGTTAAAAAGCGTACTGGAAAAAGAAGAGGTCATAAAATCGAAGTAGAATGAGCTTAGAGGAGGAATAAACCTTCACAAGATGAACAAAATTGTATAATTACTACTGGTACATTTACAGGAGCTGCAATTATAAATATGCTATCAAAATACATATTTGATGCAATACGTTCCTCCTGAAGGCTTTTAAATTTATTCCTTCCTTATAAAATAAAGTTGAAGTATAAACTGACTTTCCGCGGTTATATAAGATGTACAATTTTTGTGTACATCTGCGGAAAGTATGTGATTGAAAGTATGTTGAAAGTATGTGGAGAATACGTGACTATTATTTTAATCGACGATTGCTTTTAATCGACTACCTGTGTTTTAAATCGATCCCAGCTCCAGGGCTCATCAAGGATATTAACGTTAACTTTTTCTATCCCATCAGCACTCAGGACTTTTCGCCGGACCTGTTCCTTAAAGTACTCTATCATGGGACAGGAGCTTGTCGTCAATACAAGGTTTACATCCACATTTGGACCGTTAACTATTACTTCCTTGACCAGTCCCAGTTTTACGATATCCATCCCTACTCCAGGATCGATCACCTCTTTTAGCAGGGAATAAATCTGTTCATCCTTAGGTATCGTTCCTTGCGGAGTTTTCCCCTGTCCGGAAATTACCTCTTCATGTGCCTAAAGTTGATAATCTAACCTGCTCAACAATTGTAGAATGGCGTTTTGTCCTCTCCAGGACTATTCCTCCCAGCACAACTCCCATATAAATCAAAACGTCGTCACCTACTTCAGCAGTTTCTCCTATTACCACTCCAGACCCATGATCTATGAAAACTCGCCTTCCAAGCTTTGCCTGGGATGGATTTCAATACCTGTCAATATTCGACGTCGTAGCCAAAATCTTCTACTATTTCAGTAATTTCCTGTTTGCTAACCTTGTCTGGATCAAAGGTTACCACAGCGACTTTTTCTGAAAGCCTTATGTCAAGTTTTTCTATACCATTAACACCCTCCAGGGCTTTACGCACATTCGCTGCACAGTTGTTGCAATCCACACCTAAAACCTTTAAAGTTTCCATCTTTCTTACTCCTTTTTTCCTTAAGTTTGTAGATTCAGGTTTATTCTTCGTGTTTCACTCTCAATAATCTCATTGCATTCAGAGTAACCAGAAGTGAGCTGCCCATATCCCCTATTACAGCCAGCCACATAGTTAGCCATCCTGGAATAACAAGCAGAAGAATTAATCCTTTGACAATCAGGGCAAAAGCGATATTTTGTTTGATAATGTCCAGAGTTTTCCTGCTCAATCTGATTGTATCGGTCAGTTTTGTAAGGTCATCTGCCATCAAAGCGATATCTGCAGTTTCCAGTGCGGTATCAGTTCCTGCAGCTCCCATTGCGATACCGACTGTAGATATTGCCATAGCAGGGGCATCATTGACACCCTCTCCCACCATAGCCACCTTTCCATGCTCGGCAAGTAGACCCTTAATCGCATCTACCTTGTCATCAGGCAATAGGTCTGCCCGGAAATCATCGACTCCTGATTTTGTGGCGATAGCACGAGCAGTGCTTTCATTGTCTCCTGTAAGCATAATGACTTTCTTGATACCTGCTTTTTTCAGCTTACTGACAGCCTGCCAGGAATTTTCCCGCAGTATATCTGCAACAGCTATGAGCCCCAAAATGCGTTTATCGTCTCCCAGCATCATTACAGTCTTTCCTTCATTCTGCAGACGAGAAACCTCATGTTCTACAGGTTCTACATCTATTGCTTGTTCAGTAAATAATCTGGAATTACCGATTTGATACATCTTGCCACTAACTGTTGCTTTGGCACCTTTGCCGGGAATTGCTTCAAATGCTGATATACTGGCTAATACACTGGAGATTTCAGCCCCTCGTTCTTTTGCGTATTTTACAATTGCTTCGGCAAGAGGATGTTCTGATCTGCTTTCAATTGCCGAGGCTATTGCTAAGAATTCTTTATCGGGTAAGCCATCTATCGGGATAATATCCGTCACCTTAGGCTTTCCTTCGGTAAGGGTACCTGTTTTATCAAAGGCAATTACTGACAAATTCCCGGCTTCTTCCAGATACATACCACCTTTAATAAGTACGCCGTTTTTAGCCGCGTTACCGATTGCGGATACAATGGATACAGGTGTAGATATCACCAGTGCACAGGGACATGCTACCAGCAGTAAAGCCATGGACTCGTAAAACCATTTTTCAAATGGTTGTCCAAAAGCCAGTGGAGGTACTGTAGCAACTAGAGCAGCCAGAACTATAACAGCAGGAGTATAATATTTCGCAAACTTATCGATAAATTGCTGAGATGGTGCACGCTGCCCCTGAGCTTCCTCAACCATGTTAATAATTCTGGATATTGTATTATCTCTGGCTAGTTTGGTGACTTCAACTTCAAGCGAGCCGCGCTCATTTATGGTTCCGGCATATATTTCGTCTCCAGGCTGCTTCTCCACAGGAATAGACTCTCCTGTAATCGGAGCTTCATTTACAGTAGAGTAACCAGTAGATATTTTGCCATCCATAGCAATTCTTTCTCCGGGGCGGACAATTATATGGTCTCCTGTTATAATTTCTTCTACTGGTAACGTTATTTCGGCCTGCCCTCGCCTGACTAATGCTTCATTTGGGGTAATTTCCATTAAAGCCTGAATAGAATTCCTTGTTTTATCGAGAGTATAGCCCTGCAAAGCGTTTCCAAAAGAGAATAGAAATACAACACCTGCGGCCTCTTCAAACGAACCGATAAGGGATGCGCCGATGACTGCTATGGTCATCAGGAGATTCATGTCAAATTCCCATGCGTTAATAAGGACAGAAATGCCATTCTTAGCTGGTAGAAAACCCCCGAGAATAATTCCGGTCAGAAATATCCCATTAACTGCTAGTTCAGGTGCTCCAAGTTTTCCAGCAGTAAATCCCAAAATGAACATAATTAAGGAAATGACAGTGGGCTTTACGTACTGGTTCGTTTTCCAAAAACTGACTGGCTCTTTTTTTACCCTCAGTCCAGTATCTACTTTTCCCGAGTAACCCATTTTTTCAATTGTTGACAGAATTTCTGTCACTGGTCCGTTATGAGTTACCGTCATTTTAGAAGCGCCGAAATTTACTTGTGTATTTTTGACTCCAGGAACCTTCGATATGCGTTTTTCTAACTTAGCTGCACAGTCGGCACAATCCATTCCTATGATGCAAAAATCAGTGGTTTTAGAAACTTCTAAAATCTCTTCTAATTTTTTTTCCTCTTCCCGTGCTTCATAACCTAGTTTTTTAACTTTATCTATTACCTGAGTAATGCCGGTTTGTTGAGGATCATAGTCTACGTTAAGTCTTCCAGTAGGGAAAGTAATTGTAGCGTTAGTAACACCTGGTATACGTTTAACGGCTTTTTCCACTTTGGCTGCACAATCCGCACAGTCCAAACCTGTAACAAGAAACTTGGATGATATAATCGATTCCGTTATTTGTGCCTCCTGGATCACAACTTATTCTTCGTTTTTTAACTTTTATTCAGTAACATGCTCCAGCCCTTGAGCGAATAATTTCTCAATATGATCATCATCCAGGGAATAAAACATGATTTTACCTTCTCGCCGGAACTTAACAAGGCGCAGAGTCCGGAGGATTTTAAGCTGATGAGATACTGCCGATTCAGAAGCACCAATAACAGCTGCAAGGTCGCAAACACAAAGTTCTCTGGTCATTAAGGAAAACAATATCTTCACTCTTGTCGGATCTCCCAGAGCCTTGAACAGTTCTGCCAGCGAAATAGCTATATCTTCGCTAAATAGAGCCTCTTTTACTGCTTTTACTGCTTCATCGTGTATACAATTGATTTCACACCTGTCTAATTCTACCATGAATAACTCTCCAATATGGCTACTTTTAAATGCTATTATATATGAACATATGATCATATGAATAGATACTTAGATATATTAAAATTTTTCCCTGAATTGAAGAAATTTTTTAAAAGCATTTAATGCAGCTCTGATAAGAATATGAAACTATCATGTTATGCATCCAGAAAATTAGACATTAATGTCTCTGAATAACCCAATAAATTAAGAAAAAATATAACCTGAAATAAAACAAAAAGTCAATTCTCCAAGAAAGTTCTGAAATCCAGTATTGGAGGAATCGATATATACTCTGCTTTTGTATGATTTGTGGAGAAAAAGAGAGGATAAAACTAACTTCACATATTGCAGAACAAAGTTTCTCTGCAGGCATAAATAAAAAATTCATAAGTTATCCAAGTTCAACTTTCTAATGTAAAATCAATTAGTGTGGGAAACAAAAGAAATAGGCTTCTCTAAATGAGTCCCCTTTTTGAGATTACCCAAAAAATGGTAAAAGGCCTCATTTTTGAGGCTTTTTATTACCTTCTAAAATATCAAATTGAAAATTATTTTCTACACTCAATATGCAAATAATCAAAGTTCCGGAGAACAATTAGAATGAGAACAATTAGAATATTGTTTCAAGTTCTCCATGTGTTTTCTTATTCGTTCCAAAATATATGTTTCTGTAAACCAGAGTTACAAAATCAGGGTGCAGTTTAAAAAAGGGTTTCGTAGAAAAGCCCTGTCTAAACTAACTTTAAAACGCTGTACTATAAGTAAGAACATCTGTATCTGGCTGTTCAGCTGTTTACATCAACCGATGCTTTCTAAAGTATGCTCAATAAACACTCTGACCTTTTAACTAACTTATCAGAGTAATAAGCGTTTATTTAACGGACTACCTGTTTTTTAAATCGATCCCAGCTCCAGGGCTCGTCAAGGATGTTAACATTAACTTTTTCTATCCCACCAGCACTCAGGACTTTTCGCCGGACCTGTTCCTTAAAGTACTCGATCATGGGACAGGAGCTTGTCGTCAATACAAGGTTTACATCCACATTTGGACCGTTAACTATTACTTCCTTGACCAGTCCCAGTTTTACGATATCCATGCCTACCCCAGGGTCGATCACTTCTTTTAGCAGGGAATAAATCTGTTCATCCTTAAGTACTGCTCCCTGCGTAGTTTTCCCCTGTCCGGAAATTGACTCTTCATGTGCCCTTAACTGGTCTTCTAACCTGCTCAGCCGGTCAAGTATCTGACCTATCACAATAAGTCCAGGGTCAGGCAGTTTATCATGGTCCAGTTGTCCTGCAGAAGGGGATGGCCGCGGTTCCGCAATTCTTGCAGGAACTCCAACAACCGTAGCTCCGGCAGGGACCGGTCGGATAACAACCGAGCCAGCACCTATTTTTGCGCCTCTGCCAACAGTGATTGGTCCGAGTACGGCTGCCCCTGAACCGATAACCACATCACTTTCAATTGTAGGATGGCGTTTTGTCTTCTCCAGAGCTGTCCCTCCAAGCACAACTCCCATATAAATCAAAACATCGTCACCTATTTCAGCAGTTTCTCCTATTACCACCCCAGACCCATGATCTATGAAAACTCGCCTTCCAAGCTTTGCCCCGGGATGGATTTCAATACCTGTTAACATCCTGGAGATATGTGAGAGCAAACGGGCCAGAAAATAAAAATGTTTATTCCAGAGCGAGTGGGATACCCTATGTATCCAGATAGCGTGCAGGCCAGGATAGCAGCAGATTACCTCAAGCGTAGACCTTGCTGCGGGATCTTTTTCAAAAACGGTTTTGATATCTTCCCTGATTCCCATTCGAAATCTTCCGGTATTAATTGTCAAAACGATAATTTTCAAATTGATAGGTCAGCCAGCTATTAGACGGAGCAGTCAGAAGTCGTTAATAATTCAGTCAAATAATTTCCGATAAATTAGTCAAACAGGTCAGTGCTCAGATAACGTTCTCCCGTATCCGGCAAGATTACAATAATTGTCTTCCCGCTCATTTCTTCCCTGGATGCGACCTGCAGAGCAGCGTAAGTAGCAGCGCCTGAAGATATCCCTGCAAAGATGCCTTCCTCCTTTGCCAAGCGTCGGGCTGTAGCAGCCGCATTGTCTCCGGTAACTTGGATGACTTCATCGACCAGTTCAAGTCGGAGTACCTCAGGAATGAAACCTGCACCGATTCCCTGGATCCTGTGTGGGCCAGGATGCCCTCCACTGAGTACGGGAGATTCGGCAGGTTCGACTGCAATAGCCTTAAAAGAGGGTTTCCGTTTTTTGATGAGACTTGCAATGCCTGTAATAGTCCCGCCTGTTCCCACACCTGCTACAATGGCATCGGCTTTTCCGTCAGTGTCTCTCCAGATTTCCTCGGCAGTTGTCAGTCTGTGAATTTCAGGGTTTGCAGGGTTCTTGAATTGCTGGGGTATAAAGTAAAGCGTAGGATCATCTTCAGCCATCTGTTCAGCTTTATTGACTGCTCCTTTCATTCCTTCCACACCCGGAGTCAGGACAAGCTGTGCTCCCAGGGCTTTCAACAGTTTTCTCCGTTCTACTGTCATTGTTTCAGGCATAACCAGAATGAGTTTGTAGCTACGGGCAGCACAGACGCATGCAAGTGCAATGCCGGTGTTGCCACTTGTGGCTTCAATAATAGTGGTGCTTTTTTTGATTTTCCCTTCACGCTCGGCTTTTTCAACCATTGCCAGCCCTATTCTGTCCTTCACACTTCCCATAGGATTAAAGGATTCCACTTTAGCTAACACATCCGCGTAAAGACCCTGTGTTATATGGTTTAACCTGACAAGAGGGGTATTACCAATTGTCCAGGTAATATCGGAATATATTCGCCCCATGTTTCTACCGTCTCCTGATGCTTGTTTTTTTCAGATTCAATTTAATTTTTATTCATTTAGATTATATTATAAACAGCCAATAATGTATGTTTTTCATTCAAACCTTTTTTAAGTCTCATTACAACTTCTCAAATACCGCTTCAATCTGCCTGAAATTCCAGTATTTTGACTTTTGAACCTTTAGTTTCCAATACTACTACACACTGACAATTCGCTGACAATTAGGAGAAGTTCACAATTGTGAATTTATCTTATACTAAATATAGTTGTCGAGGAAAAAACATTAAAAAACATTTAACAGTTGAGAAGAACCAAGAGATAGAACGTAAAAAACCATAAGGAATCTAGAACATAATTAATACAATAAGGAAATTTAGAACATAAAGTATAATAAAGGAATTGATAAAGTCCGATTTTTGCCTCAGATTCTTCTTATTTTCTGTTTAACTATTATCGGTTTGTGCTTCCGGGCCGCAGCCGCTATTACATTTATTTTCAATTCCTCTAGCACTTACACAGATTTCACAGATCCTTACAACAAAGTCAGAGGCATTATTGTCAATTAGATCCTGAGCAAGTTTTTCAATCAGTTCTTTTGTCTCGCCCTGAAACTCAATCCTGTATCCTCTTTTCCCCGAAATATACTGGGAAACTGCCGATGGGGCAATCCCCAGCAACTTTGCCGACGTTGCCTGTGACTGTCCTTTTTTTACGAGTTCGATTGCAAGATTGGCCCTTATTGCGGGAACCAAATCCCACACAATCTTCTGACACGGAGTTTCCATACTTTATCATCACTTTTTGAGATTTTACAGTTGAGAACGAATATATCTTATGTAGGTATATATTATTATCATTTTAAAAAATAATAATAAGTTTACCAAGACTGGCAGCTGGAGAAGTAAACACTTTGAGAGAGCGATTCTTTTTTAACAATTTTTAGAACTCTTCGAAAATATTCCGGGATTTCTCTTACATATTCGTTGAGATTTTCTCAGCAGATTCATAGTTTCCTCCATAGTATCTTATGATAAAACTTAAATAGTCATAATTGTTACTGATATTCACGATTGTGAAGATAGCACCTGCCGTAGTTAAGTGACGTGAACTATATCAAAAAAAAAGTTTGATCACAAACCTTTTGGGAAAAGGTTTGATCGAAAACCCCCTGGTGGCGGCGTGATCAACCGGCGCAACGGTTGTGGCACAATTGTTATGATTATTCACGATTGTGAAGGTGTAAGTGTGACCATTGGAAACCATATCATTTACATGGACAACTCTGCTACAACACCTGTAAGAAAGGAGGTTGTTGAAGAGATGATTCCTTACATGACAGAAAATTTCGGAAACCCTTCTTCTATCTATGAGATAGGAAAAATCTCAAAACATGCAGTAGACAGGGCAAGGGAAAAAGTTGCCTATGCTCTCGGGGCTGAAGAGAATGAGATCTTTTTTACATCCGGAGGCACGGAATCCGATAACTGTGCAATTAAGGGGATAGCCTTTGCAAACCAGAATAAAGGAAAACACATAATCACCTCTTCTATTGAACATCATGCAGTCCTGCATACCTGTGCCTGGCTGGAAGGGCAGGGCTTTGAGGTAACATACCTGCCTGTGGACAAATACGGAACGGTGTCCCTTGAGGAACTCAAGAACGCGGTCAGGGATGACACCATCCTAATTTCCATAATGCTTGCGAACAATGAAATTGGGACAATCCAGCCTGTTGAGGAAATCGGAAAAATAGCAAAAGAGAACCGGATATATTTCCATACGGATGCCGTGCAGGCAATAGGTCATGTTCCCATAGATGTCAAAAAAATGAATATTGACCTTCTCTCTCTTTCGGGGCATAAGTTCGAAGGACCAAAGGGCTGCGGAGCTCTCTATATTCGAAAAGGAACAAAAATAGAACCTCTTCTGCACGGTGGAGCCCAGGAAAGAAAACGCAGAGCTGGAACTGAGAATACCCCTGCCATTGTGGGCCTTGGAAAAGCTATAGAGCTTGCAACAGCCGAAATTGAAGAATCAAACAAAACTCTTCTTAAGCTGAGAGAGCGCCTCATTAAAGGTCTTCTGAAAATCCCAAAAACCCATCTCAATGGGCACCCTACACAGAGGCTTGCAAACAACGTAAATGTCACGTTTGAATACATAGAGGGCGAATCGCTCCTGCTGCTATTGAATGCGAAAGAAATTTTCGCATCTACAGGAAGCGCGTGTAACTCTTCTTCTCTCGAACCCTCTCACGTGCTTATGGCCTGCGGAGTTCCGCACGAAATCATTCACGGTTCACTCAGGCTTAGCCTCGGAAGGATGAATTCAGAAAAAGATGTGGACAGGGTACTTGAGGCTGTGCCTGAGATCGTGCAAAAACTGAGAAATATGTCCCCACTAACTCCGAAAGAGTACAGGATGCTTTAATAAGCACCACTTTACGACGCAGGATAGAACTGAAGATTATTTTATAGGAAAATTTAAAAGAAATTGAATAATTTTTTGAATAACTTAACAATTGAAAAATAGATTGTTTCTGAGAATATGTTGGAAGAATGTATTGGAGGACAACTCATGGATTACAGCCTTAAAGTAATGGATCATTTTTCAAACCCAAGAAATATGGGAACCATTGAAAACAGCGATGGAGTGGGAGAGGTTGGAAACGCAAAATGCGGCGATATAATGAAAATTTACCTAAAGGTTGAGGACGATCGGATCGCAGATGTAAAGTTCCAAACCTTTGGGTGCGGGGCTGCAATTGCATCAAGCAGTATGGCAACCGAACTCATTAAAGGAAAAACTCTGAGAGAAGCCTGGGGGCTTTCAAATAAAGCAGTTGCAGAAGCCCTTGACGGGCTCCCGCCGATAAAAATGCACTGTTCAATGCTTGCAGAAGAGGCAATCCATGAGGCGATCAATGATTATCTCAGGAAAAAAGGGCTTGAGCCGTGGACAGAATAAGAATACAAAAATAATTCGGTATTATTTTGACTAGAGGTAATTAAAAAGAGATATTTGTCAAAATAAGGTCAAAGAGAGATCAAAAAGAGATAATCTGCCAAAACAAGATCGTTATGGAAAACCAGTTAATTATAGAAGGAATAGAAAGGCTTAAAGCCGAAAGGAATGCAGTAATTCTTTCCCACTTTTACACCAGACGCGAAGTTCAGGAGGTTGCGGATTTTGTCGGGGACTCCCTTTCCCTTTGCAAAGCCGCAGTTAATTCAAAAGCTGATGTCATAGTGTTTGCAGGCGTTCACTTTATGGCAGAATCGGCATCAATAATCTCCCCTGAAAAACTAGTTCTCTTACCCGTGCCCGATGCAGGCTGCCCTATGGCTGATATGGTTACTGTGGAATCTCTGAGGAATGCAAAAGAAAAACATCCCAACGCCGCAGTCGTCTGCTATATAAACAGCTCGGCTGCCATAAAAGCCGAATCCGATATATGCTGCACCTCGGCAAATGCGATAAATGTGGTAAATTCAATTGAAGACCGGGAGATTATTTTTGTTCCAGACAAGAATCTCGGAGCTTTCGTATCTCTTCATACTGATAAGAAGATACATCTCTGGCCCGGTTTTTGCCATGTCCACGATAACCTTAGGGACGACAATATAAAAGAATTGAGAAAACTACATCCTGATGCCAAATTTCTAGCACATCCCGAATGCAGGCCTCAAGTCCTGAGATTTGCAGACCGGATTCTCAGTACCTCAGGAATCATGAAAGAAGCGGGAAGTTCAGATTCCACAGAATTTATAATCGGAACTGAGAGGGAAATCGTTCGGAACCTGAAAGCGAAATATCCGGATAAGGAATTTTATCCTGTCTCAGAGAAGGCTTTTTGTTACAATATGAAAAAAATCACCCTTGAGTCTATCCTGAACAGCCTTCAGAACATGGAGTATGAGGTTCATGTCCCGGAACATGTGAGGGTTAAAGCCAGAAAAGCGCTGGACAGGATGCTTGAGATTAGCGGAAATTGAAGCACCCGAGTTCCGCTGCCCGAGTTTCGCTGCCCGAGTTCCTCTTTGGGATCACATGAAATCGGAGATTTCATGGGAGTTGCACTGCAAGTGCAACAGCACGGTGTCCTTTTCGGCAGAGTTGCGTCTCTGCAGTGCGGCTTTACCATAATATAAAATAAAAAAAGGATAGTTTCTTGTCCCGTTTTAATAAAAAAGGAAAAATCATTGAATTGTGCCTCTAAAAACCTTTTATTTTATTTTCATGGTTTTTAGGATTGGCCCGAGCTAGCGCTCGGTGAAAAGACAGGTTCAATATAGCGAATATGGTTCTCGAGGTGTTTTATGACTTCTTTTTTATATTTCGGCGGCGACACCTTCTAACAAATCCCTGACAACTGTTTCTATAAGTTTCTTCTATAGCAGTATCACTTCAGGAAATTGAGATTTGTTGAGCCGAAGCAACATTATTAGCATCTCAAACGGAGCTTTTTGCGTTTCTCACCAGTTATTGCTATAAAATTAAAGCACAGGAAAGGGTTTCTGATCCTTTCCTCGAGTTTTTCACGAAAGATTCCTGGAATTCTTGAATTCACACCTTAACTATTACTGGAGATAATTATTTATATCGATACTTATTATTATAAGTAATCCCGACCTTGGCATTTAATTATACATGGATAACTATATATACTGAGATCACAATTGTGATGATTGTTCACAATTGTGAATGTGCGAGAAGAGGATGAGTGTCAGGATGGCAGAGTGGTTATGCTTCCGGCTGCAACCCGGAATTATGTGAGTTCGATTCTCACTCCTGACTTTTCAAAAATAAGAAAATTAGAATTGAAAGAAATTGAAAGATATTGAAAACAGCCTGGCAGGATAGAGAATTAGCCTGGTGATAAAAGTGACTGGCAAAAATAGAAACCCGATTGAAGAAGAAAGCAAGGGTAGCAAGGAAAGTCAGACAAAAAAGAGGCTACAAAACCTCGGAGTTTCTACCCTAGCTGTACATGCAGGCTCAAAACCTGATCCGGCTACAGGAGCAAGGTCAGTTCCGATTTATCAGACTGCAGCGTATGTATTTAATGACACCGAGCATGCAGCCGACCTTTTTGGGCTCAGGAAAGAAGGCAATATTTATACCCGCCTGATGAACCCTACAACCGATGTCTTTGAAAAAAGAGTCGCTGCCCTTGAAGGAGGCATAGGCGCTCTTGCAACCTCCTCAGGAATGGCTGCAATTACAACTGCACTTCTCACCTTTACAAGACCCGGAGACGAGATTGTTTCAGGGGATAAGCTTTACGGAGGAACCTACGAACTTTTTAATTATACTTTCCCCAAACTCGGAAGAACCGTAAAATTCGTAGACTCCAGTAAGTCTGAAGAATTCAAAAATGCGATCTCCGGAAAAACAAAAGCCCTGTATGTGGAATCAATAGGAAATCCAGGACTTGACATTCCCGATTTTGAGAAACTTGCAGAGATTGCCCATACAGCAGGAATTCCCCTTGTTGTGGACAATACGGTTTCTCCCTTGATCTTAAAGCCAATTGAGCACGGGGCAGATATAGTCGTACTTTCCGCGACAAAATTCATAGGCGGCCACGGGACTTCAATAGGAGGGGTAATTGTTGACTCCGGAAATTTTGACTGGAGCCCTGAAAAGTTCCCTGAAATCTGCGAGCCTGATCCCGGGTATCATGGCCTGAAATATAAAGAAGCCTTTGGAAAGGCAGCCTTTATTGCAAAAGCCAGAGTGCAGTTCATTAGGGACACCGGAGCGTGTATTTCTCCCTTTAACTCATTTCTGTTAAGCCTAGGACTTGAAACCCTGCCTCTCAGAATGAAAAAACACTGCGACAACGCCCTGGAGGTTGCAAAGTTCCTGGAAAAACACCCGAAAGTTTCCTGGGTTTCGTATCCTGGACTTGAATCCCACGACAGCCATGAGCTTGCAAAGAAATATCTCAAATCAGGTTACGGTGCACTAATAGGCTTTGGGATCAAGGGCGGAGCCAGTGAATGCAAAAAATTCATCGAAGGGCTTGAGATCTTTTCCCACCTTGCAAATATCGGGGATGCAAAAAGCCTTGTAATCCATCCAGCTTCTACTACCCATGAACAGCTTTCAAAGGAAGAACAGCTTGCCTGCGGAGTAACTGAAGATTTTATCAGGCTTTCGATAGGAATTGAGGATGAAAAGGACCTGATTTTCGATATTGAGCAGGCACTCCCCGGGGTCTGAGCATGGAGATCTCGACCAGGGTTACATCCTTTAAAAACTTTTTTTCAGGAAAAAAAGGCCAGAATCTAGGGATAGTCCATTCAATGAACTATGAAATCCCTGGAATTTTCAGGCTTGAGAGTGGAAAGACCCTCTCCCACGTCAGGATAGAGTACGAAATGTACGGGAAAATGAACGCGGATAAAAGTAATGTTATCCTGATCTGCCATGCTCTTACCGGCGATGCCCATGCTGCCGGATTTCACGCGGGCGACAAAAAACCAGGCTGGTGGAACATTGTAATCGGCCCGAATAAGGCTTTTGACACGGAAAAATATTGCATCATCTGTTCAAACATAATCGGAGGCTGTAAAGGTTCCACAGGTCCATCTTCAATTAACCCTGAAACCGGAAAAACCTACGGCATCTCTTTTCCTGTAGTTACTATCGCGGATATGGTAAATGCCCAGAAAAAACTTGTCGACCATTTGGGAGTAAAACAGCTTTTTGCAGTTGCAGGTGGCTCAATGGGCGGAATGCAGGTCCTTCGATGGACGGTCAGTTACCCTGAAATGGTTAAAAAAGCGATCACAATCGCAACAACCGCATCCACGACCCCACAGCAAATCGCATTCGGAGCAATAGGTCGAAAAGCCATAACTGATGACCCGAAATGGAACGGAGGAAACTATTACGGGAAGAAAATTCCTGCACAGGGCCTGGCACTTGCCCGTATGATAGGTCATATCACATATCTAAGCGATGCTTCGATGCAAAAGAAGTTCGGGAGAGCTCAGCAGAAAGAAATAGGCCCGGATTTATCGAAAATCTCTTCAGAAGCTTCTTCAGAAATTTCTTCAGAAGCCTCTTCAGAAACTTTTCCGGATCATTCTTCGCATTTTCAGGTTGAAAGCTACCTGAATTACAAGGGAGATACCTTTACGAAACGTTTTGATGCCAATTCCTATCTTTATATCACAAAAACCGTAGATTTCTTTGACCTTTCAAAGCATGGCTCTCTTATAGAGGGTTTTTCCGGAGTTACTGCAAAATACCTTGTGATCTCTATAACCTCGGACTGGCTTTATCCTCCCTATCAATCTCAGGCAATTGTATCTGCACTTTCTGCAAATGGGGTTGATGCCAGATACGAGGAAATCAGGTCCCAGTATGGGCATGATGCTTTCCTGCTTGAAGAAGGACAGTTAAACTACCTTATAAGGAGTTTTCTCTCACAGATTCTTGTAAGAGATATCATGAATCAGAATTTCTATTCGGTTTCCAGAGATGAAACAATAGAAAACGCCTCAGTAGTCATGGTAAAAGAGAAAGTAAACCATCTGCCTGTTGTATCCGAGGATGGAAAGCTTGAAGGCATAGTTACCTCCTGGGATATTACAAAAGCAGTTGCCTGCAAAATCACCGAACTGGATGAAATAATTACTCGCGACGTGAAATACGTATATTCAGGAGAAAGAATCGAGACTGCCTCATCAATAATGGAAGATTACTCGATTTCCGTGCTTCCTGTAATTGATTCTGAAAGTAGAATTATAGGTATGGTTACAAGTGAAAGCATAAGCGCGCTTATCGGAAGGCTCAGTTAACTTTCAGAAAACGGTATTGGAAGTTATTCATCCCTTCAATACAATTTTTAAGTTCTTTCTTTTAGCTGAAAACAAAGATCTTTTTGTTAAATCGATTTTATACTATCCAGGTTATGCTATCCAGAGCGCCTGAATGGCGTTCTTCCCGTCGTTACTATCCCGCGCAACTGTGCGGCTGGAACCGGCTGCCTTCGACTGAATAAAAGTTAAAATCGCCAGGTGCCCTGTAAAAATGGAATTAAAAATATTAACAATTTTATATTTAGCAAATATCGTGGCGGTTTACTGAAAACCGAAATCGGAAAAAATAGTTTTTAAATCTGACTGTACAAGGCTAGAGTGCCTTTATCGAGTCATAATTTACCGCAGCCATTGTCAGATATCCCTATCTTTTTATTATCTTTCTTTTTTAGATATCTTACTTAAAGATATCACAAATGTTGAGAAGAATATTATAGCAAGTAGTGCTGTGTTTGCAGGGCTGCTTAAATCTGAATAGTTATTGACAAAACCAGCAGTAAGAGCATAATTATTCCCAACACGTAGTCCGTAGTAAGCTGCCTCTATAATTAATGCTATAAGTGATACTAAAATGGCTATTAAAAAACTGCGTACTATGGTGTCAAACTTCATTCTTGATCAGCTTTATAACTGCACTCTAGAATATAAATAAGTTTATTCCAGTCGAATACTCTTTGGATTTTTGGAAGGGGAGGGGAAGTTTCCCACAAGCTGAAGAATTAAGCGATAATTTTTCCTGTGACTTTGCAGAGGCTGGAACCTGCAATTTGGATTAAAAAGAGCAAAAGTTGACTGCTGTAAAGGAATAAAACAATATAGAAGAGAACATAATTTTGAGTGATTAAATGTAAATATTTAATTTCGAAACTACAACTGATCTCTCATGAAAATCCACGTTCTCCAGCACTCCTCCATAAATGCCCTCGGCACAATAGAAGAATACGCCCGAACTAAAAATCACTCCCTTGAGTCAACCCGTTTTTACGAAACAAAAAACCTTCCCGAAATTGACTCTTTTGACCTCCTTATAATTATGGGAGGGCCTATGAGAATTTACGATTATGAAGAAAACCCCTGGCTGAGAGATGAAAAAGCTTTTATCAAACAGGCAATCGAAGCAGGAAAGCATGTGCTTGGAATCTGCCTTGGTGCGCAATTGCTTGCCGACGTGCTCGGCGCGCGCGTCTATGAAAATAGGCACATGGAAATGGGCTGGTTTCCTGTAAGGGCAGTCGGGGACGAGAATAAACCCGAATTTCTCAAAGGGCTGCCGGATAAAATCACGGTTTTTCACTGGCACTCGCGGACTTTTGACCTACCGGCAGGAGCTGTTCATCTTTTTGAAAGCGAGGGCTGTAAGAATCAGGGGTTTATCTATAACGACAGAGTTGTAGCACTTCAATTCCACCCTGAGGTGAATGAAGAAAGAATTCTGAATTTGATCAAGCGGTTTGGAGAAGGGATGGCAAATGGGCCGTTTGTCCAGAAAAAACAGGAAATGCTCGGGCAGGAAGAATATCTGGCCGACACAAAGGAATTTATGTTTTTAGTGTTGGATAAGTTTGAGAATAAGATTTGAATGATACTTATCCGCAAAATGAATTACTTAGAAAAACTCGGCTGGCAAAAGACTAATAATTACTCAGCCAACTTTTCCGGCGCCTGATGTCCTCTGTGTCTTGTTGCTCGCTTACTTTCTTTCAAGAAAATCCCTTTCATTCCTCCCGAGATCAGGGCTGCAATATCTTTTAAGACAAGCCCCTGTTTGAGTCCTTTGGGAAGAGCGATATATCTCGGGCTCCAAACGGGGTTGAATTTCTCTTTAAACTCCCTCAGTCCTTTATAATTATAAAATTGTTCTCCATGAGCAAAAACCAAAGATCCCGCTTTATGCCAGACCGGGGCAAACTGCCGATTTTCAAGTCCTGAAAGGGGAGCCATTCCAAGAGAAAAACGCCTATATCCGTTCTCCTTTCCCCAGAGCATAAGCTTGACAAAAAGGTATTCCATCGCCCTTTCCGGCGCATTGGGGCTGTGACGCATAAGGTCGACACTAATCTCTTCGTTATCTGCGCCTGTCCATATATTTGCAAAGGCAACAATTTCTGACTCGTTCCTCACAAGAGCAACTGGAAAGTTACTCAGGTATTTCTCATCAAAAAAACCAACCGAAAACTGCTTTTCTTTTCCTGCTTTTCTTTCCAGCCAGGCATCCGAGATCCATCTGAGTTCAGGCATGAGGCCCGGAACTGCTTCTTCAGAAGCAATTTCAAACCTGTATCCTTTTTTTTCCACGTTCTTTACGGTATAACGAAAATCTTTGCTTGCACTGCCTTCCAGGGTAAAAGTCTCGATGGGGACTTTTGCCTCTTCCCCGATTTTTATAAGGGTCAGACCAAGGTCAAGATAAACAGGAATATGTTTTTCACTTACCTCATAGAAAGCAATCCTGCCCTGATGCAATCTACTCATTTCATAAAAATCCCAGATTAACTCCTTTGTATGTTTGCTGGTTCCAACAAGATCTCCCATTACAATCCAGGTCTTTCCGGAAATCCCATACATCAAAAAAGCTTCCTTTTCTTTGTCGAAAAGTAGGTATTTATCCCCTGTGAAAACCAGGTTTCCCCAGGTTTCCTGACTCCTATTAATTATTGTTTTTGCAAGCTCCATCTCTTCTTTTCCTGGTATGTGAATGTCCCTGGAAAAGGGGCTTAACATCTTTGCAATCCCAAAAATCAGCAACAGGAGAAAGACTCCGACTGTACCTCTTAAAAAGCTGGATGCCTGGGAATTTATCCCAAATTGCCACCAGAGCTCGTTTGAATATTCTACATTCCGGTATGAAAAGAACCCAAGCCAGACGAAGCTTACAAGCACCAGAATTATTGCAATTATGTTCTTTTTGCTAAAAGACTGGTGCATAAGTGAAGATTTTCTGTAAAAATACTTCCTACAGGGAAGCAAAAAGAAAAACAGGGTAAAAAGAACTGCTGCTTCCTGATAATCAAGGTCTTTCAGGAGGGCAAAAAATCCGCCCATTAAAAGAACAGCAAGGGAGAGAATATAAGCTCCATCAATTCTTTTCCAGAGTCCGTTTGCCAGGAGCAGAAGTAACACACCCATGATGCTTCCAAAAAGCCTGGAAACTTCTATGAGAGAAAGAGGAACAACATGAGTTAAATCATGAAGATATCTGGGATTTGAAGGTAGGGCTCCGGAAAAAAGAAGGGAAACGCCCCCTAAAAATATAAAAATAGAAAAGATCTGAGGTACTAACTGTGACAGGCTTGAATATGTAGCTTTCCCTATTTTTTTCAGGAATGCTTGCTTCTCTTTATATTCATAGAATATAAGGGCCAGGAATCCAATCAGAAAAGGGATGAAATAATAAATTGTCCTGAAGAGAAGAAGCGGTCTAATTATATCGACCGTACCAAAATATGGCTCCAGCATAAACAGCATCAGAGTCTCAAAAACCCCTAGCCCACCTGGAACAGTGCTTATCAGCCCTATAATCTGCGCCAGCGCAAAGAACACAAGTACATGGAGCAGAGTGAGCTGTGGATTTGAGGGCAAAAGGAAATAGATAATGCTTCCCGAAAGCAGCAGGTCTGCTGAGGATAGAGCAAGCTGCAAAAAAGCTGTTCTAGGTTCAGGAATCCTGATCTGACACCTTTTTATCCTGAAATTCCACTTTCTGAACGAAAGATAGAAGTAAACTGCAACAAACAGCAATAGTAAAATTCCAATAATATTTGACTGGATAGGGATTTCGGGTGCGTAATCTGACAGCTTTACAGGACAGAATGTGAAGAGCAAGCCTCCGACAAAACAAAAGCCAATCCAGAATGAGAGGACGCAAAAAGCTATAATCTCCCAGATCTGGCGTAAGTCCAGTCCGTTTCTCGAATACAACCTGTATCTCAGGGAACTTCCTGTTAGAATATTAAAGCCAACACTGTAGCTTATGGATGTGCTGATAAAAGAGGCTCTAGCAGTCTCCTTATAGGGAATAGGGTGATTAATATGACGGACTGCCAGGTAATCATAACCTGTTAAAACGAGATAACTCAAGAAAGTTAAAAAGAATGCAAGCTCTATATGGCTAATTGGAATGCTGGTAATACTTTTGACAATATACATCGAATGTAAGTGATGTACCTGTCTATCTAGAGTCCACAAAGCCAGGGAAAATATAATTGCTGACAAAAGATAGCTTACAAATCTCTCAATTTTAAGTGTTTTTTCTCGCATATTTCCTTTGCCTGTCATTGAGATCAGCGATTTTCTCCTTTTTATCGTTTTTTAATTCTCACCTCAACAGACTAATTGTCTCTCTAAGATATATAACCCTGTTACTAGAAATAACCATAATCTTAACCAATAACTTTAGCACTTTGTATATTTTTAAGTTCTACTTTCAATCGAGTTACTTGTTACAAAAGAGGTAAAACACCAGCCGCATGGAAAAAGTCATTCTAATATTTTGAATAAGTATAAAAACTAGCAGATGACTAGGCTGTTGGCTCTTTCCTAAAACTCTTTGTTAAAACTCTTTGTTAAAACCCTTTGTTAAAACTCTTTGCTAAAACTCTTTGTTAATTTGTTATACCAAATTAATAATCTCAAAACCGAAGTGCAGGAAAATTATTTCTTTTTCTCTCTTTTCTTTGTTTCTCTTTCTCTGGTCGTAATTTTGTTAGGCTTGCCAGCTTTTTGCTCTTTCCCTGCCCATACGCTCTTCTCACTTCCCTTCCCTTTTTTCTCATTTCCCTGACCCGAAAATTTCTTCATAATCTCGCTTGTTGGCTTTCTCCTTGTCCATACGCTTCTATTCATTTTCGGCTTTTCTTCTTCCAATTCTTCTTCATCTTCATAAAGGTCGATTCCGAGCTTGGAGTTTACGGAAGCTAGGGCTATTTTAGCAGCGGCATAGTCAGGATCGAGCCTGAGGGATCTTTCAAGAGCTCCAAGGGCTTCTTCATTTTTCTCTAAACCGGAAAGAGCCATGCCTTTGCAGTACCAGGCTTCGGGATTACTAGGTTTTATTGAGATTGCTTTGCTGCAGGTAGCAAGGGCTTTTTTAGACTTGCCAAGCTTGAGGTGGACAAAACCTTTTCCAACCCAGGTTTTTGCATTATCAGGATTTATTTTGAGGGCAGCGTCATATGCTATCAGGGCTTCCACAGGTCTGTCCAGGCTGTAGAGGGCAAAGGCTCTACCTTCCAGGGTTCTTGCAAGATTTGGTTTGAGCTTAAGGGCAGTATCATAGGCTTTTATAGCGTCATCGTATCTACCCAGATCAGCGAGAACAGAGCCTTTTGCATGCCAGGCCCCTGTAAGTTTTGGATTATTTGCAAGAGCTTTTTCAATTGCTTTCAGGGACTTTTCTTGCTGCCCAAGCCTACAAAGCACTGATGTCTTAAGGTTCCAGGTTTTATCGCTGTCAGGGTATATTTCAAGCAGCCTGTCAAAAACTCGTAATGCATCTTCTTCCCTGTTGAGCTGCAGGAGCACAAAACCTTTTTCATAAAGATAACCAGGTTTTTCAGGCTCGATTTCAAGAGCTTTTTCAATTGCTTCCAGGGAGTCCCTGTACATCCTATGCCTTAGAAACACCGCTGCCTTACCTGCCCAAGCAGTTGCCTCTTCCGGGTTCTTCTCAAGAATTTTTTCATAGACTGCAAGGGCTTTATCTAGTCGACCGTAAGCAGTCTCGCGAGCCTTACTTGTGCTTTTTCCAGCAGTTTTGCCTTTCCTGTCTTCTTTTCCTGTTTTTTCTGACCAGCCTGTTTTTTTTATCCTGTCAGCCTTTTCTGTCCTGTCAACCTTTCTTTTAGAATTCTTTTCCATAATATCAGTCCGGAGTCATTGTTAGGGATGATGTTTTTTTGAGAAACTGAGTATACTCCCATCCTTTCTCCTCCTGGCGGTAAATCAAGGAGAAATCTTATTTTAGACTCCTTTCTCTTACTTTAAGCTGATCGTGCTAACCTATCTCAAGCAGCCGAAAACATAAGACTTCTGGAAAGCTAACTTCTGAACAGCAGTTCTCAGAACAGAATTTTAAAAACGGAGATGCTGCAAACGACCTTGCAACCTGAATTGCAGGTTTGATTATGACTTTTTTAGGTTATCGGAAATTTGTGTACATTCTCATCTGCCACTGACCGTTCTGTATTCTTTTTCTGATAACCTCTTTTGCTACTCTAACATAAATTTCCCGAACTTGAGGTATTAGCATGGAAAATCCTATTATATCGGACAGGAAGCCCGGAGTTAGAAGGGCGAAGCTGCCAATTAACACGAAAAGCCCATGAAGGAGTTCATTTCCGGGCATATATCCCCTGCTCATTGCTTCCTGGATCTCACGGAGCACGCGGAAACCCTGGTATTTTGCCAGATAAGCACCCATGCTTGCAGTTATCAGGATAATAAGCACAGTATTTAAAACCCCAATGACTCCCCCTATCTTGATAAGCAGATAAAGCTCAATAATCGGGATAACCAGGAAAATGGAAAAGAGTTTAAAGAGCATGTTGATCATTTTAATATTCTAAATATTTATTACTTTTGAGGCATATTAATTAAAAACTATTATTATTAAAAACTATTATTATTAAAAACTATCAATATTCGTTAGTGTTAATTTAATTATAAATACATACTAACAGTAGTTTATATAAGTAATAGTTTAAGTGTCAGTTATGTATCAGTTTTGTGTCAGTTTTGTATAAGTTTTGTATAAGTTTTGTATAAGTTTTGTATAAGTTTTAAAATCTTATATTGAGAAGCTACTGCCCTTCATATATATCTTCTTTTGGTCTAAATTAATTTTTAAGGGGTTTAAAACTCGATTGACAATTAAAAATGTGACATGAGGAAAAGTATTCTGAGTTTGGAATAGACTCTATACTAGCTGAGGTGTAACAACTCAATTTCATTTTCAATAAATAATCTTAAATGTATGAATTCAAAGACTTACAAAGAAGTGTTGAAAGGTGGAATATTAAATAAGAACATTAGAGAGGCTATAATGAAAAGTAAAATCATGATTTCTATAGTTTTATTGATTATTACTATGGCGGGCCTTGGATGTATTTTGCAACCTGATGAACCATCTCCAGATAATTTACAACTAAATAATACGCATAATGAAAGTGTTGCAGATGACGAGGATATAGAAGGCACCTGGATGGGAAATTTAAGAGTTCCAAGCGGGTTAGAATTAAGAATAGTGTTCAATATTTCTACCAATCCAGATGGATCTATCAAAGCCAGCATGGACAGCCCTGATCAGGGAGCACGTGGTATACCTGTTGAAACCGTTAGTTACAAAGATGGCAATTTGAACCTTGAAGTCAAATCCATCCAGGGGAATTTTGAAGGAATATATAAGGAGGACAGCAAAACCATAGAAGGAAAATGGAAACAGGCAGGTTCAGCTTTGCCGCTTGTACTTAGCAGGGTTGAGAAAGCTCCTGACACCCACAGAAAACAGGACCCTGTAAAGCCTTATCCATATATTGAAGAAGAAATTGTTTATGAGAACAAAGAAGCAGGAGTAATGTTAGCAGGAACGTTGACTCTTCCACAGTCAGAGGGACCTTTCCCGGCAGTCTTACTCATAACCGGTTCAGGACCGCAAAATCGTGATGAAGAAATTATGGGACATCGCCCATTCCTTGTACTATCAGATTATCTGACACGCCAGGGTATTGCCGTGCTTCGGGTTGATGATCGAGGTGTAGGAGAATCGACTGGAAATTTTTCAGAGGCTACAACTGAAGATTTTGCAGAAGATGTACTTGCTGGAGTTAATTATCTCAAAAATCGGAAAGACATAGATTCAAGCCGAATAGGATTGATTGGACACAGCGAGGGAGGTCTAATTGCACCCATGTTAGCAGTAAAGTCTCCAGACATTGCATTCATTGTACTGATGGCTGCTCCTGGGCTGACAGGTGAAGAAATTCTGTACATGCAAAGTGACCTCATTGCCAGGGCTCAGGGAATAAATAATGAGACTATCAGTGAGAACGAAGCCCTAATGAAAAGAATGTTTTCTGTAGTAAAAGAAGAAGAGAATAACACAATTGCTGAGGAGAAGCTTCTTAATATTTTAAGGGCTGAGATAGCAAATATGAGTGAAGAGGAAAGAGAAAGTCCAGGCTATTCCGAAGCTGCTATTGAGGCTTCTATTGACGCTCAAGCAAAAGAACTTACGTCACCGTGGATGCGCTTTTTCCTTACATACGACCCTAAGCCAAACTTAATGAAAGTCAAATGCCCTGTACTTGCCATAAATGGCGAGAAAGACCTTCAGGTTCCGCCTGAAGAAAACCTGTGTGCTATAGAAGAAGCTCTTAAAGAAGGAGGCAATAAGGACTATACAGTCAAAGAACTGCCAGGACTGAATCATTTATTCCAGACCGCTGAAACGGGTTCTCCTTCAGAGTACGCAAAAATAGAAGAAACAATTTCTCCGGCAGCTCTAGAAATTATAGGAAATTGGATTTTAGATTATACACAGCAAGGCTAAAATAAGTGAGAAAGAAATAAAGTCTATACTCCATGTTTTGTACCCTCACCCCTGTCTGTTCTACCACAGGCAGGGGCAAAAGGAGTTTTCAGACATTTGATAATTTAGGAGGCGGCTTAATTTTGTGTCTGTCTTTGGTAGAGATATTTAATTATATTACTAACTGATATTTAACACTTTTGTCAACATCCTTGCTACTCCATATTAAGTATTAATAATATATTATTACATAAAATTGAAACTAGAAAAACATTTTTTACGATTATATAAAAGGTTAAACAATATGCACTTTACTGCAAATTCTTTGCAGAATATGGTCGAACGAACATTTAAGTCAAGCCAAAGAATTAAAAAGCTACATTAGAAGGAGTATCTCATGAGAGCTTCACGAAGTCTCCTTTTTTTCAGCAAGCTTGAAATTAACAAATCTGGAATTCTCCTCAAAGTCGGTTTTTTCGCTGTGACTATTTACCGGCGATGACTGTTTTGTACTTACTGATAGTTGTTTTATACTTACTGGTCGCTTATTTTCGGGTTTTGAACTGTGCCGTCTGAGGAACTTAAACTCCTTTGAAAGCATAACCAGAACTACCAGCGTCATAATGTACTCCGTAGCCGGAGATGCAAACCAGACTCCGTCCAGACCGAAAAAAATAGGCAGGATAAAGAGCAGAGGAAAAAGAACAATAAAGATCTTTCCCAAATTGATGAAGAGTGCTGCCCTGACTCTGTTTATTGATTGGTAATAGATAGCAGTGAGAAGCACAATACCTTCAACAAGCAAAGAGAACATGAAAAATTTCATTCCTTGTAGGGTGACTTTCAGAAGTTCGGAGTCGTCCTGGCTGAAGATCTGCACTACCCTCTCAGGAAAGAGGTAGATTAACACAAAGCCGAAAATTCCTATGAAAATACATGAAAACATTGTCAGTTTCAGGGTCTTTGAAACCCTTTCGTAGTAACCAGCTCCGTAATTAAAGCCTATAATCGGCTGCACTCCAAGGGCTATTCCTTCGAAAAGCATATAGAAAATTGAAAAGGCATACCCTATAATGCCGTAGGCTGAAACTGCAAGCTCGGAGCCGTATCTGAGCAGCATGTAATTGTGTGCAAAGAGCACGAGAGCCAGTGAAAACTGCATCACAAAAGATGGAAGACCGGCTCTAAGGATCTTAAGCTGGGTCCCGAGCTTGAATTTTAAAGCTTTAAGTTGAAGTCTTAATTTTGCCTTGCTGCCAAAAAGGTAATACATAAGCAGCACTGCCGGTAGAGCAAAAGAAATTATTGTGGCAAAGGCTGCACCTGACATTCCCATGCCCATTCGCATGACGAAAAGATAGTCAAGCACGAGATTTACAAGTACTCCTGCAACCATGATATTCATACAGAGTCTGGGTCTTCCGTCATTCCTGACCAATGGATCAAGGGCAATTGTAAGGATCATAAAGATCGAGCCAATGAAAATGATCCTGAGGTACTCACCGGCAAAAGCAAGGGCAGTCCCGTTGGCTCCAAGGATTTTGATCGAGGTTTCACAAAAAATCAGCCCGGCTACTGTAATAACTGCTCCTGTAAGAAGGCAGAGCGAAAAAGCATTATGTACTATATCCAGGGCTCCCCTGAGGTTTCCCTTTCCAAGGTTAAGGGCTGTTAAACTTGACGCACCGATCCCAATAATTACCCCCAAGGCGATTATAATCATATAAGCAGGATAGGCAAGAGTCACTCCTGCAAGCCCCTGGCTTCCTATAGCATTCCCTATAAAGAAACCGTCAATTATCCCCTGAACTCCAGCAGTAACAACTCCAACAACGGTCGGAAGTGCAAACTTTAAGAATAAATTTAATATATTCCCAGACCCCATCTCTTCGTCATTTACCATTCAAGAACCTCCATAAACAGCAAAGCAGCTTTTTCGGAGGTCTGGTTTTGAAGCTCGGGAACCACTTTTACTGTTGTCAGGTAGAAGAACCTGTTCAAAACGAGGTAGGTTATATCATAATTTTGTAGGTTTTGCAGAGGTTGGGATTTTCTTAGAGTTTTATATATTTTTGAGGGATCAAAGTAATGAAACTTAATTCTCTCAAATATTTTAAACAAAATCATATCTCATCCTGGATAAAGCTTCAGGAAATATTAAAATTCAATTAATTCAAATTCAAGTACAGCTGCCTTGTTGCATTGCAGAACTGATAAGCCCAAGCATGCCAAGCCGGCACCCGTAATATAAATCTGCGGATTACTTTTGTTACACTCCTTCAACACAATTCATTTAGAAGCTTCATCGTTTATTATAGCATAAAAGGGGATTCAAACAAAATCAAGAATCCTTTGGAACTATGCAACAAGACAAGTAAAGTCTATGATCAAATAATAATTATATAATTATAGTGGATTTTATATACTAATTATTATTTATGTCTATATATACATTATCATTCTTTTCTTATCATTTATTTCACTTTAAGGGTTAATTTAACCTAAACCCCAAAGTTCTGTAAAATGTTATCCAGGAGTAGGTCAATTTAATGAATGACCCTGGAGATATTTCAGATTTCCAGGGGCGTTATCAACCTACTGAAAAAGGAATTACTTAACCGAGAGCCTTTCTTATTTTTCCCATTTTGGTGAGGGTTGAGCACACAAGCTGGGAAACTTCCTCATCCATGCAGTCCCCTCCATTTCCTGCCTGCAGGAGGTCAGGCTGCATCATTTCCAGCAGGATACGGTAGGAGGGTTCGGGCTGGACTTTAAGGCTGAAAATATCCCGCAAAACCTCGATATCTTTACTGACTTCTTTCAGGCAGGCTCCTGAAAGGAAGCGAGAAGCTACATTAAGGTCCAGGTACCCAGATGCAAAACTCAGGTCGCTAGCAAGGGAAGGGAAATATTTCGTAAGCAACCTTTCACAGGCATCATCGCCAAGTTTTTCCCTTGCTTCTTCGAGAGCAGTACCTGTACCTATGAATTCTGGAGGAAGGCCAATCGAGTAGAGAGCGCCGGTGAACTTGATGGCACGTGGGAGGTGTAATTCTTCTACAGGCATGCTGGAATTTAACTCTTTTCCAATGTCACTATGGCAGAGTTTTACCAGGCCTGAGATATCAGGGGTGCTTCTTGAATAGCCGCTACTTCCCATGTGCATCAGGCGGTCCCTCTGCTGGGGGAGGAGACCGGCAAGCTGATTTATGGTGGGAGACAGTTCGCGGATAATTCGGCTGTATTTAGTCCCAAAAATTCCTATAAGGTTTACAATCTCTTCTTTTTCTTCACTGGAAAAGATCTCCGGAGTTTCGGGAAGCTTCTCCTTTGCAAAGCGTACCAGGGCTTCAGCATCCCCTTTTCCATGGCTGTACCTAAGAGCGGACTGGAGAGTAATGGTCCCTACTCCCTGGTATTCCTTGAAAAAATTTTCCGCATTTTTCAGGTTCAGATGCCCTCTGAAAGGCAGAGTCCCTGCTCCGAAGATTATGCCTGTTTTAGTGTCGAGTTCTGAATTCAGTTCGGAAATTCCGTTTATAGCATATTTGCATGAGAGCGTGCTTGCCACATGTCCGAAAGAAAGCGCAGAATCAGATTTGCCAAGGAAGACCCTGAATTTCTCAGGAGCTATCCCGAAGCGTTCTTTCCAGGCAAGAAGCGTATTTTCTGCAAGTTCTTTTGCATGCAGCAGGGCAGGGGTGTCTTCAATAAGGGGGATTATGCGTGGAACCTCCATTGAAATCCCGAATTCCTTTTTTGCAAGCTCGCTCACATCTACCATGTGCTGCTGCGCATCAAGGATTTCTTTTACCGTCCCTGTCATGGGATGCACGAATTCGTTTATTGCCTGGATATCCGAATACTCGAGAGCCCCGTGATTGGCTTCGGCAATTGACATCATGACCATAAGCTGCCTGAACCGGTTTTCCTGAACTGCACTTGGAGCCCTTGGAGTGATGAAAATATCTTTTCCGGGCACAAGGTCTGTTTCTTCTATGAGTTTTGATACGATCTGGACGTTCTGGTGATAAGGTGTGGCTTTCCCCTCATAATCCGGCATGTATTCGTCACAGCCAAATACCAGTGCAGCTTCTATAGCTTCCTCCGGCTCTTCCTGTGTCGCAATATATTTTGACGCCGAGTCTGGGTGCTGCGTACATATTACTTTTGGATAGGTTGCTTTTCTGCTCATGAAATTGGACCCTCACTGCTTACAGACTAGTCCTTAAAATTTGCTGCTGAATTTGTTACTGAATTTATTACGGAGTTCGCTACTGAATTTTATTGAACCTGTTACCGGGTTTATTATTAAACTTGTAATTCTTTTAGTGAATGGCAGGTAAATTGTATTATTGTTAACCTTCAATTTAATTCAAATCGACACCGAAGCATATCGTTTACTCTATGATAAATGTTTCCGTTTACAATAGGTTGACATTTAAAATTTGACTTTGAAACTGTTTGTTATTTATATGAAGAAGCGTAAAACCCATTAAATCTTTAGATTTAGCGGGATGTAAGTATCAACTTCCTTACATTCTCCTGTTATTGATTCTGCAAGCATTATTGTGTTTTGAAGTTATTGTATTCTGTTGTACTGTCACCATAACCACACTGTCACCACAACCCAAAGTACGAAAACCAAGTTGCGGAAGTTGGAGAACAGGGTACACTACATACCGGAAGGGATCGGAAACATTAAGGCAGGGAAAGCCGCAAGTGTAACAGCATCTCAATTATGATTCAGGAAGCCGCTAAATATTTAGTTTAGCGATAGTTAACTCTCCAACACTCCATCCTTCAACTTTATTACCCTATCAACATATTCCATGTGCCAGTCTTCATGCGTGACCATTACAATCGTCTGATCCTCCTCTTTATTGAACTTCCTGAATAGCTCAAGAATCTGCTTTGAAGCCAGACTGTCCAGGTTTGCACAGGGCTCGTCAGCGAAGAGAACCCTGGGTTTGTGGGCAAGCGCCCTGGCAATTGAAACTCTTTGCTGCTGGCCACCGCTCATTTTGGAGGGAAACTGATCCAACCTGTCTTCAAGCCCGACAGAAATCAATACCGCAGACGCTGCTCTTTGATATTCTTCTTTACTCTTACCCTGCATCATGAGAGGCAGACAAACGTTTTCAATTGCTGAAAGTTCGGGCAGCAGAGCATAGTCCTGAAAGACATAGCCAAGATTGTGCAGACGAAAATTTCCTTTTTCTTTTTCGGACATTTTGGAAGTGTCGATAGAATTGATAATAACGGTTCCTGAGGTTGGAATATCAAGAAGACCAAGTTGGTTCAGGAACGTAGATTTGCCACTACCACTTGACCCCATTATAGCTACGAATTCTCCACGTTTGATCTTAAGGCTCACACCTCGGAGGGCCTTAACTTCAACTTCCCCCATATAAAATATCCTTGTGACGTCCTTCGTTTCAATAATAACATCACTTTTGGTATTGTTTTCCATATAACACACTGTCCCTAACTTTATTTGCCCCATATCAGTTCAAGAAGGCTTTTTTTAGACAAGTTATAAGCCGGAATGAAAGAACCTATTACAGCTGCCAGAAAGAGGAGGGCCGCTCGACTAAAAGCTTCGAAATTCTCCAGTATCAGGCTGATAGGACCTACGGCGATCTGGAGGGGGTGAACGATAGTGTAAGGACTTATTATATAATGCATGATTAAGTAGCCCAGTGTAATTCCTATGAAAGCATACAGCACGGCCTGGATAACAAAAGAGGTAACGATAACTTTTTGATCAATGCCAATAGCTTTCTGAACTCCGATCTGCCTTTTTTTGTTTACAATGTTTACATAGATTACAACAAAAATGATTACGAATGCTATAAGAAGGCCGATTGCACTGAAAGCGTTTCGGAGCATTGTAAGGGTACTTTCTATTGTCTTCAGCATGCCTGCAAACTCATGCCATGTCCGGATTTCTTCCTTTATCCCCAGAGAAAGCAACTTCATTCGAGCATCTTCTTCACTTATATCTGAAGTGGTTTTTACGGCAATTTCATTTGCCCGGTTCTTTACACCGAGGATTTCTTCCATATCTGCCTTGTTAATATAAGCCGAAGAGTCGGTATTGGAATAGAGAGTACTATAGATACCTTTTACTCGAAATTCTCTATTTACGCCTTCAATTTTGACGTTTACAGTATTTCCGACCTCTACCCCGCCAAGGGATTTAGATTCCATAAGTGCTCCGTATCCTCCAGAAACCTCCCGCCCAAGTATTATCTCTCCCCTGTCTGGGCAGCTTATAAACTCTCCACTGAGCATGGCTGATTCCAGATGGGTAACCTGGGACTCGTCTCCTGGATCAATCCCATAAATAACGGTTCCCACTTCTTTTCCCTGATGACTGATGACTCCTGAACTTCTCAAACGGGCTGAAGACCCGATAATTTCAGGAAGGCCTTCTATTTTTTTCTGAAGAGACGAAGTATCTTCTATATATTTTTCATTTTCCACAGGCTCTATAACCAGGTTTCCTGTTTGATAATCCACCATCAGCTTATTGAACTGAACCGTAACTCCGCCAAGAATACTTGAAAAGAGTACAATCTGCAAAAAGATAAGGGTCATGACTAGAATCGTAAACGTCGTGATCCCTTTATTGCCTCTGATAATGGAGCGGCTCGCAAGGAAAAAGGAGACTTTCCCTTTTTCAAGAATAATCATACACCTCTTTCAGTTTTCTTCTCGGACTCTTTTTCTTTTACTTTTTTTCTTTTATTCCCAAAATGGCTAGCGATAAAACCCATACATCCCCATGGGCACACCTTTCCCTGAGAGCAATTTTTCCAATTGGGACATACCTTCCTTTTCCTTATTACTAAAGTTATTATAAAAACCGGTATGGCAAGAATAAAAAGAGGAACTTTCAAGGAAGGAATTTTCGAATTATTCCCCAGTACATTGAGGGTAAGGTTCTCGCTAAGCTGGTGTTCTCCGAAATCGTCCTCGTATTTTACTAAAAGAGTTACTCCCTGCTCGCCTGCTTTCTCAGGAACAAAAGTAAAGACTGCAGGCGCATCATCGTCTTTATCCAGGCGACCAAGGAAAGCATTTGTATTACCACTGCCCTCAAGCCCTTCAAGTTTGGCTTTCACGACATGGGCCTCACCTTCTCCAACATTCTCAAGCCGCACGATCATGGATACCTGCTGGCCTTTCACAGGCACTCCCTGATCAAACTTCAGACTTGAAATATCGATCTTTGCCCGATTAAGGACGTTAATTCCAATCTCCTGGGTTTTATCTATCTGGAAGGTTTCAGCGCCATTTGAGGCTGTTATCCTTAAGGGTATCCTGTAAGGCTGAACAGGTGCATTGCTGCCTAGAAGGAGTTTGAATGATATATTTTCAGAGCTACCTGCACTCAAGTTTTCAATAAAGTGAACATTGTCTTCGAGCGGGATCAAAGGCGATGAGCTATTGAGGTTAAGCATTACCCTGACGTTTTTTGCGTCCCCGTTTCCGGCGTTCTTAACTGCTGTCTTGAGGTAAAACTCCTGCCCTGGAACTATGGCTCCTGAAGACGAATTATCCTCATTTATAGGAAGAATTTCGGTGCCTGTAAGTACAAGATCCGGGTTTCCTTCCACATGAACAGGAATTATTTTAGAAAAACTTGTTTCTTTATTGTCTTTTATAGTGAATTCAAGCTGATAGTCTCCAGATTCAGCATTTGGATCAATTCTGAAATGAAAATTCAGCTCTACCTTTGAACGCTGTCGAATATGATCAATTTGAAAGAACCGTTCTGTGTTAGTCCCGGAACCATAAATCTCTGAGGTGCTGTACTTAAAAATAAACGGAGAAACTTCCTCAATTCCTACTATAACGTTCTTTGCAGGATCGTCTCCGACATTCTCTATATTTACTTTTATGAGTAAATCTTCGCCCGGCCTGGCAGGGTTAGGGGAGATTTCAGAAACTTCCACGCCAAGATGAGTGTTTCCTGAAACTACAATTGCAGAAGTTGGGTTTGTCAAAAAGATAACTATCATCAATAAAGAGATCAGGAAACAGAAGGCTAATGAGCAATCTGTATTTTGTTTTGTAACCTGTTGTTTTTTATTTAGGTTAGTGGATTTCATAATTAATATCGAACCTGAGTTTGGTATATAGCCGTTATACTCAGTTTGCAACTTACATTGGGGGGTATTACTCATCACAAATATTGGAATTGGAGAGCAGAATAGGAGAGCAGAATAGTGATTCCAAAAAAAATGTCTAGTTTCAGGTAATTATGGTATTTATGACTGTGACTAAATATTAAAGAGAAGAGCCATATTTTGGATTCTTCACAGAAGTTGTCATTAATTATAAGAAAAATAGAAATATAGGAATATTTGTAGAGATGACTTCTATAAGGAAGACAGAAAAGCAGTTTTCAGAAAGAAGGGTTCTAAATCACCATTCAATAATATAGAACATACACGGCTGAATTCAAAAATCAATAACATTAAATCTTTAATTTCTTTGTTTGCAATCTGTATCTTCTCAGAGTAAATAACCGATATTTTTGAACCATTTTATAACTGTTTTTCCACGCTATACACTTTACAGCAGCCGTGTAGATGCAGCCTGCCTTGGTGCTTTAACAACGAGCACCCTGAAAATCCCGTCTCCGGGGTTCAGGAGGCGGTGGGGAATGTTTGCAGGGCTATCTATTAACATGTCCTTGCTGACTTCCTGTTGTTCGTCGCCAATTTCAACAACACCTTTTCCCTCAAGAATGTAGAAAAAGACGTCTGTGGGAGTGGTGTGCTTTCTTATGGACTCTCCTGGCTTGAGTTCTATATGTGATGCCTGAGCATGTTCGGTATTGTAGAGCATCCGAATGCTCACATTATGAGGATTCGGCTTTTCAGGTGCGGATTTCATTTCAACAATTTTCATTTCCTTCATTCCTTTTGACAACAATTTTTGTGTTTTTCAGCATTATGCCGGTAGATTTATATAAGTGGATTTAAAAATTATTTTTTTGACTATTCTTTATATTCCAGATTTCATTCTGAAACTTGGTATATAGCCGTTATACTCGGTTTGCAACTTACATCTGGTGTATTAGTAATAAATCCAAATTAATTATTCATTCCGTAGCCTTTTCTTCCAGCTCAAATATCTTCCCTACTTTCCACATTATATCGAACTCTTTCCGTAGGCTTTTGGCAAGATCAGCATCCCAGATTTTAACAACTGAAATGAGCCGGTTTTTATCTAGGGGATGAGGTTGAAGTAATATCACCAGATTATTGTCAATGATCCCAAAATGCGAATTAGTGTTTCTGACGGCTCTGATTTCCAGGTTTTTTTTCAATACTTCTAAAATTTTTTCATCTTTTCTGGAAAGAAAAGAAACAAAGTTTTTAAACTGTGGGGAAACCAACATTTTGACTTTGACCCCTCGTTCAAGGGATCTTACAAATTCATCAAATATTACAGTCAATACTGGCATTCCTAAAGAGTGAGGAACTACACATGACGACTCTCTTGCTTCGCTGAAGAGAGAAATTACAACTTTTTTAATATCAGTTTCAGTGACTGCAGTTGTCCAGAAGATCTCGTTTTTTGTTTTAAGAGATGAGGTAGTCATTAGTATCTTTTTTAATTCATCAGTCTTAAGCTTCAAAACCTCCAGTTCTTTTTCGACTTCAGACTCCTTTTTTTCAATAACTCTATCTAAAGCAATGTCTGGCTTGACTCCCCTGAACTTTTTGGGTCTTGAACGCTGGACTTCAACAAAACCCTTTTCTACCAAGGAATCAAGGGCGCTGTAGACTTTCCCATAGGGTACCTCTGCGTCCTTATAGATAGTACTTGCTTCGGAAGCGCCTAATTTCAGAAGAGAAAGATAGATAGCCGATTCATAAGCACTTAGGCCGATTTCTTTCAGAAGCTTAGTCTTTTGCATATTGAGATTTAAATCTTTTTGAGATTTAAATCTTTATTCCTTAAAGTAGTTTCTAAAGGAAAGCATAAATTATAGTGTGAAAACCCACAAACATTGTCAAAAATGCTCCCATGCTATGCAAAAATAGATTTACATCTTATTCAAAATCATGAAGCAGTAACTATGAAATCCAATGTTCTATCTTGATTTTATCTTGATATATTGCAAAGCACGTAGAACGTACTTTTTATGACAGCAAAAGCTACACATGTACAATAAGACATACAGTATTCTTCTATGATAAAGCTCTTCTTTGCAAGATGTTTCAGGAGTCTTCCAAGATAAGTAAGAATCAAAAATTATTTATTCAATTGGCCGTATAAAATTATTAATTCCAGATTTGTGTAATTTGGAATTTTAGTTTGATTTCTCACATAAAAACTAGAGTAAATTTATCAAGAGGGGGTAATGCTATAAGAGCACGTGTTATGCTATTTACAGCATTTTTGGTTATCTTGGGAATTGTAGTTACGACACCTGTAAGCGCACATTGTGATACTATGGACGGCCCGGTTGTCAAGGCAGCCCAGGAAGCATTGGAAACGGGGAATATAAACCTAGTCCTAATCTGGGTTCAGGAGAAGGACGAAGCCCAGATTAAAGAAGCCTTTAACAACACCATCGCTGTCAGGAAACTGAGTCCAGAAGCTAAGGAGCTTGCAGACATGTATTTCTTCGAAACTCTGGTACGTGTGCATAGAGCAGGAGAAGGAGCGCCTTATACCGGCTTGAAACCTGCAGGACTTGATCTGGGACCTGCAATCCCTGCGGCCGATGAAGCTCTTAAAACCGGTTCGCCTGATAAACTTGTAAAGCTCTTAACCGATGCAACGGAGAATGGAACTCGCGAAGAATTCAGTAAAGTAATGGAAAAGAAGAATTTCAGCGCAGATAACGTCAGTGCAGGCAGAGAATATATTGAAGTCTATGTCCCGTTCATTCACTATGTGGAAAGAGTCTACGAAGCTGCTACAGCTCCTGTAGAAGGCCACTATATAGAAGCAGATAACGAGAGTGGAGAAATGCAGATCCATGCTGAAGAAGAGGAGATGGCCTCTGCTAAATGAATAAAGCAGTTCCATATGAAGCTCGTGTATAAAATATATTTAAAATTGCAGTACCGTAATCAGAAATGATGCTGCTGGATATTACAGACCTATTGTAACTTTAAAACGTGTCTTTATTGACTTTTCAGATAGGCTCTAAGATACCAAAAGCCAAAAAATGTTATTACATCATTTGGAGGGTCACGAATCCTCCTTCCTTTACAGTTGTCCGATAATTCAATTTTGGGGTAAAAAGATCACAAAAAGGATGGCAGACCAAAATTTAATTTTTTCGCATTGAATAATTTCCCGGTACCCACTTCGAAACTGTCTCCTATATATTAGCTGGTATCGTCTATTTTATAATATACAGATATCAAAATGATACTATATATTAGAGATCTAAAAAGGTCTAAAAGCAGCTAAAAATTTTGGAAAGGAAACAGGAAATCTCGTGCTAAAACATGTTTGAGGTGAGAAAATATGTTCTGTAACCAGTGCCAGGAAACGCTTAATGTAAAGGGCTGTACGAAAAGTGGGGTATGCGGCAAGAAAGGAGAAGTTGCAGATCTTCAGGACAAATTGATTTATGTCCTTAAAAGCATCTCGTTCTATAACCTTAAAGCAAGGGCTGCAGGTCTGAATGAAGAAGCAACAGACAGGTTTTTACTTGACAGCTTCTTTGCAACCCTTACCAATACCAATTTTGACAAGCGAGAAATGGAGATCCTTCTAGAGAAAGGATTCGAGCTCAGAGATCAAATTAAGGCAAAACTTCCCTCCGAAATGATACCTCCCGAAAAAGATTTGCCTGCTGTGGCTATAGTTACTCCGGAAAACATAGAGAATATGGATGTTGCTGTTCATTCCACTCAGGACGAGGATATCCGGTCTCTTCGGGAACTCCTGACTTACGGCCTGAAGGGGATGGCTGCTTACGCCCACCATGCATATATCCTTGGCTACAAAGACGAAACAATTTTTGAATTCATAGAAAAAGGGCTTGTCTCAACAACAGACGACAGCCTGGGAGTGGAAGCCCTGCTTAGCCTGGTTCTGGAATGCGGACAAAAAGGCGTATCCGTCCTTGCCCTGCTCGATAAGGCAAATACTGAAACTTATGGAAACCCGGAGCCGACAGCTGTTAATATCGGTGTGAGGGACAGATCAGGAATCCTTATTAGCGGGCACGACCTGCGGGATCTGGAACAACTCCTCGAGCAGACAAAAGGTACAGGAATTGATGTTTACACGCATGGAGAGATGCTGCCCGCAAACTCATACCCCGTTTTCAAAAAATATGACAACTTCGCAGGCAATTACGGGAATGCCTGGTGGAAACAGAATGAGGAGTTCGAAAAGTTCAACGGCCCGATCCTAATGACCACAAACTGCATAATCCCGCCAAGAACGTCATATAAAAACCGGATTTATACCACAGGTGTAGTTGGGTTTGAAGGGCTTCCCCATATCTACGAAAAAGAAGACGGTACAAAGGATTTCACCCCTCTTATCGAGCAGGCAAAAACGAGCAAGCCTCCCGAGTCGATAGAAAGCGGAACTATTACTGCAGGCTTTGCGCACGAGGCAGCTCTCTCGGTTGCGGATAAAATCATAGATGCCGTAAAAAGCGGAAAGATCAGCAGGTTCATGGTCATGGCAGGCTGCGATGGAAGGCATAAGGAAAGAGCTTACTACACCGAGTTTGCAAAAGTCCTTCCGAAAGATACCGTGATCCTGACCGCAGGCTGCGCCAAATACCGCTACAACAAACTCGACCTCGGCGATATCGGAGGAATCCCGAGAGTTCTCGATGCCGGGCAGTGCAATGATTCCTATTCGCTTGTGGTAATAGCCCAGAAACTTGCAGAAGCCTTCGGGCTTGAGGACATAAACGACCTGCCTGTATCCTACAATATAGCCTGGTACGAGCAAAAAGCCGTGCTTGTGCTGCTTGCTCTCCTGAGTCTCGGCGTAAAAAATATCATTCTCGGCCCCACACTTCCGGCTTTTCTCTCCCCTAACGTTCTTAAAGTGCTGGTCGAGAATTTCAATATCAAGCCTCATACAACCGTTGAAGAGGATATGAAGGTGCTTATGAAACAGGCCTGAGGTTAGACTGCCCTTATTTAGCCTCCCAAGTCCAGCTTCCTAAAGCTATCTAGGGAGGATGAATTCTTTTCTTAACACTTTATTTTGCTTAAGTGGACTGATTTATAAAAAATATGAATTTGTCAAGGGGGAAATTTTGAGCAGGGTTTTATGGCTTGCATCTTAATTTTTTGCGGCAGCTCCTCCTAATAAAACTTTTCAGAGGAACTTATTGTTATCCTGTTGTTATTTTCAAAATATAGTATTGGACTATGACGGGCTCAAAACTATTAAATTATTTTGAGCCTTTTATTAAGCCTGATTTCATGGTAGCCGCAGTTTATGCACTTAAAATACCTGATTTTCTTTTTGAGAGCGTAGTTTAATACATCAATATTTCTGTATTCTTCTAATGCATGCTCTTTCCCGCATTCCTCGCAGATATCGTCCTCTAAATTGACCTGTCTTTTCTCGTGGCGGTGATCTATTGGTTGAGGTTGGACTTTTATATCCTTATGCCCGCAGTTTCTGCAATGCCAGTACTGTGTGAAAGTTTTTGAGTAGGCATCGATTTTGCTTACTTCTTTTACAAGGGGAGCTTCAAACTCCTCAAAAACGAAATGCTTATTGCATCTTTCGCAGTACGAATCCGTACAATAATTCACTATGGACCTGTAATATCCAAACATGTAAAGGAAAACAACTTCTGATACAATTGCTACAAACCTTCCGGCAGATAGAAAGAAGCTCTCGGATTTTGCAGAAAAATAAGCAGGAAAAAATACCAAAAATAAGAATAATAGTATTGAGAGAAGAAGAAATATTAAGAATAAGCGGGCTCTCTTTTGAATTTTTTCTACTCCAAGTTTATTTGCCAGATTAACAGCCTCTTCCCTACTCTCAGAGTTATATCTGGGATTTAGTCTCTGGGTCATTTCCACGATGTCATTTTCAGGGTCTATTTTGTAGCTGATGCCCTCATAGAAAGCCTGATATGAACCTGATGGAAACCTTATGCGTTTGTCTTTTGTCAAGAGATAAGCGGCCCGTTTCTGGTTAGGTTAGCTGTTATTAATGATTTTATATATCTCAGAGGATGATAAATATTTTCCGCCTGGTCCTTTATAGGGGGACGCTTAAGTTAGCTTCAGAGTATGTTCGTCTCACCCGCTCAAGTAAACCAAGGCAAAAGAAAGTTAACGATAATGTCAATGCAGAAAATTTTCCAGCCTTTTCTGATTAACATGATCATTTTAACATGGTCATTTTATCCTGAAAAACCCGTCTTTTGAGGATAATGATATTATTTTTATCGAGCAAATGTCTTATTTAACAGAAACAAACCGGCATTCAGTTGCATAATCGCTATAATGTTATATCAATGATATAACGGATAATTAATGAACTAATGTAATACTTGTGATTTTATACACTATTCACGCACTAATATATTCTATCAAGTATTGAGTATACTCCGGATGTTATACAGATTGTAATACTAATCTTCTAAAAAAGGCGTTTACTTTCTGAGGTGCCGGATGTATATGAACTTTGAAGAAGTTGATGATTTTGTTTATAAGGTTATTGGAACAATAGGATCCGATCAGAAGAAATTGTCCTCTGCAGTTAACTTTACCATGCAGCTTGCAGAAGAAAAATCCATTTCTCCCAACACCCTGCTTGACCTTTCCAAAGCCTGCAAGCAGCAGAAAATGGTCATGGAAGAATATGTTTTCGCAAAAGCCTGTCTCATCCAGGCTTCCGGAAAACTTCGTGAAGCTGCCTGCTTTGCACTGGGTACTGCAGCACATGTTCTGGGCTTTTGTCTTGAAGCAAAAAAAAGTTATCTAGAGGTTCTAAAAGACAATCCAGAGAACGGAGATGTAAGGTGTGCGTATGCCGAGCTTCTTTTAGATCTAGGAAAAACTGAAGATGCTGAGAAGGAATATAAAACAGTACTTGGATTCTCTCCAGAGCATGTAAAAGCAAATGCAGGGTATGCTTACCTCCTTAACGAGTATGGGTGTGCAAGTGAGGCCGAAGAACATTACTCAAGGGCACTTGCAGTTGATCCTAACTATGTCCCTGCCAGGGGAGGATATGCAAACCTGCTTTTTGAACAGGGAAGGATCAGAGATGCAGAAAAACAATACAGGCTTGCAATAGAACTTGACCCTGAAGACCCAAGCCTCCACCATAACTGTGGAGTTTTGCTTTCTTTCCTGGGACGCCTTTTAGAAGCTGAAGTTGAATATAGAAAAGCTCTCTCTCTTAATCCAAGGCACAGACGGACTCTTTTTAACTATGGGAATCTCCTTGCAAGAGAAGGTAGGGTCTCAGAAGCCGAAGCTCAGTACATAGAAGCTCTCGTCCTTGATCAAAACGATGCAAAAGTCCATTCCAATTATGCAAATCTCCTAGCCAGATTTGGAAGACGGTATGAAGCTGAAATAGAATACAAGAAAGCACTCAGTCTTGACCCAGAAAGTGTTGAGGGACACTACAGCTACGGAAACCTTCTTTCTGAGATGGAGCGCTTTGAAGAAGCCGAGAAAAAATATAAGAAGGCTATTGCCCTGAACCCCTATTATCCTCCTATTCACTACAGCTACGGTCTTCTATTAACAAAGATGGGGCACTTTGACGATGCGAATAAAGAACACAAGAGTGCCATGCAGCTCGATCCGGATATAGGAAGTAAAATGACAGAAACCTGGATTATCCTGGACTAAAATTCCTGGACTGAAATAAAAATCCAGAGATTATTCAGGGTTTATCAAAACCTGTTTTAGGATTATCAAAACTTGTTCAAGGATTAGAATAACATCCAACTTCGGCACTCTCTTTTTACTTTGATTAAACCCTGGATATAGATAGATATGTTAAAAATCTCTTGGTGTGAAGTTTTAGCAAAAAGACGGTTCAACCAAAGTAAGCTTTCCTTCTGGGCAAATTTTCTGAGTAAGCTTTTTTTTCACTTCTGCCGGCTCCCGAAGACAAACAGTTTTATCTCTTCTTTTTCAAGCAGGGCAAAAGCCGCTGCATTCCCAAGTCCAACATAATCCGGGCAAGAAAATAAGGAGAGTAGTTTTCCGTCAAACCACCATTTATATCCATTTTCAAGGGCAGTATGACCTCTTACTATCCTTTTCAGGTTATTTGTATCTAAAAAACCTTCTACAATATCTGGCCCAAATTCCTTTACAGTTGAACCTCTGGTTGAGGTAGTGAGTCCTGGACGTTTCGAAGGATCATTCCAGAGATAGGAAAAGGCTTCTTCCTTCCTGATATTATCAATGCTGCTGGTTCCGTTAATCCCGCCATGTACACAAAATGTATGTCCCGAAAGTACAGCTGCTATTGGCATTTTATCGTATGTTTGGCTGACTCTCAAGAGAAACTCCAGATCTAAACCTACTTCCTCAAAAAAACCATAGTAGAGATTCATATCCACAGTTTCGTGATTTCCCCTAAGCAAGAATATATGCTCAGGATCTTCAAGCTTCAACCGGAAAAGCCTTACAAGAACTTCGGTACCTTGTGGGCCTCGATCCACATAATCCCCAAGAAAAAGAATGTTTTTACAATTCATTTCTTCCCTTTTTCCCATTACGAAATTAAGAGCCTGAAGATTTCCGTGAATATCCCCAATAATCATTACCGGATCAGCATTAATTCGAAGCACGGTTTGTTCTGCTCCTAAAATACGATCTATTTTCGGGAGAAGAAGAAGCAGTTCTTCTTTTGTGGCAGTTTTCTTGGAAAACGTTCCTAATACCTTTCCTGACACCATGGGCTCACCCCATTCAAGATTCTCTTTAGAGCAAACAAGGCTCTTTTTGGGAGCAAAGCTGAGTATTTCAGATGGTTTTCTTAGGGAAGCCTATTGAAAAAACCATTACATATGAAAAGGAATTTTCAAGCAATAAACTTTTTCAGGCCTCAAAGAAAATTTTCTAAGCATCCATAGTATGCCATTAGGTTCCGAATTTTCGTTTGTAAAGGCAAGCTTATAAGTGTCAAATCCTAAAACCAAGTATTTATAGACTTAAAAGTTAAAGCAATTAGAAGTAAAACGATTATAAGAAAGCAATTAGAAATAAAGCATAGAGTAAAGTGATTGGAAGTAAAACAATTAGATGTCTAGAGAATTAAAATCCCGAAACTAGATAAATAATAAGGCTTTATCCAGCATATATTTGTGGCGGCGGGGGCAGAATAGTGGAGCTTGATATCAATGAGCAGGATCCTGAAGACATGGATCTTACAGATATTGTACTTGAATATGATGATGTTGTTTCTGCAATTTCAGTTCTGGAAAAGCGCAGAGAGGAGTTGAGAACTCGTATCTTAGATGTTCTGGCGGAAAAAGATATTGATGTATTGAGAATAGGGAATGTGGAACTCAGGCGACAGAAGGTTGAGTGGAAGCTCTGGCGCATTAACAGGTTAAAATCTTATCTCATGAAGAAGGATCTTTGGGATATAGTTGAATCAGTCGATAGGAGAATTCTCAGCCGGTTGATAGAAAAAGGAATCCTGACTGAAGAGGAACTTAAAGGTACATACGATATAGAGACACGGTACAGCCTGCATGTAAGCAGGGTCTGAATGAAATTTTTTAGAGGAGTAGTCTATCTCATCCTCTCTTTCCTCTTTCCTGATTTACCTTAGGTATGGTTAATTGATTGTTTTCAGTATGTATGAAGAATTGATTATTTTTAGTATGTATGAAGATCACCTTTATAATTTTATTATCAAAGGTTATAAAGCGAGTTATTTATATCCAGCCGGGTAAACTCTCTTTAGAAAATAGATTTCTGGAGGTTTTTAGGTATGCAGTTTGATGCTGTAGACAAGCTGGTTTTCCATATAATCGAACAGGTCGCAGCCGATAACTGTGACCTCGATAAGGCCGTTGAGTTTGTCGTTTCCTTCTCAAACGAGCATTCACTTTCCCAGGAAATCCTGCTGAAACTTTCATCTATTTTTGATAGCGACTCAATGTACAGGGAAAAGTATGTAATCACCAGAGCTTGTGCTTCCCTATTTTCAGAAAGAATCCGGGAAGATGCGCTCATTGAGGCAGGAAAAACAGCTTTTCTGCTTGGACTTGATGAGCTTGCTAAGCGGGAATTCAAAGAAATGTTAGAAGAAAGTCCAAAAAATATTGAAGCTCTTTGCGGTTATGGGTCAGTTCTGGCAAGAGAGGGGAAAACCGAAGCTGCAAGGCTCCACTACGAGAAAACTCTGGAAATTAATCCTTTTCATATAGATACACTTTGCAACTATGGCTGCCTGCTTTATCGCCTCAAGAAAATGGACGAAGCCGAAGAGGTATACAGAAGAGTTTTGATTCTTGACCGGGAAAATGTGAGAGCCCACTGCGGATATGGAATTCTACTTTCCAAAAGTGGAGAAAGGACTAAAGCAAGCTACCACTATACTCAAGCTCTTAAGCTTAACCCTAACCATGTGGAATCCAATTTTCGTTTTGCTCGCCTCCTTGAAGAAATGAAAGAACCCCTTGATGCTGAAAAACATTACATAGTAGCCCTCAAAGCTGATTCTGAAGATCCACGTCCACATCTGTTCTATGCTCGTTTGCTTGCAGAATACGGGTTCATTCGTGGGGCAAGAGTACACTTCAGGTATGCTCTAAAACTAAACCCTGAAAATGTTGAAGCTCATTGCGAGTACGCCAAGCTGCTTGCAAGATTCGGGCACAGGCACGAAGCTGAAGTCCAGTACAAAAAAGCCCTTGAGCTTGACCCCGAACATTTCGGAACTCTGTGCGGATACGCGGATTTGCTAAAAGAAAAAGGGCGGTACGCAGACGCAGAAGAAATTTGCAGGCAGGCTGAGTACTTTAAACGGAGTGCTTGATAACCGAGTACTTTAAACAGAGTGCTTGATAACCGAGTACTTTAAACGGAGTGCTTGATAACTGGGTTAGTACAGCCTCACAGTAAACGATCAGTACAACCTCACAGTAAACGATCAGTACAACCTCACAGTAAACGGTCAGTATAACCTTAAAGGTTCAATTTCCATTTTTTCCATCAGGCAGGCAGGGATATCGAGTATCTTCAGAACTGAATCTATAATAATTCCGTCTGAAGTAGCCACAATTACATTGTTTTCTGGATCTCCTCCCTTTGCTTTGAGCTCGAAATCCGCAGTTTTTGAGGTTTTTGCCTCGCCTGAGATTCCATATTCTTTCAGTTTGTGACGGATAAAACCTGCAAGCTCTCCGCTCCGGCTGACCTGGGCGTCAAAAAGAAAAATGACCGACTTTGGACCTGTTTCGGAAAGAAAGTCTAGGATTGTGTTGAGGGCTTCCTCAATATCTTCTGCCTGTTTTACCTTGCTGAAATAATATCGGGTATCTCTTATGTAACCATCATCACAGAACCACATGGGTTCTTTTTTTAACAAGCTGTCCACACTCAGCAGGACATTGTACCCGTCAAGGAGAAGGTTCCTATCTTTTATGTCTGTACAGGCCACTTTTTTATTGATCCTGGAAACAATCCTGTCTGGGGGCATAATTACCCTTGTGAGGATATGTCGTTCTTCCAGGCTGAGCTGAAAGTGGTCAGCCACGAACCGGATAGTTGAAAATTTGGGATATCCCCATCGGAGTATGCTTCGAATATCTCTTGCAGGCCTGAGTAATTTTTCTTTGAGTAAATCCTCTTTTAGACAGGAGCCGGAAAAATTAGCTGAACTTTCATGCAGGTCTCTCATTAACGGTTGTCTCCTTTTAGGAAGGAAGTTCTTTAAATCAGTGAAGATATATGTTATATATACATATTTGCGCAAATAAAAATAATATGTGATCTCAGGCGTTTAGTTTGCCTCTTTGGTTTGCCTTTTTGGATTTTCCGGTTCTGTTCAGTTTTATCTTGGTTCTCAACTGTGAGCTAACTCACGGTTCCGGCTGGAGGGTTAAATTATGGAAGTATTATGGCTGGCTCAGGAAGAAGTAAAAAGTGTTATGGATATGAAATCTGATATGCAGGTGGTGGAAAGGGCTTTCAGGCAGCATGGGCTTGGCAGGGTCCAGATGCCTCCTAAATCCTACCTTTATTATACCGCTTATAACGGGGATCTGCGGACAATGCCTGCATATCTTGAAGAAGAGAATATTACTGGTGTAAAAATTGTAAATGTTCACCCATCAAATCCAGCTCGTGGGCTTCCCACTGTAATGGCGCTTATTGTTCTTATTTCCCCGGAAACAGGCGCTCCTATAGCAGTTATGGATGGGACCTATCTAACCGATATCAGGACCGGAGCCGCTGGAGGAATAGCCGCAAAATACCTTGCAAGGAAGGATTCAAAGGTTATAGGTATGGTTGGGGCCGGAAACCAGGCAAAAGCCCAGCTCCGAGCTCTTTGTGAAGTTTTTGAGCCCGAATTGGTAAAAGTTGTTTCCAGGAAAAAAGAGAGCTCTGAACAGTTTATCCGGGAAATGGCAGATATTACCCCTTGCGAAATTCGCCATGAAGAAAAAATAGAAAAGGTCTGCAACTGCGACATCCTTGTCACGACCACTCCTACCAGAAAACCCATCGTAAAGGCTCATTGGATCAAAAAAGGTACTCACATAAATGCGATAGGAGCCGATGCGATAGGAAAAGAAGAACTTGACCCTGAACTTTTAATTCGTTCCAAAATAATTGTAGACGACATGGTCCAGGCGCTCCATTCTGGAGAAGTAAATGTTCCTCTCTCCAAGCACTACATTTCAGAGAACGATATCCATGCCCAGCTCGGCGAAGTGATAACAGGCCTTAAACCGGGCAGGACAAGTGAAGATGAGATTACAATCTTTGACTCTACAGGTCTTGCAATTGAGGACGTTGCAAGCGCGCACCTAGTTTATGAAAGGGCTATTAGTAAAGGACTAGGCAGGCAGATCCGGATGTTTTAAAACCACGGGTCTAGCAAATTTTTATAAAAAACGCTTGCTCACAAACTTTTTCAAAAAAAGTTTGATCAAAAACTCGTAGCAACGGCGTGATCAACCGGCGCAACGGTTGTGGTTGATCAAAAACAGCATAACGTTTGAATTTAAAAGCCTTATCCCCAAACCCTATAGGCGTGATCACAACCCTTTTCAAAAAAGGCTTGACCGCAAACCTTTTGAGAAAAGGTTTGATCGAAAACGGTGGGATTAATTTTAAGAGACTTATCCCCAAACCCTATCCAGCGTGATCAACCGGCGCAACGGTTGTGGTTTAACGGTTGCGGCTCAACCGTCGCGGTGCAATGGTTGTGTTTGATCAAAACTGGATGGGGAGAAATCGGAATTGATAACTGGGATTCAATCTGCCAAAAAGCCTTATGGAAAATTTGAGTATAATTGTTTTAATAATATTATAAAGTTGGATGACTAAAGCGGTCCAGAGAAATTAAGCGCAGATCTGGTGTTTATTCGTTATTGGTGTAGCTGGCTTTAATTATTATTATTATTATTATTATTATTATTATTATTCGATCGACAATTCAAAAAGTGTATATTACAAAAAGTACAGGATTACAGGTAGTAAAATGACTCCCATTGCATGGGATTTTCTGACATTCATAAAGGACGAGAGCATGCCTATAGGAGTTGAGATCACAAAAATGAAAAAACCGAAAGTCCCTGTGAAAAGATAAACCATCACTCCAAGCCCGATAAGAACGCCTGCACAGAGTTTATTATAATCAACTTTCTTTAGAAGGAGATGGGCATTGTTTCCTATCCAGACCGTGGAAAAGTAGGAAAAAATGGCTGTTAATACCATAGTGGCAAAAAAGAGCAGCAGTACAGGTAATTCAAGTATATTTGTTCCTAGGATATCTTCTATGGCAACCATTGCTCCGCTTCGGGTTCTTCCTATTACTACAAAGGCTACCAGCCCAAAAATTGCATTAGCCGTATTCACTCCGGAATTTGAAACTATGAATTCCTTTGAACTATCAAGCGTTTCAGGGTTACTGGCGTAAGGGTCAGAATAAAGAGAGGTTCTGAACCTTCTAGGCTCAGGCTTGGAGGTTTTTTTCTTAAGTGGGATTCTGTCAAAATCGACTTTTGCAATAAGACCTGTCAGAAGTGCTGCAACTGCTGAGGAAAGACCTGGCAGCCATGCCATAAGCGAGCCTGCTGCACTACCTGTCAAAATCCCCCTGAGGATTCTTTTTCGAGAAAGCCTGAGTGCAGAAACAGATTCCTCGGGGATTTTCGAGCTTGTGAGGAGGCTTATAATTAGTTGGGATGCCCCAAAAAGCCCGCTCAGCAGAGGCAGGAGGATAGACGGCTCCCCAAAGTTAACAACCGGAACCATAAGAGATTCTCTTGCAAAAGCGAAGAGCCCAAGTACGCCCGTGATCAAAAACAAAACCAGGGCAAAAGCTTTGTGTTTATACTTTGCAAGAGAGCCTTTCTTCTTTGAATCTTCACCCTTTTCAGTTGCAAGCATGAGAAACACGATAAAAATAAGAATCCATGCCATACGTCCTTCAAGATAAGGATAGATAGCCTTAAAGAAAAGAGAAAGCGGTAGCACGAAAAAAAGGGAAGCCACTACAGAGCCTGCGCTTCCGAGTGCTGAAAGACGGACTGCTTCAGCCCCTGCTCCGTCAAGCAGAAGCCTGTGTCCTGGCAGAACCATGAGCGCGGTGTCTCCATCCGGCGCCCCTAAAAATATTGAAGGAATTATGTCATGAAATGTTTGAGAGAGCGCATTTGAGAGGATAATCACAGCTATGTAAAAAGGTGAAAGCCCTCTTTCAGCCAGGAAAGGCACAAGGGCTACAAGAGCAAGCGCAAAATTGTTATTATGTATTCCAGGCAGGAGCCCGGAAATTATACCAAGCAGGTAACCTCCTAAAACTGAAAAAAGGAGTAAGGGCAATGAGATATCTTCCACTACAGCCAACCATCCAGAGCTTGACCTAAGATTTTAAGATTTCTACTGATAATTGTGATTATTTCTATTTATAGATATTTTAAGTGTCCGAATGGAAAGAGATTATTTATTGTCAAGATCAACATTGAGAAAATAATTAGTTATTATTAGAAAAACGATTAGTTAGCAGTGAGAAAATAATTGGAATTTAAGAAAAGGGAGAAAAAATGGTATAAGGGAGAGAAAAATATAGAATGAAAAAATTACTATTCAATGAAGTAAATTGCGGATAACAAGTATGGATTTTATACTGCAAAAATTGAAGGATCAGTTTAATTGTATTAAATCCTAAAATTTTAGTTTATATTGTGTAGAACTTATACTATAAATATTTTTTGTAAGAATTCAGACATTTTTTATGAAAAGTTAATAATTCGAGATAATCTTAGTTAATCTGAGCGATAAGCCGCTTAAAATTTTGAGTGTTTCTTATCACATCAAAGAAGAAGAAAAATCATTTCCATTCATGTTTTATGTATGGCCGATATTCTATATCATGCAGACTTAAATGCTAATTTTGAACGGGGTTCATGAGTAGCATTTAGCGAAAACGCAGGGCAAGGAAGCTGAGGTTCGCCATTCCTCAACCTACCCTGGTAAAAACAATGCCTCACCTGAATAAGAAAGACATTGAGGTTTTTGCCATTCCTCAATCTTTAAGTCCAGGAGAGGTTTCCAAGAGGAAACGGAAATGAGGTTTGCCATTCCTCACTCCAGTTTCCAGATTTCAGAAGCAGAAAGGAAGTGAGAGACAAATCCCTCTCTATACTTTTTTACCTCTCACTTCAGCTCTCTTCTAACTGTATAACAGTTCTGCTTTTAATAAACCAGTTTCTCTTGAGTTAGCCTTTAGTTTCTAGCCAATTCTCTACGTTGGCTATTATTGTCTATTAGTCACTTCCTCTTCTTGGTTGTTCTTCTTTTTTGTCACTTCCTCTTCTTGGCTGTTCTTCTTTTTTGTCACTTCCTCTTCTTGGTTGTTTTTCTTTTTTGTCACTTTCTCTTTCAGGCTGCTCCTCTTCTTTTCCTTTTGACTGCTCTGACCTTCCATCACTTCCTTTTTGAGGTATTCCAGACGCGTTTAACGCCTCTCTTTATTTGTCTTGTTTTTCTATAGCTAATTTTTTTGGCTTATTTCCTTCATTTTAAATATTTTTCACGACTTGCAGGTACGTCAATCAGTATGAATTCTGCAGAAAAAGCTGCCTCCAAACGAGAGATTTTTCGGTTCATAATGATTAGAAAAGGAGAAAAGAAAAATAAGCTTTTAACCCTGCCTTTATCCGAATATATCTTGCTTTTGCAGAAAAATTCTGATTGTAAAGCCCCTGCGGTTACTTGTCCTTATTACTACTCTGGTTACTCCTGCTTACATGTTACTCCTGCTTACTCTATGGTTACTGCTCAAATATTATATGATGTTTGAATAATAAGTAGTTATTATTAGCTAAAATGGATAATGTCCTTGGAAACAGAGTTTCTGAACAATTCTCCTAGTACCTTAAAGGAATAAATGAAAAACTATAACAACTATTTTCTCCGGAAAATCGTAAAAAGCCATATATATGAGCGGTTCCTTTCCTAAAAGAATCCGGGCGTAATTATGTGTTAGATTATCAGGTTTCAGTTTTTCAGAAAACTTCCAGGCAACTCTAAAAAAGGATTAAGATGACAATCAAATGCAAAAAATGCAATCATGAAGCTATAGTTTTTCAAAAATATTCCGGTATGCACCTTTGCAAGAGGCATTTTGTAGAGGACGTTGAAAGGAAAATCAAACTGACAATCAGGAAAGAGTACAGTATCCAGAAGAATGATGTAATAGCTGTTGCAGTGAGCGGAGGCAAGGACAGTTCGGTCGCTCTCTATGTAATTCACAAAATCCTGGGAAACAGACCTGACATCAAAATCGTGGCAATTTCAGTAGATGAGGGAATAGATGGGTATAGGCCAGAGTCTATCGAGCTTGCAAAAAACCTCACTGAAATGCTAGGAGTGCAGCATATTATAAAGTCCTTTAAAGAGGTTCATGGAGTGACTATGGACGAACTGGCAGCAATGGATAGGGAGAAAGGCGCATGCAGCTATTGTGGCGTCCTCAGGAAAAATATCCTCAATAAAGCCGCGCTTGAGATTGGGGCAACGAAGCTTGTCACAGGGCATAATCTGGATGACGAAGCCCAGACAATCCTTCTGAACCATTTCCGAGGGGATATGGAGCGTATGGTTAGACTTGCCCCGCCTGCAGCTGTTGAAGGCCTGGTCTTGCGGGCAAAACCTCTAAAGAATATCCCTGAAAAAGAAGTGGCACTCTATGCTCTTGTAAATTCCCTGCCAGTGGACTTTAGCGAATGCCCGTATGCAGGAGAAGCCATAAGAGGGGAGATAAGGGAGCTTTTGAATGATTTTGAAGCAAAACACCCGGGAACCAAATATTCTCTCCTCAGGGGTTTTGACAAGCTAGTAGGAGCCCTTGCAAAGGAAATGCCTCCCGCAAAAATCGAGAAGTGCAGAGTCTGTGGAGAGACCTGCACTGAAGATATATGCCAAGCTTGTAAATTGCTCGGCCGAGCTTAAGCAAATTAAATGTAATATTTTTATATACTAGCCATTTATAAAGTGCCCTTCAGAAGTTATCCGGGTAGGAAAGCAGATTTGAAGGGTCATATAGCTTTTTTCCATTTCTTGTCAGGTAGAGACGTGTCCACAGGACAGCTACGAGAGGCTGCAAAACCACAACTGGAATCAGAGTTGTAATCACCATTGCCTGGTAGCTTCCTGAACCTATAAACTCACCGACAAAGCTAATGATCAAAGAAATCCCGATATAGATTACCCAGATAAAAAAGACATCAAGCTTATTGTTCATAAAGAAGGAAAATCCCGCACTCAAAGCTTCAAGGGGCCCAAGCTCGTCGATTACAAGAGCATATGTGCTGAGGGAAAATACTAAATTTACTATTATTATGTGTACTATCCAGAGAATTATTCCTATAACCAGCGCGGTCATGCCGTTTACTGAAGCTTCCGGATTTTCAACCAAAGCACTAAGATTCCCTACTGCAAGGGCTCCAGGTACCAAAAATATAATTCCTACAAGCAGGAGCAAGCTAATTAGCAAGACTGCCAGGAAAAACCTGGTGACATTTTTTGAGCCCGAAGCCAGCATGTCTGAAAGCACGGTATCTCCGGTTTCAGAGGCTTTTTTTGCCATTCCTATTGCTCCTGCTGTGAAATAGGACTGTACAAACATAGCAAATAGGAAAAACCCAAGAATTAGACATATGGATAATGCAAGGTTTTCATAAAATCCTTCCCACATCATTGCAAAAGTTTCTTGATCGGAAAGACTACCGGGATCAATAACACTTCCGCTACTTGAAGTAAAGAGCAACAAGCCCATTAGTCCAAAGAAAAGGACGTAAAGAATCAAATTAATAAGAAAATTAAGGATGAATGGGATACAAATGTTTAGATTTCTAACCCAGCTTTCGAATCCTCTATTAAGTATTGTTCCAAATTCTTCATGCATGTGGTATGACCTTCCAATATAAAGGCAGTTTTCCTGAGCCTTTTTCCAACCATACCTTAACAGATCACAAAAGCATAGCTGGTATACAGGCTCACAGATACAAATTTCGGATACATATGTAGAAGACAAATATATAATCTCTTATTTTCGTACTAATAGACAAGGTGATTAGGCGAGTATAGGTGATGACATGAAAAAGCTGGAAAAATCCAAGTATTCTCAGGTTCCAGAAAACCCCGACACCGGCGGCGATATAGAAGAGGTCCTGGTTTTAGGTCACTGTCTGCTCAACCCCCTTGCAAGGGTAAAAGGGGTAAAACCAGCCCAGCCTGTGGATACGCGGGGCGCAAATGTTATTCAGCTTCCCTGCCCGGAAGCTACATTTTTCGGCATGAAGCGCAGGGAAATCACTAAAGACCAGCTCGACCACCCTGCCTACCGGCGCTTTTGCAGAGAAATCTTTACCCATTTTGCAGACCTGCTCGAAGATCTCACAGCCAACGGCGTGAAAATAAAAATCCTCGGTGTCCCGAAAAGCCCCTCCTGCAGCGTGGAAATAACATCCGTCGGCGGAGAGCCAGGCAAGGTAAAAGAGTTTCATCACAGGCATGAACCGGGACCCGGCGTGTTTATGGAAGAGATCATGAAGGAGCTTAAGAAGAGGAATGTGAGGTTTGATATAGAGGATGCGGGAAAGTAAGAATAAAGGGATTAGTAGAATATCAGCGAGGGTCAAGGTCAATTTTTTATTTCATCTTCCAGAACCATAAGAGTGAACAGGTTCTTAAAAACCCCATGCACTCACCGGTCGTCGCAGGCGACCGGCTTTCTTATAAAAACACATAGACAAAGACGTAAAAAATGAAGGTGCTAATTTTCAATTGATCTAACTCGTATCACATAAGACGAATCTGAATACAGATCATTTACCGATTTTTTGATTTCTTACTTTTTAGGTATATCCTCATTATTTCGTTTAACCTTAGACCAAAACCACAAAAATTGGGTTCAGCCATAACAATTTTGTTTAACTTTTCTAACCGTGTGTCTTCAGTATCAGATTCTTCGTCTACTTCGTGTAGTTTTTGAAGTACTTTCAGTAACTCGTCTACATTGCTCCGATTCATATCCGTTATTCGCAGTATTTCTTCCAGCAATGCTCTTTCGTTATTTCTATTGATTACTGTTCCAAGAAGATAACTTACGTTATACTCATCATCAGAGCCATCGGGCATGTAAGTTTCTCGTCCCTTTAACTCCAGTTTGATTAAATGATCATAGCTTACAGTTACTTCTGGATTATCAGGCAATGGAATTTTTTCTGTTACTTTTAATTTTTCAAAGCTGTTGTTGATTTCCCGAAACATCTGGAGGATAACGGAGAAATAATCCCTCCTTTGATTCCCATTTACATAAATGCTTATTCTCTTTGCTTCAACGTCTGCTCTGATCACCGCAGTCGAATGATAACCTTTGTTTTCCAGAACCACACCAGTACGCCAGCGAAGAACGTCTTTTATATCCCTGCTCATCTTAACGATGAAACGCGGCATTATCGAAGGAGGAAGGAAATCATAGTCTATTACAAACCTTAGACTTCCTTCGTAATCAAATTCAAAATCAGGTTCTTGAATTTCCAGCGAGGCAGGAAGGAGAACAGTGTTATTATCAAGATCATACGACAACTCAAATTTTTTCATCAAACTAATAAAAAAACCGTATTGATAAGGAGGATAATAGAAATCTGTTTCTGTTTTTTGTTTTAAGATCTCAGGAAGCATAACATCAGGTCTTAGAACTCCTTTAGATTCGGCAATTTCTTTTGAGTTGACAATTTTATAGACGGCATTAGTCACCCACTCTGGTTCAAGAACATATGTGTTCAAAAGAGGAATGTCCCTAAAATGGAGTATTACACCTAAATCGTGGAGGAAATCAACAAGGGTATTCTGTTCTGACTCGTCTGTTATCCCTTCCTCATCGCAAATTGCTTTATATTCCTTATACTCAATAAAATTACAGTACTCGCAGTCATCATTGCCCTCAATCGAAGAACAATTAGGGCACATTTTTTCAAGTCTATTTTTTACATTAAACCAGCTTTTAGGCCACTTGATTTCAAGATGTTTTATCTTCGCCAATTCCTCTTGTAAAGCTTTTGAGAACTCTTCAACTCCTTCGTTCGACTTGCAGGACAAACGGTAAAAACCTCTGATGGAAGGATATTTTTCCCGAAGGAACTTCCTGTTCATCTCAAAAGCTGGATTTTCATCAATCTTATTGATGACAACTAAAACCGGAGAATCTCCACCGAAGTTTTCTATGAGTTTAAGCCAATATTCGGGCTTTTCATCCTTTCTCCCATCAAGCACAAGAATGTAAAGACTCCTTTTTGACAAAAAGAATTGGTGAGTGGCGTGCATAATCTCCTGCCCGCCAAAGTCCCAAAAATTAGCCTTGATTTCTCGATCTTTGTTATTTATTGATAATTTCCTGATATTAATTCCCTGTGTCTGTCGCTCATTTCCATCAACCTCTTCCCAAAAAATCCGCTTTACCAGCGAAGTTTTACCTGCACCGCCATCTCCTACCAGTAAAACTTTAACTTCGTTTAGTGTTTTTTTTTCGCCCTCCGACCTGAAATAGTTGAGAATTGCTTCTTTTCCCTGTTTTGCAATCTCTACAGGAGGATTTTCGAGGGGATTCTCTTTTATAAAAATTGTATAATATTTCCATCTTTCTTCCCATTCAATTTCCAGTTCCAGTTCCAAAAGTTCCGGTGGCAGCGAAGGTAGTTGATTCCCAGAAATGTCGAGTTGAGTAAGATTTGTCAACTCTTTTATCTCCGGCGGCAGTGAAGTCAGTTGATTCCTAGAGATATCGAGTTGAGTAAGGTTTTTCAACTCGGAGATTCCAGGAGGCAGAGAAATCAGTCCCTTGAACGAAAGGTCTAGTGTAGTCGTGTTACTTTCTTTAGCTTTTATAATCAGTTTTTTGATTTCTTTCTGTTCCATGTTAAGTTCCTGCCTTAAAGAAAACAATAAAATCTCAACAAGTTTTTGAGACCGCAATCCCTGGATAAGTATTACTAAATAATAACTTATAAAAAAACAGATATATTGCTATCTAAATAACTTTCGATTTTAATCGATAGTGAGAAAGTAATGAAAAAAGATATGGAATAAAAAGCAGAGAAATAAACTCTATTAACCTGATGTTCCGAAAATTATCCAAATTGTGTGATTAAATCTGAGCTCATCCCAAAACTTGATTTAACCTCATTATTGCTGCTAACATTACAACTCCAAGGTATGATATTTCTTTGACTTCATATCTTGGAAAAACTTTCTTGTATGACTCTATCCAGCTAAAGAACCTTTCTATTGCACTTTTCTTTTTTAACTCTTCCCAATCTACCTTTATTGGTCTTCCTTTCTTCTTTTTCTTTCTATTTCTTTTGTTTACTGGTATATTGGACTTTATTCTTCTTCTATTATATTTTCTGATATCAGCTGTATCATACATCGCATCAGATGTGACTCTGGAAGGTCTGTTTATAGGTCTTCCTCTAGGTCTTCTTATCTTGAAGTTTTTAATTGTAGGGATATAAAGCGTAGAGTCATTTTGATTTGCAGGGACAATAATAATGGATAGAGGTAGCTCCTGTGAATTCACTAAAACACTTAATTTTACTCCTTTTACTTTTTTGTAACCATCATATCCGATATTTCCCCTTTTTTGGCAGGAATATCCTTTGTATCGGTAAAACAATGAGAAAGATCTATTTTATTCAAGTCATAACCTTTGTTTAAAAGTTCATTAAAGATTTCCTGATAAGTTCCATGTTCACACAGATAGAGATGAAATCTATGAACTGTTGATTTAGAGCCATATTTACGGGGAACATCTTGCCAGGTACAACCTGTTGTAATAACATACAAAATCCCATTCATTAACTTCCTTAAGTCAGAACGAGGTCTTCCTGTATGTGGTTTCTGTGAAGGAAAATGACGTGCTATGGATTCCCATAGAACATCATCGATTTCATGGAAAGATATAATTCTAAATTTATAATTTCAACATGATATTAGTTTCGGGATAGGCTCTTCGTTTAATGGTTAGATTTCCCATATTCAAGAGACATAAAATAATTTATAATGGTCTCTCTACCTTTTTTTACAATCTCAATTGGAGGATTTTCAAGAGGGTTTCCTTCGAGAGATATTCCTTTCTGTAGGAAATGGTACTTCCATTTAATATCCAGACCTAACTCTAATATTTCAGGAGGCAGAGAAGTCAATTGATTGCAAGATATGTTAAGTGAAGTAAGATTTTTCAGCTTGGATATCTCAGGAGGTAGAGAGGTCAATTGATTGTCAGATATGTCAAGTGAAGTAAGATTTTTCAGCTTGGAGATCTCAGGAGGCAGCGAAGTCAATTGATTGCAAGACATGTTAAGTGAAGTAAGATTTTCCAACCTTGAGATTTCAGGAGGCAGAGAAGTCAGTTGATTGCTAGATATGTCAAGTTCAATAAGTTTTTTCAGCTTGAAGATTTCTGGAGGCAGAGAAGTCAATTTATTGACAGATATGTTAAGTATTTTAAGATTTTCCAACCTTGAGAGTTCTGGAGGCAGTAAAGTCAATTCATTGACAGATATGTCAAGTGCCTTAAGTTTTACCAACTTGGATATTTCAGGAGGCAGCGAGGTCAATATATTCCTATGTATGAGAAGTGTCTCAAGATTTTCCAACTTGGATATTTCAGGAGGCAGTGAAGTCAATTGATTGCCATATATGTAAAATCTCTTAAGATTTCTCAACTTTGAGATTTCAGGAGGCAATGAAGTCAACTGATTGTTAGATATGTCAAGTGTTTTAAGATTTTCCAACCTTGAGATTTCAGAAGGCAGCGAAGTCAATAGATTGCTATATATGTAAAGTGTCTTAAGATTTACCAATCTTGAGATTTCAGGAGGCAGTGAAGTCAATTGATTGTTAGATATGTTAAGTGTTTTAAGATTTACCAACCTTGAGAGTTCAGTAGGCAGAGAAGTCAATTCGTTGCCATATATCTCAAGTTCAGTAAGATTCTCCAACTTGGAGATTTCAGGAGGCAGTGAAGTCAACTGATTGTTAGATATGTAAAGTGTTCTAAGATTTACCAACCTTGAGATTTCAGGAGGTAGTGAAGTCAATAGATTGCCAGATATGTTAAGTTTTTTAAGATTTTCCAACCTGGAGAGTCCTGGAGGCAGTGAATTCAATCGATTGTCAGATATGTCAAGTTCAGTAAGGTTTTCCAACCTTGAGAGTTCTGGAGGCAGTGGAGTCAATTGTTTTGGAGTCAATTGTTTATAAGATATGTAAAGTGTCCTGAGTTTTACCAACTTGGAGATTTCAGGAGGCAGCGAAATCAATTGATTGCAAGATATGTGAAGTGTCTTAAGATTTTCCAACCTTGAGAGCTCTGGAGGCAGTGGAGTCAATTGATTGCCATATATGTAAAGTGTTTTAAGATTTTCCAGATTGGAGATTTCAGGAGGCAGTGAAGTCAACTGATTGTTAGATATGTAAAGTGAGGTAAGATTTTTCAGCTTGAAGATTTCAGGAGGCAGAGAAGTCAATTGATTTTCAGATATCGCAAGTTCAGTAAGATTCTCCAACTTGGAGATTTCAGGAGGTAGAGAAGTCAATTGATTGCAAGATATGTAAAGTGTCCTAAGATTTTCCAGCTTGGAGATTTCAGGAGGCAGAGAAGTCAGTTTTTTACATGAAAGGTCCAGTACAGTCGCGTTACTTTCTTTAGCTTCTATAATCAGTTCTTTGATCTCTCTCAATTCCATTGAAAACCCACATCCCTAAAAATAATTAAAGTCCAATATTTGTAATAAATCGTAATCGTTGTAATTAAAATATATAAAATGATATCAAATTTTAAAATATGAGTTTTAACTTAAATAAATATCTATTCTTATTAGCATTAGGCGATAATTAGAAAATATAAGGCAAAAAGGACAGGAAATAAAGTTCTGTCATCTGGATATTTCGGAAATTATCGAGAATATGCAGTCACTTTTTAATTCAGTTTCTTATTTTTACTCATAGACCCTATAATAATTCTCATATCCTCAACCGTATTAATATTAGCAAAAGTCCTCAACTCAGGATCAATCTCCCTAATTTCCGAAACATCAACAAACACTACATCCTTCATTTCAAAAACCGGCGCAAGTACAGATCTTTTTTCTCTCTCAAAGGCTTTTTCGATTTCAGGAATCAGTTTCTTTGAATAAACCGCATGTAGAGGTTCGAACTCCTTATCCTCCCATTTAGGAAGGGCAGCATCGTGTCCGCTTGCTTTCTCAAAAAGCAGGTCTACAACTCTGGAATCCACAAAAGGCATGTCCCCTGCGCATACAAAAGAATATTCTGCACTGGATTCGAGCAGCCCAGCCCGGATGCCTTCAAGCGGGCCGGCGTCTTCAAGAGTATCAAAACAGAAACGGATCTCACGGGCAGGGAATTTTTCAAGCACAGGTTTAAATTTTTCCTGCTGGTTTTTGTCCCTGACTGAGAGAATAACCTCGTCCACAGCCCGGAAAAGGCTTTCAAGCAGGCGTTCAAGAATTGTCTTACCCTCGAATTCAAGAAGGGCTTTTTCAACCATGCCCATCCGCCTGCCCCTACCTCCCGCCAGGACGATGGCACTTCTGAATTTTATATTACTTCTCTCAGGTTCTGTTTCATTAGGGTCTGTCTCATTAGGGTCTGTTTCATTGGGGTTTATTTCATTAAATTTCATTTCATTAAATTCTGTTTTTTCGCCCATTCTATCATTTCCGGAGTTTTTTATTCTGGTCTCATACCTGCTTCCTATCTTGTTCTTTGTCGTGGACCCAGAATTCCTCTTTTTCCGTGAATTCCTTCTTCCAGATCGGAGCTTCAGCTTTTAAGCGTTCTATAGCTTCACTGAGGGCAGGGAAGAGTTCGGTCCTGTGGGCGGCTGCGATAACAATGTATACTATATCTTCTCCGGCTTTAATGACGCCTGTTTTGTGGTGGATCAGGACTTCAAGGATGCCTTCTTTTTGTTTGAGATCTTTCCTGATTAGGTCAAGGGTTTTTGAGGCTTCAGGTTCGTATTTTTCAAACTCAAGCCAGGAGGTTTTCTCGCTTCCGGTCAGCTCGCGGACGATGCCAGTAAAAGTTCCGATTGCGCCTGCTTTTCGGATGATTGGATTTTTCCTGGCTTTCTTTATAAGGGCTTCCAGGGTGTAGCGGTCAGGCTGGGCAAGGATCAATCCTACAAGGGAGGCTGTCAGTTCCTCGTGCAGGTCGACATTTTCCGGCATCCTGAAGAAAACGTTAGAGACGCCTTTAAGATCCCCAAGCGCGATTTTCGGAAGGTTGCTTTCCTTAAATCCTTCTACCACAGCAAAATCAAGCCCCTGATCGCAAAGGAGGTCAAGTGCATGTTCAAGGTCGGAATTCCTAGAAAAGCTGACAAGCTCGATACCAGTTGTTTCTGTGCCTGTTATTCCTATTACCATATCAGCCCCAGCATCGAATTGCCTGCCTGTATCTGTTTCTGCCGGATTGAGCCGCTGCTCTCCCATGTGTTTAATGGTTCCTACTCCCCCAATTTCGGAAAGTTTCCTCACCAGAGCTGAAACAAGGGCTGTCTTGCCTGAATTTTTATACCCGACAACTGAAATGACTTTCATCAAAGAGCGTTATGCACTTTCCGATATAAGTAGAAGCCGGCACTCTTTATTTCATTTTTTAATTTTGTAAAATGCTTTGTGAAATGCTTTGTGAAATGCTTTGTGAAATGCTTTGTGAAATGCTTTGTGAAGATTCAAATATTGAAACTTCTATCTAATCTAAGGGGAGTTTAGTCAATTAAATTTGGACTATTGTGCAGAAATCTTCTATTATATACACAAATTTCCTACATAGATTTTCTGTGTAGGCATACTGTCTGTCAACTAAAAATGGGAAAAACATGAGAAAGAGAAAGAAGGAATAAACGGCCAAAAGATGGGAAAAGGGGTCAATTATGGAAATAAGTAAAGTTAGAATTCATGATATTCCTGAAGAGGAACGCCCAAGGGAGAGACTTATTCGCAATGGACCGGAATCACTTTCAAACGCAGAACTCCTTGGGATTATTCTGAGGACAGGGTCAAGGAAAGAGAACGTTGTAAATCTGTGCAGCCGGATATTATCAGAATACAACATCAAACAGCTCAGTCTTGCAAATGTTTCAAGGCTTATGCAGGTTCATGGGGTAGGAAAGGCAAAAGCTGCTCAAATAGCTGCAGTTTTCGAGCTATCTCGCAGGCTTGAAACTTTTGTGGAAGAGCCGAAAAGAAAAATCGCCTCGCCAAAGGATGTATACACACTAATGTATCCCAAAATGCGCGAACAAAAAAAAGAAAAATTTATAACACTTTATCTTGATACAAAAAATCAGATCCTCAGAGAAGAAGTCGTATCCATTGGCAGTTTAAATGCAAGCATTGTCCATCCGCGTGAAGTTTTCAAGTCTGCTCTTATGGAATCTTCGGCATCGGTAATTATGATTCACAATCACCCCTCAGGTGACCCGAGTCCTAGCAGGGAGGATATAATGGTTACCGAGAAACTGGTAGAAGGTGGTAAACTCCTTGGAATTGACGTGCTTGATCACATCATAATCGGGGACGGCAGGTATATTAGTCTTAAAGATGAGGGTTTCGTGAAATAAAGTACAATAAATTAAAACATAAAAACAAAAGATTTTTTCAGACAGGGAGCTCTTAAGAGCATGTTTGTTAAAAAATTTCCAATATATATATCATATAGATAAATTTAATAATTTCATTCTATGAATTATTCCTCCTATCGAGAGTTCCTATCAGAACTTTCAGTAATGTATTTATTTAATTAAAAACTGGAACTAACCTTTACTTTCAATAATGTAGCAAAATATAGTTGATAATCTGTACCCAGTTAATTGATGATTTGTACTCCATTAATTGACAATTTGTATTCCATTAATTGATGACTTGTATTCCATTTTGATGATTTGTATTCAGTTTATTGACACAATACAATCTTCTAATATAACTTACTAAAACTACGATATTTATATATGTATATAAGAAATGGGCTCTTTAGATCAAACGAAATTCCCTCCCAGTCTATTTCCCTTAAAAAGGTCCCTTAAAAAGGAGGTCTTCTGAATTACAAAACATATAAACGCCTGTGCACTTAACAATAGAAGTATTGAAGAAATAACCCTGGATGACCCTTATACTGTCCCTTATAGGGGCATTTACGCAGTCTGTGACGCGGCAAATGAGTACGCAGAGATAATTGAGCACTCAAACTGTTACAGCGGGGCCGCCTGGTCCCTTTATCATTACGCAAAAGCTCCCCTTGTACTGAAAACCCATTCGATTGGAAATATGATCCGCTATTTTGTTAAAACCGGGACCTCAAAGCTCGAACTCAAACCTTCAGTCTCAGCTGCAGGTATCGAATCCGTGATCGTGCAAGAAGATGAAGTAGAGATTACCTATGCAGGATTGGGAGGAGGAGGCGTGGGCGCAACCCGCTGCAGAGCATTTGCAGACGGAGTTCTTCGTTATCAGATATCTGAATCCGGAGGAGGGAAACGCGCAAAAGGAACGATTACAGTTCCGCGCAGGGATCGAGTCCTTATAGGCATAGATGATACTGACTCAAAAGAAGTAGGAGCTACCTGGACCCTAACTCATAATATTGCAAAAGAACTGGACTGCCAGGAAGCGGTTTATCTTTCTCAGGCTCTTGTCCAGCTTTTCCCGGTTCCGGAAAAAACGCAGAACTGCATGTCTACGGTACTTGAATTCGGTTGTATAAACGAGAAAGCTAAATCAAGGCTGGTAAACGCCTTAAAAAGTGCACTTGAGAAATACAGTGCTTCATCCCAAACCGGAATGGTTGTCCTTTCAGATTTCTATGCAAAAGAGATGTATGAGTACAGTAACCGCAGTCGGACTGAAAGAATTTCAAAAGCAGAGGCTTTACAGTGTGCCAGAGATAAGAATGTAGAGGTCATGCTTTGTGGCAACGGGGTAATAGGCGCACTTGCTGCTTTACCCTGGTTTGCAAGACCTGAAGAATCAATTATTCCTGGTACCCAGATCAAACCTCTTTCTCTGGAGAAAAATTAAAACTAAGATTTAATTTTAGGTTATAAGGAATAATTTAGTTCATAAGAAATAACTTTAATTTATAAGGAATTTTGAATTTAACATCCTTAAGTTAGGCATCCTTTAGTCCAGCAGTGTGGGGTCAGTTTGAAAGAAGAAAAAGAAGCACCAGAATGCACCGGATTTGAAGCCCTTTACCTTTCAGCCTTCGATAGTGATGTCAGCCTAATAACAGGTGTCCCAGGGTACCCTGTTACCTCGCTCATGGAACTTTTTTTGAGAGAATCTGGAGAAAGAGAGTTTTTAGAAGCTTCAGAAATAAAAACCAAGATTTCCGGAAAGACATTTTCTGAAATAGAGCGTAATTATAGTGCCAGATGGCTCACAAATGAAAAAGTTGCCCTTGAAATCGCGCTTGGGGCTTCGGCGTCTGGCAGAAGGGCGCTTGTTCTTGTAAAACATGTAGGGATGAACCTGCTTTCTGACCCTCTTATAACCTCAGTAACACACACTATAGGAGCCGGTCTTGTAATAATTACAGGGGATGACCCTGGCGCAAAGGGTTCTCAGAATGAGCAGGATTCCCGCTGGTACGGCCGTATAGCAGAGGTAACCGTATTTGATCCAGCTAATCCTGATATTGCATACAGGGCTCTAAGACGGGCTTACGAGCTTTCGGAAGAAACCAGGACGCCTGTCCTTCTAAGAATCACTGCAGGCCTTGAAAAGAGCAAAGGGAGAATAAAACGCCTTCCAGTTTCTTCAGCTCCTCATCCTGAGTTTGACCGCTCAATCTGGAAAAACCGGATGGTTGAAAAGCACCGGCGCTTTCACTCCAAAACCTATCCCCTATTGGAAGAAGAAGCTGAGAATACTGACCTGAATAAGATAAGGGAATGTATAGTCGAAAATACACGACGTGGATCAAAGTTGGGACATGGACAGATAGGGATTATTTCCTCAGGTTTCACATCCTCGACTGTTGAGGAAGTATTGAAAAAGCGAAGAGAATATCCAGAAATCTCTCACCTTTCCCTCAATCTTGTAAACCCACTTCCAATTGGAAAAATAAAGGTTTTCCTGAGGAATAACCAGAAGGTTCTCGTTGCTGAAGAATCTGAACCCTTTATAGAAGAACAGATCCGGATCGCAGGCAATGTTTATGGGAAAAAAACAGGGCATCTTCCATACGGGCAGGTTAGGTATGAAGATCTTGAATTTGCACTTGAGCACATTGGAGAAGAAATTTTAAAGCCTGCAGATGCTTCCTTCCTCAAAGCTGGAACCAGAACTTTGATCTGTGACAATTGCCCTTATCTACCCCTTTACCGCTTTCTCAGCACACTTGACGTGCGGATTGCAGGCGATATGGGCTGTTCTGTCCGGAGTGCACCCGAACCTCTTGCTGCGGTGGATGTTAGCTTTGCCCTCGGCTCAGCAGTCTCGGTTGCGTGTGGTTTTGAGAGTAAAGGTATAGCTGTGATAGGTGATTTTGCCCTGGCACATTCGGGGATTCTCGGACTTCTGAGTGCTGCGACCACAAGCTGCAATGTGCTTGTACTCGTGCTCCTGAATGAGGTTGCAGCCATGACCGGAGGGCAGGCAGTTCCAGATCTCAGGAAAGTTGTTGAGGCAATAACTCCTGATGTTTCTGTCTTCAATATCGATGCCGTTAAAGAAGAAGAAGAAGCGGATGGAACTGAGAAAATAATGGATATAACTGAGAAAGTTACAGGTAGAACTAAGGATGAGAAAAAAGCAGGGCATGAGATTGAAAAGCAAATCTTGAATCCTAAACTCTCGGAACTAATCAGGGCAAAACTTGCACTTCCTGGGCTTTCTGTAATATTCATAAAAGGAAAGTGCCGAAAGTATTAATCTCAGTGCCTTATCGTCGTTTTCGGTCAAGCCTTTTTCATATTGCCTCGAGATTGGAAATTAAAATCTTTCGTTTTAAAGTTCAAATATACCCCAATTTTAAATACAGAAATTTAAAAGTCCCAATTTCAATGCTTTCAAAATTTTTATATAAGTTCCCTCTGATAAAGTAAATAACGAAGAAAAGTCAATTAAGAATAGGGAAAAATATTAGGTGTTTTTCATCGCTTCAGTCTATGATTGAAAAACGATTGCTCAAAAAGGGAAGCAAGGGGGTAAAAAAGTGGAGAGAAAATTTCGAATATTACTGTCAATAGGCACTTTATTGCTGGTAATAGGCGCGTTCTTGAATCTTACCAGAGATCCGCTTTTATGGGGGACAGGGACTGTAACTGCATTATTCATGATCTTACTTTTCAGGATAGATCCTCTTAGTCCAAATAATTAATTAGTGAAAAAGAAAAAACTCCAAAAAAGCTAATCATGAGGAAAGCGTAAATTTGCTTATATGTCTGTGGCCTCAAAGTATGACCGAATCGCGCCCATATACGAATTGATAGACCTACCTCTTGAGCTTCTCTTTTTTCGGAAATGGAGAAAAGAAGCGTTCTCAAGTCTTAGCGGGAAAATTCTGGAAGTTGGGATAGGCACAGGAAGAAACCTGAAATTTTATTCTGCAGGCTGTCAGGTAACAGGAATCGACAAAAGCGAAGGCATGCTCCAGAGAGCTCGAGAAAAAGTAGAAAATACTAAAAACGTCACTCTTTATCCTATGGATGCCGAGCACCTTGAATTTCCAGATAACAGTTTCGATTACGTTGTCACGACTTTTGTTCTCTGCACAATCCCTGAACCTGTGAAAGCTCTTAGGGAAATGAGAAGAGTCCTTAGACCATCAGGGGAGCTGATAGCTCTTGAACACGTGCACAGCAGCGACCCTATTATCGCCCTCATTGAAAATTTAATAAATCCTTTTCTGTTTTTCCTGCTTGGGGACCATACAACTCGGAATACCGTGAAGAATATTGAAGAAGCCGGTTTTACCATAAAGGAGGCAAAAAAACTGGCTTTTAAAGACGTTTTCAGGAAAATTAGGGCAAAGCCATGATTTTTTAAATCTGTATCTGCCTAAATATGCCCGCTAAAATTAAAAATGTTTATAATAAGTGAGAACTTTACTTTTTGATACTGGAATATGATTCATTTGTATAAGCATATTCATTTTTGCAAAGTTTATCGTTTCATCAGTCTACCTGAATCTCCCGGCAGAAGTAGTTAAAATGGTGGCAGATACTACTGGATATGATTGGATCACCTTAACAGTCTCTTCTGGTCTTATAGCCAGTGCTTTCAGTGTGGCGATTAATTTCTATGTCAGATCACGAGACGAGAAGAAAAGAAAAAGGAAGATGCTTTATTATCCTCTTTTTTTAGCGTGCAAAGGAATTATTGAAGTTACAACCAACTACAAGGATTTGGGAGAAACTCGAACTAAGGAACTCTTTATATCCAATGCGAAAATGCTGGACGAAATTGCTTCAAGCCATGCTATAGTATATCTCGAAGGTAAAAATTTACATGAATTTTTGCAAATGAAAAATATAATTGATGAAAACTTCCGATTCGTTGAGACTCGTAACTTGGGATATTTAGAGAGTAGATTTGAAAGTAAAAGCTTCAAAGAAGTTAAAAAGTATGCAAATAATCTATGCTCTCTTTGCCAGGAAGAAGTGAAAGAACTACAAGATCTGCCGGGTGAAATGGAATGACATTAAAATACCATTTATTTCTTTCTTGTGAAGACATTCTAATAAATAATCAAAAAATAGAGGACTTAATCAACAAGATAATTGAGCAAGACCCGCAGGCTGGTAATAATGGTAAAAAAATTGTAGAGCGTATGTGCAGGCATAGTGAAGATATTAAGCAATTAAAAGGTTATCTCCACGGTCGTGAGCAAAGCACTGTTTACGTGATTAATACGCATAAAGAACTGGATAAGATAAATTACTGGGAAATTGGATATGCCATGGGAAAAGGCATAGAAATTATCGGTTATTCGGATGGGGATACCGAAAAGAAAATCCCTGAAAATATAAAAAATCTCATTGATGTACCGGAAAATATTAAGATGTTTATTGAAAAGATAGGGGATATTATAGATAATCTCAAACCAAAACAGGATATTTTTGCTCAGGACTGGGCCGATCAATTAAAACCTGCTGAAAAAGAAAATGAAGGTGGTATTTAATGGCATTTCAAAAAGTAAATTCTAGGAAATTAAAGCAAGCAATAGATATGCAAGAAACTGCCATTAAACTATACAAGAAAGGGGAATGGGATAAAGCACTGGAATTTTACGAAAAAAGCCTAGAAATGTTTC